>Ga0335075_10006318_pt1 | contig 18306 bp, 15 predicted proteins | sample Lox_Sample_24_FD_206723 | JGI IMG/M metagenome (GOLD analysis project Ga0335075, IMG submission 206723) | Soil microbial communities from Loxahatchee National Wildlife Refuge, Florida, United States - Lox_Sample_2.4 | ecosystem: Environmental > Terrestrial > Soil > Wetlands | place: USA... | reverse complement strand
GACGTTCCCGCGGGACCGTCCGGTCATGGTGCCTTCCGTGCGGTCAGGTCGACGGTGCGGCAGTGGAATGATGCACGGGTGAGGACTCACGTGGCGCTGCTGCGAGGGATCAATGTCCTTGGCCGCAACAAGGTTGCGATGGCAGATCTGCGCGACGTCGTTGCCGCTCTGGGGCATCGTGAGGTGACGACGTACATCCAGAGCGGAAACGTCGTGTTCACCGCCGCTGGCCGGGCTGATGACAACTGCGCCCTGGCAGAAGCGCTGGAGGGGGCCGTCGCTGCGAGGCTCGGGGTGCGGCCTGTCGTCGTGGTTCTGGCTCGCGCGCAGCTGCACAACGTGGTGAGTACCAACCCGTTCGGGCAAGTCGTCGATCCGAGAACCTTGCACGCTGTCTTCTTCCGGGAGCCTCCGGGTGCCGATGGCATCGATGCGGTGGCGGCTGCTGTCGGCCGCGCGCGGGTGAAGGGGAGCCGGGACGATGCCCGCGTTATCGGCCGCACGCTGTACCTGTGGACTCCCGAGGGCTTCGCTCCAGCGTGCTCAGACGCGAGCTCGACCGTGGCGGAAACCTGAGAACGCCGATGCACGCAGGTACTGCTCGCAACTGGGCGACTGTGACGACGCTGGTGTCGCTCCTGGAGCCCGAAGAGGAAGGCCGGGCGGGCGGCTGACACGGGGAAACTCAGTTGACGTCCCTGGGCCGGGATGGTGGAGTGCATTGCCGGTCCCGACGGAGGAAGAACAGCATGAGCAAAGTCGACCGTGTCGGCTGAGGAAATCGGGGCGGACGGGCGCAGCGTCGACGCTGGTCTTGTCAGGCGGCTCCTTACATCACAGTTCCCGGAGTGGGCGGACCTGCCGCTCAGGCGGCTGCTTCCCGCTGGGTCTGACAATGTGATCTACCGGCTCGGCGAGAACATGAGCGTGCGGCTGCCGCGCGGCGAGTGGGCCGCCGGTCAGGCAGCGAAGGAGCACTATTGGCTGCCTCGCCTGGCGCCCCGCCTGCCGCTGCCGATCCCGGTCCCGCTCGGCGCAGGCAAACCTGCCTTCGGATATCCATGGGATTGGTCACTGTGGCGGTGGCTGCCCGGTGAAACGGCCACAGTGAAGGGCCTTGTCGACCCGCACCTGACCGCCAGCGAGCTGGCAGAGTTCTTGACAGCGCTCCAGCATGCGCTGCCGGTGGAATCCGGCGCCCCGAATCCCCACGACGAGGTCACCGGCGAGCCACTGGCCAAACGCGACCATGCGACGCGCGCTGCAATAGCGGCAGTGCAGGACACCTTTGACGCAGCAGCGATGACTGCGGTATGGGACGCGGCGCTCCGGGCGCCAGCCTGGGACCACGCCCCTGTGTGGTTCCACGGCGATCTTCACCTCGGCAACTTGCTGGTCAGCGGCGGACATCTCAGCGCCGTCATCGACTTCGCTGGCCTTGGCGCCGGCGACCCCGCCTGCGACCTGGTGATCGCGTGGAATCTCCTCTCCCCGCAGACCCGGCCGGCCTTCCGGGCGGCCCTTCAGGTCGACGACGCGACCTGGACCAGGGCCAAGGGCTGGGCGCTGAGCACCGGCCTGAACGCCTATACGTCGTACGCAGCGACCAACCCGCTCGTCGCCGCGAACACCCGCCGCCAGATCAGTCAGGTGCTTATGGACCACGCCCGGACGACCTGAGGTGAACGAAAGATAGGAACTGGTGCGATGGATCTGCAGCTGGCTGACAAACGAGCCGTGGTGACTGGCGCGAGCCGGGGGATCGGGCTTGCCGTCGCACGGTCGCTAATCGCGGAAGGCGCTGCAGTTGCTCTCGTTGCGCGTGACCAGGCGCGCCTTGATGCGGCCGCGAGGCAGGTCCGGGCGGGCGGCCAAAGCGGTGGCACCGTAACTACGGTGGTCTGCGATACCGGCGACGACGATTCGGTTGCGGCCATGGCCGACCGGGTTCGCGTCGAGCTAGGTGGCGCCGACATCCTCGTCAACTGCGCTGCGCAGGCGAACACCGGCCCGATGAGCGATGACATGCTCGACGAGCAGATCAACGTCAAGGTCAAGGGCTACCTGCGCTGCGCGCGGGCGCTCGCACCTGGAATGGCCGCTGGCGGTTGGGGGCGGATCGTGAACGTCTCAGGTCTGGCCGCCCGTCAGACCGGATCGGTGGTCGGCTCGGTGCGCAACGTCGCGGTCGCGGCGATGACCAAGAACCTGGCCGATGAGTACGGTGCCGCGGGCATCAATGTGACTGTCGTGCATCCGGGAATGACGGTCACCGAACGGACTCCGGACACTCTTGAGGCGATGGCGGCTGCGCGCGGCACCACTCCAGACCTGATCCGTGCCAAACTGGCCAGCGCCGTCTGTCTCGGGCGACTCGTCACTGCCGAGGAAGTCGCCGACGTCGTCACCTTCCTCTGCAGCCCGCGCTCTGTGGCGATCACCGGCGACGCTATCGCGGTCGGCGGCGGCGCCCGCGGATCTATCTACTACTGACAGCCCTGCCGGCGCACCGTGCCGGCAACAGGAAGCTCGAGACGTCTGGTCCGGCTAAATCGCGGATGCACCGGGCTGGCTGCTATTACGCGGGTGCGGGCGCTTATCGAGAGCGAGCTATAGTTTCGTTACCTCCGGGCAAGGCCCGCCTCGCGCGTGTCCCGGAGGCAGGGAGCGGACCAGGGAGACAGACGGTGCGGGCCAGCACGGGCGGTGGACAGGGCGCTCGCCACGAGGCGAAAAAGAAGGAATCCGGCAAGCCGGTTGCCGACACGCAAGGCAGGGCAGTCGGGCGCCCGGTGATGGCCGATGTCGCCAGGCTGGCCGGGGTCTCCCACCAGACAGTGTCCCGGGTACTGAACGACCACCCAAACGTCCGGCAGCAGACGCGTGAAAATGTGCTCGCAGCGATCCGCGAGCTGGGCTACCGGCGGAACGCGGCGGCACGAACGCTAGTCACCGGTCACACCAACACGATCGGCGTAATCAGCTTCGACACCACACTGTACGGCCCCGCATCCATGCTGTACGGCATCGAGCGGGCAGCTCACCCTGCCTATTCGATAGCCATCGCGAGCCTGCAGCTGCTCGACCGCAGCTCGATGCTCGCTGCTGCGGAGCGGTTCCTCAATCAGGGTGTCGAGGGGATCATCGTGATCGCTCCGCTCGCTACCGCGGTGAGGGCGCTGCTCGGGATCGCGCCTCATGTGCCGCTGGTCGGAGTCGGCTGCGGCATCTCCGCGCCACTCCCGTCGGTAGCCATCGACAACCCGGCCGGAGCCGCTCGAGCCACCCGCTACCTGCTTGACCTCGGCCATCGCACCGTGCATCACGTCGGCGGGCCGGCGCATTTCCTCGACGCCGAGGAACGTATCGAGGGCTGGCGCGCCGCCCTGCAGGCCACCGGCGCGCGGCACCCTCCGGTCCTGCGCGGGGACTGGTCAGCCAGATCCGGCTATGAGATCGGGCACCTGCTCGTGGACACGCCCGAGGTCACCGCCGTATTCTCGGCCAACGACCAGATGGCGCTCGGCCTGCTGCGCGCGTTCGCCGAGCGGGGCCGGTCCGTGCCAGAGGAGATCAGCGTCGTCGGCTTCGATGACATCCCGGAAGCCGCCTACTTCCGGCCACCGCTCACGACGGTGCGCCAGGACTTCGGCGAGCTTGGCCGGCGCGCGCTACACCTGCTCATTGACGGGATCGCCGGCGATCAGGCTGCAGCGCGAGCACAGGGAACGACGGTCAATTCCGGGACCTACGGGATCCCAACCGCGCGGCCCGCGCTGCCGATCGCCCCCGAGCTGATTGTCCGCAGCAGCGCCGCTCCGCCGTACTCCTGAGACGGTGGCGCCGCCTCCCTCGGGCATCTGCGTCTTTGGTCAGGTGCTGCGCTGGCGGGACTCGAGCGCCCGGCGGTACTCCTCGACCACGATGTCGTTGAGTTCCTGCACGGAGGTCTCTCTGCTGGGCTTGTCGAGCATGATCATGCCGTGCTGCAGCAGGTTCACCCGGTCGCAGATCTCCAGCACCTGGCCGTAGTTGTGGGCGATCACGATGATCGACACATCGCCACGGCCTTTCAGATCACGAATCAGATCGAGAATCAGCGCCGCTTCCTTGGCGCCCATCGCCGCTAGCGGCTCATCCAGCAAGAGGATCTTGGCCTGCGTGAACACCGATCTGGCCACGGCGATGGCCTGGCGCTGGCCGCCAGACAGCGAAGCGACAGGGACCTCGACCGAGGGGATGTTGACCCCCATGTCGTCGAGATACTGGCGGGCGAGTCGCTTCATCGTCCTGTTCGACAGCAACGGCCAGCGGATCCGCTCCCGGTTGAGGAACATGTTGTGGTAGACGCTGAGCTGGTTGATCAGCGCGAGGTCCTGGTAAACCGCCTCGATGCCAAGAGAGCGTGCGTGGTCCACGGAGCTGAGCGCAACATCCTGCCCGTTGAGCACGATGCGGCCGGCGTCGGGCGCCTGGAACCCGCAGAGGATCTTCAGCAGCGTGGACTTGCCGGCGCCGTTATCGCCGATCAGGCCGAGCACCTCGCCCCTGGCCAGCCGGAGGTTCACATCCAGCAGTGCAGTGACGGCGCCGTATCGCTTAGAGATGTGGTCGGTCCGCAGCACATCGGTTCCGGCCTGTGTCGCCGGCGCCGCGCTGGTCACTTCATCCTCCCTGACTCGCGCAGGCGCGATAGCTGCACGTTAGCGATCATGGCGATGAGAACTGCGCCACCGAAGATGATTGGCAGCGGGTTGGCACTGATCCCGATCACTGTGAAGCCGTCAGTCAGCACCCCGAGCACTATCGAGCCGAGCAGCGCGCCGATCATCGTCCCCGAGCCGCCCAGCATCGCTGTGCCGCCGATCACCGCCGCGGTGACCGCATAGAACATGGGCTGGTAGCCTCCCGCGAGCGGGTCGATGTCGTTGGTCTGGAACGCCACCTGGAGGCCGACCAGCGCACCCAGCAGGCCGGTGATCATGAAGTTCCCGTACTTGATCCGCCCCACGTTGATGCCTGCCTCGCGCGCGCCGAGGAGATTGCCTCCAGTTGCCACGGTGTGGAGGCCCCACCGTGTCCTGGTCAGTACCACATGGAAGATCGCCAGCAGAGCGACGGCCCAGATGATCATCGACCATGAGTAGCTACCCAGCCATTTGCCCGCACCTGCCGCGCTCGACGGCGGGATGACAGGTTCGGCGTGCGACGTGGTGAGCATGAGGCCGTACAAGAGGAAGCCGGTCCCGAGAGTGGTAATGAATGATGGCAGCCCGAGCGTGACGGTAAGGAAGCCGTTGAACCAGCCCGCCGCGAGGCCGAGCAGCAGCGCGATCAGGATCGCCGGCAGCACAGGGACGCCGTCGTCGATCATGTAGTGCATCATGAACGGCGCGAAAGCGTAGATGAATCCTACGGAGAGATCGATCTCGCCGCAGATCAGCAGCAGTACCTCGCCGATCGCGATGATGATGATCGGCGCGATGTCCTGGGACAGGACGACGAGGTTTGCCTCACTCGTGAAGCTTGAGTTAGTGACCGCGAAGTACGCGAACAGGGCGGCCGCCACCACGAATATTGTGGCCTCCCGCTGCCGGGCGAAGATACGCGCGCCCTGGCCGATCCAGCGCCACCGGCCGATAGCCGGCACGCCCACGGCTCCGGCGTGCTGTTCGGTGATGTCACTCATCTCGCCTCCGTCCCGCTCAGCAGGGATAGGCCGATGCCAACGTAGCGCCGGGCAGTGCTGCTCGGCGAGGGGCAGGGCAGACCCGGACAGGCCTGCCCCACTCCCCGCCACGCGAACATCACGTACTGGTGACCGCCATGGGCTGCTTGATCGGGCCGGACGGACGCGGGAGGTACTTCTGCGCCGAGGCCGCGCCCTGGAAGCGGCTGCTCTTCACGAACTGGCCGATGTGTTCCTTGTCTATGACGCTCAAGCCAGTGTCCGTGTCCGGCGGAGGCAGCTGAGCGTCCGACAGGTTGTACAGGTACATGTAGAGAACCGGCAGGAAGCCCTGCAGGTACGGGTCCTGATAGATGGTGAAGTCCATCGTGCCGCCCTGGAGGGCACTGAGCGTCTGCGGCGCGGTGTCGAAGCCACCGGAGGCGATCTTGCCGGTAAGGCCTGTACTGGCCAGCGCAGAGCCGAGGAAGCTCGTGGAGCCGTAGTCGACGGCGAACGCACCCTTGAGCGTGCTCTTGTTAGCGAGCAGGTACGCCTTCTCCGCGTTCAGCTCAACGGATGTGGCCGCCCCGGTGGCTACCTCGTGCACCGTGTAGCTGGAGCCGAGCACGGAGACCGCGCCGTCGTAGCGAGGCTGGATATTGCCGGTGCCCGGGGTGGCGATGAAGATCGCGACATCACCGCCGCCCGGGATCAGCGACTTGATCTGTTCTCCCATGCTCTGGCCGGACAGGTACAGGGCCTGCCCCACATAACAGAGCCGGTTGGTGCCGATCACCGGCTGGCCCTTGACGTAGGTACCGTCAGCGTTATAGCTGACGACCGGGATGCCCTTGTCCATCGCGTTAGCCACGGGTTCGGTGAATGCAGTCTGGCTGATGACTGCGAGAGCGATCCCGGCTGCGCCGGACGCGGTCGCGGTGTTCATGTAGTTGACCATGTCGGACGCGATCGAGTTCGTCGAACCGCCCCAGTTCGGCGTGGGTATGTGCAGCAGGGCCGCCGCGTCCTGAAGCCCGTACTGGGTAGGCACGAAGAACGGATTGGTCGTGACATGGTTGACGAACCAGAATTTCCACGCCGGGACCTTCGGGAAGTTGCCGGCGGCCGTCGCGGCATGCGCGGGGCTGGCTGTCGAACCGCAGGCGGCGAGCAGGGCTGACGCCGCAGCGGTTGCGCTGACCAGGCCAGCCCCGGACAGCAGCGTCCGGCGGGCCGGCCCGTCCTTCATGTTGAGCGTCTGGATCGCTTCATCGACCTTGGGGTCGACCTTGGCCATCAGGGACCTCCAGTGCTTGCGCAGGGCAGGGAGCCTGCCCGTGTCGTGCCGAGCTGACTGGCGCGCTCGCAGCGGATCGCGACGACGCGCGACGGCGTGGACCGGCGCGAGCCACCACCCGATGTGAGCGCTAACATTTCCGTCCGGTTAAGTGCGTGCCCATAAGCTAGAGCAGGTCCCGGTTGATCGTCAATGGACCGGTGTCCTTTTGATGCCGACCTGTTGTGCGGGCCCAAATTCGCGTAACGCGCAAACGCGCAACGCCTCAGCGCGATTGGTCGGAGGCGCTCATGCGTGACATGGCCCAGCCGGTCGGTCGGCCATTCCGCGGCCGCAATCACTGCGGGCATCGCGTTGATCAGATTCCTGCGCGTTCACTGACACCCCGGCCGGCCGGTAGCGTTGGGCCGGGCGCGAGGCGGCGGCGGGAGGGCACATGCGGGTGGCGCGGCTGCACGCGGCGGCAGATATCAGACTCGCGGATGAGCCAGTTCCTCAGGAAAGTCCTGGCCATAGCCTGGTCCGCGTCACCGCGGTGGGGATCTGCGGATCTGACCTGCATTGGTGGACTGAGGGCAGCATCGGTGACGATCACCTGGGCACGCCACTGGTACTCGGGCACGAGAACGCCGGTGTAATCATGACGGGACGGGACGCCGGTCAGCGGGTGGCGATAGACCCGGCGATCCCGTGCGAGACCTGCCGGCAGTGCCGCGATGGTCACCGGAACCTGTGCCAGGCAGTTCAATTTGCCGGCCACGGCAACGTCGACGGCGGAATGCGCGAGTTCCTGACCTGGCCCACGGCGCTCCTGCACTGGCTGCCTGACCGGCTAACGGCGTGCGACGGTGCCATGCTTGAGCCGCTTGGCGTCGCGGCGCATTGCATCGACCTTGGCCATCTGCGGCTTGGCGGCACCGCCGCCGTGGTGGGCTGCGGCCCGATCGGCCTGCTGGTGATCCAGCTGCTGCGACTGACAGGCGCGGCGGAGATCGTTGCTATCGACCCGCTGCAGCACCGCAGGCAGGTAGCGGCACAGCTCGGGGCCGACTCGACAGCCGAGCCCGCGGCTCCGGCCGGGCTGGACGACCTAACCCGCGGCGGTGCAGATGTGGTGTTCGAGCTGGCTGGCGTCAGCGAGGCAGTTCAGCTGGCGGTAACTGCTGCGAAGCCGGGCGGCAGGGTGGTCCTGGCCGGCATCCCCGGCGACGACCGGACGAACTTCCAGGCCTCAGTAGCCCGCCGCAGGGGCCTGACGATAGCGATGGTGCGCCGGATGAATGAGGCCTACCCGAGGGCGATCCGCCTCGCGAGCAGCGGAGCGGTCGACCTCAATTCCCTGGTCACACACCGGTTCCCGCTCGAGGCTGCGGCTGAGGCGATGCAGACGGCAGCTCGCAGGGACGGTCTGAAGACAGTGATCGAGCCCGCCAGCTAAGCGAGCTGAGTCGTTCCGCTGGAGCGGTCAACGCGCTGTTAGCGTTAACATCACCAAGTCAACTGCACGTGCAGGATCGGCGTGACCTTGCTCCAGGCAGGTGAACCCACGGGCTGCGCGCATCGTGGCGGTACTGCGCGCGGGAGCTGAGGGGGCTGCATGAGGTCGACCGCAAGCCGCTCGCCGGCCCGCCCGGTCATGGCAGACGTGGCGCGACACGCAGGCGTGTCGCATCAGACGGTCTCGCGTGTTCTCAACGGGCATCCGAACGTCAGCCCGGAGACCAGGGCCGACGTCCTCGCCGCTATCCGGGTGCTCGGCTATCGCCCCAATGCTGCCGCACGCACCCTCGTCACCGGGCGCACCAACATGCTTGGCGTCATCAGCTTCGATACCACGCTCTACGGCCCGGCCACGATGTTGTACGGAATCCAGCGCGCCGCCCACCCCGGTTACACCGTGACCGTTGCCAGCTTGCCTGGCTACGGCCGCAAGTCGCTGCCCGAAGCAGTGGAGCGGTTTCTGGGCCAGGGCGTCGACGGCATCATCGTGATCGCCCCCGAGGACTCGGCGGTCGATGCGCTCACCGAGCTGGTCGCCGACACTCCGCTTGTCGCTGTGGGCTGCGGTACCCGCGCTCCGCTGCCGTCGGTAGCAATCGACAATCTGGCGGGCGCGGCGCAGGCGACACGCCATCTGCTCGACCTCGGGCATGAGACCGTGCACCACGTTGCCGGGCCAGAAAGCTGGCTCGACGCCCAGGACCGGGCTGCTGGCTGGCGCCAGGCCCTGGTTGCGGCTGACGCGCCGGAGCCGGAGCTCATGCGCGGCGACTGGTCCGCGCGGTCTGGCTACGAGATCGGCCATCGGCTGGCAGCTATGCCGCACGTGACGGCCGTATTGTGCAGTAACGACTCGATGGCGCTCGGAGTGCTCCGCGCCCTTGCCGAGCGAGGCCGGCAGGTGCCCGCCGATGTCAGCGTGGTCGGATTTGACGATGTGCCAGAAGCCGCGTTCTGCCTGCCGCCGCTGACGACCGTACGGCAGGATCTTGGCGAGCTAGGCAGACGTGCGCTGCACCTGCTGATGGACCGCATCTCCGGAGAGCCCGCCGGGGCTCCGAGAGTGCCGATAGCACCGGAGCTCATCGTGCGGGCCAGTTCCGGGCCGGCCCCCGGCCGCAGGCTTGGTGGCTGACCTACCGCGATGATGTACCACTCGCTAGGTTCTGAGTCATGATATGGAATGTGAACGCTAACAACGCGGCTGGCGCTTACGTCGTCGGTGTCGATTTCGGCACCCTGTCCGGCCGTGCGTTGGTGGTCCGGGTCGCCGATGGTGCCGAACTCGGAACCGCTGTGCGCGAGTACCGGCACGGAGTGATGGACACCGTGCTTGCGTCGTCGGGCCAGCCCTTACCGCCGGACTGGGCGCTGCAAGACCCCGACGATTACCTGGACGTCTTGCGTACAGCCGTGCCGGCCGCAGTTGCCGCTGCCGGGATTGACCCGGCGCAGGTCATCGGGATCGGGACTGACTTCACTGCCTGCACGGTGCTGCCGGTCCTGAGCGACGGCACGCCGCTGTGCCAGTTGCTGGAACTGCAGGACCGTCCGCACGCGTACGTGAAGCTATGGAAGCATCACGCGAGCCAGCCGCAGGCCGACAGGATTACCGAGCTGGCCAGGGCCCGAGGCGAGAAGTGGCTGGCGAGATACGGCGGGAAGATCTCAGCTGAGTGGCAACTCGCCAAGGCGCTGCAGCTGCTGGAGGAGGACCCGGACACCTACCGGCTGGCAAGCCGCTGGATCGAGGCAGCCGACTGGATCGTCTGGCAGCTCACCGGCACGGAGTCTAGGAACGCGTGCACTGCCGGGTACAAGGGCATCTGGCAGGACGGCCGGTATCCGTCGGGCGAGTTCCTGGCCGCACTTCATCCCGGCTTCAGCGAGTTCGCCACCGGCAAGCTGGCGTACCCCGTCTCCCCGCTCGGCAGCCGGGCAGGTTCCCTTACTCCGCGCGCAGCGACCTGGACGGGTCTGCCTGCCGGGATCGCCGTGGCTGTCGGGAACGTCGACGCGCACGTGACTCCGCCAGCCGCGAACGCGATCGCTCCTGGTCAGATGGTGGCGATCATGGGCACCTCGACGTGCCACGTGATGAACGGAGCGGCGCTCGCCGAGATACCGGGCATGTGCGGTGTAGTCGACGGCGGGATCATCGCAGGGTCGTGGGGTTACGAGGCCGGCCAGAGCGGAGTCGGTGACAACTTCACCTGGTGCGCCGAGCATCTGGTGCCCCCTGAGTACCACGACGTCGCCAGCCGCAGCGGGCTGACGTTGCATGAGGTACTGACGAAGGAGGCCTCGGCCCAGCCCGCCGGAGCGCACGGGCTCATCGCGCTGGACTGGCTGAACGGGAACCGGAGCGTGCTGGTCGACCATCACCTCTCCGGTGCGATCGTCGGACTCACACTGGCTAGCCGTGCACCGGAGATATACCGGGCGTTGCTCGAGGCGACCGCGTTTGGCGCCCGGGTCATTATCGACGCCTTCGAGGCAGCGGGCCTTCCGGTCACCGAACTGATCATCGCCGGCGGCCTGATGCAGAACGAGCTGCTCATGCAGATCTACGCCGACGTGACAAGGCGCCCGCTCAGCCTGGTTGCTTCCGGTCAGGCTCCGGCCCTCGGCTCTGCGATCCACGCGGCGGTCGCGGCAGGCGCTTACCCGGACGTACCGGCCGCAGCGGCGGCGATGGGCAGCAGGCACGCAGCGGCCTTCATCCCGGACGAGGCGAGCGCGGAGATCTACGACCAGCTGTATGCCGAGTACGTGCTGCTTCATGACTACTTCGGCCGGGGCGCCAACGAGGTCTTGCACCGGCTCCGGGCGCTGCGTAACCGGGTACGCGACAGCGCACCTGCGGCGGTGGCAGCGGACGGCGGCCGGCTGTGAGTCCCGAGCCGGTTATCAGCGCCGATCGTGCCGCAGGGCACGCCCGGGCCTTCACCGCAGCGGTAGACCAGACCAAGGGCGTCGTGGCGCAGCTGCACGCGGAACTGGTGCGCAATGGCCTGGTCGCATGGACGTCCGGCAACGTCTCGGCGCGAGTGCCGGGCACGGACCTGATGGTGATCAAGCCAAGTGGCGTTCCCTACTCCGATCTGACTGCCGACACTATGGTGGTGTGCGACCTCAGCGGCGTGCGGGTCGCGGGCGAGCTCAGCCCGTCCAGCGATACTGCCTCGCACGCCTACATCTACCGGCACATGCCACACGTCGGCGGCGTAGTGCACACCCATTCCAGGCACGCCACGGCCTGGGCGGCTCGCGGTGAGCCGATCCCGTGCGTGATCACCGCGATGGCCGACGAGTTCGGCGGCGAGATCCCGGTAGGGCCGTTCGCGCCGATCGGCGGTGAGGAGATCGGCAGGGCGGTCGTGACAACCCTGTCCGGGCACCGCTCACCTGCCGTGCTGCTGCGCAGCCACGGTGTGTTCACCATCGGTGCGACCGCGCTTGACGCGGTGAAGGCTGCCGTCATGTGCGAGGACGTGGCCAGCACAGTCCACCTTGCCGTCATGCGGGGCAACCTCGAACCGCTGCCGCCTCACCAGATCGAAGCTTTGTACTGGCGCTACACGAACGAGTACGGCCAGCGCTGAGCTGCCTGGCCGCACGAGCCCGCTGTGATGAACCGCACCTGGAAGGCTGACATGACAGAGCGAATGCCCCGGATCGGGATCTTGGGAATCATGCAGGACCTCTACGACGACATGATCCCCGGCATTGCGGATCGGCAGGAGGGGTATGCGGCCGAGCTATCCGCCGCTCTGGCAGGGGTTGCCGAGTTCATCCCCGGCAAGGTGGTGAAGTACCGCGAGGACGCCGAGCGAGTGATGCGCGAGTTTGAGAACGCCGAGCTCGACGGCGTGCTCGTGGTGATGCTTACTTACGGGCCGGCCATGCGGGTCGCGCGGTTGCTGACTGAGTCGCGGCTGCCCATCTGCCTCGCGAACATCCAGCCGGAGCCGGCGGTCACTCCCGCGTGGGACATGGCAGACATGACCTACAACCAGGGCGTGCACGGGGCGCAGGACACGGCTAACGCGATGGTTCGTGCCGGGCGCCGTTTCTCGGTGCTGACGGATGACTGGCGCAGCGAGCAGTTCCGGGCCGATGTAGGCCGCTGGGCTCGGGCGGCGGCGGCCGTGACGGCATGGCGATCGCTCAGGGTCGCTCTGGTCGGCTATGCGATGAACGACATGGGCGACATCCGGGTCGATGAGAACGCGCTGGTCCGCAGCCTGGGTCCGCAGATCCGGGCCGTCGCGCCAGGTGAGCTATACCGCGGGATGCTTGCGGTAACCGACGCGCAGGTGGCCGAGGTCATCGCGTTCGAGGACGCCAGATTCGAGATCGACCCCGCCCTGTCGGTAGCCGAACGCACGGACCACGCGCGCATGCAGGTCGCGTTGCAGTCTGTGCTCGACGCCGGTGGCTACGGCGCTTATACCGCGCACTTCGACGCGATCGGCGAGGACGGCCGTTTCGCCAGGCTGCCGCTCGCGGCCGCCTCGACGCTGATGGCTACCGGCTATGGCTATGCCGCTGAGGGCGATGTGCTGACGGCATCTCTGGTGTATGCAGGGCATACGCTGATCGGTGACGCGCATTTCACCGAAATGTACGCGATGGATTTCCCGTCAGACTCAGTGCTGATGAGCCACATGGGCGAGGGCAACTGGAAAATCGCCCGTCGCGACCGGCCAGTAAGGCTGATCAAGCGGGCTCTCGGTATCGGGAGGCTGGCCGACCCGCCGACGTTCTTGTTCCAGTATCAGCCGGGTCCCGCCACGCTCGCCACTCTTGTCTCCCTGGAGGGCGAGCGGTTCCGCCTCGTTGTCGCCGAAGGCGAGAATCTCGACAGCCAGGAGCTGCCTGCGCTGGAGATGCCGTACGGCCAGTTCCGCCCGCATACCGGAGTGCGCAAGTGCCTCAACGGGTGGCTTGCCGCCGGCGGTCCGCATCACGAAGTCATGAATCTCGGCCATCACGCAGCCGACTGGCAGGTCTTCTGCCAGCTAGCCGGGATCGAGTACGTACCCGTCTGACGAGGCTGAGCGCTGCTCCGAACCAGCCCGCTCGTCACCATGGCGGGAACGCCCGCTTGCCGGCCGGCCTCCACCGGCCGTACGCAGTTCAATCGCACGTAGACGCAGACCGGTGCCGCGAATAGAAATAGGTCTGATGAAGTCAGCTAGTGCCACAGCTCAGACCGCGGACGGAGATGAGATGAGCGACGACCAGCCCGCCAATGCCGCAAGCGGTGGCCTGAGAAGCAGCCAGTGGTTCGGATCCGACGGGCGCAACGGTTTCGTCCACCGATCCTGGATCCGCAGCGAAGGATTCGGCGAGGAGCTGTTCGACGGCCGACCTGTCATCGGCATCGCCAACAGCTTCTCCGAGCTCACGCCATGTAACGCGCACCTGCGGACGGTCGCCGCCGCGGTCAAGCGCGGAGTCTTGCTCGCCGGCGGGTTCCCGCTGGAGTTCCCGGTCATGTCGCTGGGAGAAACGATGCTGCGGCCGACGGCGATGTTGTTTCGCAACTTGATGGCGATGGAAGTCGAGGAATCTCTGCGCGCCAATCCGCTCGACGGAGTTGTACTGCTGTCCGGCTGTGACAAGACCACCCCGGCTTCGTTGATGGCGGCGGCAAGCGTTGACCTGCCTGCTGTAGTCGTTACCGGTGGCCCGATGCTCAACGGGAAGTTCCGCGGTAAGGACATCGGTTCGGGTACGGCGGTCTGGCAGATGACTGAACAGTTCAGGGCTGGCCAGCTGAGCGCAGCGGACTTGACCGAGGCCGAGAGCTGTATGTCCCGCAGCGCCGGCCACTGCATGACCATGGGTACCGCTTCGACGATGGCCTGCATGGCAGAGGCGCTGGGCATGAGTCTTCCAGGCGCGGCGGCGATCCCGGCGGCAGACTCGCGGCGCCTGCTGATAGCGCAGCGATCCGGGCAGCGGATCGTCGAGATGGTCAGGGAGAACCTGCGGCCGTCGGCAGTCCTGACCCGTGCGGCGTTCGAGAACGCGGTCGCTGTCAACGCCGCGATCGGCGGTTCCACCAATGCCACCGTTCACCTGATTGCCATCGCGGGCCGGGCAAGCGTTGAGCTGAGCCTCGAAGACTTCGATCAGATCGGGCGCAAGGTGCCGCTTCTCGTTGACCTGATGCCGTCGGGCCGCTTCCTGATGGAGGACTTCTACTACGCGGGCGGGCTTCCGGTGCTCATGGCCGAGCTCGGCGACCTTCTGCATACCGACCACGTGACTATCACTGGCCAGCCAGTGCGGGAGAACGTAGCTGAGGCCGAGTGCTGGAACCGCGAAGTCATCCGGACCGTCGCCGAGCCGCTTCAGCCGCCGGGCAACGGCACCGTGGTGCTGTACGGTTCGCTGTGCCCGGACGGCGCCGTGCTGAAGGTCTCGGCGGCTTCGGGGCACCTGCTGCACCATCGGGGCCGTGCGATGGTGTTCGACAGCATCGAGGAGTACGTCGCAGCCGCAGATGACGAGGATCTCGCGGTTGACGCGGACTCGGTGCTGGTGGTCCGGGGCTCAGGCCCGAAGGGCTATCCAGGTTTCCCGGAGGTCGGCAACCCGCCTATTCCGCGCAAGCTGCTGGAGGCGGGCGTCACTGACATGATCCGCATCTCCGATGCGCGGATGAGCGGCACCGGATATGGCACCTGCGTTCTGCATGTCGCGCCCGAGGCGGCAGCCGGCGGCCCGCTCGCACTGGTGCGCACCGGCGACGAGATCGAACTGGACGTTCCGGCCCGGCGGCTGGACCTGCTCGTGGACTCCGAAGCCCTGGCCAGCAGGCGGGCCAGCTGGGTGCCACCGCCGCGCCCGGCCGAACGGGGCTGGGTTCGGCTGTACACCGACCACGTCCTGCAGGCCGACCACGGGGCTGATCTCGACTTCCTGGTGGGAGGCAGCGGCGACGCCGTCGGCCGCCACTCGCACTAGCGCCAGCTGGGGTGCGCCATTCTTGGCTGCCCAGGGCTGGGCGACGCTTTCGGCTGCGCTTGAGGTATCCGGCGGGCGGGATTGACGCCCTGCTGCCTCGGGCATGGTGAGGTGCGGACTGTCACATGCCCGCGACGGCCTGTCAGCAGATGTCTGGTTTGCTTGCATTCCACCGGGTTAGGGATTTCGATGGAAATCATCATCAATGGACGGACGGTCGAGTTCTCGGCGGACCCGCGCACGTCATTGCTTGATCTGCTGCGCGACCATCTCGGCCTGCCCGGCACGAAGAAGGGGTGCAACCAGGGTGCCTGCGGGGCCTGCACCGTCCTGGCCGATGGCGAGCGGATCAACGCCTGCCTGGCGCTTGCGGTGCAGTACCAGGGGTATGCGATCACTACCGTCGAGGGGCTCGGCCGCGAGGACGGCCTGCACCCGCTGCAACGCGCGTTCATCGAGCATGATGGGTTCCAGTGCGGCTACTGCACGCCTGGGCAGCTCTGCTCGGCTGTGGCGATGGCTGGTGAGGTGGCGCGCGGACTTCCCAGCTTCGTGACCGAGGACCTGTCCGCTGATGCGATGCCGCTTGACCACGATGAGCTTCGTGAGCGGATGAGCGGCAACCTTTGCCGCTGCGGCGCCTATAACGGTATCGCCGATGCGATCGTGGCGACCTTCGGGAACGACGTCGCATGAGGCCGGTCACTTACGCCCGCGCGAGCAGCGTGCCCGACGCGATACGGCTGGCCGAGACCACGTCCGGCGCCAGGTACCTCGGGGGCGGCACCAACCTGGTCGACCTGATGCGCGAGACGGTGGAGCAGCCCGAGGCGCTCGTCGATGTCACTGCACTCTCAACGGACATCGAAGCGACCCGCGGCGGCGGCCTGGTGATCGGCGCGGCGGCGAAGAACACCGCACTGGCCGGAAACCGGACCGTGCGCGAGCGTTATCCGGTGCTCGCCCGCGCTGTTCTCGCTGGCGGCAGCGCGCAGATCCGCAACATGGCGACGGTCGGCGGCAACATCCTTCAGCGGACGCGCTGCACGTATTTCTACGACGATGCAGCGCGCTGCAACAAGCGCGTGCCCGGCGCCGGCTGCGATGCAATCGACGGGTTCAACCGCATGCACGCGATCCTCGGCGGCTCCTCCGCCTGCGTCGCGACGCACCCCTCGGACATGTGCGTGGCGCTCGTCGCACTGGACGCGATCGTGCACACCGACGGTCCGGCCGGCTCCAGATCGATGCCGCTGGCCGACCTGCACCGGCTGCCGGGCAAGCGGCCCGATATTGAGACCGAGCTGACACCCAGCGAGCTCATCACCGCGGTCGAACTGCCCCCGCTCCCGTTCGCCGCACGATCGACATACCGGAAGGTCCGCGACCGCGCCTCCTACGCTTTCGCACTGGTCTCGGTCGCAGCCGCGCTCGACGTGACCGACGGCACGGTCCGCGACGTGCGGCTCGCGCTGGGCGGGGTCGCGCCCAAGCCCTGGCGTGCCTGGAAAGCAGAGGAAGCGCTGCGGGGCCAGCCGGCGACCGGCGCGAGTTTCGACGCTGCCGCCGGCGCCGAGCTCGCCGACGCGGCCGGACTGCGCGACAACGGGTTCAAGATCGAACTGGCCCGGCGGACGATCACCGCCGTACTGGCCGGGCTCGCAGGAGAGCAGGCATGACCAGGCCTCAGAACGGCGCGCACCAGGTGACGCAGACCGCGGCCGGGATCGACCCGGAGAGCTGGCTGGCCGGAGCCCCCGATCCGCTGATCCGCAAGCACGGCATGATCGGAGCTCCTGTCTCGCGTGTGGATGGCCCGCTCAAGGTGCAGGGCAAGGCGCGTTTCGCTGCCGAGGTGGCGATGGACGGGCTGACGTACGCCACGCTGGTCCACGGCACGATCGCGCGCGGGCGGATCGCGCGGATCGACACCGCCGCTGCCGAAGCCGCGCCGGGCGTCGTGCTGGTGATGACTTACCAGAACGCCCCGCGGATGAATGCGCCCGCGCTGTTCGGCACGTCGCCATCGGCCGCTGGACCGAGCAGCCTGCCGATCATGCAAGACGCGAGCATCCACTGGAACGGCGAGGCGGTAGCGGTGGTACTCGCCGAGACGCAGGAGCAGGCTGACTACGCGGCCTGCCTGGTCGAGGTCAGCTACGACACCGAGCCGGCGGTGACCTCTTTCGAAGCCGCCAAGGACCGGTCGCACCCGCCGGATTCGGTCCTCGGCGAGCCAGCTGAGCTCAACAAACGCGATGCCGAGGCGGCGCTGGCCGGCGCCGCGGTGGTTATCGACCACACCTACCGGACTCCGCGCCACAACCACAACGCGATCGAACTGCACGCCGCGACGGCCGCGTGGGAGGGCGAGACTCTCACCATTCACGACGCGAGCCAGCAGGTCAACGGGACCGCGTCGACTGTCGCGGGCGTGTTCGGGCTGAAAGACGAGAACGTCCGCGTGATCTCGCCCTATGTGGGCGGCGGCTTCGGCGGGAAGTGCCTGTGGGACCACCAGATACTTGCCGCCGCTGCGTCGAAGCTGGCTGGCCGGCCGGTGCGGATCATGCTGTCGCGCGAGGGCGTGTTCCGCATCGTCGGTGGTCGCACTACTACGGAGCAGCGCGTCGCGCTGGGTGCTAATGCGGACGGCACCCTCGCCGCCCTGATTCATACTGGCGTCGCGGCGATGACGTCGCACAACAACTGTCCGGAGCAGTTCACCTTTCCGGCGCGTCACCTGTATGCCGCCGACGCGATCACCGTGGCGCAGGAGGTGGCCGACATGAACATGTGCCCCAACACGTTCATGCGCGCGCCCGGCGAATCCGTCGGCACGTTCGCGCTCGAATCC
>Ga0335075_10006317_pt1 | contig 18307 bp, 23 predicted proteins | sample Lox_Sample_24_FD_206723 | JGI IMG/M metagenome (GOLD analysis project Ga0335075, IMG submission 206723) | Soil microbial communities from Loxahatchee National Wildlife Refuge, Florida, United States - Lox_Sample_2.4 | ecosystem: Environmental > Terrestrial > Soil > Wetlands | place: USA... | reverse complement strand
CCGGCCACCGCCTCTGCCCTCAGCGCGAGCCTGCGATGACAGGCGCTGCGCCGATGTGGGCGTCGGCGGCCGACGGCCTCGTCGGCCGACCGTTTCCGCGAGAGAACCGCCGATCTGGCTCCGGTTCATGCTTCCGAGCGTGCCCGGCTTGGGCTCGCGGATCTGGATGATATGCGTCATCCGCGCTTTCGGCTGGCTACCCGGGATGCGTCATGCTGGGATGAGTGCGTGGCTATACGCCATCGTGTAACAAGGCGCCTCCTGCCGCAGGTGCCGGTTTGGGACTTCGCCGAGGGTGGTCTTCCTGCTGATCATGACCACCTTCCGCAGCCTTCCGCTCGCCGTCAAGGCCGCCGTCCTCAACCTGTTCAGCATCCGCGCCGCCTACGGCGTCGTGGTCGTGGTCTTCCAGTTCGACGGGGGCCGCAGCCTGCTCCGCGTCAGCGAGAACGTTCCCGTCGAGGCCTACGTGCCGGTGATCAGGTTCGCGATTGTCTTCGGCCTGTCCATGGGCTACGAGGTCTTCCTGCTGTCCCGGGTCAAGGAGGCCTGGGACCGGACCGGCGACCACCACGAGTCCGTCGACGCCGGCCTGGCCAGCACCGGGCGCGTCATCGGCTGCGCCGCCCTCATCATGATCGCCGTGTTCATCTTCTTCGTCACCTCCACCAACGTCGTCATCAAACAGCTCTCGGCCGGCCTGTCCGCTGATTACCAGATGGAGTGAGCCACCTGCGCGACGAGCCCGAGCTTGCGCTCCTGCACGTCCTCATTGGTGAGGTTGGCGCCGATCAGGACTGAGGAGAATCCGCACTGCGTGGAGAGTGCCAGCCGCTCCAGGCCGGTGTACTTGGCGGCCTCGTGGATCCGCGCGGTCAGCTCCTCAGGCGACTCCAGCGTCGTGGTCTTGCTGGAGACTAGGCCAAGGACGACTCCCTTGTCGTCGGGCAGGTGCCGCAGCGGCTCGAACGAGCCGGACCGTTCGTCCTCGTACTCCAGCAGGAACCGGTCGAAGTTGGTCAGCCGCTTGAAGAACGCCTCGGCGGTGAAGTCATAACTGCCGGCCCCGATCCACTGGCTGAGGTAGTTCCCCTTGCACACGTGCAGGCCGAAGCTGACGCCGGGCACGGTGCCGACGCTGTTGATGATGTCCATGCCCTCGGTGAGGGTGCGCTCGGTCGGCATGCCGAGGTGCTCGCGCAGCTGCCGGTTTTCCGGGTCGACCAGCGTGCCCACGTCGGGCGCGTCGATCTGGATGTAGGTGCAGCCGAGGTCGGCGAGGGCCTGCGCCTCGGCGCGAATGATGCCGGCCGCGTCGGCGAACAGCTCGTAGGCGTCCTTGTACGCCGCGGTTGACAGCTCGGGCGACCACATCGAATACAGCACGACCGGGCTGGGCAACGTGACCTTGACCGGCCTGGCGGCCCGCGCTCGCGCGTAGGCGTATTCCTCGATGGTCAGCTTCCGCTTCTGGCTGATCTTGCCGGTCACGGTGAACGGGGCATGCCAGTCGAACCCCGGATTGGCCGCGTTGCGGAAGTGGACCGGCGCACCCTCACGCTCGATTACGCCGTTCAGCTCGCCGATGATCTGGTCAAGGAACGAGAAGCGCCGGAACTCCCCGTCGGTGATGACATCGAGCCCGGCGCCCTCCTGCATCGCGATCGCCTGGTCGACCGCGCGGTCCTCGATCCGCTTGAACTCCGGGGCGGCGAGCTGCCCGGCCGCGTAGGCGTCCCGCGCCTGTGAGAGATACCTCGGCCGCAGCAGCGAGCCGATCACATCCGAGTGGTATAGCCCTGGCATTGCCAGCCTCCTTGCCAGCAGACTTCCGACAGCCTTGCCTGGCCTAAAGCCTGGCCCGTTATGCCGATGACCGCAAGGGAGAGCGGCAGCAAAGAGATTCCCGCCGGGGTGACCGGGATGGCCTCGCCCGACGCCGCTGGCACGGACCGCGTGCCCGCGTCGGCGAGCGGCATACGGACCAGGTTCTCCCCTGGCATGCGTTCATAACCGCAGTAGGGAGTATCGATCTGACCGGGCTTGCCCAGCTCACAGGCTTGCTCCGGGAAGCTCCGATCCGGGCGAGTGGAACCTACGACCTGCTCCGATGACGTTCCGCTATCGAAGTTGGTCCGCTTATGTGGATACCCCAACGCAGTTTCGACGCCGGGGCGCCCCTGCGCGATGTGCAGGAGGCCGCCTCTCACGCCGACCCGCGCACCACGATTGCACCACGATGAGATACAACCGGGCACGCACCAGCCTCGACTGGCCACTCGACAGGCACGCGGCCTATATCGTCGCCGTGCTCATCGCCGCAGCAGCACGACAACTGACGGCCTGCCCGCCTGCGGATCAGCCTGGACGCCCCAGAACGGCCAGGCTGATCCGGACAGATCCAGGCAATAACACGGCGTAGCCACACAGGTGATCGCGAACCTGCCGATATGCTCGGCAACCCTGGTTGCCGAGATGGCCACCGACGCCACCCGGAACCGATAATATGCGCGCGAGCAATCAGCCAAGGCTTAACGTGGAGAGGCGCGCCGAGTCGGCAGGGAGCGCTGATGGGTGCGTGGTCCGGGCGGCGATCTTCAGCCGCGACTGGGGTTCTTGTGGTCTGATCAGACACGCACCTTACTTACACCCATCTCCCGTCGGCGGCATGGTCCGAGTCAACGACCTGTAGCTGGAGTGATACCGGATCGCCAACGAAGTGGCTGGGGCCGGACGCGCTCGTCCGCTGGGACACTTACGAGCCAGGGGGCAAGATCTCCGATACCTGGCAGCTGACCGGGGCCAACACGGCTATCTACTTTGCTGGGACCGACGACAGTCGGCTCTACGTTGTGATCAAATTGGGTGCGGTGGCGTTTCAGCGGTCGGCCAGGTCGGGCTAACTTGGGCGACCAGGGCGCCTGCGTTTAACAAGCGCAGGCCGTCGAAAGCTCCGACTTTGATGGAGCCGAAGAAGACCTGCCAGTCTCGTGGGAGATAGTTGATCAGGACTGCCGACGGACCCCCGAATCCGGGACGAGAACCGCGGAGAGCCCCGACGCGACTTCCATGCAGGCGCCGTTATTCACGCTGCGGCGTGCCTTGCGCCAATCGGCTCACCAGATCCTTGGCAACCACCACCAGGCCACGCCGACGACGGCGACGACCAGAAGGAGGATGCAGATCCGAGCCAGCTTTGGCCAGCTCTCGCTTGCGGTCTGGACGAGTTGGGACGCAACCCCAGCCCACGTACCGATGGCTGTGGGTGGATCGCCTTTTTTTGAGATGTCTTCGGTCGGCATCGGGGTTCTCTTATCGGTCGAGACGCTCATACGCGTAAATTGGGGAAGCGTCCGGCGGCGTAGCACGTATGGCCAGATCAAGATGTGGGTGAGGGTGATGACGCCTGAGCGTGTTTGCTGCCCCATGCCTATCGTCTGAACGATGCTGAGCATATAGAAGACCGCGCCGATCGCGACCGCGAGGTTCGATGAATTGCACGAGCTGGGTGATCTCGCGCGTGAAGAGGAAGAAGAGCTCGGTTATATCTACTATTCCCCGGAATAGCGGGCCGAAAAGGCTCTGTAGGTGCGAGACAAGACCTTGGGTGCTGAGCGCCGCTTTCGGGGCCACCGCGGCGAGGATCGATACGGACATCATCCTTCCCTTCCGTGGACATCAGTGAGCTTGCCGGGGGACCGCGGACCGCGAGCACGGCCCACGATGACGCGAACCTGGTCATCGGAATCCCATCAGCTCCGTAGATGCACGGATGTCCTTTACATACCATCTTCCGCATCGCACGTCGGCAGCCGACATGTCGTAAGTTGTGGCGAGTCGCGGCGCACCCCTTCTGGCCTGGTGCGGCGCAACCGCCCGCTGACGTGGGCATGCAGGATGCCCTCCCACCAGCGCCGGGACACGATCTCGGGGACGATGACCGTCAGCGTCAGCCCGGCGAGCAGCACGCGCAGCGACCAGATGTAGTTGACGAGCGGCGCCACCAGGGCACGGTGCGGCGAGACGATGACCTCAAGGGGCAGGTAGTTTCCCCATGCCTGCCAGTATCCGCGGAACCGGCCCGCCTCGTCGTCGGTCGGGCTGATGTGCAGCGCGAAGGCGGGCTGGCCGAGTCCGGCGGCGTAGGCGAGTCCGCGCATGGCGGCTCGGTCAAAGCCGATAACCAGGACGATCAGCAGGTTGCCGACCTGCCCGGGATCTTGCGCGGACTCGGCGCCGGCGCCCGCCGTGCCCGGGCGCAGCATCAGCTCCTGTCAGGACCGGTCGTAGAAGCGGCGGATACGCAGCGCGGTCACGATGATCAGAATGATGAGGATGAGCGCGACCCAGGCGCCGACGGTGAACTTGGTGACGCCCGCGATGACGAACACGATCCCCGACAGCACCGCGCCGACGGCGTTGATCACCAGGCTGCGCCGCCAGTGCGGGTCGGCGTGGTGGCGCCGCCAGTGCTGCACCATGCCGGCCTGGGACAGGGTAAAGGCTAGGAACACCCCGACCGCGTACAGCGGGAGCAGCGCGCCAGTCCACAGTCATCGTGATGTCGCGTGTGGCGCGGCACTCGGAAGTTCACCGCCTATCACGCCAGTCAGGCGACCATCATGCGCAGTGTGGGATTCGCGACTACAAGGGTGCAGATGAGTGCGCCGTTGTGCGGCATAAACCGACCAGACGACGGTCGCAGGTCGCTCTGCTGCGAGGCCGCGTGAGAGTTCTTTGGCCCCATGTTCAGGGTGATCATCACAGACGAACGAAAGCCGCTGCTTGGGGATGTGGACCGGTTGGAGTTGCGGTAGAGCCACGAGTGGCCGGAGTACACGCAGGCCTGCGGCCCGGATGATGGACCCGGCTGAGCGTCACAGAGATCATCCCGCGTCGGCCTCACCGGACACAGCGGCGACCGGGCGGCGCTAGCCGACTGATCCTGAACCAGATCGCTCCGGCAAACGTAGTAGAGGGTGAGGGTCCAGTATCAGAAGAAATCGCATCTGCGGCGTGGCGGCTGGTCAACACCAACCATGAAAGACAAAAATGCACGTTAACGTGTTGCAGGTACCCTGGTTGGGCAAGAAGACGACCAGGGGTCGGCCGACAACCGACCCCTGGCACACAGTGATAAGCGTCGCCCTAGAAGTGCATCCCGCTTGCTACCACAAGCTGGAGCAGGGCAGCGAGCGCGTAAAGCGCCGCTGTCACGCACGCCAAGACGGCTACCATCACTGTCACCCGCGTCCGGCCTCTTGGCCGGGCGCGGCCCCTTTTTGCCTTTGCCATAGGCCTTACCTCCTCACCGCGGCAGGTGCCGCTAGCGCGCACCCGATACGTGAAGAGCCAAGAACCTGGAAGCAGAGCTTACCTAGCCTCGCTTGAACCCCTTACTTGATCCTGAGTTACCTCCTGTCGCGCGTCTCTCCTACAGTCCAGTTGCAGCTTTTGGACGTCCCTTGCCGACGGTAACTCGTTACATAGTGATACGCAACGAGCAACGCGGCGGTTCAACTCATCGGGCGAAAATCTTCATCGTTGCTGGTAATCGCCATATCCGCCTGGGATCGGGTTCTCGAAGAGCAACACAGAGCGTAATCAACCCCTGTAATTGGTCACGGGCTGAAAGCGGTTCGTGCCTCTAGGGCACCCAATCCTCGTGTTGTCTAGCTGCATAGCGATGCGGAGTCGCCCGTGCGCGGTGAACTATTGCTGGCTGCAATGTAAGGCGCGATACGGCCGCCGCCCCAAGTGCACGTTCCGTATAAGATTGATTGCGATAAGTAGTTATTGTCTGCCATCTAAATCGCTACGCCGACTTGCTTTGATAGGAGCCCTGCTGAAGATCGGCGGCGCGTGGAGGCCGAGACAGAAGTGAAAAAGAATGCTTAGATGGGGAAGCCTCCGGCACCTATCCCGGCTCGGCAGACACCTGCGCTTCGTCCCGGCGAGTCCGGGATGCCCAGAGCGATCCCTGCATTAGGCGGACGGCGGCGTGCGGGCCGATTGATCCAGGCAGGGGAGGGACCATGTAGCGTGGACATATTCGAGGCTGTCCGCGGTTTCCCCGATTCCGGTGAGCTGAGCCTTTTGGCGGCTGACCGCGACAGGACGCTCGCAATCGTCGGACCAACGGCCGATACGGCCAGGACCAGAAGACGGCCGTGCCTTTGGCATGCGATCGAGATGCCGGGACGGGCGGCCCAACAGTCTGCGAGGCTGCCCGAGCGGCGAGCGACCTTCTGGAACCCACTCAGTATTACTTACCTGCGTGCGCGCGGGCGCAGGTAACACCAGACAGCCCGCGCCGCCGCAAGGGCGGCTGGCCAGCTTGCCCAGACCCGTCCCAACGTGGGGGACCCGCGACGCTCTTGCGGAGAGTAACCTTCGGCCTCAAGACAACGACGCGAGATCCGCCGTCGCGCTATTGGACCTGGAAGTATTCATGGGTCAGCCTGCCGATCCGATCTCGGCGCACGTCGGACCGACCATCTCCATGTTCGTGCGCTTCCGTGGGATCGCCATCCCATGTTCCTGCCGCGATGATGCCGTTCGATGAGGAGCGGCGCAGAATCGGAGTTTCTGAGCGCAGGTGCCGCGCTGTGTCGCCCCGGTCGTCAGCCGGAATAATCGGCAGGGAACGGCGGAGCCACGTGGACGTGGCTACTATCCGTTGCTGGCGCTGGGGGTGGTCTGCGGTAGGGTGCCGGCCCTGCGATATTCCGGGCGGGCCGTCACAGCCAGGCATGATCCTTGTCGTCGTCGCGCCCGGATCCCGAGACGATGCGGGAGGTGCGCTAGTCATGGGCACTGGCGGGCCCGGCGGCGCCGGCCAGGCAGGCGGGCGGCCCGCGGAGGACGCCCGTGAGCAGGCGCGGCGGCTGCGCGCTGTTCCGGTCGGTCAGGTTCTCGGGGACCTGCTGCTGAGCATGCTCACCGCCGCGCAGGTGAAGCTGGGCCGGCGTGATGCCCCGGCTGCTGATCGACGTGGCCGCGGTGGCGCACGAGCAGGCTCGTCCCCACCTGCCGGGCGAGCTCACCAGGCAGATCGAACAGCTGCTGGGACAACTTGCGGATGGGCCAGGTGAGCGCGGAAGGCCATGCGGGCCAGCACGGCCAATCGGAAGAGAATGACCTGGACCGGGCTCCGGCCCCGCCGCCGGCCGGCGACACAGCCTAGGAACGCCACCTGCCAGCCACGCGACGTCGTTACCTTATGAACTCCACGCCCGCAGGAACCGCCGTTAGGCACGGATGCAGACGCCTCGGCAACCATCAACTGACCCGCGCCGAATGGGCTGCCCTGCAGTGCGCGCGGCCCTCGTGGACGTGCCGTGGACCAACATGAAACATGCCAGCCTTTCGGCACGTCAGCGGGCCGAAAAATTGAGGGTAATTAGCCTTAGGAATAAAACCAATGTTCCGGATCCATTTTTTGCTTAATGTGGACTACAAACGGCGTGGACTTCATCGTATCGATGTCATCTGTGTCCGCATAATTTCGATATGTTACTGGAGACTGTCGCAAGAAAGTCCGCGAGCTGTACTCTCTAGCCCACTCTCGTACCGGTCCTTCGCTGGATTTATTTACCCACGACCCATTGAAGAGAACATCGAAGCTCGACGACCGCAATGGGAACACACTTGGCAGATCTGGGTCATGAAAAGCACCGTGGAAGTGCTCGATAAAGAGAGAACAGTACCTGGTAGGCATAGCAGAAGCTGCCTCAATGATCTCCGATACACTCGGCTTCTCCCCTTCCAATCCAAAGCTGTTTTTCCAGTAGGCCGCGCGATTACGCCTGAATGGATTGTCAAGCATTTTCTGCGCCGTATCCCAAGATGTCATACGCAGGGAATCGCCTATTGGCGAGACGGCACTCGTCAAAGTATTTACGAATTGTTGGACTCGAGACCCGGGGCCATTACTGACGACATCAACTGAAAGCATGAGTTCGCCAGAGTTAAACAAGAAACACGGGCTCACCATGAGCTGATCTGACAAGTGATCACTCAGATCGATAAACCTTGAAAGTACATCATCGGAATCGCGGAATTGGAACAGGAGCGAGCCGGCCATGAATTCATCATTTATTTCCGAAAGACGGAATGTGAATTCAGTAACTATCCCAAGGCCGTGCCCTGCTCCGCGAATGCAAGCCATCAGTTCCGGGTCAGTCACGTCGTCAACGAGACGAGTGCGCCCATCTGCATCTGTCATCCGGATGCTTAGCAGCTGATCGCTTGCGAGCCCACAGGATGGGAGAAGCCAACCGATGCCACCTCCCAGGGTCAGTCCGCCCACCCCTGTAGTAGACACGGTCCCTCCTGGTATTGCGAGCCGCATGGGTCCGATCACGCGATCGACATCTCCCCACAGGCAGCCTCCCCCGATGCTTGCCACCATTTGATCCCGGGAAGGACGCACGTATCTAAAGTTCCGCAAATCTATCAGGATACAGTCGTCTTGAACAGACTTACCCGCAATATTATGACCCCCGCATCGCACTGTCATTCGCACATTATAAGAAGTAGCAATCTTAACAATGCGTTCGACATCGCTTTCTTTGCGCGGGAAGAGAATAGCACGAGGATGCCGATCGATAGCCCCATTAAATACTCGCCGCTCTACACTATAATCATCGTCTAGCGGGGAAAGAAAGTCGATGCCTTGTGCTTTGAGTTCATCCTCGAAATCGCGAGCCATCTTAGCCTGTCTCCTCAAACCGGTTCCCATTCGCTGGCCGAGCTAGCTCCCGAACCTCGTCCGCCTATCTGACGAGCAAACCGTCCAAAGTATCTAGTGCGGTCCTAAAATAATCCGGATCTCGCGCCAGCGCAATTCGAAGAGTTCTTCGTCCAGAAACATGTGAGGACCAGTAGAAGGCAGTTCCTGGTAGGATGGCAACTCCTCGCTCCAACGCGTTCGAAACTGCCGAAGCCGAATCTTCGGAAGTTGCTATGAACTCCACACTCACATGCGAGTCGGCGGATTTAGACCGCCAACCAAGGTAACCATGGGCGTCCAGCCACTTCCGGAGATGCGCACGATTATCCTTAACAAGTCCCCGGAAATCGCTGCAATCGCACGTCAGGGAGAGGCGCGCAAACTCTTCTACAATGAGGAGCGACAGAGGTGAGACATTAAGTAGAAAGTCATCCTGAATTTCGGCTATCTTCTTCCTGGCGAGACCGCTGCATATTAGGAAAGAGACCTTCTGGTCGAGTGTCGGCCAGATCTTTCCCGAGTCCTCGATAGCGATATATTCAGCTGACAGGCCGTCGAGGATCTCGTACTGGTCATAAGAGCATAGTTGTTGCTCATATAGCCTGAAGCAAAAATCGAAAATCAATCCAATTCTACGTCGCACGCAGTGCGAGACTAGCTTGGTGAACTCTTCCTTCTCGAGATATTTTCCCGTAGGATTATTCGGCATAACCAGGAATACATAGTCAGCGGCGAGTTCGTCGATGCGCCGGCACATATGCTCGATATCATCATAAAAATCATCTGCGATAGGAGAAAGAGTCACTTCATGGCGCCTCAGGATGTCCGCGATATTATCGAAACAGGGATGAGTCAGAGCTACTTGGGAACCAGTGAGTCGTAGGTAGTTACCAACCACTTCAGTGGCCATCGACGCGGAATAGCAAGGAATCGGGAAATGCTCAAGCGCTCCTTTCTGATTATTGCACGACATTAGCGCCTGGTAGCACGACGCCTCTAGTGATGACTGTTCGACGTTCTGAGCCAACTCGTAAAGAGCCGGGATTTTGTCGATGATCTGAGTGTGCTGATCTTCGTTAGGAGACTGACGGGTGTGGGCATCGGCAAGATTGAAGCGCTGACTTAGCGCAATTCTTTCGCTCACAGTGAGTTTCATAGAGTTACTCTCCAGAGTTTGCGGGGCGCGCACGCTGAACGAACAAGATAGTCTGAACACATCCTGATGTCGATCTCAGCTAGCGTTAGGTGCTTCCCCCAGAGCTGCGTGAAGAGGATACTGACACAGGTGTACGCACCACTCCAACTGGGTATTTCTTTTGCAATGAACCGCCTCAGCATTCCAAAACTCCCGTCAGATGAAAGCTCTTCGCGTACAGTAGGTCGCCTCCTTGCTCGCCAACGGCAACGCGATCTCGATCGAGCTATGACGATCGCACTGCGACACCGTATGCCTCTGGTGCTAATCAACAGTCTCATCGATGGCGGCGGAGATCCCGGCGTACTAACGATCGACCAGAGAGTGTGGCTTGGGGGATCGACGCATCGGATACTCCACCCATTGCCAGCCACTGACGGGCGTCTGACGATGAGAGCTATCCGTGAAGAGATGGAACGGCATCGCGCGGCTCAGTGGGAGGTCTTGGCTGTCATTGCGCCATACCGCGAGCACTTCTTGCTCTGTTTTGGCATGGGGCTAGCGGCACGGTTCGACTCGTACGCGACGCGCTGGTCCCATGACATTGACCTGCTGGTGGACTCGCTGGCATCCGGCGAGCGGATCGCTGAAGTCCTCACCCAGCATGGTTTCTCGCTCGACGAGTACCGGCTCGTAGACTCAGACATGGAAGTCGCCGACTGGGCCCTGGACCGTACCGACAGGCAAGGCGGATTGCTCCATGTCGATTTCTCCTGTGGAGGAATATCAAACAGCGTGAGCTGGATGCCCACTCTGCGGCTACCGGACGTTTTCGAGCAGCGGCGTGAGGCTGTGTATGGTGACATGATGTGTTACGTGCCATCCGATCTTCATCAGATTATTCTCATAGCTCATAAGGCGCAGCGAAACCTCATCTTTGACGCCCGGACGGTCAGCGATATAGCGATTCTCCTTAAGTGCGGCGACATCGACGAAGCAGAATTGTGGTCCGCGGCCGACTCGTATCGGCTCACGGGAGCCACGTCGTGGCTGGCTGGACAGCCATGGCGGGGATCCAGCATAGAACGAGTCATCATAGCAATCGCCTCGTGTTTGCGTCCTGACCACCACCATACTCGCCAGATGGCTAAATGGCTGTATTCCACCATTTGGAAACCATAGTGCTACGCTCGCTCACGTACGACACTTCGATGCAGGACGCGCGAGAAGCTCATCTCATCCCTAATGATGAGTTCTGTTGCGCCGTGAAACAGCCCATCCGGCGTATTGTTGACAAACAGAATTTTGTCATGATCCATCTGCCCGAAACGGCGTCCGTATCCGAGCATCGCCGCAGCTATGTGCTCTTCCCGCAAGACCGGCTTCTGGTCCGGAGTTTCGTCCGACCAAGTAAGAGCCTCATCGAAATCTAGGTTGGATTCCCGAACGTAGGAGATTGCGTCTAGGAGGAACACGTCACCACCCTCGTATCCGACAGTCGGGCCATAAACATGCGCAAAGAGGATGCCATTGCAATCGGCATGCGGCGGCTTGAAGGACCATTTTGACCCGTATAGGTGCAGTGGGATTTGACCGTCTTCTGTCAATGTCTGTGCACAGAAAAAATCGCGTGCTCCACTAAACCGGTGGTTCCGGGACCGGAATCGCGTCCACGTCTCGCGGCACAGTTCGAAGCTGAAGTCGCGCACCTGCTCAACTGTCCGTCCTCGAGACACTCCCTCAATCAGAAAGTATCCGATTCCGCTTCCATCGGGGTAAGTTGATAGGTAATCGACTACAGTTTCCACGAGAGCCGCGCGGGCCTGGCCGGTTTCTTCTTCAGGTCTGAGAGAGTAAGTCTGCGATGCGAATAGCCCTCGGTTGAAGGGACGTTCAGAGCTCGACTCGAAGGCAGCTTTCCGTGCTTCCATCATCGCTTTCCCTGGACGTGGAAACGGTGTCATCGGGCTCTCCAATTCTTCCGCGCTTGCTTACTTGCAGCGGGGTTGCGTGGCAGATGGCGTTGGGCCGTCGTTCGAATGATGGCCCTTGGCGCGAAGCGCGAGTTATCCGTGAGCTGCAGCCAGGTCAACCATCGGTACATCTGCGAATTTGTTGAGGTATCGGTAAAGATCGGATCGACGTGCCAGAGGGGGTCAAACGTATGGATGTATTCTGCAAGTCCTATCAGGTCCGCAAACATCAGGGAAACGTTGCTTTTGCTTAGATTCCTGTAAACATCATGGAAAAGGACATTTGTTATCTTGGCGCGCTTTGCCTGCAACACCCGTCGTCTCTGGTTCACGTGATCGTCAAAAAGCGCCACTGTTCCGCCCGGGAAACGTCGTTTCAAGGTTGTCCAGTCTGCGCTTACGTGGTGGGCGTTTGGAGGCAGCAGCTCCGGGCGCCGGTAAGGGTCAAAGCAATGAATGTCGGCGTGGGGCGCTGCCGAGGCGATCACGAAGGCTGACCAACCGGTGGCCGAGCCGCTTTCTATCACAATACTCGGTTGCAGTTCAGACATCAAACAGAAAACCCAGAACGCCTCTGCGGTACTTATGGAGCCGGGCCCCGGAGGTATAGGGATGCTGCTCAGGGCGCTTTGGAATCCCGGCAGATGTAGTGCTACGTAATCGCTCCAACGGGTCGCGATCTTAGGTGATGGCGTGCAGCGAACGAGGGTCATCAGATCGTCAGTAGACATTTCGTCACCTAATGAAGCGGCGATATACTAGTTCGGTAAAACCGCCGCGCGGTCGGCATTTCAGGATCAATCACGTGCACCCTGGCGATCTCGTGTGCGACACCCACCACCGGATCGTTACGCACCACAACCAGCAGTAGCTTTCCCTCTTCAGGAGGCTGAACCATTGTCGCGTACTTCCTCAGTAGAATATCTCGATGCTCATCTCGAGCGACCATCCGTAGTTTATGACCACGTCGTTGGGAAGGTCGGAAAACTTCTTCGAAGCCTAGACCCGTGTCGGTGAGATAACCTCGTACGTTGGTTAGAGAGATCGCACCGCCCTGCAGATTCTCTGGCGCCTGGTAGAGATGAGCGAAAACTATAGAATGCGGGTCAAAGTGAAGCTTCTTGTAGGTGACGGTGTCGCCAACGATTTCTACGGGTAGGAAGCCATCATTTGCCTCGAACATGTTGAGGCGCGCCTGAGACCGTTCACACGGATTCCATTGACGCCGGATCATCTCGTTCCAGACAGCGTGCATGAGCGCAACTTGGAATGCCTTGCTTAGGGCGAGGCCTAGCTCCTCGGCGAGATCGTCGAAGATCACGTAGCCGAGACCGCCATCTACCTGATGCAGCATTTCCGCCACCGATATGATGAGATCACAGTGCGGTACGGGGACAGCGTCGCTGGAGAACGTGTAGCTTCCCCGAACACTCCACGGCATGGTAGTCTCCACCGCCACGGCCTTCCTTCTGATTCCACCCTCCACTGCATCAATGATAGGCGATTGCATCCGGCGACTGCCAGTCCCACTTGGCATTTTTGTACTGCTGTGTTTAGAGCGATTATACTGTGAGGGAGCTGCACATAACTGGTTTGTCTGCTTGTGTTGAATATTCAATTGGATGGACCTCCTGAGAACTCCTATTCGGTGATCGCTTGTGCCCACTCCATGTCTTTCTCTCACGTTAAGTAATCGGCGCTGATCGAAGAAATAGCGCGCAGTCCCGCCGGTCGGCGCGTCTTGGCCCTCCCGCGATAAACCAGCACGGCCACTCGCCGCCGCCTGACCCAGCGGGAGGGTGACCAGGTAGCGGGACCGGGCCTGTGTCGCGTGCATTGTCTTGGCTACTGGGTCGCGGTTGTCGGCCGCGGGCGGTGGACGATATTTACGGCGGTGTTCAGACCTGTCTTGGGCCAAGTTTTGGCAGTAGAGGGCTGCGCATTGCGCTGACCTGCGGGTACTGGCCTTGACGGAAGCAGATTTGCGCACCAATCGCGGGCCGTGCGTTTGGTGGTGGCCTATGTGCGGATCGTGAAGACTGCTTCGGGCGCCACCGCGGTGCAAGTCGTGTGGTCCTCGCGGCGCGGTTCGCGGGAGATCGAGCGCCCGCGGTCGGCGCACGACGATGCGGAGATGGGGGCGCTGCAGGCCGCGGGTGTCTTGACATTGAAGGCACGATCAGCCTGGCGGGTGACGGTGATCTGCGGTTACATTAGCCACCGACAGGCCTCGCGACTGCTGGGCGGTGGGCCCGGTATGGCTCCCGCCCACCTGACGCTAGGTCGGGATGGTGTACCCCAAGATCAGCATGTCCCCTGGATAGAGACGGAAGCCTGGACCCCTGTATATCGTCTGCCCGAGCTAGCGTGGCCACCGGTGGGTATCGCAGCGGTGGCCGTCGCCGAATGCGGTGCGCTGCCGTTAGCCCAATTCCACGTCGAAGGAGACAGCCGCAGGGAGCCAGGGACTATCGAGATAAGCGCGGACCGACCTGACCTGGACGGTGGTCTCGTAGTTTCCAGTGGTCTCGGGTACCCCCGTAATCTGGCCATTGCCGTTCAGCGACAAACCTGGCGGCAGCGTCCCGCCTGGCGCGACCCGCCACTGGAGTGTGAATCCCGACGCGATGTCGGTCGCTAGCCGATAACTGACCGGGACATCCTCATAGGCGGCGATGTTCACCGGGCGGGGGGCCGGCATCTCGCGCACTAGCGTGGCGGCCCTGTCAGCGGCCGCCAACAGCGGTTCGCTGCCCGCGTAGGACAGATGAATCTTCACCATGATCGCGGTCGAGATTACGCAGTCCGTCGGCTTATCCAGGCAGGCGAGGTTGAAGTCGGTCCATCCGCATACGATGTCGTGGTTATTGCAGACGCTAAGCACTCGTGCCGTCAGCGACGCGGTGAACTGCGCCGGTGATGAGTTCGAGATGTCGCGCATCGCCTGTCCGATCCCGCGTGCATTCAGCGCTGCGCTCCCATAACGGGTCTGGTAGTCGTACGGGATCTCATCCCCGTCACCGACCAAAATCGCAGCCGCGACCCGGGAAAGAATCGTCCTCCTGGCCGCGGTCGTGCCCAAGTCATGCAGAACCCGGTGCATCACCATCGCGCCCTGGGAGAACCCTGCCAGCACGATCTGCTGTGCCGGACATGCCGTGGCCTGTCCCTCCAACTCTCCCAGCGTCCAGTTGACGCCCTCGGTCAGGTTCGTGAAGTACTGGTTGGGCGCGTGAAGCAGCGTCAGCACGCTATTGGCAGGGTATGGCACCGACACTACCTGCACCGTCCGGTGGCCGCCCAAGTCCTTCGCCAGCCGTTGGTAGGCGCTGTTAACCGTGCCACCCAAGCCATACGGGTCAGCATCGGTCGGCTCCCATCCCTCATCCCCTGGGCCCTTTTCCCCCGAGCCACGTGCGCCGACGAAGAGAACGTCATCGCAGGTTGATGAGTCCGCTTCTGGAACCGTAGTCGTACTGGCCGCGGCTGACTGTGCGGTATGCAGGGTTTCCGCAGTCGCCGCAGATGTCGCAACGGCGGACACGACGCAGGTAGCCGCAACAGCTGCGGTTACGGCACGTCTGGACATGGTGATCAATCGCACGAGACTCTCCTCCCGCTCCCTGAGGCATACAACTACATCAGATGCCATCGCATGAGCGATCGATTCTGGCATTCAGGCTTAAATCGTTGAAAAGGAGGGGGCCTTCGGGAAGTCGGTGCCCTCATCCGTCCCCGTCGTTGCCGCGCAACCCGTGCGCGGCTTTGCTGCAAGAGGCAATTAAACAATCTCCCCCAGAAACCCGAGTCTTGGCTCACAGTTCACAGGCGATTCGCAGGAGGGCTGCCGCCCGTTTCTGCGGATAGGCACCCGCGAGACGCCGTGCGCCGTGACGCTTTTAAAGCGGGCGCCACATGAAACAAAGATGATGTACCTGGCAAATAGCTAGCCGGATCTTGCCCTGGCTCCACACTGAGCAGCGCCTGTGAGGTTCGGGCTGGTCCTCGGCGGCATCGTAATCCCCAGCCTCGCCGAGAGCTTCTTCTTCCGGTCAGCTCCCGCGACAAACCTCAGAGATGCGCGCAACGAGACGGACGCAGAACCGTATGATCTGCAGTCTGCTATCCACAGCCGCCGGCCACCCGACAGACGCTCTTATTCGGCAGGCGCGGCTCTGGAATGGTGCGGGTCCCCACAGGATCGCGGTGAGTGGCGCGGTGGGCAGTGCGATCCAGCCCTCGCGGCTTGCTGCGGGCTGCAGTTCGGGATCTGGACGGAGAGTCAGGCCCAGGGCCGCTGCACGGGCGGTGAGCGCTGCGATGACGGCGTCGAGCGCATCGTTTGAGGTGCGACAGAGGGAATCATGCGACCCGGCGTCCAGCCATGGGGCGGCGGCCTGCAGTGCGGTCACCAGTTCGGTCAGTGCGCCGAGGTTGCGCGGCTGCTTATACCCGCGCCAGGGCAGTTCCCACTGCTTCAGCGAAGCCGCCGGGTAGACCTCCGCCACTGTGCCGGAGCCGTCACGGTCGACGGGACGCCCCGAGTTCCCCAGTTTTGCGAGCAGTCCCGCGCAGCGCATCGCGGCATGCCCAATCCTGTCCGCCGTAACGCTGAGCGGAATGATGCCCGTCATCTCCCGCACCGCCTCGTCGGTGTGCCGCCAGGCCAGCTGCCGACGCCACTGCTGACCGGTCAGGTCACCCGGAACGGGCACGTCGCCGACCCGGTGCGCGGCCAGGAACGCGGCGAATGCATCTGGCCAGCCAAAGGGGGCATCGATACCCGCGTTGTCCGCCGCCGCCAGCGCAGCCAGGACAGCTTGATCATCAGCGCCGACGCGAAGGTCCTCGACGACCGCCTTCCCGTCATCCCACCTGAGCACCGCCAAGGCCGTCCGAGCCGGTTCAGCAGCCAGGTCCACCCCTACTACGCGCACCAGCACAGGCTACGCCGCTCCACCCGATGGAGCGCAGGCAAAGCCCGCTCGCGCTACGTCACACCTCCCCGCGCGCGATCCGCCGATCTGTATCGTCTAGAGACAAGAACGTCTGGTGTCCGACGACATACATAACTGTGACGTCCGGGCCGCTGAGGCCGGGATGCTGGGCGTCAACTGATCCCCAGCGCCCTGATGGCGTTTACCTCACCCGTTGCGGGTGATGCCTGACTCTGCCATAAGCGCTTGGGTTTGTTCGTACGCCCGCGGTCAGCCGCTAACTTTCGTGGCCGACAAATGGGTGTCTATGTGGCAGCGGATCCGAGTATGGGCAAGTCTCCAAGCACGGAGCCCCTTACGGGTGCAAGCAAAGCTCGACCACAAAGACATAGGCCGAGGCACGATCCCGGGCAACCGGGGTGTCTTACAAAGCAGAGGCTGCATAGCCTCACAGTGTCGAAAACGAGGTAAATTTCGCTGGCGATGTCAGCAGGAGGTGGAAAGCGATGCATTTCGCATTCCTACGGTCGGTCGGGCTGGCCGCAGTTGTTGCGGTGCTGCTAGGCCTGTCTGTACCGGCGAGAGCACAATCTGTACCGGCGAGAGCACAATCTGTACCGGCGAGATCACAGCAACTGTTCACCTTCACCGGGGCTAGTCAGTACCCATGTTCGTACGAGGGCACCATTCGCTCTGTCCCCGGCGGATCGGAGGTTCTCTTCTCCTTCATCAACAACACATCGGAGCCTTTGCAGATCATTTGGCTCGATTTTAGTGGCAACCGTCACATATACGACACACTCCAGGCCGGTGGAACCTATAGTGTTAACACATACATAGATCACGCATGGATGATCGCCGACATCTCGTCGAACTGCCTGGGTATCTTCGGTATTACTGGGATCGGGCAGATATCGGTCTTTTCATAGACGAAATCAGGTAGTAGGGGCCGTCTCCCCCACGAGGGGCGAGCACTGCGTGGCGAGCCCCTTTAGTCGGCCTAGCTATAGCTAGGCCGGTGCTCAACTTAGGGGACACGGCCACCTATAACGCGAAAGTCGAGAACACCACGGACACGGCCATGCAGGTCGAGTTCGAGGTCGAGTTCGAGGTATTCGACTCAGGAGGGCCTTCCAGCTACGACTACTACACCGTGGTGACAAAGTAGCCAGCAACCGTCAGGGCGGGTGCCCTACCCACGCCCGCCCTGACGGGCTGCACAATTACCCAACATAATTTCCTTGGCAGTACAGCCTGCGGTTCCAGCACTAAGCCTCAATCCACCGGCTGATTTCGCCGGGGGCTGTAATTTCTTTGACAGACCCGTTGGTCAACGAGTAACTCCGTAATGGACGATCTGCACGTACCCCAACCATCCAGCCGGCCATCCTGGTCAGCGGAAATATTCGGCGATCTGGAACTTCAGGGGCACATACTTCTGGTTACGTTGAGTGATCAGTGCAGAGTGGTTCTGATGCCGCCAAGGCAGTTGGACGGGATTGCCGCGAGCCGCGATCCGACCGCTGGA
>Ga0335075_10006316_pt1 | contig 18307 bp, 19 predicted proteins | sample Lox_Sample_24_FD_206723 | JGI IMG/M metagenome (GOLD analysis project Ga0335075, IMG submission 206723) | Soil microbial communities from Loxahatchee National Wildlife Refuge, Florida, United States - Lox_Sample_2.4 | ecosystem: Environmental > Terrestrial > Soil > Wetlands | place: USA... | reverse complement strand
CCTGTGGGATTTTTTCGGTACAACTTTCCTAAATCTCGGTATGAAGTTACGATACCAGTATCACGTGAGAAATGGTTATATTGCCTTTTTTAAATATATTGTTCAGCTTCATTACATTAAGGTTCAGGGACCAGTGGAATCTCCTCCTGGTGCTCATACATAGTCTGGCGGTACAGAATTTTATGATACAAAAGTCACGTGGAACATACTAACTCTTTCAGAATATTCATCCTAGATACGGGACAACCCCAAAAATAAGGCACTCAGGCCTGTCCGAGTTTTGGGCTGCCTCTTTTTGCTCAGCCCTGAAATGGTAAAGTCAGCTTACAGTATCATCCCGCGCTCGACGCCACTATGTAGGCAAGAATGGGGGTCATCGAAGCTTTGATCCAGCTTCTCTGGTATGTATGTACGCCCTTTGTACACGCTCGGTTTCAGGAGCTGCCCAGCGATAAGTCATGGCTTGTTTGGCTTACCCCTTCAGAGAAAATCGCGCAAAAGAACAGAGCCTCCTGAAGGCACTTGCATGTTTCTTGGTTTAGTGCTCTCCGTTGATGCAGGTGTTGGTTTGAGAAGGTCTCTCATATGAGGTACCGATGGCGCTCAGGGGCCGCAGTCGGGAATACCTTCCTCCCGATCTTTCCGGGAGTTCATCTCTCGGACTTCGATAAGCAAGCAGGTGAGGAGATCCATCCTATCTCGGTGAGAACGAGGTACCTTGAGCAGATCCGGAACAACGAGTGGAGCAGGATGAGATGCACTATTAAACACTGCAGATCTATGGCGACGATAAGGAGCAGTGGCTGCGAGTCGAGAAAAAATACGCAGTTCTGGACACTTATCTTTGTATCACTGCAATTCGACCCGCAGAGGGCAGACGCAACACTGTGACAACTGGCAGTAGCATAAGCCCTCCTGCATCCAAGAAAAGAGTATTGAGCATGTAAGTCGAATATAGTTAGATCAAGATGTAGCATGGCTAGCCAAATGACGGAGATTTGGTCCAGTCACCATATGGCTGAGCGCCGAAAATGGGATTCACTCTGTGCTACTAACTATTTTGAGTAGTGGCTGGTCCACCAGTTCCCATGTCGCGCACGTTCATGCCAGCCCAATATAGACGCTAATATTGCAGCCACGACTCTAGAAACGCCTGACTTGTCAGACACTTCCTCGAAGGGAAAAGCGACTGCGTCCGAGCATCTGCATAGGAGATTTACTAGACGCCAACAATGCGCCAAACCGGCACTAAAATACCTTTGTAATGAATTGGAGAAGGCGATGAATTTGCATTCCTCGAGCCATAGTAAGCTGCCGATGTGGATAGAACAGAGTTTGTTGATGGAAATTTATGCTCAACTCCATTAGTAATATAATCGCAACCCTGCTTTCTCTTTAGCAGGGGTCGTTAAGAGTGTTCGGTTTCTGATGGACCATCGCTACGGATACGAGTGCTTGGGGCTTGTTTCGCTCCTCGTCTTCCACGTGTTGGCAGGGCTGGGTTTGGCGTGGTTGGTAACATTACGTTACATGACTTGGACTATAGGGATAGAGCGGTCATACGCAGCAAGCCTCCAGGAAAGGACCCGACTTGCGATATGCGACTGACGGAGGCGTGAAATGGATTTAATCAATCAATCAATACCTCTACAGTCAGCCTGCTTGCCAGCCCTCGTATGGGAGAGGCGGCGTCGTGTACAACCTCAAGAGGGCATTACTCGACGACTCCCGCATGTCCTTGACGAGGCGTGGTATTCCCTGGCATTGATGTGACGCCCTCTCGCCGATTCCGACGCACTGTAGACCCACTGCTGCTGAATATTTTGTAGTCTGGGTGCAAAGTCAGACAAGTTGATGCCTGCAATCAGTAGCCTGGGTACCCACTCGTGGCCACTATCTTGGCGTCTGCATGGCATCAGCCATTCTTTTCAGCCTTCCCATGCTGGATATATTGGAATGCAAGCGACCAGGCTTCCGCACTCAGCGGGACGAAAGATAAGACTATTGGGCCGTAAAAGGCAGTCTTGCGCTGTGTCATCTTTACGGAATCCATGCAAGCCAGGTCCAATAACTCCCTGTCTGTAACAGTGTTCGTTATTGTATTGTGATCTTTAAAAACCCCTCCTGTGCCATTCCTTCCAGTCCTCTTGTTTGTTACCAAGCAGCAGCAGTAATTACTTTCATCTTTGCAATAATAATAAGCCACTTACGAAGTTACGATTCCTGTTTCCAATACCCCCCCCCCAAAAAAAAATTACATCTGCATATATCCTAATTTTACAATATTGGAATTTAGCCTTTGTGGGGCCTCAAGCTGATAGGTCTGCCTGTGCACCTTGCGCCCGCCGGAACTTATCAGCCAAGGCTGCGCCATCTATCGAAAAGGTCACTAGGTATTTCCACAATCATTTCACACAACAATTCAAGATCCCCTCAAGCCCACGATAATCAACAAACGCCGGGCAGAGGGCTTCTTCTCCCCTTGGGCTCCCCCTTTGCGTCCCGAGCGTTCCTCTCCGCTTTTATTACTCCACGATATCCATCTGCCTAACGGTTTTCCTTCCACCAGAGCCACTTGATCGACCGGCAAGATGTCGATATTCTCCAGACTGAAGCTATCGAAGAAGGCGGCCAAAGAGCACAAGCAAAAGGTCTCGCAGCAAATAAATTCAGAGCACGTCCCGAAGCCTCCATATAAACACGTACCCACTCACGCAGCGGTCGACGCGCTCACAGGAGCTCCGTCAAGTTGGAAGCATGAGGACAGGCCAAAGATCTTAGAACACCACAAGAGGAGGAGTATGATGACCATAAGCAGAACCGGCAGTGCTCTATCAACAAGAACAGATCAACCCATTCCGGCAGTCCCTTCTCTTCCACGGAATAACAGCTATAACAGCTACAATCCTACTTGGAACGATCGCGGTGACTTCTCGTACCTGAATGAGCCCTATCAAAAACGGAAGAGAGCCTCGCGGAATCCTTCATTCATCGATTCTGGTATTGGGCCAAGCCCCCTAGCAAGCAGTGCAGCCAGCAAGCGTAGGCATTGACCCACGAGACGCTGAAGATTTTATTAATAGATCATTAGGAGGAACAGATGCTTCCCCAACTTCCAGCTCAAAGTCTTCCGTCACGGAGGAAAACCTCGAGATTCCTCCTTCCAAGCGGTCGCAGCCGAGACCGACGGCAACTGTTCATGCTCAAAAAGACATTTTCGATTCATTGCACACAAGTACAACTCGAAAACTGGGCCAAGCCCCGATAAGTTCTTCACCTCCAGGCACTGCTTCCGCGCCTGTCGTACCGCCCCTCCCAGAACCGAAGAAGCAGCAGAAGAGAAGATGGATAATGAAGAGCAAGAACCGCGAAATTGGTGTTGCTTCATGATTTCAGTCTATTCCTCGAAACCCAAATCTTAGAAATGCGATCTCTATAAACTACGGGAAAACCTTCCTGACACTCGACCACCGAGAACAACTATGCTACTGTACAAAAAGCAATCTCCTTTAAAAACATTCGCTCTACGGCACCGTCACCATTTTCCTATGTCACATCAATTGTTCATTTAGCGGCTTGCTTTCGTGGGCTTGGGAATCAACGGCGAACGGGTGGGACTTTTTCCACGGTCACTACTACGGAATACTAGAAGACACTATTTAATAGAAGATGTCTTTCGGAACTGGTTTCTCGGAGTTGCCATGCACATGGCCTCATAACGATGTTATATAAGATTGCTTGAATCCCACGGGGTGGATACTCACACTACAAATGAGAGACAATTGTGGGAAACACCGACTTATTTCTTGCTGTGACACAGATCGCAGCGACGTATCAGGCTGCAGAGCTGTCCAAAAAGTATCAATTTGCGGGGTAAAATATCGCCAATTCTTTCTGATTCTCGTATCCTTCCGTATTCAGCTCCACAAAACCCTTTTGAAATATATTATCCGTCTAGGGGACCTACCCTCGCGTAGAATCACATTTGTAAAACATATCCTCTTTTGCATTCTCGACCTTAGCCGCACTCACTTGCCTTATCAACACGAAATATCCCCCACCCCGGAGAATAAATTCTAAACGCAAGGTCACCGACGGATGACTGGTAAGGCACGATATATTTCTAGCATACGTCAACCTCCCCACTTTTTACTCTGCGATTAATATATGCGATTCAGCTTCAGAACGCAAATTGTTCTTTGCCCCACCACACCTTTCCCCGACTCCTCAGCTGAGAATTCATTTCAAAGGTCTCGTATGGCTAATCTTTCAATATTCTTCTAAGCCAAAATGTTCAGTCCAGCTCCACCATAGCGCCCAAGATCACCCTACGACCTCGCGACAACAACACTCTGGACTCAACTCACACTCAATCTAGCAGGTCGGTACGGCATGAGGAAACGGCTTGGCGCGGATCCTTCTGAGGCGGCACGGCGCGGCGCGACGTGGCGCTATGTTAGGTAGTAGCAGCCAGAGTTAAGATAAATGGTAGGCTATGACCGAGCACGCCTTGGCCTTACTTCGATATCTACCGGACTGCTTAGCCGAGTTGACTGCATCTGTGCTCGAGAACATGCTGAATACAGATGGTGGTAAACAGCGTCATAAGACTGCTGACAGGGTTACATTCGCGTGGACAGCCGCTCCTCGTTGCAGATCTTTATGCATCTCTGCATACACGGCAGGCATTGCATTTTACCACATGTGTACTGTATTGCATGCGAGCCCTGCCTGCTGATGTGAGAACCAGAGAATGCGGTGAAGAATGGATAAACTAGGGTACCTTGGCTCAATGCCAATTGCACCGAACGAGCACTGCGTGGGATGGCAAGCGGTTCTAGCGCTGACCGTGCGGATAAGATTGTAGGATCGGATATGCACTCCGGTATCCCGTCCGCCAGGCGCTTAGACAGGTCAACTCGACTGTAAGTTTCGTGGCACGGTTCCTCACGCGTCAGTCACTTAGAGTAGTGGTTCATGGAACAGGAAGGAGTTAACGAGTAGTGTTGCTCGGTGCAAGGTCTTTGACCTCTTCGGGTTTCAGCTTTCGTTTTGGATTCTCGTTTGGGCAAAATAGTACAAGCCATTGCGGGGTAGTAGCAGTAGAAACGAGGTGGCAGTGAGAGGAAATGGTATAGATGTAGGCCGGAGAGTTTTTTGTTTCGTTATGGAGAAATCTAGTTGGTATTCTGCTTAGTTCATTTCATTGATTTTCTGGCCTACTTACTAAATTTCATCTGTTTGGTTGTTAGTCTTATAACCATCATGGGACCTTTTTAGATCCCGTCTGTGTTGCTAATAAAGAGCCTTCACTGGTATCTTCTTTTTATCGATCATATGCTTCTGCTTCACGCAGCACATCGTTCCCAATCCTGTCTCCTTGTTCAGGCTTGGTAGAATAGTGCAGATACGCACTTTTTACCATTCCATAGTCATTGCTTCTGTCTTTTAAGATTTGCAAACCCACAGAGACCAGGCTGTCTTCATGAGGATTGGAGCAGTAACACATCTTGAGTTCCCTCCAGAAAAGCTGGACTGCTCTAATATAATGCACCAACTAGCAACGAAAGTGTAACAGAATAAAACTATACTGCTATAAAGTTAAATTTGCTTATTTTAATTCGATGATAAAGAGGAATATGGTTTCATGGGCTATCGTTAAACAATAAGTAACGACTCAACAAATAACCTAAAGAAACTCCTGTCTTTTAGTAGAGAGGAATAGTATTGCACACAGATAAAATACGCCGGTTTGAAACACCACTTTATCTGACCCTCACAATAGATCTCTCCCAATTAAACACTTAAGGCCTCCGTCCTGATACCCCTGTTCGGAATCGAATGACTCCCAATCGTTGCTTCGGAAGAACCGTCATCTTCTATCATTTCCAATTTGAACTCTTTCACTTTTTGGAAGTTTCGCCAAAGTAAATGGTCCTCAAAGAAAAGATCACAACTGCTGGAGAAATGGATATTTTTTAGGAAATCTTGAATTATTGCTTCGGATATATCGAAAATCCTCAACATATCTAAATATCGGCGCTTCCCTATCGCAGCTTCGGTGCTCACGACAAACTTTATCCTCGTCTTGAAGGTTCCTGGGGGCTGATAAACCTCCGCCCAGATTGCCCCCATAGCTGGGGAACTTGCGTGTTCCGTTTGGAACATTCGTTTGGCCATGACATGAGTGTGACCGAGTAATGAATCGGTGAGTGTCAGCTCTTTGAAGTCAGCCTCGAGGGCCATCTCCGTGAGGACCTTCATGAGCTTTTGTGTGATAGGGAAAACACGCAACACATGAGGGGCAACACAGTGAATTATTTCCAGCCGTTGTATAAGTGGTAAGGAGAAAGACTCCATATCCTCCGCTAATGCGGACAAGGAAAGCTTATCGACGGCCATATATATGTTTTGCTGGTAAGGAATTTCACAAGCTTCTACGTAGATCTGACGGCAAGTTCGCAAAAGACTTAGGGTCACCTTCGGAGACACAAAACATCCATCATCATCTGTGAAGAATATAGACCGGCCGTTCTTGGAACCATGAGGCAGAGTGGGGAACATGCAAATCCGGCCAGTATGCGATACCAGAACCAATTCGTAGATTCTATCACGGATTTCGCGCGGTAGATTGAGAAAAGTGATGCTCCTGCTCATATTTGAGCGAGATGCTTCGATAGTTGCCATTGCAGGCCCGTCAGTCACTTTTTGGAGCTGAGGGGAAGAACTGAAAAGCAGGGAACAGGACGAGGCTGAGATGCTGGCGGCAGCTGACAAGGGCGATCCCAGTCAGCCTTCCCACGACTCTGGAGAACAATCTGTTCTCTCTCTAAATTTATGCGACTTCAACCACCGCAACGCGACAAATCAATACCTTTGCATTTCTTTTTTAATTCAGACTATTTCGAAATTTGTAAAAGATACTTCCATGTATTCTTAGTTTTTTGTCTTTTAATTGAACGATATCCCACATTTAATGCTGTTGCAACCCTCTCTTTCTTTCATCTCTCGACGCTCTCACAAACATGGACCACAGTAACGCCCTCCTGAACATACCGGGCCAAATCATATGGTTCCTGTATGCCAAATTCCATGATACGCCATTGCTTCTTCTGGTATTGTTAGTTGTGAACAGTACACTATCATTATTTGCACTGGTTCGTCTCATCTTATCAACACGCTTCCAAAAAGGCGTTCCCGTAACGTACGCCGCTAACAGCCAAGTTGCAGATATATCTTGCGTTATTCATTCTTGCTCCCGTACCGCGAGACCCTCTACCATCAGAGAAGACCTATATAACGACCACTCCTGGCGGGGCCACCACCTCTCCTATTCCATTACCATGTTGGCACGATGCTTGGTTAGCCAATCACAAAAAGGCGGAAAAGGCTGGAACAATTGCCGTCCAGAGCATTGAAAAGATAGAAGACGCAGAGGTGATAATGAGCGTCGTTGTGCCTGCTTACAACGAAGAGGACCGATTGGAGGGCATGCTTGAAGAAGCAGTAGAATATCTCGACGCCGAGTACGGCCGGCCTACCAAAGCTTCGTCCAAGGCGAAGCCAAATGGGCATACGACAGGCACAAACAAGAGCGGCAGTGGCAGTACGGCACAGAAGCGCGAGAGCAAAGTTAGCGACCACGTAACTAGGCCGCGTGGCTATGAAATTATCCTCGTCAACGACGGCAGCAAGGACAAGACGGTAGATGTCGCGCTGCGCTTTTGCAAAAAGCATAAACTGCACGACGTATTGCGAATCGTGTGTCTAAAGGGGAATAGGGGCAAAGGAGGCGCTGTGACCCATGGCTTTCGACACGTCAGGGGCCAATACGCAATATTCGCAGATGCCGACGGAGCCAGCACCTTCAGCGACATCAGCAAGCTCGTGCAAGGATGTCAAGAAGTCCAAGATGAGCCCTGCCGTGGTATCGCCGTCGGAAGTCGAGCACATATGGTGGGCAGCGAGGCTGTCATCAAGGTATGCCCAATTTCCTCTTACGACAGGAAAGTCAGCGAAGAAAGTACTAACCCAACCTCCTTCCAGCGCTCAGTAATCCGCAACGCCCTAATGCACTCCTTCCACTTCCTCCTCCGCCTCCTCACTCCCCCCGCCACCAGCCGCATCCGCGACACGCAATGCGGCTTCAAGCTCTTCACGAGGGCCTCCCTACCGCACATAATCCCCTACATGCACGCCGAAGGATGGATCTTCGACGTTGAGATGCTGATGCTGGCCGAGAGTGCACCGCCTGCCCCGGGAGCTCCGTGCGATGCTCCGGGAATCAGGGTTAAGGAGGTGCCGATTGGGTGGAAGGAGGTGGGGGGGAGTAAGCTGAATGTTTTGAGGGATAGTATTGGGATGGCGTGGGGGCTGGCGCTGCTGAGGGCGAGCTGGATGTTGGGTGTTTATAAGAGGCGGTAGTAGTGCTTGTGCATATGGTCTCCATTGGGCATAGGAAAAAAAAAATTCATAGATATTTGACTTTAGACCTATCATCTGCGTGCGTGGAATTAAGAAGTTATTTGTTCGAACTTGCCGTATTGAGACATCCCGACCTGAAAAGATACAAGGAATTAGGATTATATTAAGTTGGCCATGATCATCTGTCGTTTCTTCCCAAACGCCCAAGTATGCTATGCAGTGCGCTCTAATGTATCCCACATTGCTGGCACAAAAGCCAGGGAGGCATGAAGGCCAACTAAAAGCGTAAACACTCCATCAACAACCATCACCGGCTCTAATGCACAAGATGCCGTAATTCTTTCTAGTCGCTGTTCGCTGTTCACAGCCAAACCTGAAGCACTGAGATTATCACCACTTCATCTCTGAGAAGATGAATGGGAAGATAACCACACAGGCCTTCCAGAACACCATAACCGACTCTATCAGCGCAAGCGGGAACTTCCACCCTCCACTCAAGGTTTCGCCTATCAATATCCACATGCTAAGTAGCGCCACGGCAAAAAAGTGGTAGAATAGCACGAGTGGCTGCTTAATAATACCAGCTAGCAAGCCGACGGGGCCATCAATACACTGCCCACCGCGTTGGAAATATCGGAAGCAGCCGAGCTGGAGAGCCTTGAGTTGACGATCATTGGCTGCGAAGAGGGAGTAAAGTGCCTGTGCGAGAATATTGATGACTGTGGAGAGGTTCTTCCGTCTCCAGTGGAACATTCGCATGGCCTTTTGTACCGCTTTTGTGTTGGAGAGATCGGGCACTTGCTCTGGACTGAGGAGTTCGGAGAGTAGCACCACGTCATTGAATGCCACTGTCATTCCACCACCTGTCAATGGATGCCGCATGTTCATTGCGTCCCCGAGGAGGACCATTCCAGGAACTTGTTGTGTGGACGGAGGTAGCCAGGAATTTGGCATGCTGCGAAGTTTCCCTTCCGCGAGCGCCTGGGCAAAGCTAGGTTGAACCTGCTTAGGGAGGGAAGGAAGGATGACGTTCTTAAGATGCGCTTTCACACCACCTGCCGCGGGTGAGGCGGTGGGGAGATTATCTGGGACATCTATCAGAGCACGGGTCTCGTGTGTGCCGATTTGGTAAAGAAGAACAGGTGCCGCGTCGCCGAGGATGACATGTCCATAATTCGGAGCTGGCAATGGAGCATCAATCAATTCTAAACCGTAGAACTTGCTCTTTACGACTGGTGTGTGCTTGATGTATTGTTTTCTAAACGTCGACGCATAGCCATCAGCAATAATCGTGAGTTTACCAAAATAGTAATCTTTTTCTCTCTCGCCCGTCGAAGGACTGAGGGTCATAGATTCCACACCGAGAACGACCGGGTCGTGCGTGGAGGAAATCGTTGATGTGACTGTTGTTTCAAAGATTGTAATATTGTGTTCGCGGTCGCAGGCCTCCCGCAATCGACGAATGAATCGGCCGTGATGAAAACTCCGGCCTTCTGGTCGTGATTTCTTCTCAATTGGCGACCCATCAGACCCCCTTTTTACAATAGGCCCCGCATTCTCTGGGTATGGGATCTCCACCTCCTGCCCATAGTATATAACATCATAACCCTTCACTCGAATCGAATCAATTCCCTCTAAGCAATCCGATAGGCCAAGCTGTTCGAGGGCAGCTACGCCGCCTGGCTGGAGCAGCTCGCCGACAATACGATCAGGCTCCTTGAGAGATCGTTCAAGAAGAATGACGCTCCGACCTTGCTTTGCGAGAGCAATTGAGATGGCACACCCGAAAATCCCAGCACCAACGACGACGACGTCAGCTTCATGATGAAGTCGCCGGCGTTCCTCTTGTGTGGTTTGGAAGGTGCTCATCTGCATCATAGGATCCTGCGTAGCATTCATCTATGCAAACAACAACACACGCTGTCAGTCAAGAATATCTGAGTGGCGCAATGGGCTTGTTGATAGAGGCAGATCAAGAAGAAAAGAAAAGAGACTCGGAGTGTGTAGGAAATAGGATGTAGGATGTGCAAAGGTAAGATAGGTTATAATCACATGGTCGGGAGATGGACAGTCAGGTGTAGAGTCGTAGCAAATGAAAGTTGAGAGTTGTCGTGGCGAGCATTTCCATTTCCTTCTACATTTACTTTGCCCTGATGTCCAAAAAGGGAATTAATTTTAGGCCAAGGCACGATCTTGACATGGCGTGATCTCATCTGCAATTGAGGCGCTAACGACGCGCTAGTCTCGGGCCCTTGCATTGACCAAGTTTCACATGTATATGAATATGTCACGTGCATCTACCACTTCTTTTACGGCTCCCACTCTTCTAACTTGCGTAGGTTTTACGCATTAATAATCGACTATCTATACTTTTGCAATAAAGTAAACAGTAGAAGCTAGGATATCAATTACATATATAAAAGAAAGGTGTTTAGGTGTCGGGCTGAGTCCTTTTGCAAACCGTGGTATCGAAGAAGTCTGTGGTATTATAGAGCGCCACGAAAAAGTCGTGGCACTGAAGAGTGAGCCTTTCTCTTAATGCAAATAACACTTCAGCTGATGAATAATTTTGCTCGTCCTACTCAATGGGAACATCAATTTTAGCAAAATCTGGCTTTTGGCCGCAACACACTAAAACTACACTTAATCGAAAGCGTATAACCCAAGGAGTCGTATAGTGCACTATCTGTGCAATAGCGACGTCATCGTCGTCGTCGTTGTTGTTGCCCAGAGCCGCGACTGACACTGGCTACGACACACCGAGAACTAGCTTGCCTGGGAGAGCAAATCATTGTAGGAATCGCAGAACTTATGGATCTAGGGAGCAGGAGCCCTACAGGAGACGTACTTTGCAGCATTAATTGTAGACTTTTTCAACAATGTTACAGAGTTCGTTACGACCACACTAAAATGTTGCGCACTAGGTCGAGCAGACCTACAAGGCGGTTCGCAAGCAGGGGAATGATTCCTCTACAGCGACTACACTTCCTACAATCTCAACTACTTCGAATAAGCCTACGTGGGCGAGGGTAGCTAGCCCTCCTCTGCCGCCTAAGCCACACTACGGCAAGTAAAAGTACAAGTTACCGATCCCACAAGCAATTTGGATAACTGCAAACGCAGCAATACCACAGTAGGTAGTGAAGAAGACAGAAAAGGTAAGAGCAGTAGGCATAAAGAAGCTCCCTAGTCTTAGTTATGCAATTGAAGGAGCAGGCAGGGAAGGAAGTTCTTGCCTAGCGTTCTACTTGGCTGGAAAAGATCGCTCCATCCGCGAAGATCCTTCCTGATCTATACCTTGTGCTTGTCTACAGGTCCGGATTAATAGGGTTAAAACTACAGACCAAGTTAGGGATTTGGAGGTCCCAGAATGCAGCGTTGCATCCTAGGCGCTGTATCAGGCGGTTGTCCTAGCCACGGGGAATCCAAAAAAAAAAAAAAAAAAAAAAAGGAAACTCAACTCGTCCCTCACGGTTTACTTGACCTCATTAGAGATAGCGAATAAAGTGATTGAGCAGGGACTAGTAGAGAGCGGAGAGGTAAGGATGATAGAACAGCTTCACACTGGATGTAGCCTAGTTTAGTGCTTTAAGTGCTGCTCGTACGGACATACTGCAAAGCACTGCCAAGTGTCAGCCCAGTGTGGCTATTGTAGCGAGTCGCACAAGACTTGTAAGTGCACAAAAAGGAGATATCTATCTATGCGAACTGTACAGAGGCTCTACGGAACACAAAGCTTAGTCCGAGCACTGTTTAGTCCGTAAAAAGGCTAGGGAGACTCTTGCAGTCCGTTTCAATAGTAGACCCCTCTTATACCCACAAAGAGTCCGCCCTGACTACCCTCTAGTGCTAATCGCCAAGAGGGAGAAGAGGGGTTCAGGTAGACCTAAAAGCGTTCTAAGAATCGTACATGGAAACGAGAGAACGCCTGTGTGAACAGATACAGTTGCAGAGGTTTTCTACTGGGACTCTGTTTTTCCTTTGTAAATAAAGCTATAGTACACACCGCATGACAATAGTCCACGACAAAGTCGAACGAGTAGAAGAATACATCATCATCATCGTGCTGCTCAATCACGCTTATAAATTCATGTGATACATTGGGATTTGTATAGGTTAACTAGACACAACTTCCACGATCTGCGGCGAGGATTCATGATATTCATCAAAGTGCTTGATATCATACTTCTTCCATCCAGATAACGCTCGCTTGGTATTGGGAGGAGAAACTACCATGCGGTCCACCTCTAAAGCTTGCTTCTCTTGAAGAATTTGCACTTTCGTAACTTCATCTCCATTTACAATTTCGGTTTCCTTTTCTCGGACCACCAGGGGAGCCTTTTCTGCATTATGCGTTCGATCCTCTTCTCTGCCCTCCACCGTATTCTTCATCCTAGAACGTTCCCTGAATCTACGATACGTTCCAAGGCGCCCCCATACCTCGTTGGGATTTCTGAGACGCTGTGTTCTTTTGACGTGACATACTTCGGGCAAGCCTAGTCTCGATTCACCCTGAATGCTGTCCGGCATCGAAGCAAGGGCAGTCTCGACGATCGATAAGGTCAATTGCTCGGCTTCTTTTCGCTTCCTGTCGCCATTCAATCTTTGGGCAACAACAAGTCGCATGCTTTCATCCAGTACCTCATATCGCTGCTTTGCATCAAAGCTATCCGGTCGTGCATCCAGAAATCGGCGCGCTTCTAGTCTAGCTTTTTTGACAACGTGCTTGAAATGCGTGTCTGGTATGATATTGTTTTCAACTAGTACTGTAATGACCCATCTTATACCGGCAACATCAGAAAGCATAATGTAGGCTTTGAGAAGTACAGTAAGAAGGACCAAGTCCACTGGTTGGCGGGCAATATGATCGTGGCTTGCTAAGGTATTCCAGAGCATAAGAGCTTCATGGGGCTTTCCGCGGTTGATGAGTTCGGCGATAACCTTCGATGCAATAGATAGAGTTATCACTAAGCCACGCTTGTCGAATTCGGCCAAATTATGCTTGATCAGGGATACTAAGTCGTCGCCATTGCAGTCTGAAGTCGTAACCTGGTGTAAGAGCAAAGTTGCCATTGACGGTAAGATATCAAACCCACGAGATCGAGCATCAGTAATTAGACTGATAGTGGCGTTGAGATTACCATCAACAGCAGATCGCATCGATGCTCGGAGTGCAAGAGCAAATACCTGCTGCGAAACTCGCTTTCCGGTCCGTATTGCGAATTTGTACGACTTTAATACCTTAGTCAGGTTGCCTTGCACCAACTCCTTATGCATTTCTGCCTCAAGCTTTTCACACTTGGGTGTCCCGATGGGTGGCCTGACTTGCCGTAGAAGACTGCCTGCGCGACAAGGAGTCGCTGACGAAGTCGCGGCGCGGCGCAAGATCTTAATAGTTGTAGAGTCGAAAATGGTGCCAACTTTCTCCTTCGTCTGTTGGTATAATTGAAATAGATTATCTGGGTGTACAGCCCATTGTCTTCGACAGCGCGAGAGAATGGTATTGAAGGTAACGGCATCGATGTGAAGTCCACGTTGCCGTACATACGCAATCCATTTGGGAATCTTGCTCAGCTCTCCCGCTTTGCAGTATGTATTAACCATAATATTGAATATGTACTGATTCGGTACAACTCCCAAACCCTCCAAGTATAACTGAAGAAAGTCCTCAACCTGACCTATATCATGGGAAGCAACAAATAACTTGAGGATGGGAACGAAGACGCTAGAATGTTCACGTGTAGAACCCTCTGCGAACTTCTTCATGAAGCAGAAGTCAGCCTCAACACCAGCCCAGTCATTTTTCATTGCTTTGGCAAGTGCCAAATGACCATATGTGCGTATGTCTATGTTGTCCCCGCCGCTTATTTGTACTAGGCGCCCAAGATATTGCTGCGCTTCACTTTCGCTGCCAGCTTCGACGCAGAACTGGATAATAGCGCTGTACATTGCCTGGGGATGACTGGTCTGCTTAATGAAAACTTCTAGCCGGTCAAACAAAGCCTGTGTGGTTCCTATGTTCCTAGTTGTTCTCCAATGCTCGCCAAGAACTCGAAGGTGCCACTTCGTCGAAGTATGCAGGTTGCAGTTCCTCGCCATTTGACTAGCAGTCAGCAGGACCTCCTCGGCCTTGTCGATTCTGTCAAGTTCCAGAGCTGAATCAATTGCCGCACTGACAACAGCGTAAAATTGGTCTTGATTAGGCACAGTTTGGGAGAAGTACTTTGAGAAGTGATGCAAAACCTGGTCCCAAAATGCTCTCCGATGTTCGGCCAATATGAGGCACTCAACCTCTGAAGCGGTGCCATCCGTACGAGCGCTTAATAAGCGCCAATACACCGCCTCAGTCAACTCATATAGATTCGCCCGAAGAGTAGCGGTACATAGTTGTAAGCCGAGATCTCGCAAGTCTGTTGGAAACGGCTTCGGTTTTTCACTGAACCTTTTTATGAAGATAGCTACTGCATGCTTGAGCTTATTAACATCCGTTACGACCTGATGATCGGCATGCCTGTATCCGCTTTGCTCTAGGAGTCGAGCAATTGCTTTACCAGCATGGAGTTTGTACCAGGATTCTTCATTAATTGGATGTCCAGTGCTAAATATCTTCGAGAGAACCGGAATGAATACGTCCAGTTTGCCATAGTAATCGCATTCCTGAGCAAGCAGCATACAAGCATCTAGAAGGTCTTGGTTGATGGCTTGTAGTGATATATCTCCCTTGAAGGCTTTTGTAAAAGCGGAAACAGCATTCATAACCTTTGTGGCACCACTGCCGTTTGCGTTTCGTAGAATTGAAGACATTTGCATGGCTAACTGGCTCTGGCTCCGGATTTTCTCGTCCATTTTCTGAATAGATTTGCCTCGGTTTAAGAACTCGAACTGTTGTACGTGCTTGCCTGTTTGTGAGGTATCTTTGCCTAGTCGTATAGATTGTGCAGGTTGTATGGATCTGGCAGGTTGAATAGATCTGACTTGTCGTACCTCACCGATTTTTGCGGAACCGGCCGGTTCGCAGAGCACAGAGCCTTCTATTTCGCAGATTTTGGAGGATGCGACAGGATCCCGAAGTTTCCGGTTGAGCATTTTGGCTGGGTCAGTCCTTCCAGGTCCTCGAGGTTCAGTTGGAGCAGATCCAGAAAAATCTACGCTGGCTTTACCCTCAAGATGGCTCGTTTGTTTGCTGGAAGCACGGCTAGGGGATGTATCATCCCCATCTGGATCCAATATTCTTTGCTTATCACCACCCTTCCATGGTCCATATTTGCAGTAGTTCTCCACCTGTTCTTCAAACGATGCTGCCACAGAAAGCCCTGCGCTATGATACTTTCTTGATGTCTTGAGTCGTCGCGCATTCTCGCTGGCCTCACGTGCGGTGTGTATCCGGCGACGACGATCCTCTGTTATGAGTCCAGCTCCGAACGCAACAGTACATGATGTTCCCAAGGCAATATGGCGGAGAGTTCGCAGTGCACCCTTCGAGGGCACTGGAAGGGATGGAGACATTCTATGACGAAGTCGGCCATAACATGATTATATGTTTGTGGAGGTCAATTCGGAATGGATAGCTTTCCATCAAAATGAGACGTTGTAATTAGAGGTAGACGGCTATCGTCAATTCGAAGATTACATAAGCTGATCTAACGGTTTCGGGGACGTTACGCGACATTCGTCGCAGGTACTCGTGATAGTCAAATAGCCACAATACTTAGTTCAATGTCACCTTTCACTTGGATAACTCACTTTTAATTCATCAGCAGCAGGATAGCCCACTTATGTAAAGTATACTCTCATATATCTGTGTCTTCTACTTGGCTTCATGTGTTGCTATCCAAGATTCCAGTACAATTTGAATCACTTCCTGTCGAACGCATTTTGCACTCTCCCACTTTCACAACCCAGTATCATATCTCACTCTTTTGAAATGATTATTTACAGTGTCCTTGTACTTGTAATAGTGACTATTTCCACTATGCTCCGAGAAAGACATTACCAAGGTCTCAACCAATATCATCTATTAATGTTGTACTGTTTCTTATTATTTACTTTCCTTTGAAATAGCTGGGCTTGCTTAGGGGCATCCCAGAAATTCCATCGGTCTGCAATGGATCTGTTGTTTCTGAGCCATCTGGATTCTTGATAACCGGCCTATTGTACTATGGATATATCCAGTTACTGTGCAGTGGTGCAGAGAACACCTGGTCTTGTCCCTCTTGGGAGAATGTTGGAGCATGAGAACTTGCTTTGGTCTAAAACTGCCACGCTATCTATTATCGGGTTATCTGATACCGCCCCACGGTGTGCTGTATTTATGGGTTCCACCCTAGGTTAAGAAAGTGTACTTTCAGCGCCATCTAGTCTCCTCTTCACTGCTTCACTGGTCACCCTTCCCCCGCAAACTAATACAGTAGAGAATTTTTCAAAGGATCTCTAACTTGTTGGAGGATTTGCAGTAAGTCACTATTAACATTTTCGGGACCGTTAGGTGCCGTCAAGCTCAGAATTAACTTGATTACTTGCACCAGAGAAGATATAAAGATCGTTGTCTACGATCCCCACAACCAGTCCATTAAGTTTAGGGTCTGACTTGACTGATTCGTCTTTGAACAAATGATCTTAGCATGGCTCTCATTCAAGCCACAGAATCACTCACCCTTCAATTTGGAGGCTTTTTGGACAAATTTCCATACGATATCCAGGTCATGGTTTATAAGTGTATTTTCCAGGATTCACCGGCTGGGAAGACCCCGGCCTTGTTGGCTGCCTTGAGAAGTCACCATGAGAAGTACAAGGATGCATTAAGAATCTACTACCAGGTGACGATGGTTAACCTGGGTCGCGGTAAAAATCGGGATTCTAAGAAAAACGGCTATTCTCTTGGAGACATCAAGATAGCAACTTTGCAATTTGTGACACGTTTGGAAGTGACTCTCAGGTGAGGTATACGTCCGTGCTTCAAACAGTGAGCGATAAGATGCCGTTTCTGCACGGTTTCCTTCGGCCTCTTTATCTATATGCATTCTTACTAACTCAAATTTAGGGGAAATGAGTTGGCGCTTCATCCTAATATCGAAGCTAGTATTCAAAAGAAGATTCGATATATGGCAAATCTTCGAGACCTTGTCCTTGACTTCTCACTGGTCAAGCAAAACTGCCAGCCAAATTACGCCAGGGTCGTCGAGCAATGGTTATACCATTTCACCATGCTTGAGAGAATAACAATCAAACCCAATATTTCCGTCATCGCAGCACCAAGAGTAATTCCAACCAACGGGCTTGAGGTGCCTCGTCCCGGTCCACGCGTCATTGAGACACTTAACCGCGCCCTGGGTGTCCCCGGACGATTAGCAAATGTCATAGGTCTCAATAAGTCTTGCACTAAGACGCCATGGGGGGAACCTGGTTTCCCTGAGAACAAGGGCTTCTTACTCTTCCGCGTCTATAGGAGCTGGCTACGAACACGATCTGTCATATTCCATGACATTTGGTTCTGGGAGGCGGAGCAGGGGAAGACGCTTGCTTGGACTGCACCAGTTCCAGTAGGTCAACCCAAGTGATTACGAGGTGGATATGGAGGAGATAGTATCGATTATGAGGTCTCAATTCACTCGACAAAGTCAAACTCGACGACGCTTCTCTCTCACGACAATCGTTCTGTCTTGTGACGGTTGTTTCTCTAGGCCGGCTTCTTTCTCTCAACAGGTGCTCACTCTCTCGTGGTTTTCTGTTTCTTTTTGATGGAGTCTGTAAAGAAATTGTTCAAGATACCCTCTATCAATCTCTGTTTAGTTAGTCTTTCGATGTGCTCTGCACAGTCACGGAGCATCAGTATCCGCCTTGAAAACGAGAAGCTCTAGAAGGATGTGCCTTTGATCAAAAGCAA
>Ga0335075_10006315_pt1 | contig 18307 bp, 15 predicted proteins | sample Lox_Sample_24_FD_206723 | JGI IMG/M metagenome (GOLD analysis project Ga0335075, IMG submission 206723) | Soil microbial communities from Loxahatchee National Wildlife Refuge, Florida, United States - Lox_Sample_2.4 | ecosystem: Environmental > Terrestrial > Soil > Wetlands | place: USA... | reverse complement strand
CGGTCTTCCCAGTCAATGTGATCAACGTCACGCCCACGCAAACGGTCGCCGAGCAGGACGAGCAGCTGGGCCCCAGGCTGTACAGCCGTAACCCGGATCTCTGCTGCTACCTGCGCAAAGTGGTGCCGCTCGAGCGTGCGCTCGAGCCGTACGACGCCTGGATCACCGGAGTCCGCAAGGAGGAGACGGACGCCCGCAGCGACACCCAGGTAGTGATGTGGGACGCGAGGCGGGAGATGGTGAAGGTCAACCCGATCGTTGACTGGACCCAGGATCAGGTCGAGGCCTACGTCGCCGAGAACGGCGTGCTGGTCAACCCGCTGGTCTACGACGGCTACCCGTCGATCGGCTGCGCGACCTGCACGGCCAGGGTAGAGGCCGGCGCCGATGCCCGGAGCGGGCGCTGGGCGGGCACCGCCAAGACCGAATGCGGCATCCACCTCTGACGGCCGCCGCTGACGGCGCACTGACCATTGTGTCCGAGCGGGCTGCGCACCGCCGGGCCTGGCCGCCGCTGGTGGCCGTGGCGCATGGCAGTTCCGACCCGGGTGCGGCCGCCACGATCTCGGCCCTCATGGACCTGGTGCGGGCCCGTGCCGAGCGCCGCGGACTGGGGAACCTCGACGCCCGGGCGGCATACCTGGGCCACGCGCTGCCCCGCGTCCCTGATTTGCTGGAAACACTGGACGCCACCGAGGCCGTTGTGCTGCCCCTGCTGCTCACCGGGGCGTACCACAGCGATACCGATCTGCCCGCCGTGCTGGAGGCGGTCAGCCGCCGCCTGCCCCGGCTCCGGATCAGCTACGGCACCCCGCTTGGGCCGGATCCGCTGCTGCTGCGGGCGCTGGATCGTCGCCTCGCCGAGGCGGGAGGGCCGGCTTCGCCCGGCAGCGCCGCTGGCACCGCCGTGGTTCTCGCCGCCGCTGGGTCGAGCCGCACGTCGTCCAATGCCGAGGTCGCCCGCCTGGCCGCGGCGTGGCGGTCGGCCCGCGGCTGGCGTCAGGTGATTCCGGCGTACGCGTCGGCCGCGTCGCCGGCCCCCGGGCAGGCGGTCGCCGGCCTGCTCGGTGGGGGCGCGCCGCGGGTCGTCGTGGCTACCTATTTGCTGGCCCCCGGTGTCTTCGCCGACCAGATCCGTGACCAGTCGCTGGCCGCGGGCGCCCAGGCCGTGTCGGCACCGCTCGGCGTCGCCCCGGAGGTGGCCGAGGTGGTGCTCGAACGCTACCGGCAGGCTCAGCCGCTCAGGTCCTGACCCCGCTACGGGCATTATGTACCATTTTAGGGTTACCGCTCGGATGAGAAGTGTGGCGGACGCGGGAGATGATTGTTCCGCCCCAGATTTGTCCGGCAACAGGGTCCTCCCACCGGACAAATCTGGGGCGCTGGCGTGCCGGGGTGGCCGGTTCGCTATTACCGGCGGGTAATGCTGAAATGTGATCAGGGAGGTTCTCATGACGCGTGCCGCGCCGCATGTCACCCACGAGGTGCTCAACCAGGTCCCGCCGCTGGCCGGATACGACGTGGCCGACGATGCGGCCCTGACCGAGGCGCTGCGGCGGGAGGCGCCCCAGCAGGCCCGCGAAACGGCGGGCTGGGAGCGCGAGCTGCATCAGCTCGGCCAGCACGCCGGGTCCGCGCAGACGCAGGAACTCGCCCGGCTGGCCAACGAGCATCCCCCGGTGCTGCGCACCCATGACCCACGCGGCAACCGGATCGACGAGGTCGAGTTCCACCCGGCCTGGCACGAGCTGATGGCCACCGCCGTCGGCCACGGGCTGCATGCGGCGCCCTGGCTCGATGGCGCGCCAGGGGTGCACGTCGCGCGGGCGGCCGAGTTCTACGTGTGGGCGCAGGCCGAGGCCGGGCACGGCTGCCCGATCTCCATGACCTATGCGGCGGTCCCCGCGCTGCGCCACGAGCCGCGGCTGGCCGGACGGTTCGAGCCGCTGCTCGCCTCCCGGACCTACGACCCGGGGCTGCGCGTCCCGGACGGCAAGGCTGGCCTGCTGGCCGGCATGGCCATGACCGAGAAGCAGGGCGGCTCCGACGTCCGGGCCAACACCACCCGGGCCGTCCCGGCGGGCGACGGCTACCAGCTCACCGGCCACAAGTGGTTCTGCTCCGCGCCGATGTGCGACCTGTTCCTGGTCCTGGCCCAGGCCCCAGAAGGGCTCAGCTGTTTCCTGCTCCCCCGGGTGCTGCCGGACGGCACCCGCAATTCCATGCGCCTGCAGCGGCTCAAGGACAAGCTCGGCAACAGGTCCAATGCGTCGTCGGAGGTCGAGTACGACGGGGCGTTCGCCTGGCTGGTCGGTGAGCCGGGCCGGGGCGTGACAACCATCATCGACATGGTCAGCGCGACCAGGCTGGACTGCGTCCTGGGCAGCGCGGCCACGATCCGGCAGGCCTGCGTCACGGCCATCCACTACACCAGCATCCGGCGTGCGTTCGGAGCCACCCTCGCTGCTCAGCCGCTGATGGTGTCGGTCCTGGCCGACCTGGCCCTCGAATCCCAGGCGGCCACCACGCTAGCCATGCGCCTGGCCGGCGCCGCCGACCGGGCGGCGCGCGGTGACGCGGGCGAGCTGGCCCTACTGCGGCTGGTGCTGCCGGCGGCCAAGTACTGGGTGTGCAAGCGGACACCCATGGCCGTCGGCGAGGCGCTGGAGTGCCTGGGCGGAAACGGCTACGTCGAGGAATCGGGCCTGCCGCGGCTGTACCGGGACGCACCGCTCAATTCCGTCTGGGAAGGCTCAGGCAATGTGACCGCCCTGGACGTGCTCCGCGCGCTGGCCCGCTCCCCGGGTTCGGCCGACGCGCTGCTGGCCGAGATCGACCTCGCCGCGGACGGCGACCGGCGCCTCGACGCGGCCGCCGCGCGGCTGCGCCGCGAGCTGAAGGAGGCCGTGGCCGCCGGGACCGAGGCGCAGTACCGGGCCAGGAGGCTGGCCGGGCTGGTCGCGGTGACCCTGCAGGCCTCGTTGCTGGTGCGGCACGCTCCGGGCGCCGTGGCCGACGCGTTCTGCGCCTCCCGGCTTGATCCTGGCGCAGCCGGCAGCGGCCCGGGAGTCCCGTTCGGAACCTTGCCGGATGGGCTCGACCTGCGTCCCATCGTGGCGCGGTCGTCGCCGGCAACCGATTGCGGGTAATGTCTGCGAGTGCACGTCTGGCCGGGAACCCCCTACCCGCTCGGCGCTACCTGGGACGGTGCGGGAACCAACTTCGCCCTGTTCTCTGAGGTCGCCGAGCAGGTAGAGCTGTGCCTGTTCGACACCGGCGATGTCCACGGCCAGGAGACCCGCATCACGCTCACCGAGGTAGACGCGCTGGTCTGGCACTGCTACCTCCCGGGCGTGGGGCCGGGCCAGCGCTACGCGTACCGAGTGCATGGCCCATACCAGCCGGAGCGCGGCAACCGGTGCAATCCGGCCAAGCTGCTGCTCGATCCCTACGGCAAGGCGGTCGACGGGGAGGTCAGCTGGCACCAGGCGCTGTTCTCCTACCAGCATGGCAACCCCTCGGTGCTGAACTCCGATGACAGCGCTTCGTACATGCCGCGGAACGTGGTGATCAATCCCTACTTCGACTGGGGCGACGACCGGCCGCCACGCACCGCGTATCACGAGACGCTGATCTACGAGGCGCACGTGCGTGGCCTGACGGTGCGCCATCCGGAGGTCCCGGCCGAGCAGCGGGGCAGTTACGCGGGACTCGCCCATCCCGCCGTCATCGAGCACCTGACCAGGCTGGGCGTGACCGCCATCGAGCTGATGCCGGTGCATCAGTCCGTGGCCGAGTCGGCGCTGGTCCGGCGGGGCCTCACCAACTACTGGGGCTACAACACGATCGCGTTCTTCGCCCCAGATAACCGGTACTCCTCCTCGGACACGCCTTACGGCCAGGTCGCCGAGTTCAAGGCGATGGTCAAGGCCCTGCACGCGGCCGGCATCGAGGTGATACTCGACGTCGTCTACAACCACACGGCTGAGTCCGGTGCTCTCGGCCCCACCCTGTCCTTCCGCGGCATCGATAACGCCGCCTACTACCAGCTCGCTCCCGGTAATCCGCAGAACTACCTGGACTACACCGGATGCGGCAACAGCCTCAACGTGCGGAACCCGCATCCGCTGCAGCTGGTCATGGACTCGCTGCGGTACTGGATTCTGGACATGCACGTCGACGGGTTCCGGTTCGACCTGGCCGCGGCCCTGGCCCGCGAGCTGCACGACGTCGACCGGCTGTCGGCGTTCTTCGACCTGGTTCAGCAAGATCCGGTGGTGTCCCAGGTCAAGCTCATCGCCGAGCCGTGGGACGTGGGCCAGGGCGGCTACCAGGTCGGGAAGTTCCCGCCGTTGTGGACGGAGTGGAATGGCAAGTACCGGGACACGGTGCGCGACTTCTGGCGAGGCCGGGCGGCCACGCTGCCGGAGTTCGCGTCCCGGCTGACCGGGTCGAGCGACCTGTACGAGACGAGCGCACGGCGGCCGGTCGCCTCAGTGAACTTCATCACCTGCCACGACGGCTTCACCCTGCGGGACCTGGTCAGCTATGACCGCAAGCACAACGAGGCTAATGGTGACTACGGCCGGGACGGCACCGACGACAACCGGTCATGGAACTGCGGTGCCGAGGGCCCGTCGGAAGATCCGGCGGTCAATGAGCTCCGGGCCAGGCAGGCGCGGAACTTCCTGGTCACGCTGTTCTGCTCGCAGGGCGTTCCGATGCTGCTAGCCGGCGACGAGATGGGCCGGACCCAGCAGGGCAACAACAATGCCTACTGCCAGGACAACGAGGTGTCCTGGATCGACTGGGAGGTCGCCGGCAAGCAGCAGGATCTGATCGACTTCACCTGCGCGCTGTCCGAGCTGCGGCGCGCTCATCCGGTGTTCCGCCGCCGCAGGTTCTTCAGCGGGCAGGCAGCATCCGGCCGCGGCCTGCAGGACATCGTCTGGCTGACTCCGGACGGGCAGCAGATGACCGACCAGGACTGGAACACTGGCTACGCCAGGTCACTCGCGGTTTTCTTGAACGGCGACGCGATCACCGAGCCCGGGCCGCGCGGCGACGTCGTCCGCGACCAGAGTTTCCTGCTGCTATTCAACGCCAACCGCGAGCCGGTGAGCTTCACCTTGCCGGACGGCCGGTACCGGCCCGGCTGGGAAGTGCTCATCAGCACCGCCACCACCGCGGGTCTCACCGGGTCGGCCGCGCCCCGGGCGGGTAACTCGCGTATCTCGGCTACCTCGGGCACCGCGGATGCCGCCGGGACCAGCGCCGCCCCGGCCATCACCGTCCAGGCCGGGCGCAGCATAGAGCTGGCCGGCCGCTCGATCATGGTTCTGCGCGGGATCGAGGGAGGCGGCGGCCTTGCCTTCCCGCCCGGCTAATGCCGGCTAGCCGCACATCCTGCACTATCTGGCCGTGAAAAGGACCAGGACCGGATTACGCGAAACACTACATACGGATATTGGCCGGAAGGAGTCGAGCACCACCTGCCGCCCCTTTTCGAGCAGATAGGCATGGCCTTTTTCCGGTGCCGCTTAATGTGCCTTTCCCGGGGTCTGGTTGACTGCTTGCCGTGCGCCAGATCTTTCCCGCAGCCGCAGAGGCACCCGAGATCGAGTCCTTCGCGCCCGGTGCGCCCGGTGCCGGGCAGGCAGCGTCCGCCGCCGTCACCGCCCTAGCCCGGCTCTATGCGTATCCACCCGTGGCCACCCACGCGACGCCGTGGGTGCGCGCGAACATGATCGCGAGTGTCGACGGCGCGGCCGCCTTCAACGGGCGCTCCGGCGGGCTGTCCGGCGACGCCGACCGCCTGGTGTTCTCGGTCCTCCGCAGCCTCGCCGACGTCATCCTGGTCGGAGCCGGGACGGCCAGGGCCGAGAAGTACCGGCTGGCCCGACAGGGGCCGATCTGGACGGAGCTGCGCGAAGGGCAGCCGCCCACGCCGCCAATCGCGGTCATCACCAGGGAACTTGACCTGGATCTCGACGGACCCCTGTTCGCCGACTCGGCCCTCCAGGCGCGGACGATCCTGCTCACTACGCAGGCGGCGCCCGCGGCCCGCCAGGCGGCGGCCGCGGCCCGCGCCGACGTGATACTGGCCGGGCGGGACTCGGTCACACCGGCCGCAGCCGTCGACGCCCTGGCCGCCCGCGGCCATCGTAAGATCCTCGTCGAGGGTGGTCCGAACTTGCTCACGCAGATCACCGAGGCCGGCCTGCTTGACGAGCTGTGCATGACGTTCAGCCCGGTGCTCGAGGGGGGCCAGGCGGGCCGGATCCTCGCCCCTTCCGGCCCTGGCCAGCGCACCGGCGAGGCCGGGCTGACCCTGGCGCACGTGCTCGAGGACAGCGGGAGCCTGCTCTGCCGGTACCTGCGGGACCCGGGCTGAACGGAGGACGGGCAAGGGCGGTTCGGAGGGGCGGAAGTGGTCACGCACTGGGACATGACCCCGCGGCAGAGCGTCGAGCGGGAGTGCGCCCGCCGCGGAGAGGCAGAGGTGGTGGCGGCCTGCATCGGGCTGCTGGCCGGCGGCGACGCGGACCGCGCGTTCGTATTCGCTATCGGCGGCCCGGTGGCCGAGGCGGTGCTGGGGCCGCATCCGCGCCGGGATCAGCGGTACTTTCTCCGGGTCTGGGCGGCGCGGGCCCTGCTCTACGCGTGGGACGACAGCGCGCAGGGCGCGGTGCTGGCTGCTATGGCCGACGAGTCGTGGCGAGTGCGCGAGATGGCGGCCAAGGTGGTTGCCAGGCGGAAGCTGGGCGAGGCGCTGGCCGCCGTGGCCGAGCTGCGCGGCGACCCGGTTCCGCGGGTCCGGGCCGCTGCGGCCCGGGCGGTAATGAAGCTGACCGCCGCGGGAGCCTAAGCCGGTAGCGTGGCCCCGAGGGCGGGCGGCGGTCCCGCCCACCCGGCGAACGGGAGCGATGGATGCCACTGTACAAAAAGGTCGACGAAGCCGAGGCTGACGCCGAACTCGACATTAACCCGGTGTACTTTCGCGAGCTCAAGCTCACCGTGCCGCGTAACAAGATCCCGGAGCACGGCATGCTGCCCGACACGGCGCTGCAGGCGGTGCGGGACGAGCTGATCCTGGACGGCAACGCCCGGCTCAACCTGGCCACGTTCGTGACGACGTGGATGGAGCCGCAGGCGCAGCAGCTGATGTCCGAGTGCTTCGACAAGAACATGATCGACAAGGACGAGTACCCGCAGACGGCCGAAATCGAGCGGCGCTGCGTCAACATACTTGCCGAACTCTGGCACGCCCCCGGCTGTGAGCCGGGACCGGACGGCGCGACGCTGGCGACCGGCGTCGGGTGCTCCACAACCGGGTCGAGCGAGGCGTGCATGCTGGGCGGTATGGCCCTGCTGTGGCGCTGGCGCGCGCGCCAGGTGAAAGCTGGGGCCGACAGCACGAGGCCGAACCTCGTGATGGGCGCCAACGTCCAGGTCTGCTGGGATAAGTTCTGCCGCTACTGGCAGGTCGAGCCCAAGCTGGTGCCCATGGTGCCGGGCCGGCTGCACCTGGCCGGCCCCGAGGCGGTGGCCCAGTGCGACGAGAACACCATCGGCGTGGTCGCGGTGATGGGATCCACCATGGACGGCAGTTACGAGCCGGTGCTGCAGATCAGCCAGGAACTCGACAAGCTCAAGGCCAGCCGCCGCCTGGATATCCCGATTCACGTGGACGGGGCGTCGGGCGGGTTCGTCGCGCCATTCCTGCACCAGGACCTGGAATGGGATTTCCGGGTGCCGAGGGTGGCTTCGATCAATACCTCGGGTCATAAGTACGGCCTGGTTTACCCAGGGGTCGGCTGGGTGGTGTGGCGCGACTCCGAAGCCCTCCCCGAGGACCTCGTCTTCCGGGTCAACTACCTGGGCGGGAACATGCCGACGTTCGCGCTGAACTTCTCCAGGCCCGGTGCCCAGGTCGCCGCCCAGTACTACAACTTCCTGCGGCTCGGCTTCGAGGGCTACCGGAACGTGCAGCAGGCGTGCCAGGACGTGGCCATGTACCTGTCCGGCCAGATCGCCGCGATGGGCCCGTTCGAGCTACTCACCGACGGCAGCGAACTGCCGGTGTTCGCGTTCAAGATGCGGGATCCGGTCGCCGCCGGCTACACGGTGTTCGACCTGTCCGAACGGCTGCGCACGCGAGGGTGGCTGGTCCCCGCCTATACCTTTCCCGAGGACATGCAGGACACCGCGGTGATCCGGATCGTGGTCAGGAACGGGCTGAGCCGGGATATGGCCGACAGCCTGCTTGAGGACCTCCGGGTGCAGGTACAGGTGCTCGAGTCGCACCCGCACCCACCCGCACCGCTGATGCCAGGCCCTGACCGGGAGCGCGGAGGCTTTGCGCACTGACCGGTTTGCCTGACAGGGACCAGGCTGGCCTGACGGTCAGGCGCCCCTGCGGAGCCGGTCCAGGGCCTCGGCCAGGATGGCGGCGCCGTCGGTGTCGTTGCGGCGTTCCTTCACGTAGGCCAGGTGCGTCTTGTACGGCTCCGCATGGGGTGGCGCGGGCGGGTTAGCCTCGTCCTGGCCTGCCGGGTAGCCGCAACGTGGGCAGTCCCAGGTCTCCGGGATCGCCGCATCGCTGGCGAAGCTGGGCACGGTCTCGTGCCGGTTGCAGCACCAGAACGACACCCGTACCCGCGGCGCGGCCTCACCGCGCTCGGCCTCGCCCATCGGGCCTGCGCCGACCCGGCTGCCGCGGATGGCATTGCCACTACTCACTGCTCACCCCTTGCCTCAAGACCTGCTAAATCCTGGCGTGCGTGATGAGATTGCCTGCCTGACCGGCACCGCAGTTAGCGGTTTAGCAGCAGGCCGAGCCCGACGATGCAGAGGAACCACAGGATCCCGGTGAAGATCGTGATCCGGTCCAGGTTCCGCTCCACCACCGAGGACGAACCCAGACTGGACGTAACTCCCCCGCCGAACAGGTCGGAGAGCCCGCCCCCCTTGCCCTTGTGCAGCAGCACAAGCACCACCATGAGCAGGCTGGTGACGATCAGTACGATGGACAGTCCAATTACCACTGCTGGTTCTGGTCCCCTCTGGGCGTTTCGCTCAGGTTCTGGCGCTCAGCTCACGATACCGGCAGATCCTGACGAATTCCCCGGCATCAAGGCTGGCCCCGCCGACCAGGCCTCCATCGATGTCGGGCTGCGCCATGATCGCGGCCATGTTTTCTGAATTCACCGACCCGCCATACAGGATACGCGCACTGACCGCCACTGCGTCCCCGTGAACGGCGGAAACACGGCTGCGGATGGCGCCGCAGACTTCCTGGGCGTCCTGTGGCGTAGCCACCTCACCGGTACCTATCGCCCAGACCGGCTCATAAGCCACTACGATACCTGCGGCCTGCTCGCCCGCGATGCCGGCCAGGCCGCCATCCAGCTGCCCGAGCGTATGGCTGATCTGGTCTCCGGCCTGCCGTACCTCGAGCGGCTCGCCCACGCACAGGACCGGCGTAATGCCGGACCGCAGCGCCGCTTTCACCTTCGCGTTAACCAGGGCGTCGTCTTCCCCGTGGTATCGCCGCCGCTCTGAGTGCCCGGCCAGCACGAACTGGCAGCCCAGCTTGGCCAGCATCGACCCGGACACCTCGCCGGTGTACGCACCCTCGTCGTGAGACGAGATGTCCTGAGCCCCGTATGCCAGCCGCAGCTTGTCACCCTCGACCAGGGTCTGCACGCTGCGCAGCGCGGTGAACGGCGGCAGCACGGCCACGTCCGTGGCATCGAAGTCCTTGCCGGTCAGCGTGAATGCCAGCTTCTGGACGAGAGCAATGGCCTGGAAATGGTTGTTGTGCATCTTCCAGTTGCCGGCGACCAGCGGTTTCCGGCCATCCGGCCGGCTCACCCGCCCGCCCCGGCCGCTCTGGCACCGGGCGTGTCCGGCCCGCTGTCGTCGAGCGCCGCGAGCCCGGGCAGAGGCCTGCCCTCCAGGTACTCCAGGCTGGCCCCGCCACCGGTCGAGATGTGAGTGAACGCGTCCTCGGGGAAGCCGAGAATCCGCACGGCAGCCGCGGAGTCACCGCCGCCGACCACGGTCAGCCCGGCCACTTTGCTGATCGCCTCGGCCGCCGCACGGGTGCCCTCGGCGAAAGCGGGAAACTCGAATACCCCAACCGGGCCGTTCCAGAACACGGTCTTCGCGTCGGCCAGCTTCTCGGCGAACAGCGCCCGGGTCCGCGGGCCCATGTCCATGCTCTCCCGGTCGGCGGGGAAGTCGCCGACCGGCACCACGGCGTGCTCGGCATCGGGGGCGTAGTGCGTCGCTGCGACCAGGTCGACCGGGAGCACCACCTCGACGCCGCGCCGGTCCGCCTCCGCGAGCAGCTCGGAAACCCGCGGGATCATGTCCTCCTCGAGCAGCGATTTGCCTACCTCATGACCCTGGGCCTTCAGGAACGTGTACGACATCCCACCGCCAATGATCAGGCGGTCGGCGCTGCCGATCAGGTTGGCGATCACGGCGAGCTTGTCGGACGGCTTCGCGCCGCCGAGTACCACGACGTAGGGCCGCTGCGGGTTCTCGGTGAGCCGGCGCAGCACCGCCACCTCGTCAAGGACCAGGTCCCCGGCGGCGTGCGGGAGCAGCGCGGGGAGGTCGTAGACGCTGGCGTGCTTGCGGTGCAGCGCGCCGAACCCGTCGGCCACGTACCGCCCGCCGGGCCCGGCCAGTGTGGCCAGCCGCCGGGCGAGCCCGGCCCGCTCGGCGTCGTCCTTGCTGGTCTCGGCGGGCTCGAAGCGGATGTTCTCCGCCATCCCGACCTGGCCGTCGGCCAGGCCGGCCACGACCGCGGCGGCGGATTCCCCGGCCACGTCGGCGGCCAGCGGAACCTCCTGGCCAAGCAGCTCGGACAGCCGCTCGGCGACCGGCTGCAGCGTCGGGCCGCCCGTGGCTCGCTCGGCGTAGTCGGCTCCCTTGGGACGGCCCAGGTGCGCGAGGATCATGATCCTCGCGCCCCGGTCGGCCAGCCTGGTGATTGTCGGCAGGCTGGCCCGGATCCGGCCGTCGTCGGTGATCCTGGTCCCGTCGAGCGGCGTGTTCAGGTCGGCACGGAGCAGTACGGTCTTGCCCGCGACGTCAAGCTCGTCGATCCCGCGCATGAGCGCCGGCCTCTCAGGCCTGGCTGGCCAGCCCAGTGCCGACCAGGGCAACCAGGTCGGCCAGCCGGTTTGAGTAACCCCACTCGTTGTCGTACCAGCCGATGACCTTGACCTGGTCACCGGTGGCCATCGTGAGCAGCGAGTCGAAGGTGCACGACCATGGGGTGCCGACGATGTCCGAGGACACGATCGGGTCGGCGGTGTAGTGCAGGTATCCCTTGAGTGAGCCGTCAGCGGCCGCCTGGTAAGCCGCGTTGACCTCCTCGATGGTGACCGGCCGGTCTAGCTGGACGACCAGGTCGGTGACGGAGCCGTCCATGACCGGCACCCGCATCGAGATCCCGTCGAGCTTTCCGGCCAGCGCGGGCAGCACCAGGGAGGTAGCCCGGGCCGCGCCGGTGGTGGTCGGGATGATGTTCTGCGCCGCGGCCCGCGCCCGGCGCAGGTCCTTGTGCGGGAAGTCCAGGATCACCTGGTCGTTGGTGTAGGCGTGGATCGTGGTCATGAACCCTTTGGCGATCCCGAAGCTGTCCTGCAGCACCTTCGCCATCGGAGCGACGCAGTTGGTGGTGCATGACGCGTTGGAGATGATGTCGTGCGCCGCCGGGTCGTAGGCGTCGTCGTTCACGCCGAGCACGATCGTGATGTCCTCGCCCTTGGCCGGGGCGGAGATGACCACCTTGCGCGCGCCCGCCGTAAGATGCGCGCGGGCGTCATCCGCCTTGGTAAACCGCCCGGTCGACTCGACCACGACGTCGACGCCGAGGTCGCGCCAGGGCAGGGCCGACGGATCCCGCTCGGCCAGGACCCGTATCTCCCGGTCGCCGACCCTGATCACGTCGCCGTCGAAGCTGACGTCCACATCGAGGGTGCCCAGCACGGTGTCGTACTTCAGCAGGTGCGCGAGGGTCGCGGCGTCGGTCAGGTCGTTGGCCGCGACGACCTCGATCCCGGCCGTGCCCGCCGCACCGGCGTGTACCGCTCGCCAGAAGTTACGCCCAATCCGGCCAAAACCGTTGATGCCCACCCGGACGGTCACCGCAGTGCTCCCCTTGTCGTGTGCTTGCTCGTCCCCCGTCGGGACAGGCTACCCGGCCTGCCCGACCGAACGATACACCGCCGACACACGGGGCAGTCCGCGGCGCGGTGGTGGGGGTACCGCGCCGCGGACCGGCTTGCCGCTATTTCACGAAGTACCAGCTCTCCGGGGTGATGCTGAGCGTGCTGCTCTGCGGGGTGACGCCCTTGAGGTTGGCGGCGATCTCGGTCAGCTGGTAATCGGACTGCGGCTGCCAGATGAACGGCAGCTGGGCCGACAGGTAGTTCTGCCAGTCGTACATGTAGCTCAGGTTGCTGCTGGTCAGCGTCTTGTTGATCATCGCGTCGTTGGCCGCGTTGCTGTACCCGCCCGAGTTGGCCGGATCTGTGCTCAGGAACAGCTCCTCGCCGGTCGGCTGGTAGTCCGGGGCGAACGACCAGCCGTCGCCCCAGTCGGCCATGTCCCAGTTGCACGGGAGCTTGGCAACTTTACAGTTGCCCCCGGCCACGGCCAGCACCTGGTCGAACGGCTTGGGCGACAGGTTCAGCTTGATCCCGACCGTCGCCGCGTTGGACTGCAGCTGATCCAGCTCCGACACGACCCACGCGGCGCCGGTCGCATAGATGAAGCTGAAGTTGAGCCCCTGGCCCTTCTTGACCCCTGGACCGCACAGGCTCGGGTTGCTGCACGTGCTGACCCCGTTCGGGACCACCGTCCAGCCGTGGCTGGTCAGCAGGCTCTTGGCCTTAGCCGGGCTGTAAGGGAACGGGTCGCTGGCCCGGGACTTGCCCTGCGGGGACAGCCACGGGGTCATCGGTGTGGTGCCAACCGGCCCGACCGTGGCCGACCCGTAGCCCCGCAGCGGCCCGCTGACCACCGCGTCCTGGTTCATCAGGTCTTCCAGGGCCTGCCGGAAGTACAGCTGCCTGATGACGGGCCCGTTGCCGGTGGTCGAATTGAAGTTAACCGGGAAGTAGCTGATGCCCCAGACCGCCCACGGGGACAGCGAGTAGCCCGGCACCGGGTTCGCGCCCACCGTGGCGTTGGCCGGCTTGGCCGGGGCGTTCTGCCATGGCATGTAGCCGACGTCGAGCTTGGTGCTGGAACTCGGCGAGCGCAGCACGTCGTACTCGGCCGCGTCGGTGGTGAACGGCACCTCCTGGAACGCCGCCAGCTTCGGCTTGACCGGCCCGGAGTAGGACTTGTTCGGCACGAACGTGATGTGCCCGTCGGCGTTGAACGCGCTCAGCTTCCACGGCCCGTCCACGACCGACCACAGCGGCGAGCCCACGTAGCTCGTCATGTCCTTAGCCTGATCGTTCAGGTAGTTGTACACCGCCGCGCAGGCGCTGACCGTCGTGGCGCAGTCACTGGGGCCGGCCGCCGTGCGGTCCCAGGCGGCTGGCATCGGCGTGACCTGGCTCAGCTCGTTGTACAGGAACCAGCTCGTGGAGTAGGCCTTGTCCATGGTCATGGTCAGCTCGGTGGGGCTCACCACCTTCATGCTGCTGACCACCGATCCGGGGAACCCGTCGTAGGCGCCGAAATCGGCCGGCACGGCGGTCTCCATGTTCAGCCAGAACATCACGTCCGAAGCGGTGACCGGGGTGCCGTTTGACCACATGTAGTGCTTGAGCGTGATTGTGACCTTGGTGCCGTTGAACGCCGGCGGGTTGGCCAGGCTGAGCTTGTAGTTCACCGTCGGCTGGGCGCCGTTGCCGAACCAGTACAGCGGCCGGTACATCAGGTTCTGGAAGTCGAAGCCGTTGAGATCGCTGATGTAGGTGCTGCTGGTGTACGGGAAGATGTAGTTCGGCGTGGCCGAGGGTGGCTCGGCCATGACCGCGGTCCCGCCGGAGACCGGCGTGCCGCCTGCCGCCGTGCTAGTGCCTGGACTGCTGCTTGAGCAGCCGGCCGCGACGAGGGCGCAGGCCAGCGCGGCCACACCGGCCGCCAGCACCGCGCGATGGCGGTGCCCGGCCCTGGAGATGGCCAGCCGGCACAAGGCCCGGAGGTCTGGCCCGGCGGCGCGTGATCGTCTCATACCGTTCCTTCTTCCGACAGCAACTCCCCCGGCCGGCAGTCTGCGCGGCGCCGCTTGGCGGCGGCTTGGCACGCGCTTGGCGCGCAGCGCGACCGGGGCCCAGCAGGGAGAAGACGGGAACGGTCAGGCCCGGGCCGCCACGGTGGCGGCCCGGGATGCAGATGATCAGAACGGGATGGAGATGACCAGGATCAGGGCACGAGCATGTCGGCGGTCAGGTGCGCCTCCGTGCCGGGGATGCCGAGCTCCATGGCCCGCCGGTCGGCCAGCGCGAGCAGCCTGCGGATTCGCCCGGCTATCGCGTCCTTGGTCAGCGCGGGCTCGGCCAGCTGGCCGAGTTCCTCCAGGCTCGCCTGGCGGTGCTTGATCCGCAGTTCGCCCGCCACGATCAGGTGCTCGGGGGCGGACGCGCCCAGGATCTCCAGGGCCCGCTCGACCCTGGCGCCCGCCGCGACCGCAGCCCTGGCGCTTCGACGCAGGTTGGCATCGTCAAAGTTGGCCAGCCGGTTGGCCGTGGCCCGGACCTCGCGCCGCATCCGGCGGTCCTCCCAGGCGAGCATGCTGTCGTGGGCGCCCAGCCTGGTCAGCAGCGCGCTGATCGCGTCGCCATCCTTGATCACCACGCGGTCCACGCCACGGACCTCGCGGGCCTTGGCGTGAATCTTCAGCCGCCGCGCCGCGCCGACCATGGCCAGGGCAGCCTCAGGGCCCGGGCAGGTAACTTCCAGGGACATCGAGCGGCCCGGCTCGGTCAGGCTGCCGTGAGCCAGGAACGCGCCCCGCCAGGCCGACTCACAGTCGCAGCTGGTGCCGGACACCACCTGCCGGGGCAGCCCGCGCACCGGCCGTCCGTGGCCGTCGACCAGTCCGGTCTGCCGGGCCAGGCTTTCGCCGTCCTTGGTCACCCGCACCACGTAGCGGTTGCCCTTGCGCAGGCCGCTGGGGGCCAGCACGATCAGCTCCGAGGAGTGACCGAAAACCTCGGCCACGTCCTTGCGGAGCCTGCGGGCCGCGGCACCGGTGTCGAGTTCTGCCTCGACCACGATCCGGCCCGCGGCCAGGTGCAGGCCGCCAGCGAATCGCAGCAGCGTGGACACCTCCGCCTTCCGGCAGCACGGCTTCAGCACGGTGATCCGGCTTAGCTCATCCTTGACCAGGCCAGTCATGGCCATCGGCGTCACTCCCCCTCGAAAATCTGCGCGAATGCACCCGCCAGCAGCCGCGGATCGTGGCGTGGCGACCCGTCCCCCATGGCCAGGTCCGCCAGCACCAGCCTGCCGCCGAGAAGGGCGGCCGCCTTTTCCAGCTCGGCCACGGTTCCACTGGCCGCCCCGCGGTCTGCGAGCACCACGTCAACGGTCAGCTCCGGAGCATGGTCGGCGAGCACCTCCAGGTGTGCGTGCGGCGAGAACCCCTCGGTCTCGCCCGGCTGTGGCGCGAGGTTCAGCGCGACCAGCCTGCGCGCTCTCGTGGCCACCAGGGCCTCGGCCAGCCCGGGCACCAGCAGGTGCGGCAGCACGCTGGTGAACCAGGAACCGGGGCCAAGTACCACCCAGTCCGCCGCCCCGACCGCGGCCACTGCTTCTGGGCACGCGGGCGGGTCAGCGGGAACCAGTGACATCGACCGTACCCGCCCGGTCGTCGTCGCGCAGGCGACCTGGCCCCGAACCGTGGTTATCTCGTCCGGGCGAGCCGGGTCGGCGCCCTCGACTTCGGCGGCCAGATCGAGCGGAACCGAGGCCATCGGCAGCACCCGCCCGTGCGCGCCGAGCAGGCGGCCGACCCAGTCCAGGCCCTGCACCGGGTCCCCCAGCAGTTCCCAGAGCGCCACGATCAGGACGTTGCCCACCGCATGGCCGCCGAGTTCCTCGTCCCCGGTGAACCGGTGCTGCACAACGCGGCTCCAGGTGGTACCCCAGGCATCGTCCCCGCACAGCGCGGCCAGGGCCATCCGCAGGTCCCCCGGTGGCAGCACCCCGAACTGCCTGCGGAGCCTGCCGCTTGAGCCCCCGTCGTCGGCCACCGTCACCACGGCCGTCAGCTGGCGGGTGACCCGGCGCAACGCGGACAGCGAGGCGAACAGGCCATGGCCTCCGCCGAACGCCACCACCTTGCGGCTCAGCGGGCGTCCCGTGGGAACCACCGCCAGCACCTCGGGCGCGGTGTTTCCAGGTGCGATGGTTCCAGGCCCGGTGTTGCCAGGCACGATGCCCGAGCGCTCCGTCATCCCGCCCCTCACTCGCGCCCGAGGTCCCGGTGCGCCACGCGCACGCTGACCCCGGAGCCGGCCAGCCGGGCGGCGATCTGCTTGGCCATCACGACGCTTCGGTGCTTGCCACCGGTACAGCCCACGGCCAGCATCACGAAGTGCTTTCCCTCGCGCTGATAGCCGGTCAAGGTCAGGCGCACCGCCTCGGTGTAGGCAGCGAGGAACTCGGACGCGCCAGGCTGGCTGAGGACGTAGGCCCTGACCTCCTCGTCCTCACCGGTCAGCGGGGCGAGATCGGGGATCCAGTGCGGGTTCGGCAGGAACCTGCAGTCCGCCACCATGTCGGCATCGACCGGTAGCCCGTACTTGAACCCGAACGACACGACGTTCACCCGCAGCGCGGTGTCGGCGTCGCCGCCGAAGGTGCTTCGCATCCTGCCCCGCAGCTCGTGCACGTTGAGCTCGGAGCTGTCCAGCACGAGATCGGCCTCGCCGCGAACCCCCTGCAGCAGCTCGCGCTCGGCGGCGATGCCGTCGACCACCCGGCCGCCCTCCTGCAGCGGATGCGGGCGCCGGACGCTCTCGAACCTGCGGACCAGGGTGTCGTCGCTGGCTTCGAGAAACACGACGTAGGGCCGGGTGCCCCTGGCTTCCAGGGCCCCGATGACGGACTTGAGGTCGGTGCTGAACGCACGGCTGCGGACATCGACCACGGCCGCGATCCTGGGCACCGCGCCCTGGGCCCGCCCGGCCAGGTCCAGCATGGTTGGCAGCAGGTCCGGTGGCAGGTTGTCAGCCACGAACCAGTCGAGGTCCTCGAGTGACTTCGCCGCCGTGCTCCGGCCGGCACCTGACATGCCGGTGATGATGACGATCTCGGGCACGCCGGCATCCGGCTCGTCCGGGCCGTCGGGCCTCACTGCCCCACCCCCCGCTGACCTCCCCGGTCCTTCTTCACCGCTCCCCCTCACCCGCCGCTACCCCGTTCAGGCTGGCTGCTGCCGGGCCGGGGCTCCCCTGGCCTGGAGGGTGCAGGGCCGCCGCGACCGTCTCCGCGATCCGCGGGCCGATGCCGGGCAGGCAGGCTATCTCGGCCACGCTAGCCCCGGCGATCCTGCGGACGGAACCGAAATGCCGCAGCAGCGTCGCCTTCCTGGCCGGGCCGAGCCCGGGAACGGCGTCGAGCTGGCTGGTCGTGAGAGCCGCCGATCTTTTCTTCCTGTGGTAGGCGATCGCGAACCGGTGGGCCTCGTCCCGCACGCGCTGCAGCAGGTAGAGGCCCTCGCTGGTCCGCGGCATGATCACCGGGCCGTCCTCGCCGGGCAGCCAGACCTCCTCGAGGCGCTTGGCCAGGCCGCAGGCCGCGACGTCATCGATGCCGAGCTCGTCCAGGGCCCGGGCCGCCGCCGCCACCTGGGCCGGGCCGCCGTCGATGACCACGAGATTCGGCGGGTAGGCGAACTTCCGGCGCGCCGGGGTGACCACGCCGGGATCGTCGTCCTCTTCCCGGTCGCCCAGGACATCGAGCTCGCCGGTGGCCTCCCGCTCCTCCAGGTAGCGCCGGAACCGGCGGGAGATGACCTCGTGGATGGAGGCGACGTCGTCGGTGCCGTCCAGGCCGCGGATGCTGAACCTGCGGTACTCCGACTTGCGGGCCAGGCCATCCTCAAAAACGATCATGGACGCCACGACGTGCGTGCCCTGCAGGTTGGAGACGTCGTAGCACTCGATCCGCAGCGGCGCCTCGTTAAGGCCCAGTGCCTCCTGGATCTCGTGCAGCGCGCGGCTCCGGGTGGTCAGGTCGCTGGCGCGCTTGGTCTTGTGCAGGGCCAGCGCCTCGCCCGCGTTCCTGGCCACGGTGTCGAGCAGCGCCTTCTTGTCTCCGC
>Ga0335075_10006314_pt1 | contig 18309 bp, 24 predicted proteins | sample Lox_Sample_24_FD_206723 | JGI IMG/M metagenome (GOLD analysis project Ga0335075, IMG submission 206723) | Soil microbial communities from Loxahatchee National Wildlife Refuge, Florida, United States - Lox_Sample_2.4 | ecosystem: Environmental > Terrestrial > Soil > Wetlands | place: USA... | reverse complement strand
CGACGCCGCCCGCTGCGACAAGCCCGGCGGCGGCCGAGCCGATGATGAGAATCAGCGCGAGCTGGCCGACCGTCCTGTTGACCCCGGCCAGGCTGGTGTACGCCACAATCACGGTGCGGCCAGGACCGGGCCTGGCCAGCAGCCGCAGCGGCTCGTTCCCGCGGGTGCTGGTCGTCGTCCAGGGCTGGCCGCTGGCGGCCATCGCGTCGAGGTGCTTCTGCGACCCGAGCCGCGGGGCCAGCCCTCCGCCGCCGACGACGATTCCCCTGATCGTCAGGCTGGGCGACACCCCCCTGACGGACGCGCCGGTGACGAGCTCAACCGAGAACGGCTGCAGGAACGGCGCGTGGAGCCGGGCCGACGCCGGGACCTGGACGCTATGCGGCTTGACGGGCACGCGCTGCCGCTTGCCCTGTGGCGGGCGCCCGAGCGCAGGGCTCTCGACCTGCGCATTCCTCGAAATGAGATTGGCCAGCCGGTACAGGCCGACGAGGTTCTGCAGCTGCGAGTCGGTCTGGCCGGTCAGGTAGGTGCGCAGCGCCGTGACCCCGGCGACGTCGAACGCGGCCAGCGCGACGAGCGTGACCAGCAGCACGCCGACCAGGACCCGGGTACGCAGCAGGGCCCGGCGGGGCCGCCCGAGCCTCATCGCTGGCCGTCCGTGACGCTGAGCTCGCGTGGCAGGCGCAGCGTGTAGCCGACGCCGCGCTGGGTGTGGATCACATCCGGGCCGAGCGCGGCGAGTTTGCGCCTCAGGTAGGCGATGTACGTGGCGACGACCGTGCTCGACCCGCCGAAGTCGTAGTCCCAGACGTGGTCCAGCAGCTGCGCCCGGGTGAGCACGCGGCCCGGGTTCAGCATGAGGTAGCGAAGCAGCCGGAACTCGGTGGGCGACAGCTCGATCTCCTGGCTGCCCCGGTGCACCTGGTAGCTGTCCTGGTCCAGCTCGATGTCGGCGAACATGAGCACCGGGCCGCCCGCCCGTTCCGGCCGGGTGCGGCGCAGCACGCTGCGGATCCGGGCCGCGAGCTCCTCCAGGCCGAACGGCTTGGTCAGGTAGTCGTCGCCGCCGATCGTGAGCCCGGTCACCTTGTCGGCCTGGGTGTCACGGGCGGTCAGGAATATCACCGGCACCCTGCTGCCGTCCCGGCGCAGCCGGCGCACCACGTCGAAGCCGTCCAGGCCGGGCAGCATCACGTCGAGCACCAGCAGATCGAACCGGCCGTCCCGGGCCAGCCGCAGGGCGTCCGAGCCGTTGTCGGCGGTGGTCACGTCAAACCCGAGGAACCGCAGCGACGCGGCGACCGCGTCGCACAGGAACGGCTCGTCGTCCACGACCAGCAGCCCGCCGTGATCGGCAGGCAGGTCAGCCGCCAGCTCGCCCATCAGCACGCTCCCTCTCCCGGCTGCCATCGGATCACCTCACCGCTAATCCCCTGTGTGATCTGGATTTGAGTTTTATGTGAGCCCGCGCCCGCCGTCGGCCGCTCCCCGTACCTCACACCGAACTCACACGCAACGCGCGCGGCGATCTGACGCCCGGCCAGGAGCATGGTGCCGCCAGGACCTTCGGCCTAAGAATAAGGAACCCCAGGTGAAACACCACAGTGCCAGAATCCACCGCTGCGGGCGCGGCCTGTGCCAGCCGGCTGTCGTGGCCGTCGCGTCCGCCCTGCTCGCGGCGGCGTGCAGCGGCGGCGGATCACACCCGTCGGGCACGGCAACCCCTGGCCCGGACAGCGTCCAGCAGATGGACCGTTTCGCACAGTGCATGCGCAGCCACGGAGAGCCAAACTTCTACTTCGCCAGCCGGCAGAGCAGCACCAACCCCTCTGCCACGGTGCTGGACATCATGGGGTATCAGGTCGTCGGTGTTGATCCACAGACGGCCCCATTCCCCTCCGCGATGAAGTCGTGCAAACACCTGCTCCCCAGCGGAGGCGGCCAGCCCGTCAGCCAGAAGGAACTCAACAGCCTCGTGAAGTCCGCCGCGTGCATGCGCGCGCACGGCTTCCCCGACTACCCCGATCCCAAGCGCGGGGCGAACGGCGGCGTCGAGGAGCTTCCGCCGCCGTCCAGCATCGACACCAGCTCCCCGCAGTTCCAGGCCGCGGAGAAGGCCTGCGGGGAGGGGTAGCGGCGATGGAACGACAAGTGACCGGATCGGAGGGACGGGCGCGACGGCGCCGGGTCGACCTCGCGGTCGCGGTGGCGGGCATCGCCTTGCTGGCGGCGGCGTGCAGCGGCTCGAGCACGGCCGGAGCCGACACGTTCCTTGGCGGGACGTACACCCAGTCGGTCGCGTTCGCCAAGTGCATGCACTCACACGGCGTGCCCCAGTTTCCCGCCCCCGACGCGCAGGGGAACTTCAGCAACTCCCAGATCAACTCGATCACCCAGGGCAATCCTCAGGCACGCAACGCCTTCGCAGACTGCGATTCGCTGCTGCCGAATGAAGGCACCGGGCTGAGCGTGACGCAGCTGCAGGACATGCAGCAGCAGAACCTCAAGAACGCGGTCAAGGCTGCGCACTGCATGCGAGCGCACGGAATCGAAGGCTTCCCCGACCCCGACGGGTCCACGCAAGACTCCGGCGTCAACTGGCAGCCTGTGCAGTCGGCCATCCAGAGCGGCCGCGTCGACACCAGCACGCCGTCCTACGAGGCCGCGTACGACGCGTGCTCGGGAAAGCGGGTCGGCGGCCCGATCCCGCCGAACTTCGCGCCCGGGTTCGTGCCCCCGTCGCCCGGCGCCGGGGCCAGCCCCGCTTCCGGCTGAGGCAGCGACACCTCGGGCCCGCAGCCCGGCCCCGCACAGGGCCCGGTCAGACTACGACGATCACCGTGACGCCCACGGCGTCGTAGGTGCCACGCGCCCGCGCGTCACGGGTCGCCAGGGCCGCGCCATTCTCCTTGGCAGCCAGGGCGACGATCGCGTCATAAACGGCGCCGCCTGCGATGCCAAGGCGAGCCAGCGTGTCCGGCAGTTTGCGGCTGCGCGAGGTGCCCAGCACCAGCGGCTTAGGAAACCGGGCGGTCAGCAGCCGTGCGGCGTCCGCCGGCGCGAGCCGCGCATCGCCGGGCAGCCTGGTGAGGACGGAGTAGGTCTCGGCCAAAGCGTGGCCGGCCAGCGCCACGTCCTGCCCGTTCCACCACCGCACCACCGCAGCGTGATCGTGATGTGACCGGACGAGCAGCGGAACGGCGACGCTGGTGTCGAGGGCAACCGTCACTTTCGGCCAGCGTCGATAAGCGCGAAGACCACGTCATCATCGACCGGGGTATCGCTTGCCGCGACGAGCGCCCCGTCCTCCTCGACCAAGCGTGCCGTACGGCCAGTGGGCAGAATCTGCGCCCCGGCACCGTAGGTCGAGATGTCGACCCTCGTGCCCGGGAGCAAGCCGAGCGCGTCACGTATGGGCTTGGGCAGCACCACCCGGCCTGCCTGGTCGATGATTGCCTCCATGGGAAAACGATACCATTACAATCCCATAACCTCGCGAGCGTCAGAGGTGGAACGGGACGCGCTGGCGTCGGCCGGGATCCTGACCTGGACGTGCATGCCGCCGCCGGGCCGGACCCGCGCCATGACGGTGCCGCCGTGCGCGGTGGCGATCGCACGGACGATCGCCAGGCCGAGCCCGTGACCGTTGCCGTCGCTGCCCCGGGAGGTGGCCAGGCGCTGGAACGGCTGCAGCAGCCGGCCGACCTCGCCGGGCGGGATCACCGGCCCGCTGTTGGCTACCGACAGGATCGTATGGCCGTCCCGCCAGGCCGTCTCGACCTCGACCGTGCCACCGGGAACGTTGTGCCGCACGGCGTTGTCTACCAGGTTCGCCACCAGCCGGGTGATCAGGTCGGGGTCGCCGAGAAGCGGCGCGGGACCGAGCGACGTCGCCACGTCCAGCCCGCGCCGCCCGGCCTCCGCGGCGGCGGACGCGAGGCAGCGCCTGGCCACCTTGGCCAGGTCCGCGGGCTCGCACCGGCCGACCCCGGCCTCGCTGGTCGCGAGCGTGAGCAGCGCCTCCAGGATGCGTTCCTGCTGCTGGCCGGACTCCAGCAGCTCGGCGCCAGTGGTGCGCCACTGCTCGGCGGTGCTGCGCGGGTTGCGCAGCGCTACCTGCAGCAAGGTCTTATCCAGGGTCAGCGGGGTGCGCAGCTCGTGTGCGGCGCTGGCCACAAAGTTCCGCTGCGCGGTGAACGACGCCTCCAGCCGGGCGAACAGCCCGTCGAGGGTGTCGGCGAGGTCCTTGAACTCGTCGTCCGGGCCGGCCAGGGCGAGGCGCTCGTGCAGGCTCGTGGCCGAGATGTGCTGCGCGGTCGCGGTGATCGCGCGCAGCGGCCGCAGCACCCGCCCGGCCACCAGCCAGCCGAGCAGGAACGCGAGCACGGCCATCACCGCCAGCGCGATGCCCGACTGAACCAGCAGCGTATGCAGGTCGAACGCGTGCGCCCGCTGCTGGGCATAGCGCTCCACACAGCCGACCAATGAGGGTGGATGCACGTGACGGCACGCGGCCGGCGGGAGCACCACCTGGGACCGCTGGCCCCGCAGGCCAAGCGTGCCGACGGCCGCCGAGGCCGGCACGATCGCCTCCCCCGCGGTCCCCCGGTAGAACAACCAGAACGTGAAGCCGAGCAGGGCGGCCCCGCACAGGGTGAACAGGCTGCCGTAGAGCATGGTGAGCCGCAGCCGCGCGGTCCGGCGGGGCAGCCGGAGCCAGGAGGGCGGCGCCGTGATCCGGTGGACCAGACTGGTCATCGTTCCTCCCCGATCCGATAGCCGCCCTCGCGCACGGTCTGGATGAGGGGCGGGTCGCCCAGCTTGGCCCGCAGCCGCCCGACCGTGGTCTTGACGGTGGTGGTGAACAGGTCGGCGTTCTCGTCCCACACCCGTTCCAGCAGTTCCTCGGCGGAGACCAGGGCGCCCTGCGCGGTGAGCAGGCACTCCAGCACCGCGAACTCCTTTGGGGTCAGCGGCAGCCTGCGCCCGGCCCGGAACGCGACGCGCCGGGCTGGGTCGAGGGACAGGTCACCGTGGCCGAGCGTCGGGGGGAGCGGCACGCTGGCGCGCCGGCCCAGCGCCCGGATCCTGGCCACGAGTTCGGCGAAGTCGAACGGCTTGGTCAGGTAGTCGTCCGCGCCCAGGCCGAGGCCATCGACGCGGTCGGCGACCGTGCTCGCGGCCGTGAGCATCAGCATCCGGGCCGGGCACCGGCCCGCGGCCAGCGCCTTGCACACCTCGTCACCGTGCAGCCCGGGCAGGTCCCGGTCCAGCACGACGACGTCGTAACGGGCCAGCGCCGCGTGGTCGAGCGCGTCCTGCCCGTCGAATGCGACGTCGACGGCCATGCCCTCGTCGCGCAGCCCCGCCGCCACCGCATCGGCGAGGCGTTTGTGATCTTCAACCACCAGCACTCTCATGCGTTCTCCACCGCGGTTGGCCTGGTCAGCCCGTGCAGTCCTGCCGTCAGGATGCCAGGCCCTAAGTGACAACCGGGTCACAGCCGCTGTGACCGTGCTGTCACCCGCAAGCCCGTACACCTGTCTGCGGACACCACATCCACGACACGAGGGGAACGAACATGCATCGCCTATCTGGCTATCGCCACGGCCCGCGGGCGCGATCGTGGCGGCGCTGGGCGGGCGCGCTGCCCGCCGCTATGGGCATCACCTTGCTGGCGGCCTGCGGCGGCGGCTCGCCAGCGGGCACGCCCAGCGCCGGTCAGGACAGAGCCCAGAAGATGGACGCGTTCGCCCGGTGCGTGCGCGATCACGGGGTCCCGGGCTTCTACATCTCCCGCATCAACGTCACGTCCGCCGCCGACTACAACGGGCCGGGGCTATGGCTAGGGGATGGGTGGGTTTCCACGCCCATCAGCCCTTCACCGACGGTGCAGTCCGCGCTGGAAGCATGCAACCACGTACTCGGCCTGAAGGGCGAAAATCCGACGTCCACCTCGGCGCAGCTGCGCAGCGCGGTCAAGGCGGCCGACTGCGTGCGCGCACACGGGTACCCGGACTATCCGGACCCCACCGAACAGAGCGGCCAAGTCGTCGAGCCACCGCTGCCAACCAGCATTGACACCACCTCGCCGCAGTTCCAGTCCGTGACGGAGGTCTGCGATGCGAGCCCGTGACCATGCCGTCGCCATGACCGTCCTGGCCTTCGCGGCCGGCATCGTCCTGTTCGCCGCGGCGTGCGGCGGAGGCGGGAGTAGCAGCAGCACCGGCGCATCGGCGGCGAATCGCCAGCCATACCTGGCGTACTCGCGGTGCATGCGTGCCCACGGCGCGCCTTTCTGGCCCGAGCCGGACGCCACCGTCACCAGCGGTGCCCCCGCGTACAAGATCACCCCGCGGATCCTGGCGCAGGAACACGGCCCGCCCTGGAACGCCGCGCTGAGCGCCTGCGCCAAGAAGGCTCCTTCGCAGCTGCCGTTCACCGAGGCGGGGCTGGAGGCGGCCGCAGCCACGCTGATGAAGGTGACGCGGTGCATGCGTGCCCACGGGTTCCCCGGCTGGCCCGACCCGGAAATCGGCCCAGACGACATCGGATTCCTGCCACCCAGGGGGGCCGACCCGGCCAACCCGAAGTTCAAGGCGGCGCAGCAGGCATGCCATATGCAGTCTGCGCCGTGACCCGGGGGAACGAGGCGCGGCGGCCAACGCGCCCGGCTTTCTTCACACCGAACTCACACGCAACCCGCGCGGCGGTCTGACGCCCGGACACGAGCATTGTGGCGCCGGGATCCTCAGCCCGGCAGGACAGGACGATCACGTGAACGACAGCAGCGGCCCTCTGGGCGGCGTCCGGCCGCGGTGGACCGCGGCGGTGGTCGCCGCGCTGGTCCTTGCCGGGCTTGCTGTGGTGGCCTGCGATGGCCAGGGTTCGCACTCGGCGGGACCGGGCGCGAGTTCCGGTCAGAACATGGCGGTGGTCCTCGACTCGTACGCGTCGTGCATGCGTGGCCACGGCGTACCGAACTTCTACTTCACCCATCCGGCTGCCCCTCCGAGCGCTCCGCCGCCAGGCGCCTTCGTGCTGGGTTACCGGGGATGGTTCGCCGAGACCGCTTCCGGCTCGCGGTTCCGGTCGGCGCAGAAGGCGTGCCAGCACCTGCTGCCGTTCGGGAAGGTGCAGGGCGCCGAGACCCATCAGGAATTCCTCGCCGCGCTCAAGACCGCGGACTGCATGCGGTCGCACGGGTACCCCAGCTGGCCCGATCCAAATCCGGACGTCGGCGGCGTCGGCGTGCCGAACGGCGTCGATACGAGGTCGACGCAGTTCCAGGCGGCGGCGAAGACCTGCGGCCAGCCCGTGCCTCCCGGCGGGTGACAGACCGCAAGATCAGCGAGAGACCGGCCGAACGCGGCCGGTGCCATGAAGGGTGATGGGCAATGAGCAGTACCGATGCACGTGAGCAGGCTGAAGAGCCCATGGCGGGTGAGCAGGCAGCACCCGGCGCGGCGAACCAGTCCGCAGGGCAGGCGCTGCCCGCCCGGCGGGGCGAGTACGCGGCGGGTGACCTGGTGGTGACCGGGTACCGGCGGCGGCGCGGCTGGATCCTCGGCCTGGCGGTCGTCGTGGTGGTCGCGGCCGTTCTCGGCGGCGCGGATGCGGCGGGAGTGTTCAGCTCCCCGAAGCCGGCCGTGACCAGCAACGGCTACGCCACCAGCACCAAGGCGGTGACGCGCGGATCACTGACCGAGCAGACGCAGGAGACGGGGACGCTCGGTAACGCCGGGGCGTACACGGTGGTGGTTCCGGGCTCGGGCGGGTCGTCGGCGGGATCGTCATCGGGTGCGAGCGGGAGCACCTTTACCTGGCTGCCGTCGGCGGGGCAGACGATCCGCCAGGGCCAGGCGATCTACCAGGTCTCCGGGACCCCGGTGGTGCTGCTGTACGGCAGCGTGCCCGCCTACCGGGACCTGTCCGAGGGCATGACCGGCGCAGACGTGACCGAGCTGGACACCGACCTGGTCACCCTCGGCTACGCCACCGCCGCCGCGCTGGGCCCCCGCTCGGGCTGGGATTACTTCAGCGGCGAGACCGCGTACGCGCTCGGGCTGCTGCAAGCCCACCTGGGGCTGACCCAGACCGGGAGCCTGCCACTGGGCCAGGCGGTGTTCCTGCCCAGCGCGATCCAGGTCACCGCCCTGGGCACCGGCGCCGTGCCCGGCGGCGCGGCCACCGCCGGGGCCACGGTGCTGACGGCCAGCTCGCTGACCCCGGTGGTCACGATCGACCTGGACGCCTCGCTGCAGACCGAGGTGAAGGCCGGCAACAAGGTGTCGGTCACCTTGCCCGACGGGTCGGTCACGCCCGGAGTGATCTCCTCGATCAGCACGGCGTCCTCGTCATCCAGCTCTTCATCGTCTTCATCGTCTTCGTCGAATAACGGCTCGAGCCCTGGGAACAGCGCGTCAGCCGCAGCGACGATCACGGTGGTGGTGTCGCTGGCCAACCCCAAGGCGGCCGGGACCCTGACCCAGGTCCCGGTGCAGGTGACGATCACCACCGGCAGCGTGAGCAACGTGCTGATCGTGCCGGTGGACGCGCTGCTCGCCCAGCCCGGCGGAGGATACGCGGTCGAGGTCACCGGCCCCGGCGGGCATCACCTGGTCAAGGTCACCCCCGGCCTGTTCGACGACGCCGCCGGAACCGTGCAGGTCAGCGGGAACCTCACCCCGGGCCAGCACGTGGTGGTGCCGGGCATATGAGCAGCCACGCCGTGATCCCCACAGCCCAGCGCACGGCGCCTGGAGCGGCACCAGGACCCGTGCTGGAACTGGTGACGGTGACCAAGATCTACCCGGGCAAGCCGCCGGTGCCCGCGCTGCGCGGCGTGAGCCTGCAGGTGGCGGCCGGGGAACTGGTCGCGGTGCTGGGGCCGTCGGGGTCGGGCAAGACCACGCTGCTGCACCTGGCCGGGACCCTGGACCTGCCCACCGCCGGAACCGTCAGGGTCACCGGGCTGGACGTCGCCGCGCTGGGCGACCGGCAGCTCGCCGGGCTGCGCGCATCCAGCATCGGGTTCGTGTTCCAGCAGTTCTTCCTCGCCGAACACCAGCTGGTCCTCGACAACGTCGCCGACGGCCTGCTGTACGCCGGGGCCGGCATGACGCAGCGCCGGGAGCAGGCCGCCGCCGCGCTGCAGCGGGTGGGGCTGGGACACAAGCTGGACGCCAGGCCCACCCAGCTGTCCGGAGGCGAACGCCAGCGGGTCGCGATCGCCCGGTCGATCGTCGGGCAGCCCGCGATCGTGCTGGCCGACGAGCCAACGGGCAACCTGGACCAGACCACCGGCGCCGCCATCCTGGACCTGCTCGGGCAGCTCAACGCCGCGGCCGGTACCACGATCGTCGTGGTCACGCACGACGAAAACGTCGCCGCCCGGATGCGCCGCCAGGTGCGGATGCTCGACGGCCGCATCGTCTCCGACACCGACACCCCCACCCCCTGGCCCGGTGCAGCTGGGGAGCGCATTGTCGGCTGGCCCGGCCAGCAACCAGGAGGACCCCGATGACCGCTACCATCTCCGGCGCGCGCGCACCCAGCCGCCCGGCACCCACCGCCGCCCGGCTGCGGTTCACAGACCTGGCCCGGCTGGCCGTCGTCGGCCTGCGCACCCGGAAACTGCGCGCGGCGCTGTCCGCGCTCGGCATCGCGATCGGCGTGGCCGCGATCGTCGCCGTCCTCGGCCTGTCATCGTCCTCGGCGGCCGGCCTGAACGCCGAAATCGCCGCCCTGGGCACCAACCTGCTCACCGTCCAGCCTGGGCAGAGCATCACCGGCCAGAACGCCGAGCTGCCGCTCGCCGCACCCGCCATGATCGCCCGCCTGGCGGGCGTCTACCAGGTGCAAAGCACGGGCTCAACCAACGCCAACGTGTACCGCTCGCCCCTGATCCCCGCGGTCAATACCAACGCGCTCACCGTCGACGCCGCCACCCTTGGCCTGCCCGCCACCGCCGGCACCAGCCTGGCTCAGGGCGAGTACCTCAACGCGGCCACCGCCCGCGAACCGGTCTGCGTGCTCGGCGCCGCCGCCGCACAGCTCCTGGGCATCGACAAGGTGTTCCCTGGTGAACGCGTCTGGATCACCGGCACCGGCGCCAACGGCAACGGTGGCATGTGGCTGTACGTCGCGGGCATCCTGTCCCCCGACATCCTGTCCCCCGACGTCGACTCCTCCGTCCTGGTTGGTTTCCCCTTCGCCGAGACCAATCTCAGCTTCGACGGCCACCCCACCACCATCTATCTCAAAGCCGCCTACGGCCACGTCAACACCGTCTACAGCCAGCTCGGCAACCAGACCGACCCAGAAGACCCCAGCAGCGTGGACGTCTCCCAGCCGTCCAACGCGCTGGTCGCCCAGGCCGACGCCAAGTCCGCGTTCAACACCCTCTTCCTCGGCCTGGGCGCGGTCGCCCTGCTCGTCGGAGCCATCGGCGTCGCCAACATCATGGTCATCTCTGTCCTGGAGCGACGCTCCGAAATCGGCCTGCGCCGCGCACTCGGCGCCACCCGCGGCCACATCCGCACCCAGTTCCTCGCCGAAGCCATCACCCTGGCCCTACTCGGCGGCGCGGCCGGCATCATCACCGGCGCGGCCGCCACGGCCATCTACGCCCACGCTAAAGGCTGGGCCACCGTCATCCCCACCGACGCCTGGACCGGCGGCCTCGCCGCCACCATCCTCATCGGCGCCCTCGCCGGACTCCTGCCCGCCATCCGCGCCGCCCGCCTCTCCCCCACCCAAGCCCTCTGGAGCATCTGAAGATCGTTTCCTGCTGGATTGCAACAAAATGCGGGTCCCGCGCATCTTTATGGATATGAACACGCCGGGTGTGGGGGCCTGGGAAGGGTCGCCGATGAACGATGGCGCGCGGGCGCGCGTCCTGACCTGGCTGGCGATCGCCGGGATCGGCTCCTCGATCCTGATCATGATCGTTCTGTCACTGCTGCGGGACGGCTGGCAGCGCCCGCCGATTGTGCTGCCGGCCTGGGGTCCGCCGTGGGACCTGCCGCCAACGCACGTGAGCCTGGGCACCGCGAGCCTCGCCCTGTGGATCGCGGTCGCGGTTGGCACCGGCGGCATGGTCGCCGGCCTCGCCGCGATCGCCCACGGGGCCAGGCCCAGCCCCACATGGCTGCTGATCATCGCGGGGATCGTGGTGGCGGTGCTGACCGTGCTCCCGCCGACCGGGTCCACCGACGCGTTCGACTACGCCGCCTACGGCCGGATCATGGTGCTCGGCCACAGCCCGTACCTGATGGCCCCCTACCACCTGCGCCGTGTGCACGACGTGCTGGCCGGGTCCGTGCCGACCTCGTGGCAGCGCATGGTCAGCGTTTACGGGCCGCTGGCTACCGTGGAGCAGTTCCTGGCCGCCAAGCTTGGCGGCGCCTCCGCTGCGCGGATCACGTTCTGGCTGAAGCTGTGGAACTCGGCAGCGTTCGCGCTCGTCGCGCTAGCCGCGGACCGGCTGCTGCGCGCCGACCCGGCTCGCCGGCTGCGCGCTCACCTGCTCTGGACGCTCAACCCACTGCTGCTGTGGGACGTCGTCGCTGCCGGGCACCTCGACGTCCTGGCCGCCGCGGTCGGCCTGCTCGGGCTGCTCGCGCTCCGGTGGCAGCCGGAGAGCGGCCCGCCGCCGCTTCCGCGGGCGCTGACCTCGGGCGCGCTGATCGGCGTCGCCGCCGATATAAAGGCCAATTACGTCCTGTTCGGCCTGGGTGTGGCGTGGGCCCTGCGCCGCTGGCCCGCCTCGCTGGCCGCGGCGGCCGGCGCCGCGCTCACGGTGGCGGTGCCCGGATACGCCTGGTTTGGCATACCGGCGCTGCGTGCCGTTTTCTCCCGCCGCAACCAGGCCAGTGCTGGCAGCTTCTATGACCTGCTGGCGGCGCCGCAGTCTTACCTCGCGCTGATCGCCGCGGCCCTCGTCATTGCCGTGGCGGTGCTGGCGCTGCGGCGCATGCCAGCGGGCATCCCGGACCTCCCCGCTGTGCGGCCGGCCCTGGCGGCCAGCATCGCCTGGCTGCTGCTGTGGCCCTACCAGTACCCGTGGTACGCCACGATGATCATCTGCCTGCTGATCTTCTATCCGGCGTCCCGGCTTGACTGGCTGGTCCTGGCGCCGGTCGCGGTCGGCACGATCACCGCCCCGCTGGGCATCGCCGAAGCCCAATTGGGCAGTGCTGCCGACCTCATCCACCGTTTCAGCGTCAGCGTGCTCAGCCCGGTGGTGCTGCTCGCCGCGGCCGCGGGCCTGGTCGCACTGTGCCTGTCCGGGCGCTGGAAACCAGGTGAGCCCGGCCCCGGCCAGAGCCCGCGGCCGGCCCGCCCCAGCTCGCCCCGAACGGCGGGATGACCGACATGACCCGCCAGGGCTCGCCCGAACTGACCGGGCTGTGGCGGGCCCGCGCATTCGCCGCGACGGCGAGCGTAACCCTGCTGCTGCTGGCCGACGCCGAACGCGTGTTCCTGGCCCGGATCGCCGTGGAACTTCTGGTGCGCCTTGCCCAGGTAACCGGCTGACCGGCCCATCGGTCTAGCGCAGCCACGCACCGTACTTGCGTTTGGCGGCCCGCTTCCACGCCCGGCGAGCCTGCGCTTCGAGATCCTGCGCGTCGCACGCGTCCCGCTCGTAGAGGACCCCGAACGTGAACGCGTTCTCACCGGCGAGATGGGCCTGCACGCCGAGGTCCCTGATCATGGCGCGGGCCACCACACCGTCGTGGTGGTCGCCGAGCACCGACTGGACCGTCTTGACGCGTTTGGCGAAGCGCCGGGCAGGCTTGCCGAACGCCGGGCTGACGGCCTCCGCCGCGTACCTGGCGCGCTTGGCCGCCTTGCGCGCCTCGTGCAGCGCCGTGTCCCGGCCCGGCCCGGGGGGCGCGTGCCGCGCCCGGCGCATGCGCCTGCGCAGACGGCGGCGGGTGCGGCGGACCGCGGCCGGCAGCACCTCGGCCGCGGGCCTGCCCGCCTCGGGTGCCAGGGGCGGATCGGTGAGCAGCGCATCGAGGCTGTCGAGCAGGGCCAGGTAGCGGTCTCCGTCCAGCGCCTCGAGGAGAGCCGTGCGCGCCCCGGCCTCGACCGGCGCGAAGTGGGCCCGCACCCGGGCCCGTACCGGGCCCATGATCAGTTCCGGCGGCAGTTCGCCGAGGCTGGCCTGCAGGTGCCCGGCCATGACCTCGGCGTCGCGTGAGGTGCCGAGCACGCCGCCGAGCCACTTGAGCTCGTCGCCGAGCCGCTCGCAGTCCTCGGCGCGCAGCACGCGGCCGAAGGACTTGAGCGTGCTGCGCAGCCGGCGGGTGGCCACCCGCATCTGGTGAACCGCGTCCGGCTCGTCGCGGCGCACCAGCGGATCGAGCGTCATGATCGCCGCCACCTGGGTCGCGGCGTAGGCCAGGACCACGTCCGCCGCCGCCGAGACCCGAGCCGGCCGGCTGCGGCTGCCGTTGCGCGACGGAAGCTGGTCGGCCAGCGCCCGCTCCAGCTTCGCCTGGCGGCCGGCCGGGAGCAGCCCGCTGCGCCGGAGCCGCTTGTCGGCCGCGGCGAGCAGGCCCTGGCCGCCGCCGGTCAGCTCGACCTCTACCTCGCGCCAGTGCGACAGCTCGGTCTGGCCACCCAGCGTGCTCGCTGAGACCTGATCATCCACAACCTCGGCCAGCGACTCCCCCGCCTCGTCCAGCAGCACCCGGCGGCGCCGGACCGTCCTGATCTCGGCGACAGGCGCCAGTGCCTCGCCGCGGGTGAACGCCCGGACCAGCCTGCCGAGCTCCTTGGGCACCTGACGGGTGGCCCTGGCCAGCGGCAACTGGATCTCGCGGCGTGAGTCACCGCCTTCCGGCAGCTTTAGGTGCCACCCGGGATCGCTGCCGCCCTCGCGGCGGCGCAGCGTCACCCCGCTGCGGATCAGGCGCAGGTCCTCGGTGTCGTAATACCGCGCCTGAAGCCGCTGCTCCTGCGGGCCGGACTCGGCCGCGACCCCAGGCAGCCCACCAAGGCCGGGCAGGGCGGTGCCCGGCGGCGCTTCGTACTTACGCTCTGTTTCCCGGATCTCGGTAGCCATAGGGACTCGCTACCCCCGCTGACCGTTATGACTCGGGTGGCTTGCCGGGTGAACGCTCCTCCTCGCGCACGGCGGCCTCACGGCGGTCGTCGTGATGGCTCGCGGGTATCGGCTCGTGGCGGACCTGGTTCACGTTCGCCTCGTGCTCATGGCCGATCTCGTGGGCCTTATGCGCCCGGCCGGCGCCGCGCCCGGTCTTCCCGGCCTTCTTGCTCCGCTCTGCCATGGCCGTCCCCTCCTTGCCGTAGACCAGCGTTCTTCTTGCCGCTTACCCCTGTGGTCGGCGATCTCACCTGCGGGCGAGCGGGAACGCGAACCATAGGCTGACGAACACCAGGGCGACGAAGGCGGTGATGAGGCCGGCCGGCAGGCCCGTGGCCACGGTGGTGGTTGCCAGCAGGACCGCGGCGCAGATCGCCAGCCCCACGGTGGCCAGGCCGAGCGTCGCCATCACGCTCGCCGCCCGTACCAGCGGCTCCTTCTGGCGGCGGCGGAACACGATCCGGTGATAGGCGACGGGGCCGAGCAGCAGCGCCGTGGCCACCGCGGACAGCACGAGGCTGGCCAGGTAGAGGTCGCGCTGGCCCTGGGTGAGCTTCGCGAACCTGGCTGTGAACGGCAGCGACAGCAGGAAGCCGAACAGGACCTGCACGCCCAGGCCGGAAATCCGCAGCTCCTGGAGCAGCTCGGCGAGGTTGCGGTCGTCTCGCTGAGCTTCCGATTCGTCCCTTGGATCCCGCGGAGCCCGATCCTGGGGATCCGGGGATTCCTCCGGCCTCATCGCGGTCACCTCCGTGCGGCCCGGACGCAGCTACCCGGGGCGCAGAGCCGAAACGTCCCAGGGTTTGAGAATTCCCCGGCCAGGTAGAAGAAACCGCCGAGGGAAAGGGCCTTAGCCCGAGGCGCACCCCGCTGGAGGACCGACAGATGAGAACCGCGACCAGCCTGGCCTTAATTGCCATAGGGGCGATCTTCACGTTCGCCGTGACCGCCCATCCGAGCTTCCTGAACCTGCAGATCGCCGGCGTGGTCATCATGGCCACCGGCATCGCCGGGCTGTTCCTGCGCAAGCCGACCCAGGGCTGGCTGCGCCGCAGGACGACCCTGCGGCGGGGCGGGCGCGGTCCCGTCATCGGGCACGTGGACGAGAAGCGCTATCCCCCGTACGTCATGCTCAACCCGGCCGCCGACCCCGAGCAGGTCAACGGCAACGGGCACCAGCCGGGCGATCTGACTGCCGATGAGGCGGTCGAGCCGGAGCCCAGCGACGAGACCGCGCCGATCCCCGACCCGCCCGCCGGGGACCTGGCCGAGTATCCCGACGACCCGGCCGCGCCGCAGGCTGCCGAGGTCGTGGAGGAATACATCCAGGAATGATCACACACCAGCCCGGCGTCACGCCGCGGTCGCCGCGTGATCCCAGTGCCGATGTCCAGTTCGACGAGGCGCTGGGCTACATGCGGCAACTGCACGCAAAGGCGTCGCGGATGACCCGGAATCACAGCGACGCGGAGGATCTGGTCCAGGAGACGTACGCCCGGGCCTTTGCCTCGTTCCACCAGTTCAAACAGGGAACCAATCTCAGGGCCTGGCTGAACCGGATCCTGACGAACACGTTCATCAGCAGTTACCGGAAACGGCAGCGTGAGCCCGTGCTAGCCGCCTCCGGCCTCGAGGACTGGCAGCTAGAGCGCGCCGGATCGCGTTCCGAGCCGTCCGCGGGGGCCACCCGCTCCGCGGAGGAACTGGCCCTCGACCGGATGACGGACACCGGCGTGACCGACGCGCTGCGCCGGCTTCCCGGAGACTTCCGCATGGCGGTGTACCTGGCCGACGTGGAGGGATTCGGATACCGGGAAATAGCCGAGATCATGCACTGCCCAATCGGCACGGTGATGTCCCGCCTGCACCGCGGCCGGGGGCGGCTTCGGGATCTGCTCGAGAACGCAAGCGAGCGTGTTTAAGAATCTTTTTCCCTGGTACTTAGCGAGCCATAAAGAACGCCCGGAACCGTGGCGTTTACCGCTTGACAGGTGGTAAATCATGCGTATCGGATCGCTACTGCTCGTGATCTGGCTGGTCATCGGGGCCATTGCCGCCGGCCAGCGCAATTACTACAGCGGATCCTCCGCCAACTGCGCCAAGGCAGGGACGATAACCGTGACCATTCTGGCCGGGCCCCTGAACTACTTCGGCGTGAACCCCAAGGTCAAATGCCAGCTGCCACAGCCCAGCCAGTGACGCGGGCCAGGAACTAAGCAGGAGGATTCCACATGCTTGCCATTGTCGCGGTGATTATTTTCGCTATCGCGTTCATCATCCGGGTAACCGCCACATCAACCGACGCGGTGTTCGCGCCGGCCAGCCTGGTAATCCTGGGGCTGATCGCCCTGGCACTGCACCTGGCCGGCCTCGGCGCCGGCTGGCGCGGTCTGCGCCGCTGACCGGAACGCGCCCGCCCACCCACCGAACCGTCCCCAGAAACCAGACCGCCGCCGGGGCTGCGCCACCCCCGGCGGCGGTCTTGAGTTATGCCCAGCTCGTGGCAAGCTTCGGGAGACGATGAGGCGGCGACGAGAGGTGCAGAGCCCACATGCCCGACGACATCCTTGACCTGGCGGACCGGCTATGGCGGGGCGAGATCGCCACCAGCGAATACCACCCGGTGACCCACCGCCGCGGGCTGGCCGAGGTCCGGGACGGCGTCGCGTTCCTGCCCTCATTCGCGAATGTGTCCGCGTTCACGACCGAGGACGGCCTGGTCCTGGTGGACACCGGGAGCTCATTCGTGGCCGCCGCGGTGCACGAGGAGCTGCGGCGGTGGTGCGGCCAGCGGCTGAACACGGCGGTGTACTCGCACGGGCACATCGACCACACCTCCGGCGTGCCCGTCTGGGAGGCGGAGTCGGCCGAGCGCGGCTGGCCGGCCCCGGTCGTGGTCGCGCACGAGGCGCTGCCCCGGCGCTTCGACAGGTACCTGCTGACCACCGGCTACAACGAGGTGATCAACCAGCGGCAGTTCGGCGCCAGGGGACTGCGCTGGCCCACCGAGTACCGGTACCCGGATCGCACCTACCGGGACGAGCTGCGGCTCGACGTCGGCGGCGCCACGTTCCGGCTACGGCACGAGAAGGGCGAGACCGACGATCACACGGTGACGTGGCTGGCCGGCCGGAAGGTGCTGTGCTGCGGAGACCTGTTCATCTGGGCGTCGCCGAACGCGGGCAACCCGCAGAAGGTGCAGCGCTACCCGAGGGAATGGGCCGGCGCGCTGCGGCGGATGGCCGGGCTGGGTGCCGAGTACCTGCTGCCCGGGCACGGCCTGCCGGTTATCGGCGCCGGCCGGGTTCGCCAGGCCCTCGGCGACACCGCCGCGCTGCTCGAGACGCTCGTCGAGCAGACGCTCGCGGTCATGAACGGCGGCGGCCGGCTCGACGAGGCGATCCACTCGGTGCGGCCCCCCGCTGCGCTTGAGGCCAGGCCGTACCTGCGGCCGGTCTATGACGAGCCTGAGTTCATCGTCCGAAACATCTGGCGACTGTACGGCGGCTGGTGGGATGGCAACCCGGCCACGCTCAAGCCCGCGCCCGAGCGCGCGCTGGCCGCGGAGCTGGCCAGCCTCGCCGGCGGGCCCGCGGTGCTCGCCGACCGGGCGCTGGCGCTGGCGGGAGCCGACGGCGACGGCACGGACGCGGCCCAGCGACTGGCCGGTCACCTCGCCGAGCTTGCCTGGCTGGCAGCGCCGGACGACACCGCGGTCGCCGAGATCCGCCGCCAGGTGTTCGCGGCCAGGGCCGACACGGCGACCTCCACGATGACCAGGGGCATCTTCCGCTGGGCCGCGGACGAGCTGGCTTAGGAGGGGCGGCCCGGGTACTCGCTGCGCGTCGGGTACTCACGCGTGGGATAGTCGCCGCGCCCGGGGTAGGTGCCCGAACCCGGGCGTCCGTTCGGCGGCGCGGTCGTCGCGTACCCGCCGGCGGCGGGCGTCCGGCGCCTGATCGAGCGCGCGCCCACGCCGTTGAGCAGCGATCCGATCGCGAACCCGATCACGAGGTCGACGGCCGCCGTCGCCACCTTCTGCGACAGGGGAGCGCCGGTGCTGAACGGGTACAGCACCATGACGATCGTCGCGAGCGCGACGATCCAGGTGAAGAACATCATTGGCCGCGGCGTGCTCAGCAGCAGCAGGTAAAGAATGGCGGTCGCGATCAGCGCGGCCACCGCGG
>Ga0335075_10006313_pt1 | contig 18311 bp, 13 predicted proteins | sample Lox_Sample_24_FD_206723 | JGI IMG/M metagenome (GOLD analysis project Ga0335075, IMG submission 206723) | Soil microbial communities from Loxahatchee National Wildlife Refuge, Florida, United States - Lox_Sample_2.4 | ecosystem: Environmental > Terrestrial > Soil > Wetlands | place: USA... | reverse complement strand
CCGAGCCGCCGGGTGCCGGTCTTCTTTGCGCTCAGCCTGGCCTCGTCCGGCCACCGCACGTCGTACACCCAGCCGAGCTTCTCGCAGATCCAGATGAGCCGCGCGGCGATGTCGATCTGGCCGCGCAGGGCGCCGTGCCTGGCGCAGGTGGGATCGGCATGGTGCAGGTTGTGCCAGGACTCGCCGAAGGACAGGATCGCCAGCCAGGTCACGTTCCGCGACTTGTCCCTGACCTCGAATTCCTCTTTGCCGAAGGTGTGGCAGATCGAGTTGATGGACCACGTGACGTGGTGCAGGAACGCGATCCGGACCAGGGTGGCCCAGAAGAACGCGGTGAGGGCGCCGGCCCATGACCAGGCCCAGAGGCCGCCGATGAGTGCCGGGGCAAGCAGCGAGACTGCGGTCAGGAGCGGGAACAAGCGCGAGATCCGGGCGATCTTCTTGTCCGCGAGCAGGTCGGGGCAGAATTTCTCCTTCGAGGTGCGATTGCCGTCGAACAGCCAGCCGGCGTGCGCCCAGACCAGGCCTTTGGCGAGTGCCTTCCAGTCGTCGCCGAACCGCCACGGCGAATGCGGGTCGCCTTCCCGGTCGCTGTACTTGTGATGCCGGCGGTGGTCTGCCACCCATTCGAGGATCGGATTCTCGAGCGCGAGTGAGCCGGCGATCGCCAGCGCAATCCGCAGGCCGGTCTTGGCCTTGAAGGACGAATGGGTGAAGTAGCGGTGGAAGCCCATGGAGATCCCGACGCCGGTGATGCAGTAGAAGGCCACCGCGAGGATCACGTCGTGCCAGCCGAGGCCCCACCCCCAGGCCAGCGGTATCGCCGCGACCAGCGCAAGCATCGGGATGGCGACGAAGACCGCAACCAGCACCTTCTCGAAGGTGCCCTTAGGTTCGTCTTCAAGATCATTCAGCGGTACTCTGCCGCCGGTGGATACCGCCGTGCCGGTGCCCGTCGCAGTGGTATCGATGGCAGTGGTCATGTGGATCATCGCTGGCACCCAGCCGTCAGTTGCCGGAGGACCGGTCTGCGTCACCGTGGGCAGGGGTATTGGCAGAATACGGTTACGTAACTGTAACCTACCTAACCGTAAGTTGGCACTAGTGCAGCCGAAATTGAGGAACACCACCTCGCTCGGCACGGGTGCCCGGTTGCGCCGGGGCTTCGCGAAGTTCTCGCAACTCCCTCCCACTGAACTGGTCGCTGGCGGCATCAAGGCGACAAGTGAGATGAGAAAGCGACAGGTCTAACGAGAACCGGCGACTTTAACGCCGGCGTGCGCCCAGGGGCGGGTGAAGCCGACCGGATCACGACCCGAGTACGGAGCAACCCTGATCGGATAGCCAGTTGCATACGCCTCGATCATCATGCCGCCGCCGATGACCAAGCCGACATGTCCGGGTGAGGTCGGCGTGCCGTCAGAGCCGGGGAAGAACACCAGGTCTCCGGGCTGCACCTGGCTTGCCTTGATCCGCGGTCCCCACGCCCACTGCTGCTGCGAGGTGCGCGGGATGTCGATCCCGGCTGCGCGGTAGGCCATCATGACCAGACCAGAGCAGTCGAAGGCATCGGGTCCGGTGCCGCCCCAGAGGTACGGCTTGCCCAATTGCTGCTCGGCGTAGCTGATGGCGGTCGCGACAGCGTCGTTCGGTGTGTGCCCGACTCCCGGCAGACACTCGGGCGCGCTGTCCAGCGTCACCGGGCTGACCGTGTACCCGCCGCGGGCATACAGCCCGGCCCAGTAGAGCACCGCCTGGACGTAAGACTCCAGGTGGTTGTAGGCAAAGATCGCTTGACTCTCATTGCTGAGCACGCCATGCGCAAGCAAGTACTTCGCGGCTCCGGCGATCGCATCAGCCGGCTCGTATACGCTCGCGACTCCGTTGCCGTTTGCGTCGGTGGCGACGCCGTTGACCTTCTCGCTCGCCGGATGTACCGGTCGGCCGCCCCACTGGTTCCCGGCCGCACCTCCGATACCGATCTGCATCGGGCCCGCAGCGCCAAACGCGTTAGCGCCGCTATGCACGCCCGGCAGTGTGCTCTGGCCGTCGTCGCTCTCGACTTTGCCGATCCCGGCCAGGATCACCCACGGGACCTTGTACTGCCTGCCAATCGACTGGAACAACGTCAGGTAGCTGGCGGGAATCGAGTCGCGCGCCGACTGGCTGGCGACCGGCTGGACGGCAGGATTGTTACCGCTGCCGGACGAGCAGGACATGCTTGATTCGGCGAGCAGTCCGCCGCTCGCGAACATCACGACCGGGGTGGCGAGGACCGCGAGGAGCACTAGACCGGCGGCGCACACCACGCCGGCGATAAGAGCGCGCCTGCCGCCTAGCCCCATGTCAGGGGCCCTCGCCTCCGGCCCGCGCCCCGGCCCGGCCAGGCCCTCACGAATTGCCCACGGTAGCCAGCTCAACGCTGGTGACCTGCCAGCTCGCGCCGCCTCCCGTTACGGTCACGGAGTAGCGAGTGTTTTGCGAACTCGTGCCGGTCGATGCCGTGATGCGCTGCGAGATCTCGAGATAGAAGGTGAGGCTGGTCGGACCGAACGCGCTGATCGAGTCGATCGTCGCCGTCCCCACTGCGACCTGCTTAGCGCCCGCTCTGGCGGATGAGACGCCGGGCGCCGCGTAGGCGGCCTCGATCTGGTCCACCAGCGAAGCCGACGTGACCGGCTGCAACGAAGCGCCGTAGGCGGTGGCGTTCTCGGCGTACGAGTACGAGCCGTACGCATCACCGAACCGCGTCACCGTTGCCGCAGCCGCCGCAAGGCCCGTCTGGGTAAACGGCAGCCACTGATAGATGTCAGGCTGCCCGGACGGGGGCGCTGTCGGTGTTGCCGACGGCGAGGGCGGGCTTGCCGGCCGCGGCGTACTCGCGGCTCCAGGCTGATGACTCGGCGGTTGGCTGCCTGACTGCCGGTCCCTATGCGCGATCGGACCGACCAGATAGGCGCCCAGCGCCACCAGGACGCAAACGATCACTGCGAAGGCGACTCGCCGCCAGACGGGGCTATCCATCGGCGGGCTACTTCCGGCGCACCGGCCGGAGCCAGAACGGCCGCGGACTGTCCTGCTCGCCCGTCGGTCGCGCCAGCGGTCCGGTCACTGGCTGGCTCTGCCCGGGCGCCTGCTGCTCTGGTGCACGCGGACCCGTGCCTGGCTGCGCGCGACCTGCCGCCGTTTGCCCGCGCTGCTGGGACTGCTCTCCGACCCCGGGCCGGCCTGGCGCCTGACGCGGCGGCGTGACGCTGTCTGACCAGCGGGCTCGCAGCCGACTGCCGAGTGAGGGCTGGCCAGCAGCCGGCCTGGCCGCTGACTGCCGCTGCGAGCCTGATCCGTTCGACGGCTGACGCTGCGCTGGCTGCCGTCCGGCCGGCTGGCGCTCGGCCGGTTGACGTTGAGCCGGCTGTCGTTGAGCCGGCTGACGCTGGGCCGGCTGTCGTCCCGACGGCTGGCGCTCGGCCGGCTGGCGCTGAGAACCCTGCCGCGGCGCCGGTTGCTTCCGTGCCGGCCGGGCCCGTGAGGGCTGACTCGATGGCGACGGCGCCGCGGCCGGTCCGGACACTCCGGGCGCGGCGGGACCGGTGCCCGCGGAACCGGACCCGGCCGAACCAGACCCGGCGGGCGCGCGCGAACCTGACCCCAGAACGCCGCGCGACGTGCCGCGACCGAGCGGCCAGGCACTAGGCGCCGGTGCGGAAGCGCCCGCTCCTGCCCCGGACGAAGGCGCCGCGCCAGACTGTGCCGCACCCGGCCACGCTGGCACAGGTCGAGCCGGCGCAGCCGACGCAGGACCGGCGGACACAGAGCCACCCGAAGCGGAACTGCCCGAAGCCAAACCACCTGCGACAGAACCCGCCGAAGCAGAACCGGCCGTGCCAGACGCCCTTCCGGCACGGGACGGCAGGTTGAGTGGCGGCGGTTCGGACGGCGCCGCGCCAGGCCCGCCAGCTACACCAGCCCCGCTGGCCGCGCCAGGCCCGCCGGCCACCCCTGCGACGCCGGCGGCCGCGCGTCCGCGAACTGCCAGCGCTAGGCGGCTGGCTGCGCCATTCGCCGCAGTTTCGGCCTGCAGTCCGGCAGCCGTAGCGTCACCTGGGGCACTATCCACCCCGACACCGCCGTCCCTCGCGCCAGGGTCGCCTGCCTGGAGGCCGGCTGCCACCGAAGCAGCAGCCCCGCCGGACGCGGCGGCCATCGCCAGGCTCGCGGCCTGACCGGGATTGCGCCGCGCCCAGCGGCCAACCCGGTAAGCCGCCAGACCCGGAACCGCCAGTGTCGCTGCGCTCACCGTGTTTGCGCGCGCGGCCGCCCCGGCCCGGGCAAGGTCTGCCTCAGCCCGCTCCTGCGAGCCGATCACGCCGTAGCCCACCGCGGAGAACAGGTGCTGGAACGGCTTGCGGTAGATGAACGCTGCCACGGTTACCAGCGCGATCATCAGGATCTTCAGCGCCCAAGGCAGCACCGCATCGCTGGCCCCCATGATCAGCGCGTAGCAGTAGAGCAGCAGGCTGAGCACGAGGGCAACCGCGGCCTGCTTGAGCAGCACGCCGATCAGCATCTCCACCCAGCGCAGCGCAACCACCCGGCCGAAGCCCGGATGAACACCGATCAGCAGGAAGAACGGCCCGACGATCAGCAGCAGCAAGAAGCTCAGCTTGAGCAAAATCAAAGTGACTGCGATCAGCAACACGAGCACGCCCGCGACCACGGCCGCAAACAGCGCGGCGAAGGCAACCTCCAGCCGGGTAGTCCACTCGTTGCCCTGGAACAGCGGGTAGATCGACGGGTCCTTCGCCTGGATGCTGCTGGCGATCCCCGCATAGGCGGCCTGCTTAGCCTGAATCAGCGCAGCCGTCGGTTTCTCGTTGACCGCGATGGCCTGCGCCCAGAGCAGAGACCGCCCGTAGGTGTTGACCAACGTTGGCTTTCCAGGGCCAGTCGTGTATTCCGAGGTCCCGAACTCGCCGACCAGCCAGGGCTTGCAGACCAGCACCGTCCACAGTTCGTCGGCGTTCTGATCCACCACCGTGCTACCCGAGGTGTAGCTATAGCTGGAAGGCTGGACGTCAGGGTCGCCTTTCTGGACGGGAACGCAGCTACTCGGACCCGGACTTGGCAACTTCGCGAATGCCGTATTGAGCGCCTGTGAAATGCCGTCCGAGACATCGCGACCGAGCCCGGTGACGTCGGCTGGCTTGCCGATCAGGAACAGTGCCGCCGCGCAGGCCACGATCATCCAGATCGTGCCCTCGATCGTCCGAGTTCCGCGCTTGCGGATCAGCCCCTGCCACGCCAGCCAGATCGCGCCAAGGATGACCACGACCGCGAGGTAGGGGAAATAGATCGCGTTGCCGAGGCTGGTGATCAACGTGTCAGTCACCCGCTGGAGCCAGCCGAGAATGCCCTCTCCCGCCGCGGACTGGTACACGGTGATCGTTACCCGGTCGAGTGATTTCGCCGCGTCGAACACCATCCCGGCAACGTTGTTGCCGATCAGCGACGTCATATCCGAGCACTGCAAGTTCGTCGCGGCCCAGTAGTCCCCGGCCACGCCGTACTGGTCGTAGAGCGTCGCCAGCTGCTTACCTGACGACGCCGGCGGCGCAATCATCGAGTCGATGCCGGCATTAGCCGGCTCCGGAGTAGGCAGCGACGGCTGGCAGATGTTGTTGAGCTCGCCGGTCAGGCCGGAGGAGCCGAGCGCGCAGAAGCCCAGCAGACCACCGATGTCGCCGATACCGGGGACGGAACACAGACCGCCGCTCGCAGTGGTGACGTCGGCAACCGTCCTTGTCGTGGCAACGGTCTTAGTGGCGGCAGCCGGCTGAGTGGCGGCAACCGGGTGAGCGGCGGCAACCGGGTGAGCGCGCTGCGTCACGGGCGCGGCAGCGGCCTGCCCCGCATGCGGTATCACCAGGACAGCCCCGAGCGCGGCCACGACCACCACCGCGCGGCGCGGAAGGGAGAATCTGCGCATCCAGGGGGCTCCTGTTGGGGTTGTCGCCGCGCGACTCACGCAGGCCGGCCGGCGCCCGGCTGGACCGGCTCGGCAGCGGACGGTGCTTGCTCGGAAACGGACCGCCCGGCACTGGACGGTGCTAGCTCGGAAACGGACGGTGCTTGCTGCGACTGGGCCGGCCGGACAGCGGGCGGTGCTGGCTCCGAAACGGATGGTGCTTGCTCGGACTGCGCTGCCTCAGAAACGGGCTGGGCCGGCTCAGAAACGAGCGGGCCGGCCGGCACGTCGCCAGGCCGGGCTCTGGTCGGATTGGTGTCCAGGCACTGCCGCAGTTCGTCGGAGATCAGGTCGACGCCGATGCGGCCCGCCCGGCCGTCCAGGTCGCGGAAGATGCACTCGCCGTTGCCCAGAGCGCGAAGCACGGCCTTGTGCTCCGCCGACTGCTCGAGGCCGAGCAGCGCGAGGACGCTGGCGACCTCGTTCTGCTCCGAGGACCGGAACGCGAACACGCCGGAAATGCAGTTCGTGACCTGTTCGTTGAGCAGGTCACCGGCGTTCTGCGAGACCATGATCAGCGCGGTGTTGCGTGACCGGCCCATGCGGGACACCTCGGGAATGAGCTTTGCGCCCTGCGGCGTCGAGGTGATCGCCCACGCTTCGTCCAGGAAGATCGCCTTCGGCAGCCGCCGGTCCATGCCGTTGAGCAGCCGCCGGGCGAACTGCGACACCAGGTACAACAGCGCGACCGACAGCCTCTGCTCGTAGGAATAGTCATCCCGCCGGACCGCGGTGTCCGGCAAGGTGAGGCCGGCCAGGGTGAACACCGTCGTCCAGCCAGCCGCGTCGATCCGCTGACCGCCGGACGGCGCGAAGCACAATCTCGCCAGCCGCATCTCGGACATCGACCGCAGCACGGCACCCAGGTTGACCGAAGCCGGGTCGCCCGAGTTCTCCAGGTGACTGACAACCTTGCCCAGGCTCGGCTGGTCCCCGGCCGCGACCGCGGCGACAGCTTGGATCATCGCGCTCTCGCGTTCCTCACTCATCCGCGGCAACAGCAGCCGGAGCGTTTCTGTTGCCATCGTGCGCCGTTCGGCCAGGTCATCGCCGAAGGAGAAAGGATCGAGCAAGCCCGGGGCCGCACTGCCGAGCGGAACGACCCTGGCCTGCCGGCCACGCCGCGTCAGCCAGCCAGCTAGCGACTCGGCGTCGCCCTTCGGGTCGATCACGGCAACGGTCACGCCACGGAGCGCGAGTTGCAGGATCAGCAGCAGCGCGAGCGTGGTCTTCCCGCCGCCCGGCTCGCCAGTGATCGCCACCGCGGTGGGCCGGTTCCTGGCCGCCGCCACCAGCGGGTCGAAGTGCACGACCGCCCGCGCCCGGCCTAGCGTTTCGCCGATGTAGGGGCCGATCCAGCCCGCGTCCTGTGCCACCCGGTCACCCAGATCGACGGTCGCGGTTGGCATGCCGCCAGCAACTGTGTACAGCGGCTGTCGTTGCAGGTAGGAAGTCAGCCGTACCCGGTCGCCCGGCAACGACTCGCACAGCAGCGAGAACTGGTCGCCAGTCGAGTTGACGACGTCGATGCCGGCGTCCCGGTAGTGCTCAATCAGCGCTTCGGCCCGGCGCACGCACATGTCGCGATCCGGCGCCGCAACCATCAGCCGGTGCCAGCCGTAGACGAACGGCAGCCGTTCCTTGGTTATCCCGTGCTCCAGCAGCCGGGCGGCCTCGATCTGCTCGGCCAGGGCGATCGGCAGGTCGGCCCCTGCCTCCCTTATGTGCGCGTCCATGTCCCTGGCGTGCGCGAGCCGACGGCTGACGTCCTTGCTCGCCCTGGCCGGCGCGATCAGCCTCATCCGCGACGACGCTTCTACCGGGAACGGCAGCGCGTCGGCGTAATGCAACCAGGGCTCGCCGTCCGGGAAGTACATGACATCGGGGAACCGGGCGAATGACAGGAAGGCCGCCCATGACTCACCGGCCGGATGAGACAGCCGCAGCACGGTTCGGCCGTTGTCCACCTGCCCTTCAAGCAGCGACTCGATCTCCCCGGCGCCCCAGGTACGGCGGCGGGCCGCCGACGGCGGCGGCTCGGCCGCAGTTCCTGCTAGTGCATGGCGGAACAGCCAGGCAACCTCGTCGGAGCTGGCATGAGCGGCGGCGAGCGCGCTGCTCGACAGCGCGCGACCGAGGCGTTCGGCCTGGTCGGTCCAGCGGGCAATCTCTGCGGCGGGAACGGCCTCGTCGATCAGCCCGAGTGCCTGCTCGGCGCTGCGGTTCCAGGTCGCCAGCTGGCCGAGCAGACCGCCGGACAACTGCGCCCGAACACCGCGAGGTCCTAGCCGGACTCCCAGGTAGACCTCCTTGCTCCAGAAGTCTTTGGCCCAGACGTGCCGGTACATCTCCTCCAGGTAGCCGAGCCAGCCAGGGCCGGCGTCCGACGTTTCGTCGAGTTTCGTCGCCCACTCCGCGGCCGGGTAGGGCCGGCTAGCGATGCGCAGGTGCACCTCAGCGTCTGCCATCCGGATGGCGGCAAGGGCGACCGTGATGCTGGTAGCGAGTGCCTCGCGCTCGACCGGAGTGGTGAACTCGTACGACACGGTCGGGAGCCGGTAGTACGCCCAGGCGTGCGCCTCGGTAAGCACGATGCGGTCGTCGAAGTACCGCACCGACAGCCTGGTCCGCCACGTGGTTCGCGCACTCACTGGCCGGTGCTCCCCGATTGAGCCGTGCTCCCCGACTGAGCTGGCGAGCTGGCCGCCGCGCCGGCCAGGCCGGACACGAGTACTCCAGCCAGCGCCGTGTAGGCCTGAACAGCGCCGACGCCGAGCGGTCCGTGGCCGCTGAGCCCGCCGTCCCAGGGCACGCGAACGACCGCCCGGCACCACCCGGCGGCGACGGCAGCTGCCTTGTCGGTGTGTGCTCCGCTGGTGGCGCTGACGCCGTTCAGGACGGCAATGGCGCGCCGGGCTAGCTCGGCATGGCCATGGCCGTCCAGCCACTCCAGTGTCATTGCGAGGGCGCCGGCCGCGTCCGGGTTCGCGGGCGCGACCAGTACTAGCTGGTCCGCGACGTGCAAAGCGCGGGGCACTTGCGCTGCGGCCGGATCGGCCAGCGTGAGCGGGTAGCGGGCGACGACCGTGTCGATAAGCGTCCCGGCGTCGGCGGGCTCATCGGCGTCGTCGTTGGCAGTCACCACCTGCAAGCCTCGTTCCCGGCTTGATCTTGGTTCTTCGCTTCGCCTGCCCGGCAGCAACCGCGGCATCTGGCGTGCCTGCTCCGTGAGCGAGCCGGCCCCGGCACTGAGGTCGAGCACGGCCACGGCCTCGCCGCGCAGGCCGGCCAGCAAGTGGCCGGTCAGCAGGGTCGTCACCGTCTGGCCAGCCCCGGCGGTGCAGCCGAGGAAGACGATGCGAGCGGGACCGGCCAGCGGCAGCCGGGCCCTGGCCTGGTCGCGCTGGACCTGATCGGGCTTGCCCGGCCGGTGGCCGCCGGGTACTACGACAACCCGGTCGTGCCATCCGCCCGCCGGACCGCCGCCCGGCGAGTTGCGCAGGGCGCGCTCGACGAGGTGCAGTGGCTCGGTGGTGCGCCCGTCGGTCCGGATGGTGAGCCCGGACTTTGCAGCAGGCTGCCACGGCTGCTTCGGCGCCAGTGGCTCCGGAGCCTGCCGATCCGGCGCTGGCCGATCCGGCGCTGGCTGATAAAGCGCTGGCCGATCCGGCGCGAGCCGCGGCTCCGGCGGCGGCTCCGCGGCCGGGCGCTCAGCTACATCCGGCCCGCTGGCGGAGACGGCGACCCTGATCGGCGCTTCGCCGCTCATGGCAGGCTCGTCGGCGCCTACCGCGGTGGCGGCAGGTCCGATGACACCAGGCTCGCTGACACCAGGCTCGCTGACACCAGGCTCGCTGACACCAGGCTCGCTGACATCGGCCGCGCGCACAGTGTTAGGTGTGCCGCCCGCAGAAGCGGTGGCAGCGGGCGCGTGGATGGCCGGACTACTGGGCCAAACCGGGCGGCCCGGAAGATCGCTCGGGCCCTCAGCCGCAAGCGCCTCGGTAGCTGCCTCTGCGTCAACTGGCTCTGCGTCAACTGCCTTTGCGTCAACCGCCTCAGTTGCTACCGTCGCTGCCGCAATCGCCTCGGCATCAAATGCCTCAGCGTCGACTGCCTCCTGGTCAAGTGCCTCCTGGTCGAATACCTCTTCGCCAACTGACCGCACGCCAACTGACCGCACGCCAACTGACCGCACGCCAACTGACCGCACGCCGGAAGTCTGCCTGCCGACCGTCGCTGCCTTTCCAACCGCCGGTGCCGATTCGGCGGCGCCTGCGGCCCGCAAAGTCGGCACCGATGGCGCGACGGTGGCCGTCCCGCGCCACACCCGTGCGACAACAGCGATCTCATCCTTTTCTGCAAGCGGCGCCATCCGGCACCAGATGCGTGGCTCACTGAGATATCGCAGCTGAGACAGTACGAGCTCGGGCAGCCGCTTACCTTCCAGTACCGGGCGGGTCACGAGCCAGGCCAGCACGCCCGGCGGCAGTATGTACAGCCAAACCCAGGTGTGGCTGAACGGCATCCCCGCCATCGTCAGGATCAGCATGTAGGGGACGGCGATGGCCACGAACACGGCCAGCTGGCCGACGGGCAGCGGCATGGGCAGCCGGAAGTCATACAGCTTGTACAGCCGTTTTTCGATCTTCCAGATGTTCGTGTAAGTCGGAAGTTCCACGCGCCGCCTCCTTCCGTCCGCGCGCCCGCGACCGCATGAGATCCGGCCGTGAGTTCCGCGTACTCAGCTGGTCAGTGCACCCCGAGGGCGTTCGCGATACCCGACGCGATCGTCTGGACGATGCTCGGCGTGTAGAAAATGACCGCGATGGCAATAGCGAGCACGATGAACTGCACGAAGCGGATGATCTCGCGGGTGAACAGAAAGAAAATCGCAACGATACCGACGATGCCCAGGAATAGCGGTCCGAATAGGCCCTGCAGGTATGACACAAGGCCCGTCGTGCTAAGAGCCAGGGGATGGGCGGCGGCGGCAAATAGTTGAGCCGACATCGGATCTCCGGGGGTGAGTAAGCGCGGCCGTCGAGAGCGCGTGCTGGCTTTGTGTGTCGTTGCGGGCGACGCTGTCCCGGCCTGCGTCCTTGCAGGCCGTCTCGCCATGAAATGCGCGGTCGCCTCACGGTGGCCCCTGGGCCAAGGGCCGGGTGGATGCACCGATCGACCGGATGTCCCAGCTGCCGTCCTTCCTGACGACCGTCATCTGGTACGTCGTTTGCAACGTCGCCGACCCGGCGCCTGGTCCGGATGCCGTGGAGGTGGTCGCGGCTGCTGACGGCAGCTTCCAGGTGACGGTCACCGTGATCTGCCGGGCCAGGCCGCCCGCGGGAACGTAGACGCTGTCAATGCCACCGAAGCTGACGCCGTCGTGCAATCCGGTGATGTGCGCGCCAGGAGCGGTGAACCTGGCGAGGGTCCCCTGATCGCCGCTCGCATAGGCCTGGAAGAATGCCGGCAGCTGAGTTTGTAGTGCGGCTTCGGTGGCCTGATCTGACGTCTGCTGGCCCACGGGCCGCGGGACTGCCTTAGCTGGGCCGGGCAGCAAAGCGGGATAGCCGGAGACGCTCATGCCACTCGCGGTTGCGTAGATCGGCACGCCAATCTCGATCAGGCGACCGCTGCTGAGCCGCGCAAGCAAAGTCACGATCGCGGTGTGCGTGCTGGTGACGGAGACAGATGCGACCTGCTCGTCGATCATGTGCAGCGTTCCTGCCGCGTCGACGCCAAGCGAAGCGCCGGCTCCTGGTGGCAGGAATCTAGCCAGATCTTGGTTGCGTGCCGCGGCACTGGCAGGGCTGACGTTCAGGTAGACGTCCCCGAACTCCAGCGCATACGCCTCAGCGGCGGTCACCGGGAACTGCGCACTTCCGCGCTGCAGTTGGCTGGACGCAGCGGGGGCACGGGCGCCAGGCCCCTGGACGATCGCCAGGACCCCGCGGTAACCGATGAGCAGCAGTACAGCCCAGGCGATGGCACGGGCAACCCAGATCAGCCACCTGCCGCCCGCACCGCGCCAATGTGCGGTGGCTTGAGCGGGGCGGACGGACTGCGGCTGGCGGGGCGGTACCTCATATTCGGCAGTGAGCTCTGCACTGCGCTCGAGGAGCGCCCGACGGGCCATCACACCTCCGTCCTTTTTCACGCACCTTAGGCGCCGCGGAACTAAAGCATCCGGGCGCGACGATCTTGACGATGTTCTTGACGCAGACCATTCTGCGGCAAAACGCCCACGCTGCCGGGAAGCCACGCCGCGCGCCGCGCCGTAACGGCGCGAAAAATATGAATTTCGGGCCCGCGTTCGCGTGTTGTCCAGATCATCAAGCAACCAGTCAAGCCGATCACGTTTGTCTCGAACTTCGGCCCGTGCGGCACTGGACCCGGCAAATAGCCCGCTGCGTTGGACCGGGGTGTCCACGGCGCCAGCGCGCCGACCCGTCGCCGCATCGCTGTACTCCGGTCCCGCCCACGATGACCCGGCGGGCGGCCAGCGCAGCCCCCGCTCACGGGGCCATGGCTCGCCACCGGGCGACCATGTGTCACTGCCCGGGTGACTGTGTAGCCAGGCCGACCTGCCCGGCGCGGGGAAGGCGCGCAAGGTAGCCGCGGCGGGCTCATCCAGCCCGTCCAGTTCGGAGTCGTGCCAATGCTCTCGCATCGAGCGTCCTTACTCGCGGCTCGCCGGGCAGGCCGGCGCGGCTAACGCAAGTAGAAAACCCGAAGGGGCGTGACGCGGGTGTGACAGAGGCTGACGCGCGGCGCCAATGAGCCATGCGCGCCCGAATGGCCACGTCACTCTCCTGAGCTCCAACCCGCCCTCGGAGGCATGCGACCTGCAGGGCCCATCGATGAGACTCCAGGCGTACCGCGCGGTCAGCCTGAGGGCCCGATCCGGGCCTAGTGAAGATCACACCTGCCCGCACCCTAGCCGTTGGGTGAGGGCAAAAGGCTCATAGCGGGCGCTAGAGGTCACCAAACGACTCGGGTGCAGGCGCGAGCCGGGCTGACCGCCTCGTTTCAGGACGTAGCAGTGGCGACAATCCAGGCGAGCACCAGAGCTTCCTCATGCCAGGCGTCGTACCGGCCAGACCGGCCGCCATGGCCCGCGGCCATCTCCGTCTTCAGCAGGAACGGCCCGCCTTTGGCCTCAGTCTGAAGCCTGGCGATCCACTTGGCCGGCTCGTGATACAGGACGCGGGTGTCGTTCAGGCTGGTCACGGCCAGGATTGGCGGGTAGACCCGGTCCGGGCTGACGTTCTCGTACGGAGAGTACGACTTCATGTACCGGTAGACCTCGGGGTCGTGCAGCGGGTCGCCCCACTCTTCCCACTCCGGCACTGTCAGGGGAAGGGTCGGGTCGAGGATGGAGGTAAGCGCGTCCACGAAGGGCACCTGCGCGACGATGCCGCCAAAATCGTCGGGCGCCATGTTCGCTACAGCACCCATCAGCAGGCCGCCGGCAGACCCGCCGCGCGCGACCAGTCGGTCGGCAGTCGTCCAGCCTTCCGCGACCACATGCCGGGCGCACGCGATGAAGTCGGTGAAGGTGTTCACCTTCCGCAGCATCTTGCCATCGTCGTACCAGCGCCGGCCCATCTCGCCGCCGCCGCGAATGTGCGCGATCGCGTAGACGAAGCCGCGGTCCAGCAGCGACATCCTGGAGATCGAGAATCCCGGATCCATCGAGATCTCGTAACTGCCGTAACCATAAAGAAGGAACGGCGCAGTCCCGTCCCGCGGCGTGTCTTTCCGGGACACCAGTGAGATGGGTATCCGGGTGCCGTCGCTGGCTACTGCCCACACGCGCTGCTGCTCGTAGTCAGCCGGGTCGTAGACCCTGCCGTCCGGACCAGGGAGGACTTCGGCCTGCTTCAGCAGCGTGAGCTGACCGCTTGAGACGTCACAGTCATAGACGGAATTGGGCGTTACCATCGAAACGTACGCGAGGCGGAATTCATCCGTCTCGTACTCCGGATTCGAGCCGGGGTGGACCTGGTAAATCGGCTCCGGAAAGTCGATCTCGTACTCGGCAGTCCCGGTCGGGATGACACGCAGACCGGTGAGGCCATTCCGGCGCAGGTACACCACGAAGTGGGAAGCAAACGCGTCGACCCCGAGCAGCCGGGTGTCATCGCGGTGCGGGATCAGCGGCGACCAGTGTGCAGGGTCAGCAACTGGGGCCTCCGCGAGCGCGAAATTCAGTGCGCCGTCGTTATGCAGAATGAGCAGCCGCTCAGTTCCGTTCGGTAGCACCTGGTGCTCGACGTCGTACTCGACGCCGGGCCGCCGTGGCGCGACGACGCGGAACTCCCCGGCCGGGTTCGCCGCATCCAGCAGCCGAAACTCGCTAGTAAGCGAACTCGACGTACCGATCATCAGGTAGCGTTCGCTCCGCGAGAGCCCGACGCCCACGTTGAACTTCTCGTCGTCCTCCTGGTAGACGACCACGTCCTCGCTGGCCGGAGTGCCGATGACGTGCCGCCAGACCCGGTATGGCCGCCAGGCCTCGTTCACTGTGATGTAAAACAAGGCACTGGCGTCTGCTGACCAAGCCGTGCCGTAGTAAGTGTCGGGGATCTCATCGGGCGCGAGCTCGCCGGTCACCAGGTTCTTGAACCGCATGGTGTAGCGCTCGTCGCCGTCGAGGTCGGTGGAGTAGGCCAGCAGGTTGCCATCCGGGCTGACGTCGAAAGCGCCAACGGCGAAGAACGGGTTGTCTCCGGCCAGGTCGTTTTGGTCGAGCAAGATTTCCTCGCCGTCGAGCGGACTGCCGTCCTCGCTCATCGGCGGGCCGGAGTCGTCCGGCCGGACGGCCCGGCGGCAGCTAACCGGGTACTGCTTGCCCTCGATGGTCCGGGTGTAGTACCACCAACCGCCCTTGCGAGACGGCACGGAAAGGTCAGACTCCTTCGTCCTGGACTTGATCTCACCGAAGATCGCTTCGCGCAACTCCTGCTGACCGGCGGTCATGCCCTCGGTGTAAGCGTTCTGCGCCTCCAGGAAGCCGGTCGTCTCAGGGTTGTCCTTCTCGGCCAGCCACGCGTAATCGTCGGTAAATGTGTCACCGTGGTGCGTCCGCTCGGATGGCAGCCTCTTGACGCTGGGCGGCTGCAGCGGCTGGGATTGCGTTGACTGGTCGCTCATGACCGTTGAGCTTACTTCTGCCGGGAATCGCGCGGCCGACTGGTAGCTGACAGGTCTCGCCGGGGTGCCAGGCGCCGGACACGGTCTGCCCTGGACCGCGGCTACGCTGAGTCAGCCCGGCCGCGAGTCGGCTGCCGCGACGGAAGGCGGGAACGACGTGCCTCTAGTGATCCTGCTCATCGTGGTGCTCGTCTTGGCCGCGATCGTTGGGCTCACCGCATGGATCAGGCGGACGGCCTTCTGCGGCCGGACCACGGACGCGCCTGCCGGGGAGCTGAAAAGATCGTTTACCGGAGACGTCATGTGCCGTTCCGCCATTACTAGCGGCGGACTCGCGCGGCTGGAGTTCTTCGACTGGGGGGTGCGGCTGCGAGGGGTGATTGTGAGCCGCTGGCTAGTGCCGACTTGGGAGGCGCGCTACGACGAGCTCGGCCTCGCCGAACTGGTAAAGCTGCCGTTCAGCAGGATCGCCGTCTGGCTCAGGGTGCGCGGTGAAGCCGGCGGGATCGGCTTCCTGACCCACTTCAACGAGGAGATCCTCCGCGAGCTAGCGGCACGCGATGTTCAGGTCAACCGGACGATAGCCGAGGTCCGAAGCACCGCGGAACTCTACGATCGCAGCCCTCGCTAACGCCCGTCGCGGTCGGCCGTCGGCCGGTCAGCGTCACTTTCGCCCGAGCGCCGATCTTCGCCGCCGTCACCGGCAACCCGTTATGGCCAGGTTCCTGCGCAAGCACACAGGGACCGCGCGGTGTGCGCCCGGCAGGCCGGCGACGACGCGCTATCCTGGGATATCACTTGGAGGTGCCGATGACCGACATGCTGATCCGCGACGTGCCCGATGAAGTTGCCGCCGCCATCGACGCCCGCGCGCATCGCCTAGGCCTGTCCCGCAGTGAGTATGTCCGGCGCCGGCTCGCCCAGGACGCTGCAGCCACCGGCACAGCTGTCAGCACCGACGACCTGGCCTGGTTCGGCGAGCTTTTCAGCGACCTGGGCGATCCCACGGTGATCTCGCAGGCCTGGCGGTGACCGACTGGCTGATCGACAAATCGGCCCTGGTCCGGCTGGCAACCAGCCCTGACGCCGCGGCGTGGGCAGCCAGAATCGAACGCGGGCTTGTCCGGATCACGACGGTCACCAGGCTCGAGGTTGGCTACTCAGCCCGGTCCGGGCCGGACCTGCGGGCCGGGCTGCAGCAGCCGCCTCTGTCCGCCATGCCGGTTGAGTATCAGACACGGGCTATCGAGGACCGGGCTGTCGAAGTTCTTACGCTGCTAGGCGATCGCGGTCAGCACCGGGCGCCGTCCATCCCCGACATCCTCATCGCCGCGACAGCTGAACTGGCCGGGCTGATCGTCCTGCACCTCGACAAGGACTTCGAGATCATCGCTAGCGTTACCGGCCAGCGCCTCGAACGCCTCAACGTCAGCTAAGGCGACGGCTGAACCTCATTCTGAGACTGCAGGTGGTCCCGCCTGGCGGCCGCGCAGAACCTCGCTCCGCGCCACTCCGAATTGTCCGGCCAAAGCTTTGAGCGCGTTCTGGGCTGTCAGTAGTGCCTGCCAAGATATTGCCGTGGAACGCGAGGGCCCGTTCTGGGACGCGGTGGAAGGCAGAGTGCCGCTCCCGGCAGCGGCAGTCACGCTTGGCTGGGAACTGGTCTCCGTCAGCCCGGAGGAGGGAACGATCGAGGTCGCGTTCACCGCTACTGAGGCGTTCTTGAACCCAGCTGGGGTTATTCAGGGTGGCTTTCTCGCCGCCATGCTGGACGACACGCTGGGACCCGCGCTGGTTGCTGGCCTTAGTCCCGGCGACTTCGCGCCTACGACCGACTTGCATGTCCAGTTCCTGCGTCCGGCCCGGCCAGGCCGCCTGGTCGGGCGGGGGCGCGTTGTTCGACGCGGGCGCGATGTCGGCTTCCTCGCGGGAGAGCTCCTGGACGCAGACGGTGCAATCGTCGCCGTGGCTACGGCGACTGTTCAGATCCGGCCCCGGATGCTCCACGGGCCGAGAGGAGCGTGACCGCTCAGGGTCGTATCGGTGACGGGTGCCGCGGCTGGTAGATGGGGAACTCCGAACCGTCGGGCAGCCGGATTGCCGCCACGAGGCCCCAGCCCTGATCGGAGATATCGCGTGCCACCTCTACCCCCTTGGTGCGCAAGTCGGCAAGGGTGGCGTGGATGTTGTCGCACATCAGATACAGCTCATGGCGAGTGCCACTGTCTGCGGGATGGACGGCCAGCTCGGCGGGCGGCAGCGCGAAGATGAGCCAGCCGCCGCCCGCATCGACCGACGGGAGGCTAAGCACGTCGGCGAAGAACGCACGCACCTTCTCGGCTTCCGAGGAGAAGACAATCGCATGCACGCCAGTGATCACGCCCGCGAGCTTAGCGATGTCACCATCCCCTGCTGATACCGCGCGGCAGATCAGTTATCGATGGAGGTTCTCAGCGCTATTCACTGAAAACCTCCATCGATAACTGATCTGCACTGGGTTCGGGTCAACAGCAGGTCAGACTTGCACACGTGCTGCTGGGGTGGCCGCACCTAGCCGGACGGCACGGGCGAGCCACGACCGTGAGCCAGATGCCGCCCGGCCTGCCGTTCTGGCCGCATGGCGCGCCGACCGTGACACGACAGCAGCGAACATGCCACACCGCAGGTCGGCAGCATATTGTCACTCCCTCGACGTATGGTCGCGCCAGTAATGGACACCTGCCGGCGGTGCATGCCCACGGCCGTACCGTGAGCCGCCTCTGACGGCGGGGTAGCATCCTGCTGTGCCTATCGCCATTCGCCTCGCGCCTGGGTGCCGGCCGCGCGGTTGCCGGGCCCCCGCGCGGCGTGTCCTCGGACGCAAGGTGCGGTATGTGCTTGGGGCCGAGGCTGGTCAGGTGAACGGGATGCGATGGTTCGCCGCTCCCGGTGCCATGCGAGGTATCTGAGCGAGATCGCTCTCCTCGCTCCGTCGTTCCTCCCGAATTCGGAACGACGAGGCTTACTCAAACTTCCTTACTCAGCCACCTAATGCCGGGCGTGTGTCCCGTGCCAGGAGCGTACGTGCGATGGACAGCAGATTCTTCTTCCCGGCGTCGCCGGGCCAATCCCCCAACGGGGACGGATA
>Ga0335075_10006312_pt1 | contig 18314 bp, 19 predicted proteins | sample Lox_Sample_24_FD_206723 | JGI IMG/M metagenome (GOLD analysis project Ga0335075, IMG submission 206723) | Soil microbial communities from Loxahatchee National Wildlife Refuge, Florida, United States - Lox_Sample_2.4 | ecosystem: Environmental > Terrestrial > Soil > Wetlands | place: USA... | reverse complement strand
AGATGAGCAATGGCTGTGATAGACTGCATTTCGATAGTGTTCATCTCTTCTAGAGGATGGTCTAGAATACCAGGTGTATCAATTGCCTGGAATCTGAGGTACTTGTAGTCAAAGTGACCAACGAATAGGCTTTTTGTAGTAAACGCGTATGGTTGTACGTCAACGTCAGCTCTCGTAACGCTCTTCAGGAAACTCGACTTTCCCACGTTCGGGTAACCACAGATCAGTAGAGTCCTTGTATTGGGGTCTATGGAAGGAAGGCGACCAAGATGCTGGCGGACCTGATCCAGATAGAGTAATGGGTCCTTAATCCTCCGACAGATAGTGGCCATGCGACCTAAAGCGGCACGCTTGAGTTGCTTGCACTGAAAGAGAGATTGAGCATATTTCAGCAGTCTAACATAGTCGCGAGACACCGTTTCTATGAGATGTTTTGCGGTGGATAGTTGTCCAAGAGCTATACGAAAATGGTCGGCATCGTAGAGGGTATTTAGGAGATCTTTGTGGAAAGGATGAATATCATGGAGTCGAGGAAAGCCGTCCAATATCAACGATAGCTTTTCCGTGAATGTTTCCTGGGTATATTTGACCTTCCGAGTATAGAAATCTAAGAATAGTCAGAGAAATTTGCTTTAAATCTTAGGAGTTTTTAATACTTCTGATTCTGCTGATCTGAAATCCGGCTCGAATTTGCGTGGGTAATCTTCGTTGTGTGCGGCTCAGGACGATATCAAGAAATTCTTGAGAAGTAGGTACTGGCTGGATATCCTTCCATGTAGTCTTCATGGTGACCTACAGATTGGTGACTCTCACCACGATGCACGTTGAATGATGTTGGTCCCACGCAGAATTATTGTCCAAACGTTAAATTTTTGTTTTCTGTGAAAATCTTGGCGAGATCTTATCAGCGGAGGAGCGGCCGCACGCTAAAAAGACCCCTCCTACCCCACGAAGGAAAATATTTTGAAGCCCGCTATTTTATATCTTTGGTCAAACCCTTCTGATCTCTTGCAAGAAAATCTAGCGAATTGAGAATGTCGGCTTCTCTACCATTATCGCCGTACAAAGCCGAGTTTCTTCAAATTGCTCTCAATGGTGGCGTTCTGAAATTTGGGAATTTCGAGTTGAAGTCGAAACGAATATCGCCATATTTCTTCAATGCTGGCGATTTCTACCGCGCCGATTTACTTCGAGCGATCTCTACAGCCTACGCAAAAACTATAATAGAGGCGAGCACAAATTTTTTGCCTGAATTCGACATTATTTTTGGACCAGCTTACAAAGGAATCCCACTAGCTACTGCTACAGTAGATAAACTGGCAGAACTGTACCCAGAGAAGTATGGGAAGCTTTGCTACACATTCGACAGGAAGGAGGCAAAGGACCACGGGGAAGGAGGGAATTTTGTGGGCGCACCGCTTAGGGGGAAAAAGGTTCTCATTGTCGATGATGTGGTGACTGCAGGTACTGCAAAGAGAGAAGCCATTGACAAGATCCGAAAGGAAGGAGGCATGGTGGTCGGCATCGTTGTAGCACTGGACCGGATGGAAAAACTACCAGCACTCAATGGAGATGACAGTTTACCAATGCCGAGCGCGATTGGTGAGATCAGAAAAGAGTACAAGGTTCCTGTGCTCTCTATATTGAACCTCAACGACATTATTGGGGGCCTTAAAGGGCTGGGTTCTGAAGAAGACATCAAGAGGTTAGAAGAGTACAGGGCAAAATACAAAGCAACTGATTGACGGAGTTCTAATCATTTCACTGGTCCAATAGACGTGGAATTATTACTGAGAAATTTTTAGTTGAAGCTACTGTGAAATATTGTGTGTTGGACTGTTTAGAAAACCAACGGTCTCAGATACTTGAGGTCTATTTCTGTTCTAAGAAGTACAGGATTCCATATACCAACTCCAAATTGCCATGCAAATGCTGATGCCTTGGGAAGGTAAGAAGTAGGCAGTATTGGCACTGGGGTTGCTGGAGCCAACATGAAGAATACGTCCTACCATGCAATGCTAGTTGGTGCAAATTCGCCTTTAGAGAACGCCATGTGAAAATGCGTGCTTTATCCTTGGAAAAGTAGCCCCGCGGCCAATTCAACATTCCCATCGCAAGCCCGAAGAGCATTGATTGCTTGTCCCCTTGAGAAGCCCAGAGCTGTGAGCTGTTCGATAGCCTCAGGAGGGAAAGAAGGTAGTGCCTGCGGTCTGGTCGTTTGTGCATTGACTGCTTGGCCTACGCTGCTCTGCTGGGTTGAGGAGCTCGATGATGCCTGCTGCGGTGAGGGTCCAGAGATAGCACCTGACCGTGCACCAATTTTGGTTCCACCTGGGCCTTCAACCGTGGGTTCATCCATACGAGCCTCCTCCATGTTTTTAGGAATATCAGCCTCGCCTAAAAAAGGAACTTCGACTCCTTGAATCACCAACTTGTCCTTCGAGAGATCTATACAAGCCTGATGTCGCTTTAACATATCAAGTCCTAGAAGAAGGTCTACATCCTTTCCCTCCATAACTGTAAAGCTACAGGCCAGGAACAAGCTTCCAATCTTGATTTGGGCAGAGTGAACGCGTCCCAATATGTTCGCCGTCCCAACACCTCGCGCAATGCCGGAAAATCGCTTGTCGACAAGTCTCATGATACCACAAGCTTCCGCGCATGACGGGGACATTATGGTTGCTTGAGCTCCAGAATCAACAAAGGCCTTAACTTTTTGTCCGTTGACTTCGACATCAATGTAAAGCATATGAACCCGGCCGAAGACTGCATTAATATGTTAGTCTTGAAAATATAGCACGGAGCGAATGGATATTTACCTTCCGGATTATGCTCAATGGCGTTTTGAAGATTCTCCTGTACCGCTTCTTCCCGTATTATTTCTGCGATCCTCATCTGTGCATCAATGTCAAATGGATCCGCATTCAGCTCAGCAATTCGTCGACTGCGCTCCATTTGCTCTTGACGCTCCTGGTCCATCATTTGCCGATATAGCTGAGCAAACCTCTCAGGGCTGTCGATAGCATCAGCCAGTTCAGGCCGCCCTCGCAATGCTTCTTGTAGTGTCTGAGGGTTTCCTAGTAGCTGTAGTCGTATGACCTCTGGATCAGGCTCGCCGCGAAGGCGTTGACCAGCGGCTTGTCGTCTTGAAGGTTGTTGCGCGCGAGGATCCGCTGATAAGCCGGCTCTCCCTACAATATGACGAACATGCAGAGCCAGCATGTCGCCATCGCCGATTTGAAGTTGCTCCATCGTCTTAGCATCATCAGAGAGGAGAAGGCCATTGTGGTAAAGATGTTGAGATGTTTTTGGATGTTGTAGTTCTGCGTGTACCATTTCTTTCAGAATGCCAATAGTAGTATCTGGAGCCACATCGAGGGACAAGAGATCATGCTCCTCTTCATCCGCAGCTATATTCAATGTGATCCGCATAATGAGAGTCGCTGGGTGGCCGAGTTTGGGCGTTGATAGTAAGAAGGGGCTGCCTTGACTACAAGAGAGATGCTTCGATGATCGCACGGTTTGTATATGGGGCGAGGTTAGAAGAGTTGAATAAATATGTTAGGTTTTGGGAAGGTTGTATATTTCAGGTGCAGGAAAGCTGCATATTATGGGCTTGTGTTGCAAAACGATCAAGAGGCAACAAGCACGTAGCTTCTTAGGCAAAACAGCTGACCATTTGTTGCCCATCGAAACAAGCCGAAATGCTGCGAATCATTACTCATCAACAGTCGCGACGCCCAAACAGGGGCGCCGAATTTATAGGGATGACTGGTCAAGTTCTATGGTGAGAGAGAGGGTATAGCGGTGGGTATGTGAGATGGTGCAGCCATGGTAATGTTAATGAATGGAGGTGCAAGCAAATACTAAGTAAGCTGGTCCTTGCATTAATCTGTCACTTAGTTTTGCGCAGATCTTCAACGGCGGGGAAGCTCGTACGGGAAGCATCGACCAGGGCAAGCCACAGTCACGCGAGCTATCAGAGACTCGCCCAATAATAGCATTGCGCCATGGAAGGTTAAGGTGAAGTGCAGCCAGAGATGCTCCCCGAACCCAACCTCTTTTAATACTCATCCCTTCTTACGTCTGCACTGTACGGCTTGCCTTCATCTACGGTTGCTGTAGACAGCATTTTACCCACACTTCTCTTGAGCCATGCTCATATGTTCTGCTAGCAAACCCTCTAAACCAGACCCAGTCTAAATCGAAGCCGCAGCAAGCCTCCTTAACCAGCCAGAATGCCTCGCGATCTTGGCCTGGAAGAGGGGCCCGTCGCCTTGTCAGAGTCTCCCCATTCAACAGAGGAATCTGAAGAGCAGCAAACTAGTGGACAGTTCATAATGCTCACAAACTATCAGGAACAGGCTAGCAGGCGTCTAGATAGCATCGGAAAGCTTCATCCATACACAAACCTTTTGACAATTTCAGACTTGGAATCTTGTATCGCCCTTGAGAATGCAGCATTTCCAATAGAACGGGAGAGAGCTTCGCGGGACAAGGTGAGCAAGACGATTTTATAACTTCAGAGCGCTCAGATACTTAGTCACTTATAGTATGCTTGCCTGCCACCGTTTCTTGACAGTTTCCTGGCTATACTTGCCAAAAACCCCTTTGCACGAGAGGTTGACACACTGTTCGTGATCATCAGCACGCAGTTTAGCTCTGTTCTGCATGACTAGGAGTTTTTAGTCATGTTCCTGAGAGCCTGTTGTGCCACATTTCTGGCATTTGTATCGAAAAAGGATGGTCTTGTTCCTAGTCCTTGTTCTAGATGTTCTGGCAAGCGCCGCAAGCCACGAGAGATCCTACAGGCTCTTTCATCTCTGTTCTAGTGACAACTTACAGAGCCCTTGCTTCATAAAATTAATTCGGTTTCCAGTTTATCTACCGCCTCAACAAATGTCCCGAGCTAAGCCTAGGACTGTTCTGTACCGCGACACCGGATTCAAATATCCCGGCAGAAACCTTGAAGACGGGAAGGCTGGTTGAGTCGAGTCGGGAGAATAGAGCCGTAGGCGTGCTGTTGGCTCATATAATCGCAACGCAGAGTTTTGATACCGTAGTGACCGATGCCGCCATGGATTACCCAGCAGATTGGAATTCAGCACACCCAGCTGCAGCGACGGTAGGTCATCGCGATGGCGGCAGGACTATCTGCGTTCACTCTCTTGGTGTTCTGCCCAGTTTTCAGTCTCGTGGCATAGGTCGTACGTTGATGACAGCCTATATACAACAGATGAGTGGAGCTGGGATTGCTGACCGGATTGCTCTGATAGCTCACGAAGTAAGTTTCAGTCATGCAAAGTGATGACGTCCTTCATTTACTGACTTTTTTTTAGCACTTGGTGGGTTACTATGAGAAATTAGGTATTCCCCTCCAAAATTAATAGTTTTATCAACTTGTCAATCATTCTGGACTGCGATCTTTGCTTAGAAGGTTACTAACCAAAGTTTGAAAGGCTTTACCAGTAAGGGCCCAAGCAAATCTCAATTTGGTGGAGGCGGCTGGGTTGATTTGGTAGGTTTTGGAGAGAAAGCTTGCAATTGTCTTTGATTAACTGGCCTATTTAGGTGTTTGAGCTGAAGTCCCTTGATGCAAGAGCAAAGTACGGTTGATTGGGCCGGTCATCTTGAATGACAATATTCCGATAACATTAGCCATTTAACAGTTCATTTGCTACCGTAGCTTATAAACACATGGCTTCAGTACGGTTGCCTCGCTCGGAAGCGGTATTTCCTCATTATCCAGAAACTTTCCTCTCGGCTTTTTCTTCCACATGTCTACCATTCCCTTTGGTACGGGAACGCACTTTCCCTTGACAGGCGTTTGCTCCTTCACAAAATTCATCCTTACAAACATCTTATTACTCAAATCTACCGCCCTATCATTTTGTAAGATAAAACCTCGTTTCCGCAAAATCTCGACAAAAGCGGAAACGTCAGTCTCTCCCTTGTTTTCATCGTGACCGTCAACTTCAACGAGTAATTCGGCATCGTCAACATCCATTTCTAGCTTCTTGGCCTTTACATCGTTGGTTTTCTTCCTGTTTCCTATGCTGTGATCTACCCTTCTGGCCCGGTCCTGAACTCGTCCAAATCTGCTTTTAATTTCTGCAATCCAGAGCTCGCCCTTCCATCTGAGAATGCGGAATGCTTCCTCTATGAAGTCGATCCAATTGGTACCCATAAGAGCCAGGCAGAAGATCGCAACATCAATACTACCATCTTTGAGCGGCAAGTCTGCAATATCTGCCTGTGTGACCAACGGACTCAAGCTCTGAAGATCGTAGCTGAACACCTGGAGTTTCAGCTTCATCTTTACGCCTTCCAGCCCTTGAGATAGGGCAGCATCTCCACAACCCAGATCGGCGATGTAGCATATGCCATCGGTTCTTGGAAGTGGTAAGACCTCTGCACCCTGCGTTCCCTTGTCGTTGTTCGCGGGGGTCTTGATATTGCTGCGTGCTACACTTCTCTCTAAGCCACGCCGTCGGATTTGCGCTAAATAGCCATCCACAGGGTTCTCAGGCCAGACTTCCACCTGTCTGCGGAAACCTTCGTGGTACTCCTGGAACATTTCTGGATTTTCCTGAAATAATGCCAGAGAACGGGCTGAGGGGTTGGTGTAAAGAGTTTGATTCAAGTGTCGGAAACGAGCTGAAATGAGCTTTTGCCTCATTGAATGTTGCAAAGGCGTTAAGTTTGGAATAGGTCCTATGGCCGACGGAGTTCCTGATTGTATTGCACCATTACGTGCCTGGTCCCTAGGGGACACAAGAGTCGTTTTGCTCGCCCATTTGCTGGCCTTGAGCCTTTCATGCTTTTCATTTACTTCAATGCATCCCCTGTTGTCATTTATACCATCTGATACGGTTAGACTCCTGTCAAGTTTCCCGACATCCTTAGGCATTTTCTTAACATGTTTTCTTTCCCTGTCCAGATCTCTAGGTTTGATCTTCTTCTCAATAACGGTCTCCCAGAGTTCTGACAAGTTTGCCGCGTTCATCTCGGGGGTCTTTGGTGTGCCATTGGAGCGCTTCCGCTTCTTGCCAGCTTTGCTTGCGACTTCTGATCCTGAATGAATGGACGGTTTTGCTGTCGATTTTGACAACTCAAGTGTTTGGGTCTTTAGGCTCTCGGGAGGAACAGACCAGCCGGGAACTGCAAACATCATGAGGGTCGTAGATTTGAGTATGCTTTACGATACCGATTTGGTACGATTGCGAAATAAATTTATGTCTAAACGCGAAGCTTGCTCGCTTAGCGTACCCCACATTACGCCTATTCAGAATACCCTAGTAGAATACTGTGTAGGTTCAGTCATGAAACAGTGATATCCTGATTAGCGGTATGGCTGAGTCAGGCAAAATTGAAGATTAGACCGGTTTACAGAACTTCCTGGTTAAAATACAATGTGATGATTTGAGGTCTCCTGTGTCACGTGCACGAACCTCCGATCGGAGAGCATCCTTGTATCGGAATGTTAATTCCTCCGATGCCGAGATCAACAAGCCCTTGAAAACTGTGGAGAAAGGGCTTTTCCTGGTGAGATGGCCCCTAGACTTAAATCGTCGGGGTCGCGCCACGCCCGTAGCTACCTTGCAGGGACACGTTTGGACTCGACTCCGTACCGCGGTTGAGTCCGTACTGACGTGCATGCACGCACTAACCACAACTTCCATTTCCAAAGATTTGTCAGGATACATTGTGCAATGTTTACTTAGGGCCTAACTCTGAATTCTAGAACGCTCATTCAACGCCTGTAAGGTGGTGCCTCACTGAGGCTGCCTCAGTAGGTATTGTTGCGGGTGCACGGCTTAGGTTAACTGCTTGCGGTAATTCTTGCGAAGATGAGTTTCATCCACAAGGCTTCGTCCATCACCGTCACATTATTCTGTGGATCTTCCCTGATCACCTTCATTCCCACCGTCTGATACCCAGTACTCTACAGTGCAAAGTAGTGCGAAGTAATTGAGCCCAATAACTCTTAACAAAACATTGTTCTAGAGCCCTTTTCAGTTGCTATTGCACCTAACCTCAGCCAATTGCTGTCTGAACAACTCCCCTCGTAATTTGGCAAATTGTGTGATTCAATCCAGCCAGAGCTTGATTACTCTTGCTACATCCCAAATTGGTACATGCTACGAGATGAGAGTAAAGCTGTGCGAACATAGGACTATCAGTAAACCCTTGTGGAAGATCATTTAAAGTTGACTCCGGCGGTCGCTCATACAGCGATGCCATACCCGAAGTAGACAAGGTACTGGGGTTATCCATGCAGTGGCTTCTCAGACCACTACGAACATGCTTTCGCGATCTGCCAAACGTCTGGTCTGGAATGGAAGAGGCTTCAAGTCGGTGCAGCACTCATCGTCTGTGCCTCTGGCCTTGCTCAATTGACCAGCAGAATGCATCTTAATGCAGCGGTTACTAGGCCCGCCCGCCTGCCACACAAGCCGGTCCTGGAAGGTACAAGCTACGAAGGCACACCCTTTTAAGGACCCCAGATAAAGACAACTCGATCTTCACAGCCACTGCGTGCTTTCATCTCCTAAAGAACGCCGCCGATGCTTTCAGGCTCCGGGTTCTGTGCTAATTGCGAAGATCTCATCGATGTCACCCATTGGCACACATGATCATTCTCAGTCAGAATCTTGTTAGTCTTCCGTAACACGCTACTTTGCATTTGTAAGTGCTACCTTAGAAGAAGCTGCTGTGCCAGGACTCATACCAAATTAGTATTTCAAGCTTTTCATAACACAATCACTGTGGGCGCAAGCCTTCACCTACCATGGACGATGAGGGCTTTGCGGACGACATCCAGACAGCACCACCAGCGGGGCTTGCTGAGGAAGGACCCGAGTCCAGAACGAGGTCTGCACATGCCCGGATGTCGAGGAAAAGGACGAAGACAGGGTGCCTCAGTGAGTTCGCTTGAAGCTGAGTCAAGTAGCTCATAACTAAACACATCATGCAGCTTGTCGTAGGAGGCGAATAAAGTGCGGCGAGGAACGACCAACTTGCGGAAATTGTATCAAGTCTAAGCGCCAATGCGAGGGATACAACCAGCGCGTCATCTTCAAAGATCCCCTTAGTACAATTCGAGTACCATCATCGACAACACAAACAAATCCACACTTTAACGCCCGTCCTCTCTCGGGGGTATCATCTGCATCCCAACAGAGTCAATTCCATTCTGTGCAGCATACACCCCAGATATTGCAGCCAAATCTTGCGGGAAACCGAAATTCTTCCTCACAGGGTCAATCCGGTGAACCTAGCGATCGACGTATCTGCGAGTTCCTTCCCATTGACGATAAAGAGTATGGAGGAACAGTTAGCGAGGCTCCTAGATCTAGTCCTCCTGCCGATACACATTATGATACGGTAGAGGCTTCCTATCTTCCACAAAATCTAGGAATATTGAACCAGCAGGCGCCAAGTAAACCAGGTACTCATTATGATTTCACTAGCCTTTCTACGCGCGGCTTCGAGCTAGGAACAGCAAAAGTTGATCAAAGTCTTAAATTAAACTTGTCGAGTGGCCCGAGTTGTGCGTCTGAGCCACCACTCCAAGAGCTTGTCTATCACTCTGACATTCGCGAAGCAGCCTCAGCAATTTTGACCCAATCTTATCAAGGGAGTTCAGATTGGCCAACGTACTTTGCTCAGCACAATCCGATACCCCCTAAACTTAATTCTTATCTACATTCTCGGAGCACCCCAATTAACCCAGATCATGAGATAACCCGGAAACCGGAAGATCGATTGTGGAAGGAGGCCAATAAAGTGGACAAAGTGTCGCATGAAGTGTCCCCACCACTAGACGAACAGCAGCCGGAACCACAAAAGTGGGTTGTGCGAGAAGAATCATCATCATCAGATGCCATTCAATATCACGATCCGATACCCTTAGACACCAAAAACGCTAATCTTGTGGTTAGCGTACGCCTAGATGATCAACATATGGAGACGTCTTATCCCTCCGAGGAAGATATATTTGATAAATCGGATGATGAGATGGGCCTGGATGAAAGTGATCAGGATACGCTAGCAGATTTCGGCAGGGCTCAAGAAGATAACCTCAAAAACAACGATTTAGGTATTTTTGTGGCCCTACAGGTATCTCAAGATATGCAAGAGCAACGCCTGCGGACATATCATTCGTTCTTAGATGGTCCTAACGTACTCACATCATACCAACCCTCGGCTCGAAGCTCACCGCTGACTGATAGTACTACTGCACGAATATTCTATCACTATGTTAATGTTACAGCTCCTAGCATCTCTCTATATGAACGACATCCAGCAAATCCGTCGCTCATGTTTCAAGGGCGTCCTGTTCCAAGATCCCAGCAGCACATTTGGGCTTGTAAGTGCATTTACCACCCACTCACTGTTGTATTTGCTAACCTTTATTCAAGATACTATGCCAACGCTTGCCTTAAGTAACCATGCCCTTCTGCATGCCATGCTGGCTATTGGAAGTCTTCATATTGCCTTGCTCCAAGATGGCCCCCAAACGCCGAACTTGATGCCGAGCTTGAAGCACTATCATATAGCCATTCGTCGTGTTGCGAAGAGCGTCAGACTTCCTATGCGGCGAGGTCAACCAGCTATTCTAGCGGCTACCCTACTACTTGGTTGGTACGAGCTTATGTCTGGAGAGCATCGAAGGTGGTGCAGTCATTTACTTGGGGCTACACAGCTCTTAAAGGAGATCGATTTCGCAAGCATAACAAAATTTTTGAAAAACAGGAAATTGCAACAGCCGCGGGCTCGATATGGCAATCTCTATCATCACGAGATGGCGCTAGGACGATTCGAAAGCCACCCTGAAGAGCAAGCCGACTTTCCACAAACTTCAAGGCACGAGGATGTGAATGAGGGTCTTGTCGGTATGATCATGGGCAAGAAGCTCCGCTATGATGAGTACGGGCAGGTTTTGGAGGATTTCAATGCTCCTGGCAGTCAGCAAAAAGTCTACACACAGCGAGAACTTGAAACTTATGAAACCCAGCGCGATATGTTCTGGTGGTATTGCAAGCAAGACGCCTTTCAGAGCATCTTGAGCGGTAACAGGCTATTGTAAGTTCTCCCATGCAATCCAATTTGTACACTCTTCTAACAACAGTAGTATGCAATATGATTGGTGGAGCCATTGCCCGCCTCGTGCGGCTATCGGGAAACGAGATGCAACGTAAATGTTTTGCTGTCGTCCGAAACAAAAAATACTAACGATTAATTAGATATGGAACTTTTGATCATCTCATCTTGCTTCTTGGTCGTCTTGCCGAATTCGCGGCGAAAGATTTGAAGCGGAAAAGGAAAGCTTTGCAAGCAAATGGAGGACAATGGCGACCTCCGTCCGCTGAACCTGTAGAACCCGGCTCAGCTGGCCAGAATGCTCCGCATCAGTCTGGACCTCCCCAGATGCCAAGCTTTGCGGGTATGATGCCAGGCACTGAAGGCAAGGCGAAGCTGCCCCGTGGGTTCAGTCCACGAAGAGAGGATTCTCCGATAAGCGAGGATGATAGTCGTAGTCTTGAAGACTGGACTGTTGAGGCAGAAGAGGAATGGCACGAGATCCATACGGCTTTTAGCATACTCAAGGAACATTTCGGCCCAGATTTTCAACCTTTGGGACCAGAGCACTGTCAGCTAATCGAATCACCATTTGGGCCTGCGCTACAATATCGAACCTACAGCATTTCTGGCATTTGGATTATCTATTATATGGGTCTTATTCTCTGTCACCGTTATCGTCCAACCATGCCTCCCGCAGCTACGATGGCTGCAGGCTTCGCTGCTCATCAAACAGGCTTCTATGCGAATGAAATCGGTCGTATTAGTGCAGCGATCGCCCCTGACGCCTCGCAAGTGACAGAGGTGTCGACTGGAGTAGGCGCTGGTCTGATTGAGTGTACCTTTGGCCTCTTCATAGCTGGTGTCCAGGTACGTGCTTCCATGTCCATGTCTCTCCCCATGGAAACTGAGAACTAACACCTTGGTAGTACCAAAACCTTGCGCAACGCAGCTGGCTAGTTCAAAGATGCCTCGACATAGCACGTCTGACTGGTTGGCAGATTGCCAAAGCAATTGCAATGGGTTGCGAATCGGCATGGACTAGAGCTGCAGAGATGGGGAGAGGACCGCCTTATACCAGGAGGACGGAAAGGAGAATAGATCAGGAAGATTGGTATAAGAAAAGAAAAGGAACCGATCCACTCTCATCGGGGGCGCAAAATCGAGTGAAAATTTTCATCGCTCGAACAGATAGGGTGTATTATGCATTGGGACTGCTCGGCGTGGAGCAAGACCTGGAGAATCTTGACTTTGACGATGACGACGAGGGTTCGGCGGAATGAGCTCACGGTGCTCTAGAATAGCTTAATGAGAAAACGGCCAACTAACTTTGGGCAGGCGGAAAAGGAAATCTTGTCAGGATAGAGGAAGACTCGACCTAATCAAGCAAGATGCATGGTCCGTTTAAGGCCATGTCTTAGATGCGGTTTTGTGAATTGAGGAAAAGGCACATGAACACCATACCTGGCAATGTGGCCAGGAGCCGTCAATTCTATCGTGAGGTTTATATTCTGCTCTATATCAATTTGCTGGTAACCTTTCCACCACTGCAGCCATCTCTGCATCAGTGTAGATTCGGAAACCCTTTTCTTTTGTTACACTTGCCAACTGCACGTTTTTGGAATCCAATTTCTCCTCCATGACTTGCTTCAATGTCTTCAAAACGAGTGTCTCAGCCTCTTCGATAGTAAGGGACTACAGTTTACTTGTCAGGAAGAGTCTGATATGCACTTGGACAAGGACAAATCACCTTATGAAACTCATTTTGTAATTCGGCCTGTGCACCCTCCGATCCAGACCCGATTGCTTTAGCATCATACCTGTAAAATGTTCCGCTTGGCTCCGCATGGTAGAGTTGAGGCCCATCCTCGTCGAAGCCTGCAATGAGAAGAGCTACACCAAACGGTCTGCTCATGATGCTCTCCTCTCCATCAGCTCCTTCTCCAAATCTTAGAGCCAGATCACATATAGCTTGGGTGCAGCTCTCAACTCTTAGCGGCTCGTTGTAGTGAAAAGCGTGGTTTTGAGACTCTACACGGGCGTGTTCGACCATAGACCGTGCATCAGCTTGCAGGCCGGACATGGCGCAGCCGATATGACGGTCGATTTCAACAATCTTTTCGACAGATGAGGTTTCAAGGAGGGTAGACGTAACACGCTTCTCTACACCCAGGACAACTCCACCACCTGTGGCTACCCCGATGGCCGTAGATCCAAGCTTGATCGCCTCGAGAGAGTATTCGACTTGAAACAGGCGACCTTCTGGTGAGAAGGTACTGTCGAGAGATGGTTAGACTCGGCTTTACAATACACAGAAGACTTTTGGCAGCGATATTACTGACTTTATACCTCGATCTGCCACAGTTGTCAATCATGAGCTCCTTAGCAAACATACAGGAGCTGTGTGAGAACGTACCATATTCTGATCTTGCAATAAACATTGTGAAGCGCAAGGCAGACCTTGCAACGAACCAAGGTGTATCAAGGATTCGGAGATTTGAAACAAAACTGAGGCGGATATTTAGAAATAGGATGGACCCAGCAGGTAGTTCTCGTAGAGTAGTTAGAAGAGATAGGGAACAGAGCTGTGCTGCTTTGGAATTATCGCAGGCAGCATGTCCACGCAGTCTGAGCTCCAACGGGAGCACTAGCTAGGCCAATTCAACCTTAATCATTGAAATTTAGCGAGCGAGCTGCGTTACGCGACGCGTTTGGAAGATCCTCGACTTCCCACGCGCCAGGATCATATTATCAACCAGAATATGCTGTTCAAGTGGGGTACTTGCACTTGCACTTGCACTACCCATCACCGCTGCGCAACAAATTCCATGTTGCAGCGATGTCGTCATCGTCCAATGTTAGGGCGACCACACAGACGGAGCGCCGAAGTGTACATGACAATTCAGGACCTGGAAAAGCCCGCATAGCGTCAGGGTCCGGAGGGAGTAAGTCGGAACGACCAGATGGAAAAAGATCACACTCGCCCCAGCCCTCAGCTGGCGGTGCAACACACAAGAGGATGCCCTCTGGTTCACAGCGCGCTTCTAGAAATATTGAGGAGAGAAGGACGGAAAGGGTTCATGTCACGACCCGAGAGACCTTAACGTCACGGGTGAAAAGCCCTGAACGACGTCCGGCTCCTTCAGTCCTTGCCTCAGAGCGGTCTAAGCCTGGAGGTGGTGTCAAACTCAACATGTCTGATTTAGGTCTCAAGGCAAGCAGGACAGAGCAAATCCAAGGTGAGTGCTTGAGTGGCTGTCTCAAACTGCTACGAATTCAGGAATTCATCTGAGTGTTGTATCATCTAGTACTATGGAGCCCCGAAGCAACTCTAGTGCCCCATACGAGTGCGCCGCTGGCATCTCGAATTTCAGTCCCACCTTTGGCAGCACAGGCACCGCAATCACTACAGCCAAGACCGTTACAAGAATTGTCATTGGAAGTTCAGGAAGCAGCAATTTTGGAAGATTTACTATTCGTATTTATGGGATATGAAGGGCAGTACATTCGTTTTGCTGCTGGATATAACCCATCAGTGGAGAAAGATCGACTAGGGGGACCTAGCTTTAAGCTTCTACCGGGCTTAGACCCCAGTTTAAGAGACCTTACGACAACAATGCTAAAGATGGCAACCCACTATGGTGCTATAGAGGCATTTGTCGAAGTGCAAAGTAGGGAAGAATTCGGTACTGTGAATCATGCTCTTTGCGCCGCGATACGAAAATTGCTTCAGGATTACTTGGTATTGATCGCTCAACTCGAGACGCAGTTTCTCACCAACCCTACCTTTACGCTACATGTGTTGCATTTACACACTCTTCCAACAAGTCACATGATGTTTCAGCTCTACTCCCTGGCTCACGAGATATTGAAGCGGAATTCACTTCTGGAAGAGGACCTAGAGGATTCCGAGGGAGATTTTGACGACATAGAGAACATCCTGGAGACGCTTAGGGAAGGAGGCGACCTCGGGCCTGGTAATATACCTGGTAAAAAGATCTGCAAAGGCGGCAGCGTTTTGGGTCTAATTACAAAGAGACTTGAAACGATGTCTGGAGATCCTGCAGCTCGCACACTACTCACTTGTCTACTGCGAGATTCTAGTCGTCCTTATATGATGATGTTGAACGAGTGGTTACATCATGGTAGTATCAAGGATCCCCATGCCGAGTTCCTTGTGAAGGAGCAGAAGAGTATCAAGCGCGAACGACTTGAGGAGGATTACACTGACGAATATTGGGAGCGAAGATATACCATTCGAGACAATGACGTACCTCCGCAGCTTGAAGGGGTTAAAGATAAGGTCTTACTCGCTGGAAAGTATCTGAATGTCGTTCGGGAATGCGGTGGGGTTGATGTGAGTAAGGCTGTTAAGGATGTTCCTCGGTCATTTGACGACAATCGATTCCTGGATAATGTGAATAGCGCCTATGCATATGCAAACGAGTCACTAATGAAGCTTCTGTTGACAACACACGCACTTCCCGCCCGCTTAAGATCTCTTAAGCATTACTTCTTCCTAGATCAGTCGGACTTCTTCTCCTATTTCCTTGAATTGGGAACCTCTGAACTACGGAAGCCAGTCAAATCTGTTAATACAAGCAAGCTTCAATCATTACTCGATCTTGTCTTGCGTCAACCGGGCAGCGTTGCTGCGCAGGATCCGTTCAAGGAAGACATCAAGGTTGAGATGAACGAAATTAGTCTGACGAATTCCCTCACTAGAGTGGTTAATATATCCGGTATCGAACAAGGTGAAACGTTGCAGACTCCTGCCTCTCAACCAACATCCGACAGCGATAAAGGTGCAGTGGGATTCACGTCACTCCAGCTAGATTACTCCGTACCTTTCCCTGTTTCCCTTGTTATCAGTCGGAAGACTGTGTGGAGGTATCAAGCATTGTTCCGATATCTGCTGTCCCTTCGCTACCTCGAGCAACAGCTCGTCGCGAGCTGGCAGACGCATACTAGGGTAACAAGCTGGACGCATAAGAGTTCTATGAGTGGGATAGAAATGTGGAAAAGGCGGGCCTGGACGTTAAGGGCCCGAATGTTAGTGTTTGTTCAGCAGCTTCTATATTTCTGTACTGCTGAGGTTATCGAGCCAAACTGGCAGGCTTTTATGGCACGTCTAAGTACAAAAGAGGACAATAAGGATGGCACAGCTTCTGTAACCCGCACCGTGGATGAGCTAATGCAGGATCATGTTGATTTCCTTGACACTTGTCTCAAGGAGTGCATGCTTACCAATAGCAACCTTTTAAGAGTGGGTACTGTCTGATTCCATAGAGGTCATCAACTGATATTGTCAAGATACATTCCAAGCTGATGCACACATGCACGATGTTTGCGACTTATACGGCATGGTTATCACGCGAACTGGAGAAAACGGATCCAGACTTGATAGGCAGCAAGAAGCCAGACAACATGAGCATGAAGCAGTGGAATAAATATCAGGAGGAGCGGAGTCAACGTCACACAAACTCGAACGCTTCTTCGAATGCATCTGCTGGTGCCGCATCTGATGTTGCACGGTTGGAAAAGCTCTCTGATACATTGCAGAAATATGAGTTCAATTTTAGCAGGCATCTACAGATTCTATTGGACAGTCTCAACCACTACGCAGCAACGGAGACAGTGGTTCTTCTCGGACTTTGCGCGAGGCTCAGTACGGCGAATCAGGGAACGCAGTTCAGCGGGCTTCGTAATGACGACGACGCGGCCACCTGACCATGAAGGTATGAGATTTCGCGATAGTACTTAATGCGATGAATGAAATTATGCGTATAACGAACGCATTTGATATATACGGAGGATTCGGCGTTAAGCGTCATACAGGGAAGCTGGTTGGGAGTCGACACATTGGGGGAAAAAAAGGACAGAGTCAGTGACAGAAAGTTACAGGTTAGATTCTTCTATAGAATCTTACGGCAGAAGATAAAAGCGTGCGACTTCCGTGCCAATGCCTATTGTACATAGCGAACTTGTATTTAATATGATACATGCCAAAACAGAAGCGCGAGTTCTGTTCATGACTCGACAATGAGCTGCTTCACTATTTTTGCAATGTCCCCTCTTGCTACAGGCTTCTCCCCCAAGATCTCAGGCGCGAGGACTCTCTTCATCACTTCACCCATCTGCATCGTAGCACCCTCTTTCTTCATCTTGTCCACCACTCCCTTCACAGCCGCCATGATATCCTCATCTCCAACCGTCTCCACCCCACTCGCATATTCCTCCATAATCCGCAATTGGCTCTCCTCCTTCTCCACCAAGTCTTGGCGTCCCGCGGCCTTAAACTCCGCACTTGCTATACGGCTTGCGTTTGCTGACTTGCGAAGGAGGGCGAGCATTTGCAGATCCGTGTTGACGGGAGTGGATGTTTTGGAAGCGTTAAGGGTTTGAGTGAGGAGAGAGCGGAGGACGGAGAGCCGGTTGGTGTCTTTAGCTTGCATGGCAGCTTTCAGATCCTTCCTGGACGGTATTTGTAGTCAGTATCTCAAATTGGAGCTGTAATGTGCTGAAAGGGGAGTATACCTGATCTTGAGGAGCATTGGTGGCGCTGTCGCTGTGGATGTGGAGCCTGTGGCATAGTACCGGCTGCAGAGCCTCGAGGCTCTGTGGCTTATTCTCAAGATCATTGGATTCAAGTTACAAATCGAATATATTGACAAGCAAAGACACCTCGAGGTTGTTTACCTTTAACTGCTCAACTGGATTTCTCAACTCGCCAAGCAATTATTCTAGAGCTCGCCCGAAGCGAGCCAGGTTGCACCATAGCTTCGGAACAGACGAGGATAAAATGCCGGCAGAACTCCTCAGAACGGGCTGTCTCGTGACCATCCCAGAGTCACTCATCACAGAAACCTATGAGTTCTGTCTGGTTTATCTTGAATGCCATGTAATCAAATCAGAGTGTATCAAACATACTTTGGTCTATTTGACTTCCAACAGCCAATCAGGTGTGGGCACCACAATAGGAAATGCCCTTTCGTCCTCAAAAGTAAGCATCTCTCTCGTCGCGTCAGCGAAACCTCACATCAAGTGCGGATGTTGGAGCCGGGCGAGTTTTATTCAATAATGAATCAGGGCCCTTTGAAGTGGATAAGATGTTCTTATATAGGTCTTTTGGCAATGTTCCCGCATATTTCCGTATGGAATTATTTGCCCATGAGCACTGTGTCCTGTCATCTTTTGTAGCCTACGCAATTTCTCTCGATTAATATTAT
>Ga0335075_10006310_pt1 | contig 18314 bp, 25 predicted proteins | sample Lox_Sample_24_FD_206723 | JGI IMG/M metagenome (GOLD analysis project Ga0335075, IMG submission 206723) | Soil microbial communities from Loxahatchee National Wildlife Refuge, Florida, United States - Lox_Sample_2.4 | ecosystem: Environmental > Terrestrial > Soil > Wetlands | place: USA... | reverse complement strand
GATGCTCATGCACCGGCACCGGATCCGTTGCGGCACGCTCCATTTCCAGTTGGCGCTAGCCACTCATTGGAACTGCGCTACCTGTTCAATGTCGGCGGCGCACCGCGGCTGGATCCCGGACAGCGGATGCTGTCCGACCAGATGATCAGCTATTGGAGCCATTTCGTCGCCGACGGCGCACCGAAGGCCAAGGGCCAGCCGGGTTGGCCGGCCAAAGCCGGCGATCCCGACCACAATTTCTGGATGTCGTTGCGGCCTGACGGCAGCGGGGTCATCACCAATTTCGAGGAATTACATCAGTGCCCGTTCTGGGCGTCACTGAAGGGCAGGTCGTGAGAACCCCAGAGCCGGACATCTTCACCGAAGACTGGTTGACGGCCTGGAACCGCCATGACATCGATGCGGTGCTCGCTCATTTTCACCACGATGTCGTGTTCACCTCACCGGTTGCGGCTCGGGTGGTGCCCGACTCCGGAGGCGTAGTGCGAGGCAGGGCGGCGTTGCGCGAATACTGGAGCGCCGCATTGAAGACCATGCCCGACCTCCACTTCGAAATCGTCGGTGTGTATCAGGGCGAGTCGGTCCTGGTCATCAATTACCGCAACCAGAATGGCGCGCTGGTGAATGAGGTGCTCGAGTTCGACGGCGGGCTTGTGCGCCGCGGGCACGGAACTTACCTGGTGCGCGTCTAGCCGGTCGGCCCTGTGCGCTCGGTTGCGGGCGCGCTGGCGGGCGCTGGCCAGCCCCAGCGGCGACGCCTGCCCTCCGCTGGTCAGCCGCCGCCGGGTGCGCCGCCGCCGGGAGCGTTGTTGGGTGTTTGCCCAGGGGCTGGCACTCGCGGCGCCGGCGCGGCGGGAGCGAAAGGCGGCGGCAGCGGCTGCGGGTTATCGCAGGGCATGCCTCTCGGGGTGTTCGGCGGACAGGGAAACTGTGGGAAGGGGCCGGGGTGGGCGCCGACACCGGCAAGCCCTAAGCCGACGGCCAGCATGGCTGTCGCTGCCGCGCAGCGTGCGGAAATGCGCATGCTTCTGCTTACCCCGGACGAACCGGCGTCGAGCGGCGGCCTCGGCGGTTGTGATGCACTTCACATCGTCAGCTGCTGTTCTGTCACGTTCTTAATCGCCAGTCAAGGCGCCGATCTGCTGACCCGGACTTGGCACCGCGCTGGGAGCTCAGCAGGGACTGGCTCAGCACCCTGGACGAGGCACCGTTGCGGCATGCGTACCTCAGCCAGGCCCGGCTCCATCCGCGCCACCTCCGGTAGTAGCGACGCGAAATAACCGAACTCGTCCCATCGCCGCTGCCGAGAAGGGCTCTGGTGCCCCCGGGACGGCCGGAAAGCCGCCGGCGCTGCCCGTGGGGACACCGCGGATCGGTCGGACTGGTCGCCGGGTCGCGGGGATTTGGCCGATACCAGGATCTAGGGCATACTGTTCAGGTTGCCTTGCGCCGGGTTTAGGCCTGGTCGGGCATACGACCGGCGCCCAAACGGGCGCGTCCGGTCCCATCCTTGGAGCGCGACGAATTTCGGTCGCGGACCAGGCTGCGTGCGGGCGACACACCCGACCGCGGGGGCCGGTGGACCAAGACAGGTAAACAGCGGCGCAACATCCGGGCGCGACGCCAGATCGATTCGGGCGATCGGCGCTCGGCGGAACACCGGGTCCGGACACTGGAGAGTGAGGTAGGAGAAGCGTGGCGGGACAGAAGATCCGCATCAGGCTCAAGGCCTACGACCACGAGGCCATTGACGCCTCGGCGCGCAAAATCGTCGAGACGGTTGTCCGGACCGGCGCCAGCGTGGTGGGTCCGGTGCCACTGCCCACTGAGAAGAACGTGTACTGCGTGATTCGCTCTCCGCACAAATACAAGGACTCGCGGGAGCATTTCGAAATGCGTACCCACAAGCGGCTGATCGACATCCTCGATCCGACACCGAAGACCGTTGACGCGCTGATGCGCATCGATCTGCCTGCCAGCGTCGACGTCAACATCCAGTAGGAGATCTGCGAGCAATGGCGAGAAAGGGCATTCTGGGCACCAAACTGGGTATGACGCAGGTGTTCGACGAGAACAATCGCGTTGTCCCGGTGACGGTGGTCAAGGCCGGGCCGAACGTGGTGACCCGCATCCGCACGCCCGAACTTGACGGCTACAGCGCGGTGCAACTGGCCTATGGCGAGATCAGTCCTCGTAAGGTCAACAAGCCGCTGGGCGGTCAGTACGCTGCCGCGGGCGTCAACCCACGCCGGCACCTGGCTGAATTGCGTCTCGACGATGCCGAGGCGGCAGCCGATTACCAGGTGGGCCAGGAACTGACGGCCGAGATCTTCTCTGCCGGAAGCTATGTCGATGTGACTGGCACTTCGAAGGGCAAGGGTTTCGCCGGAACCATGAAGCGGCACGGCTTCCGCGGGCAGGGCGCCAGCCACGGCGCTCAGGCGGTGCATCGTCGTCCCGGTTCCATCGGTGGTTGTGCCACTCCGGCACGGGTGTTCAAGGGCACTCGAATGGCCGGCCGGATGGGTAATGACCGGGTGACCACACAGAACCTCTTGGTGCACAAGGTCGATGCCGAGAACGGCGTGCTGTTGATCAAGGGTGCCGTGCCCGGCCGCACCGGTGGACTCGTCATGGTCCGTAGCGCGATCAAACGGGGTGAGAAGTAATGGCTACCCAGAAGACCGAAAAGGCCGAGAAGGCTCAGAAAACCCAGAAGGTTGACGTCAAAACGCCGGCCGGCAAGACCGAAGGCTCGGTTGAGTTGCCGGCCGAGCTGTTCGATGCGCCCGCGAATATCGCGTTGATGCACCAGGTGGTGACCGCGCAACGGGCCGCGGGCCGCCAAGGCACGCACTCGACCAAGACCCGTGGCGAGGTCCGCGGCGGCGGCCGGAAGCCGTACCGGCAGAAGGGCACCGGTCGTGCACGGCAGGGCTCGACACGCGCTCCGCAGTTCAGCGGCGGTGGCGTCGTGCACGGTCCTAAGCCGCGCGATTACAGCCAGCGCACTCCGAAGAAGATGATTGTTGCTGCGCTGCGCGGCGCGTTGTCCGACCGGGCCCGCAATGGCCGCATCCACGCGGTGACCGAGCTGGTATCGGGCCAGACTCCGTCGACCAAGAACGCCAAGGTTTTTCTGGGCACGTTGACCGACCGCAAGCAGGTGCTGGTTGTCATCGGACGTAGCGACGAGACCGGTGCCAAGAGTGTGCGCAACCTGCCCGGTGTGCACGTCCTGACGCCGGACCAGCTCAACACCTATGACGTGCTGCGCGCCGACGACGTGGTGTTTTCCGTCGAGGCTCTAAATGCCTACATCGCGGCCAATACTATGACCGCTGAGGAGGTTTCGGCCTGATGGCGACCGTCACTGACCCCCGCGACATCATCCTGGCTCCGGTCATCTCCGAGAAGTCCTACGGCCTGATCGACGACAACGTGTACACGTTCCTGGTGCACCCCGATTCGAACAAGACACAGATCAAGATCGCGATTGAGAAGATCTTCTCGGTCAAGGTGGCAGCGGTGAACACCGCCAACCGCCAGGGCAAGCGCAAGCGCACCAGGACCGGGTACGGCAAGCGCAAGAGCACCAAGCGCGCCATCGTGACGTTGGCGCCTGGCAGCAAGCCAATCGACCTGTTCGGAGCACCGGCCTAGCCGAGGATAGAGAGACTTAACAGACATGGGAATTCGCAAGTACAAGCCGACGACTCCGGGTCGCCGCGGTGCCAGCGTCTCCGATTTCGCCGAGATCACGCGCTCCACTCCGGAAAAGTCGTTGGTCCGGCCCCTGCATGGTCGTGGAGGACGCAACGCGCACGGCCGGATCACCACCCGCCACAAGGGTGGGGGACACAAGCGTGCCTACCGGGTGATCGACTTTCGCCGCAACGATAAGGACGGCGTCAACGCGAAGGTCGCGCACATCGAATACGACCCCAACCGCACCGCGAACATCGCGCTGCTGCATTACCTGGACGGCGAAAAGCGTTACATCATCGCGCCGCATGGACTTTCACAGGGCGACGTTGTGGAGTCCGGCGCCAACGCCGATATCAAGCCGGGCAATAACCTGCCGCTACGCAATATTCCGGCGGGTACCTTGATCCACGCAGTTGAGCTACGGCCGGGTGGGGGAGCCAAGCTGGCTCGCTCGGCCGGGTCGAGCATCCAATTGCTGGGCAAGGAAGGCACTTACGCGTCGTTGCGGATGCCCAGCGGTGAGATCCGTCGCGTCGACGTGCGCTGCCGCGCCACCGTGGGCGAGGTCGGCAACGCCGAGCAGGCCAACATCAACTGGGGTAAGGCCGGCCGGATGCGCTGGAAGGGCAAACGCCCGTCCGTGCGTGGCGTGGTGATGAACCCGGTGGACCACCCGCACGGCGGTGGTGAGGGAAAGACCTCCGGTGGTCGTCACCCGGTCAGCCCGTGGGGCAAGCCCGAGGGGCGTACCCGCAGCAGCCACAAGCCCAGCGACAAGCTCATCGTCCGACGCCGGCGCACCGGCAAGAAGCACGGGCGCTAGGAAAGCCGGAAGTAGCCAGGAGTAGCACATGCCACGCAGCCTGAAAAAGGGTCCGTTCGTCGACGACCATCTGCTGAAAAAGGTCGACGCGCAGAACGAGAAGAACAGCAAGCAGGTCATCAAGACCTGGTCGCGGCGCTCGACCATTATTCCCGACTTCATCGGTCACACGTTCGCAGTCCATGACGGCCGCAAGCACGTCCCGGTGTTCATCACCGAGGCGATGGTGGGTCACAAGCTGGGTGAATTCGCGCCAACACGCACCTTCAAGGGACACATCAAGGACGACCGGAAGGCCAAGCGGCGATGACTTCAGCTACTGGGGCTACTGAATTTCCCTCTGCGGTCGCCAAAGCGCGCTTCGTGCGGGTGTCGCCGACCAAGGCGCGCCGGGTGATCAATTTGGTGCGCGGCAAGTCGGTGTCGGAGGCGCTGGACATTCTGCGCTGGGCGCCGCAGGCGGCCAGCCTGCCGGTGGCCAAGGTCATCGCGAGCGCCGCCGCCAACGCCCAGAACAACAACGGCTTGGATCCGGCGACTCTGGTGGTGGCCTCCGTGTCCGCCGACGACGGCCCGACCGCCAAGCGGATCCGTCCGCGTGCCCAGGGCCGCGCTTTCCGGATTCGCCGACGCACCAGCCACATCACGGTGGTGGTGGAAAGCCGGCCCGATAAGGATCACCGGGGCTCGCAGTCTGCGAGCGCGGCCCGCGCCCGGCGCGCACAGGCCAGTAAGGCTGCCGCGGGCAAGGCGCCGGCGAAGCAGGCTGCTGCGAAGAAGGCGCCGGCCAAGAAGGCAACTGCCGAAAAAGCGCCCGCGAAGAAGGCACCTACCAAGAAGGCGCCCGCGAAGAAGGCATCCGCCACAAAGTCCACTGAGGCGCACACCACTTCGGAAGCGAAGGGAGGCTCGCAGTAGTGGGCCAGAAGATTAATCCGCACGGATTCCGGCTCGGTATTACGACCGACTGGAAGTCGCGGTGGTATGCGGACAAGCAATACGCGGAGTATGTCAAGGAGGACGTGGCGATTCGTCGACTGCTGTCCACCGGCTTGGAACGCGCGGGGATTGCCGACGTGGAGATCGAGCGCACCCGGGACCGAGTTCGAGTCGATATCCACACCGCCCGGCCGGGCATCGTCATCGGCCGTCGCGGCACCGAGGCCGACCGCATCCGCGCCGATCTGGAGAAGCTGACCGGTAAGCAGGTCCAGCTCAACATCCTGGAAGTGAAAAACCCTGAATCGCAAGCCCAGTTGGTGGCGCAGGGCGTCGCCGAGCAGTTGAGCAACCGCGTGGCATTTCGCCGCGCGATGCGCAAGGCCATCCAGTCGGCCATGCGTCAGCCCAACGTCAAGGGCATCCGGGTGCAGTGCTCGGGCCGCCTCGGCGGCGCGGAGATGAGCCGCTCGGAGTTCTACCGCGAGGGCCGGGTTCCGCTGCATACGTTGCGCGCCGACATCGACTACGGCCTGTACGAAGCCAAGACCACGTTCGGTCGTATCGGCGTGAAGGTGTGGATCTACAAGGGCGACATCGTTGGTGGTAAACGCGAACTGGTCGCCCCCTCTGCTCCCGGTGCCGAACGTCCGCGCCGCGAGCGGCCGTCGGGCACCCGTCCGCGCCGCAGCGGCGCCGCGGGTACGACGGCGACCAGCACCGAGGCCGGACGCGCGGCTTCGGGCGCTGAAGAGGCTTCTGCCCCATCGGCGGCTGCGCTGCCGGACAACGAGCCGGCTCTCGAGACGCAGAGTACGGAGAGCTGAATCATGTTGATTCCCCGCAAGGTCAAGCACCGCAAGCAGCACCATCCGCGGCAACGCGGGATCGCCAGCGGCGGCACACAGGTGAGCTTCGGCGACTATGGCATCCAGGCGCTGGAGCATGCCTACATCACCAACCGGCAGATCGAGGCGGCTCGTATCGCCATCAACCGGCACATCAAGCGTGGCGGCAAGGTCTGGATCAACATCTTTCCGGATCGCCCGCTGACCAAGAAGCCGGCGGAGACCCGAATGGGTTCTGGTAAGGGCTCGCCGGAGTGGTGGGTGGCCAACGTCAAGCCGGGTCGCGTCCTCTTTGAGCTCAGCTACCCGAACGAATCGATCGCCCGGGCCGCGTTGACCCGCGCGATCCACAAGCTGCCGATCAAGGCACGCATCGTAACCCGAGAGGAGCAGTTCTGATGGCAGTGGGAATTTCCCCTGGCGAACTGCGCGAGCTCACCGATGAAGAGCTGATCGACCGGCTGCGCGAATCCAAGGAAGAGCTGTTCAACCTGCGGTTCCAGATGGCCACCGGCCAGCTCAACAACAATCGTCGACTCCGCACGGTACGCCAGGAGATTGCACGCATTTACACCGTGCTACGTGAACGTGAACTGGGCCTGGCCTCCGGGCCCGGTGGTGAGGACTCGTAATGACAGAAGCGAAGACCGGCTCGCGCACTCCCGCGAAGAAGACCGCCAAGGCCGCGCCGAAGGCCGCTGCAAAAGCCGCCGCGCCGAACGAGACGGCGGGCAATGCCAAGGGCCCCAAGCACACACCCCGCACCCCGAAGCCCCGCGGTCGGCGCAAGACCCGTATCGGTTACGTGGTGAGCGACAAGATGCAGAAAACCATCGTCGTCGAGCTGGAAGACCGTGTGCGTCACCCGCTGTACGGCAAGATCATCCGGACCACCAAGAAGGTCAAGGCGCATGACGAGAACGGCATCGCCGGCATCGGCGACCGTGTCTCGCTGATGGAGACGCGTCCGCTCTCGGCAACGAAGCGCTGGCGGCTCGTCGACATCCTCGAAAAAGCCAAGTAGGCGGCCGAGGCCCACTACTCGCAAAAGCCCCCAAAACTTGGTTGTTTCGGGGGCTTTTGGTTTCCCGCATCAGTCGTCAACTCTGCGGTATAGGCTGCATCCGGTATCCCGGGGGTCCACCACGAGAGTGAGGCCGGCGATGACGACCGAGTTCAACGGCAAGATCGAACTGGATATCCGGGATTCGGAGCCGGATTGGGGTCCGTTCGCAGCGCCGACCGCGCCGGAGAACGCCCCCAACGTCCTGTATCTGGTGTGGGATGACACCGGCATCGCGACCTGGGACTGCTTTGGCGGGCTGGTGGAGATGCCGGCGATGACGCGCATCGCCGAGCGCGGTATCCGGCTGTCGCAGTTTCACACCACGGCGCTGTGTTCACCGACGCGGGCGTCGTTATTGACCGGCCGCAACGCGACCACGGTGGGCATGGCCACCATCGAAGAATTCACCGACGGTTTCCCTAACTGCAATGGGCGGATCCCCGCTGACACCGCGCTGCTCTCCGAGGCGCTCGCGGAGCACGGCTACAACACCTACTGCGTCGGAAAGTGGCACCTGACGCCGCTAGAAGAGTCCAGCATGGCTTCGACCAAGAGACACTGGCCGACGGCGCGCGGTTTCGAACGGTTCTACGGTTTCTTGGGTGGCGAGACCGACCAGTGGTATCCGGACCTGGTGTATGACAACCATCCGGTGAACCCGCCGGGGACACCCGAGGACGGCTATCACCTGTCGAAGGACATTGCCGACAAGACGATCGAGTTCATCCGGGACGCCAAGGTGATCGCGCCGGACAAGCCGTGGTTTAGCTACGTGTGTCCCGGGGCCGGGCATGCGCCGCATCACGTCTTCAAAGAGTGGGCGGACAAGTATGCCGGCAAGTTCGACATGGGCTACGAGCGCTACCGCGAGATCGTGCTGGAAAAGCAGAAGTCGATGGGGATTGTGCCGCGCGACACTGAATTGTCGCCCATCAACCCGTATTTGGACGTCACGGGGCCAGACGGCCAGCCGTGGCCGCCGCAGGACACGGTGCGGCCCTGGGACTCACTCAACGACGAAGAGAAGAAGCTGTTTTGCCGGATGGCGGAGGTGTTCGCCGGTTTCCTGAGTTACACCGATGCCCAGATCGGTCGGATTCTGGACTATCTCGAGGAGTCCGGCCAACTGGACAACACCATCATCGTGGTGATCTCCGATAACGGGGCCAGCGGTGAGGGCGGTCCGAACGGGTCGGTGAACGAGGGCAAGTTCTTCAACGGTTACATCGACACCGTCGAGGAGAGCATGAAGCTCTTCGACCACCTCGGCGGTCCGCAGACCTACAACCATTATCCGATCGGGTGGGCGATGGCGTTCAATACGCCCTACAAGCTGTACAAGCGGTACGCCTCGCATGAGGGCGGTATCGCTGACACGGCGATCATTTCGTGGCCCAACGGTATCGCTGCGCATGGCGAGGTGCGTGACAACTACGTCAATGTTTGTGATATCACCCCGACTGTGTATGACCTGCTGGAGATGACGCCGCCGCAGACCGTCAAGGGCATCCCGCAGAAGCCCTTCGATGGTGTGAGTTTCAAAGCGGCCCTTGCCGATCCTGGTGCCGATACCGGCAAGCGGACGCAGTTCTACACCATGCTGGGCACCCGAGGCATTTGGCATGAGGGTTGGTTCGCCAACACCGTGCACGCCGCCTCGCCGGCGGGCTGGTCGCATTTCGACGCCGATCGTTGGGAGCTGTTCCACATCGAGGCCGACCGCAGCCAGTGCCACGACCTAGCTGCTGAGCAGCCCGAGAAACTGGAGGAACTCAAGGCGCTGTGGTTCTCCGAGGCTGCCAAGTACAACGGCCTGCCGTTGGCGGATCTGAACCTGATGGAAACGTTGACCAGGGTCCGGCCCTACCTGGTCGGCGAGTTGTCCAGCTATGTCTACTATCCCGACTGCGCAGACGTCGGCATCGGTGCGGCCGCCGAGATTCGCGGACGGTCGTTTGCGGTGCTGGCCGACGTGACCGTCGACACCACCGGCGCCGAAGGGGTGCTGTTCAAGCAGGGCGGGGCGCACGGCGGGCATGTGTTGTTTATCCAGGATGGGCGACTGCACTACGTCTACAACTTCCTCGGTGAGCGTCAGCAACTGATTTCGTCGTCCGACCTGATACCACTGGGCAAGCATTTGTTCGGTGTCCGTTATGAGCGCACCGGGACGGTACCGAACAGCCACACACCGGTCGGTGACGCCACGCTGTTCATCGACGACACCGTGGCCGGCACGCTTTCCGGTGTCACGAGCCACCCGGGAACGTTCGGATTGGCGGGTGCCGGTATCACGGTCGGGCGCAACGGCGGTTCGGCGGTGTCCAGCCGCTACAAAGCGCCGTTCGCGTTCACCGGCGGGACCATCGCCCAGGTCACTGTCGACCTTTCTGGCCGGCCGTACGAAGACGTGGAAAGGCAACTAGCGCTCGCTTTTTCGCGTGACTGAAATGCCGGCGCGGTCCAGGTACGCGGTAGTCGGCTTGGCGAGTCTGCTGTGGCTGTCGGCGGGCGTGGCCGTGGGGTGCGAGAAAACCACGGGCGGCACTGCTGCCCGGCTCGGCGGGACCGCTTCGTCCCCAAGCCCCGCCGCACCGACACAGTCCCCCCCGACCGAACCGGTGCCCGGCGTCGAAATCACTCTGCCCGAACACATTCCGCCCAACGCATTCGCGTGTTTTCCAGAGCCGACCGGGATCGGCATCGGCACCGTCGCGCAGGTCGCTGACCTAGCCGCTCCGAGAATCACGGTCACAGTGCCCGACGGTTGGACTTCTGAACCCGGACAAGGCGATGTGGCGTTGAACCTCAACGGACCCGACGACCTGACCGGCGCGGTGACCATCGCCGCGACAACGCTCGACCCGGCCGTGGCCTTCGCCGAGTACGCCGCCAAGCTGAGGCGCTCGAAGCCCGACGTAAAAGTGGACATTGCAGGCGCGAAATTCTGCGGCTACAGCAGCCAGCAGCTGACCGGCGCGTTTCGCGGGCCACCTAACACGATCGATTTCGCCGACCGCATCACCCACATCTGGACCAACACCAACAAATACCTGGTGACGATTCATTTGGAAGGGCCAGCGGGCGCAGCGGGATTCGACGCGGCGAAAACCGCGCTGATGCAAGACTTCGCGGTCGTCATACCCTGAACGTATGCCCACCGAGCTGGTCGAACTGCCATCCGGTTCATTCCGCATGGGTTCGACGAGCTTCTACCCGGAGGAGGCACCGATCCACACGGCGACCGTCTACGCCTTCGCCATGGAGCGGCACCCGGTGACCAATGCTCAATTCGCCGAATTCGTCTCCGCGACAGGGTATGTGACGGTCGCCGAGCAACCGATAGACTCGGCGCTCTACCCGGGAGTCGATCCGGGCGAGTTGTGTGCGGGCGCGATGGTGTTTCGCCCGACGGCAGGCCCGGTCGACTTACGCGACTGGCGACAATGGTGGGTCTGGGTGCCGGGTGCGAGCTGGCGGCACCCGTTCGGGCCGGACAGCGATGTTGCAAACAGAGCCGATCATCCGGTTGTGCAAGTAGCCTTTCCCGATGCCGCGGCATACGCGCGCTGGGCCGGGCGACGGTTGCCGACCGAAGCCGAGTGGGAATACGCGGCCCGTGGCGGAGCCGCCACGACGTATGCGTGGGGCGACGAGGAGAAGCCCGGCGGGAAGCTGATGGCCAACACCTGGCAGGGCAGGTTCCCCTACCGCAACGATGGTGCGCTCGGCTGGGCCGGGACCTCCCCGGTGGGTTCCTTCCCGCCGAACCAGTTCGGCCTTCTCGACATGATCGGCAACGTCTGGGAGTGGACGACGACCGAATTCTCGGCCCATCACCGGCTGGACCAGCCGCCGAAGGCGTGCTGTGCGCCGTCGGGGCCCGCCGATCCGACGATCGCGCAGACGCTCAAGGGCGGTTCGCATCTGTGCGCACCCGAGTACTGCCACCGGTATCGCCCGGCCGCCCGGTCACCGCAATCGCAGGACACTGCGACCACCCACATCGGATTCCGATGCGTCAGCGATCTGACTGCCGGGTCACCTGATGGCGTCGACCGCGCTGGAGACTCGTGATTGAAAGTCGGGCGGCAGCGGGATGTAGCCGTGCTTGTCCAGGTCGATCTGGCCGGGGCCGAGCGTCGCCTGCAGGGCCGCTTTGACCGCCAGCCCGACCTGGGGGTCGGAGTATTTGGAGCAGACGATCTCGTAGGTGGCCATCACGATCGGGTAGACGTCTTCTTCGGTGGGGTTGTAGAAAGACGAGAGGTCGAGCACGAGGTCGTTGCCTTTGCCGACGATCTTGGCCCCGGCGATGGTTTTGCCGACCGAGTCGGTGCCGATGCGTACCGGGCGTCTCGACTTGCGGCTTGCCGGGGTTTTGATCTCCGCGGCATAAAGTCCCTCATCCATCGCGAATGACAGTTCGTTGTAGGTGATTGCGCCCTCGGTGTTCTTCACCATCGCCGAGGTGCCTTCGTTGCCCTTCGCGCCGGTGCCGACGCCGCCTTTGAAGTCCCTGCCGGTGCCCTGGGTCCACGCTCCGCCGGATGCGGCCTGCAGGTAGGCCTGGAAGTTGGCGGTGCTGCCGGATTTATCGCTGCGGTGGACGACGTGGATGTTCTCTGGCGGCATGGACGCGTTGAGCGACGTGATGGCCGGGTCATCCCAGCGGGTGATGCTGCCGTTGAAGATCCCGGCCAGCGCCGGCGCGTCGAGCACCAAAAAGTCGACGTTGTACAAGTTGTAGGTAATGGCCAGCGGCCCGAATACCACCGGCAGGTTCCAGGCGTCGGAGCCGCATCGCTGCTTGGCTGCGGCGTATTGGTCGGCGGACAGCGGGATGTCCGATCCGGCGAAATCGGTCTTGCCGGCGAGGAAGTCGCTGACTCCGTTGCCCGACCCGTTCGCTGTGTAGTTGAGCGTGTGCCCCGGGCACGCCTTGCCGTAAGCGCTGACGAACGACTTCATCGCGTTGGCCTGTGCGGTCGATCCGCTCGCGTCTATCACGGCCTTGCCGCCGCAGGTCACGACCTCGCTGGCGTAAGCCATGCTGGTGTGCGGGACCTCGCATCCCGACAGCGCGATGGTGCCCGCAGCCAGCAAACTCGCGGCGGCGACTAATCGCTTGTGCCTCATGTTGATTGCCTCACTCCGGAACTCGGTATGTGTTGAGAATTGCAGCTATCGAAACCCGCATGCAAACAAACATCAGATTAACTGGTCAGCGCCCCGCCCGCGGCCCGGTTGGGAAGCGGAAAATGCCGACAACGCGCCGATCTTGAACTGCGAGTTACCGCGGGATGGACAACGGGTGACGGAATTTTGGAGTCTTGCGGGGCAAAGTTATTTCGCCGCGCGGTCGGCACGGGTATTCGTTAACCTGACCCCGTGCTGCCCCGACTGTCGCGACTTTGCGGCGGCGACCGATGACCGTTGAAGCTCCGCCGGACGCGCCGCCATCGCCGCCGAAGAGAAAGCGATCGCGACGGGGCATCGCGATCGGGGTGGCCATTCTGCTGGCTTTCTTCGCCGCCTACGGCCTGTCGTTGCTCGGCGTCCGCCTGTTACAACGGTCCGAGGGTCCGCTCCCGCGCCTGGACTTGAGCCAGGCCGGCCCCGATGACACTGTGGTGCAGATTCGCCTCGAAGAGCTGAAGCCCACGACAAACCGCCTCACCGTGAATGTGCTCATCTATCCCGGCGAGTCGCTGGAAGACCAACGCTTCGATGAGCTGAACACCGACATTGCCGTACGTCTCTATCCACCGAACGACCTTGGAGACCTCCAGTTCCCGAAAGGAAAAGCGCCGGCGCAAGTCAGCACCACGATTCAGGCGCGCGGCAATCCCGGCAACTGGCCATTCGACTCGTACCGCACCGAGCAACTGTCGGCCGATGTGTTCGTCGGTTCTGGCGCCAACCGCAAGCGGATACCCGCGCTTGTCCAGGTGACCGGATCGATGGACGGCTGGGATGCCAGCGTCCGGCGCTCTACCGACACCAGCGAAACCGGAAGCCATAACAACAACAGCGCGATCATCACCCTGCATCGGGCCAAGGGCCCGCTGATCTTCGACCTGGGCATCATCGTGGTGCTGATCAGCCTGCCGACCTTGGCGCTGTTGGTGGCCATTCCGATGGCACTGGGTCGAAGGAAGTTCGTGCCGCCGTTCGCGACCTGGTATGCCGCGAACCTGTTCGCCATCGTGCCGCTGCGCAACATCCTCCCGGGCGCGCCACCGCCAGGTTCCTGGATCGACCAGGCTCTGGTGCAGTGGGTGCTGCTCGCGCTGGCGACGGCGATGGCGTTGTACATCTTCGCCTGGGTCCGACAAGGCGATTGAATTTCGCTGCATCCGGGCCGAACCGCGTAGGGTTCCACCGCCGGCGCACCCAACCCTTTCAGCGGCGGCCACGCTGTGGATAACCCGCCTTACCAGAATCAATCGAAAAACCGCCAGGTCGGGTGTCCTCGCCGGAGGCGATCGCCCGCTTGGATGAGCTGTTTGAGCGGCGTTATCCCTCGACCACACCGGTGTCGGCGGCCTTGCTGGATCGGATCACCACCTAGTGGCGCGCGGAGAACCGGGCCGCGGCGGCGTCATTGACCGCGATTGGGGAGTTGTTCGGCTACCGGCTCTCGCGGTGTTCGGACACCGAGGAGTGGACGGTCGACACCGAGGAGGCGGTGGCCGCTGAGGTGGCCGCGGCGCTGCGGATCAGCCAGCAGTTGGGCGCCAGCCGGCTGCGCTATGCCCGGGCCATGCGTGAGAGGCTGCCCCGGGTGGCCGAGGTCTTTCAGGCCGGCGATATCGACCTGCGGACGTTTCAAACGATCGTGTTTCGCACCGATCTGATCACCGACCGCGACGTGCTAGGTCCGGTGGATGCCGAACTGGCCGTGATTGTGCCGCGCTGGCCGTCGATGACCAGGCCCGACTAGGCGCCCAGATCGACAAGATCGTCGGCAACGCCGACGCCGACCGCGAAGTCTGGTTCGCCGATCTCGACGGCGGCACCTCCGAAATCCACGGCAGCATGCTCAGCCCGACGCGCACGCCCTCGAAAAGCGGCTGAATGCGCTGGCGGCCACCGTGTGTGCCCACGACCCCGCAACCGTCACCAACGCCGCGCCGACGCGCTGGCCGCCGGCGCCGATCGGCTGGGCTGCCGCTGCGGCCGACCCGACTGCGCCGCCGGAAAGCGTCCCGCCGCCACCCCGGTCGTCATCCACCTGATCGCCGAACACGCCAGCATCACCGGTGGCACGACGCCGATCCCAGGTGAGCGCCGACGGACTCATTCCACCCGAACTGGTCACCGAACTGGCCAAATCAGCCAGATTGACGCCGCTGGTCCACCCCGCCGACGCCGCACCCGAACCCGGCTACACCCCGTCGAAGGCGCTCGCGGATTTCGTGCGCTGTCGGGATCTGACCTGTCGCTGGCCTGGGTGCGACCGCCCAGCCCACGACTGCGATATCGACCACACCATCCCCTATGCCGACGGCGGACCCACCCACGCGTCGAACCTCAAGTGCTACTGCCGCACCCATCACCTGGTGAAAACCTTCTGGGGCTGGCGCGATCAACAACTACCCGACGGCACCGTCATCCTCACCTCTCCGGCCGGCCAGACCTACGCCACCACACCGGGCAGCGCCCTGCTGTTTCCCACCCTGTGCCAGTCCACCGGCCAACTCCCCGTACCCCACGCCGAACCCGCGCTCAACACCTGCGCCCAGCGCACCGCGATGATGCCCAAACGACGCCGCACCCGCGCCCAAAACCACGCCCAACGCATCACCGCCGAACGCCGACAAAACCACCAGGCCCGCATCGCCCGCCGTCCCCACCGCCCCAGCTACTTCGGACTGGCCCCACCTGACACCGACGACGGCCCACCACCGTTCTGAGGCGTCGATACCTGGTGGCGGCGGAGAATGCACTCATGGCCGCATCGCGTCCGGATAACGACGGCAACCGCGAGCAACTTCCGGCGCTGGCTGCAGAAGACCATGCCTGCGCTGATTGTGGTCTGGTCTATTCAGAGATATCGATCGAAGACGCGGTCAATGTAATTGTTGGCCTGCCGGGCGCGGTCCGAAAGGTGGTCAGCGCCATCCCGATTGAGGCGCGGCGGGTGCGACCAGGCCGACGAGTCTGGTCTGTCGCCGAGTACCTTTGCCATCTTCGCGATGTCTACATCGTCTTCACCATCCGACTGCACCGCGTTCGTACCGAGGACCGGCCAGCATTGGAGCCGATGTTCAACGATCTCCGAGCTCGTCGGTTCCGTTACAACGATTGCGATTTCGACGCCACCCTGGATGAACTCGCCGCAGCCGCAGCAGGTTTCTGTGAACAGGTCGACCGTACCGGCGAGGGGGAGTGGGACCGCATCGTCAGTCGGTTGCCCGGCGAGGACCGGACAGCGCGTTGGCTAGTCCGTCAGGCGATGCACGAAGGTGTTCACCACCTCGGTGACATCAACAAAATCGCCTTAAGGAGCCCAGGAATTTGGCTCTGAGCAGGTCTTCACCTAGACTCTAGGGGTTGCCGTGGGCAGACCTCGGCCGGCACCGTAAGCGTTACCAGTCGGCCCCGCGTGCCCTTCGGTGGCGAAGACCATGCATGACAGGTCGGGTGGATCATGTCCGCCGACGTGGCACTGCCTGGCTGTGCATACGTGAACCAGGTCAGGAGATCTAGTGATTCAGCAGGAATCGCGGCTGAAGGTGGCCGACAACACCGGCGCCAGGGAGATCTTGTGCATCCGCGTGCTCGGCGGCTCGTCGCGGCGCTACGCCGGTATCGGCGATGTGATCGTCGCGACGGTCAAAGACGCCATCCCCGGCGGCAACGTCAAACGGGGTGAGGTGGTCAAGGCCGTGGTGGTGCGCACCGTGAAGGAGCGCCGCCGCGCCGACGGCAGTTACATCAAGTTCGACGAGAACGCGGCCGTCATCATCAAGCCCGACAACGACCCGCGTGGAACCCGTATCTTCGGACCGGTCGGCCGCGAGCTGCGAGAGAAGCGCTTCATGAAGATCGTTTCGCTGGCCCCGGAGGTGTTGTAGGTGAAGATCCACAAAGGTGACACCGTCCTGGTCATCTCGGGCAAGGACAAAGGCGCCAAGGGCAAGGTGCTGCAGGCCTACCCGACCCGGAATAAGGTGCTCGTCGAGGGCGTCAACCGAATCAAGAAGCACACACCGATCTCGACCAACCAGCGTGGAGCGCGGTCGGGCGGGATCGTCACGCAGGAAGCCCCGATCCACGTCTCCAACGTGATGGTGGTCGACTCCGACGGCAAGCCCACCCGGGTCGGGTATCGAGTCGACGAGGAGACCGGCAAGCGGGTCCGCATCTCCAAGCGCAACGGTAAGGACATCCAGGCATGACGACGGCAGAGAAAGTTCAGCCACGGCTAAAGGTGCAATACCGCAATGAAATACGGGATTCGCTCCATAAACAGTTCGAGTACGCCAACGTCATGCAGATCCCGACGGTGGTGAAGGTTGTGGTCAACATGGGTGTCGGGGACGCCGCCCGTGACGCCAAGCTGATCAACGGCGCCGTCAGCGACCTGGCGTTGATTACCGGGCAGAAGCCCGAAATCCGCAGGGCGCGAAAGTCGATCGCGCAATTCAAATTGCGCGAGGGCATGCCGATCGGCGCGCGGGTGACCCTGCGCGGCGACCGGATGTGGGAGTTCCTCGACCGGCTCACGTCGATTGCGTTGCCGCGTATCCGCGACTTCCGGGGGCTGTCGCCCAAGCAGTTCGACGGTGCCGGCAATTACACCTTCGGACTGGGCGAGCAGTCGGTGTTCCACGAGATCGACGTGGACAAGATCGACCGGGTTCGTGGCATGGACATCACCGTCGTCACCTCGGCGGCGACCGACGACGAAGGACGAGCGCTGTTGCGGGCACTCGGCTTTCCGTTCAAGGAGAACTGACCAGATGGCGAAGAAGGCACTGATCAACAAAAGTGCGCGCAAACCTAAGTTCAAGGTGCGCGCCTACACGCGCTGCAGTAAGTGCGGCCGCCCGCACGCGGTGTACCGCAAGTTCGGGCTGTGCAGGATTTGCCTGCGTGAGATGGCGCACGCGGGCGAATTGCCCGGCGTGCAGAAGAGCAGCTGGTAACACCGGCTAGTACCCGACGAGACCAAACCCGAGAATAGGTGCGCAGCAGGCCCCCCAGGTCGAATTTTTGGGAGGAACCACTGCGAGGAAGGCAACACCGCTGTCATGACGATGACGGATCCGATCGCAGACTTTTTGACACGTCTGCGCAACGCCAATTCGGCGTACCACGACGAGGTGACGCTGCCGCATTCGAAGCTCAAGGCCAACATCGCCGAGATCCTCAAGCGGGAGGGTTACATCACCGACTACCACACCGAAGACGCGCGCGTCGGCAAGGCGTTGGTCGTCCAGCTCAAATACGGGCCCAGCCGGGAGCGCAGCATCGCCGGTCTGCGGCGGGTGTCCAAGCCGGGGTTGCGGGTGTACGCCAAGTCCACCAACCTGCCGCGGGTGCTCGGCGGCCTTGGCGTGGCGATCATCTCGACCTCCTCGGGCCTGCTCACCGACCGTCAGGCAGCCAGACAGGGCGTGGGCGGCGAAGTCCTCGCGTACGTGTGGTGAGGGGGTAACCATGTCGCGTATTGGTAAGCAGCCGATTCCGATCCCAAGCGGGGTCGAGGTGACGATCGACGGCCAGAACGTCTCGGTCAAAGGGCCCAAGGGCAGCCTGGACCTGAAGGTCGCCGAACCGATCACCGTGGCGCGCAACGAGGACGGCGCCATCGTGGTCACTCGCCCCGACGACGAGCGGCACCACCGTTCGCTGCACGGCCTGTCGCGCACGCTGGTGTCCAACCTGGTCACCGGCGTGACACAGGGCTACACCATCA
>Ga0335075_10006309_pt1 | contig 18317 bp, 19 predicted proteins | sample Lox_Sample_24_FD_206723 | JGI IMG/M metagenome (GOLD analysis project Ga0335075, IMG submission 206723) | Soil microbial communities from Loxahatchee National Wildlife Refuge, Florida, United States - Lox_Sample_2.4 | ecosystem: Environmental > Terrestrial > Soil > Wetlands | place: USA... | reverse complement strand
GGAACCGGGAACGATGGTGGGGGACTGAGCGATGGATGCGCGGGTCGAGGCAAAGGAACCCAGCACGGCGCAGCGCGCGCCCCAGGCGCCGCCTTGCATGATGGTGATCTTTGGCGCCGGCGGTGACCTGACCAAACGCCTGCTGATACCGGCCCTCTACAATCTGGCCAAGGACCGGTTGCTGGCGGCGAATTTTGCGATCATTGCCGCCGACCGCACCCCCAAACCGGTCGACGCCTTTCGCGACTACCTGGCCGAAGGCGTCAAGAGTTTTGTCTCCGATACCGGGTCCGGCGGCGAAAGCGAGCCGTTTGACGCCAAGACCTGGGATTTCATCGCCAGCCGCATCACCCATTTTGCCGGCGATTTCACGACGCCCGACACCTATAGCCGGCTTGCCAAGCTGATCGATGAGATCGCCACAAAGCACAATACCGGCGGCAATGTCCTGTTCTATCTCGCGGTCGCCGAGCAGCTATTTGGCACCATCGTCGAACGGCTCGGTGCGGCCGGGCTGGCGCAGGAAAAGAATGGCAGCTGGCGCCGGGTCATCATCGAAAAGCCGTTCGGCCGCGATCTCCCGACCGCCCGCGCGCTCAATGCCCGCATCCTGAAGGTGCTGGACGAGCCGCAAATCTTCCGCATGGACCACTTCCTCGGCAAGGAGACAGTCCAGAACATCATGGCCTTGCGGTTTTCGAACGCGATCTTTGAGCCGTTATGGAACCGCGACCATATCGATCATGTGCAGATCACCGCGGCGGAAACCGTCGGTGTCGAGCGCCGCGCCAATTTCTACGAGATCACCGGCGCGCTGCGCGACATGGTGCCGAACCATGTGTTCCAGCTCTTGAGCCTGACCGCGATGGAATCGCCGAACTCGTTCGCCGCCGACGCGGTGCGCAACGAGAAGACCAAGGTTCTCGAAGCGGTGCTGCCGTTCGACGATGAAACCGTCCGCCGCAATGTCGTGCGCGGTCAATATGCGAGCGGGGCGATCAACGGCAATCCGGAGCAGGCGTATCGCCAGGAGCCCGGGGTCAAGCCGGACAGCGTGACCGAGACCTATGTCGCGCTGCGCCTTGGCATCGAGAACTGGCGCTGGGCCGGCGTGCCGTTTTATCTGCGTACCGGCAAGCGGCTGACCCGGCGCACGACCGAGATCGCGATCCACTTCAAGCAGGCGCCGTTTGCCCTGTTTCGCGATACGGCGGTGGACATTCTCCCCGCCAACGTGCTGAGCCTGCAGATCCAGCCCGACGAGGGTATCTCGCTGCAATTCGGCGCGAAAATGCCGGGTCCGCGCATCGATCTCGGCAAGGTCAGGATGGATTTCCGCTACAAGGATTATTTTCACACCGAGCCGAGCACCGGCTATGAAACCCTGGTCTATGACTGCATGATCGGCGAGGCATTGCTGTTCAACCGGGCCGACGGCGTCGAAGCCGGATGGGAGGTGGTGCAGCCGATCCTCGATCTGTGGGAGGCGGACCGGACCGTGCCGCTCGAAACCTACGCCGCCGGCAGCGCCGGGCCGGAGGGCGCCGACAACCTCTTATGGCGCAGCGGCCGGCAATGGCGTCCGCTGGTCCCCTAGCCATGACGGCCCTAGCGATAGCGGCCATGGCGGCGGTTTGACATGACCCGTCCGATTGTCGTCGCCCCGTCGATCCTGTCGGCCGATTTCGGCCGGCTCGCTGCCGAGGTCGCAGCGGCCGACCAAGCCGGCGGCGACTGGATCCATGTCGATGTGATGGATGGCCGGTTTGTCCCGAACCTGACGATCGGCCCGGTCGTGGTCGCCGCAGTCCGCGAGGCCACGGCAAAACCCGTCGATGTCCACCTGATGATCGTCGAGCCGGAGCACTATCTCGACGATTTCGCCAAGGCTGGTGCCGATCACCTGCTGGTCCATTGCGAGCCCACGGCGACAATCCATCTGCACCGCACGCTGTCGCAGATCCGCGATCTCGGCAAGGTTGCCGGGGTGGTGCTGAACCCCGCGACCCCGTTGTCGCAGATCGAGTACGTGCTGCATCTGTGCGGCATCGTGCTGATCATGACCGTCAATCCCGGTTTTGGCGGGCAGGAGTTTCTGCCGGAGATGCTGCCCAAGGTGGCAGCGCTGCGCCGGCTGTGCGACGAGCGCGGGCTCGACCCGGTCATCGAGGTCGATGGCGGGCTCTCTGGTGCCAATGCCTGGCGCGCCATCGAAGCCGGGGCGAATGCGATCGTCGCCGGTTCGGCCGTGTTCCATGCGCCCGATTATGCGGCTGCGATCGCCGCGATCCGCAATTCCAGCCCCCGCCGAGCCTGAGGAGGGCCGATGCCGCCGAGCCAGCAAACCCGCATCGAGACTGCCGAGGATTCGGAAGCATTGTCCCGCCGGGCAGCGCAATGGGTGGCCGATCTCGCGGCCGCAAGCCGCGGCCGTTTCGCGATCTGCCTGTCCGGCGGATCGACACCGCGCCGTCTTTACCAGTTGCTGGCGGCCGCCCCCTATCGCGCCGCGATGCCCTGGGACCGGGTTCACTGGTTTTGGGGCGACGAGCGGTTCGTGCCTTGGGACCACCCGGACAGCAACTACCGCATGGCGCGTGAGGCGCTGTTGGCGCATGTCCCGGTCCCGGCGGAAAACGTGCACGCGATCGGCACGACCGGTGCGCCGGACGCCGCCGCAAACGCCTATCAGCGCGAGCTGGAAGCCTATTACGGTGCCGCTGCGCTCGACCCGGCGCGCCCATTGTTCGATATCGAGTTGCTGGGTCTCGGGCCCGATGGCCACACCGCGTCGCTGTTTCCCGGTACCGCGGTGCTCGACGAGCGCCGGCGCTGGGTCGCCGAAATCGTCGGAGCCAGACCTGAGACCCGGATCACGCTGACCTATCCGGTGCTCGCCAGCAGCCGGCACACCGCATTCCTGGTCGCCGGCGCCGACAAGCGCGAGGCGCTGGCGCGGGTGCTGGAGGGCGACCACGCGCTGCCGGCGGCGCGGCTGCGCCCGGAAGGCGAGCTCGTCTGGTTTGTCGATGCCGAGGCGAAGCCCGGCCGATGATCGTCGATCGCGACCAGCTCAAGCGCGCCGCCGCCTTGCGCGCGGTCGAGGAAGTCGAGGACGGCATGGTGCTGGGGCTCGGCACCGGGTCGACCGCGGCCTTTGTCGTCGAGGGTCTCGCCGCCCGCATTGCCAAGGGGCTGCGCGTTGTCGGGATCCCGACCTCGGAGCGGACCGCGGCGCAGGCGCGCCGGCTCGGCATTCCGATCGCGACGTTTGCCGAATATCAACGGCTCGATCTGACGATCGATGGCGCCGACGAAGTCGAGCTCGGCACCCTGCACCTGGTCAAGGGACTTGGCGGCGCGCTGTTGCGGGAAAAGATTGTGGCCGCGGCGAGCCGGCGGCTGGTCATCGTCGTCGATCAGGAAAAGCTCGTCGAACGCCTCGGCACGCATGCGCCGGTGCCGGTCGAAGTCGCCCAGTTCGGCTGGCAGGCGACCGCGGGCGCGCTCGGCTCGCTCGGCTGCATTGCCGAGCGGCGCTATGCGACCGGCGAGCTGCCTTATGTCACCGATGGCGGAAATTTCATTCTCGATTGCCGGTTTGGACCAATCCCGGACCCGGCCGGGCTCGAGGTGCGGATCGCGATGACCGTCGGCGCGGTCGAGAACGGGCTGTTCATCGGCCGCAGCTCGATCGTCGTTGTCGCCTCGACCACCGGGGTCGAAATCCTGACCCCGCCGCCACGAAAATCTGCACCGGGGAAATCTGCACCGGGGACATCCGCATGAGACCGATCTCGCTCGTGGTGTCGGATGTCGACGGCACCCTCGTCACCACCGGCAAGGTCTTGACGCCACGTGCGATTGCGGCGGTCTTGCGGCTGCACGAGCGCGGCATCGCGTTCTCGATCTGCAGCAGCCGCCCGCCGTTTGGCCAGCGCATGCTGGTGGCACCCTTGCGGCTCGCCTTGCCGTTCGGCGGCTACAATGGCGGCGCCATCGTCAATCCCGACCTGTCACCGGTCGAGCAGAAATTGCTGTCGCCCGAGGCCGCGCGCGACACGATCGCGATGCTGGAGGAGCACGGGATCACCAGCATTTGGGTGTTCACCGGCAATGCCTGGCTGATTCGCGATCGGGCGGGTGATCACGTCGATCTGGAAATTCACACGATCGCGACACCGCCCACGCTGGTTCCGTCTTTCACGGGCCATCTCGACACGGTCGCGAAGATCGTCGGCGCCAGCAAGGACCACGCCCGGGTCGCGAAGGCGGTTGCCGCCGGCCAGGCGGCGCTGCGCGGCCGCGCCACGGTGCTGCAATCGCAGCCCTATTATTGCGACGTGACGCCGCCGGGCATCGACAAGGGCCGGCTCGTCGATCTCTTGGCCGCGCGGTTGGCGATCACGCGCGAAGAGATCGCCGTCCTCGGCGATATGGGCAATGATGTCGAAATGTTTCGTCGCGCCGGGTTTCCGATCGCCATGGGCAACGCCACGCCGGAAGTCAAGGCACTCGCGCGGGCAGTCACCGCCTCGAATGACGAAGACGGTTTCGCGCTGGCCATCGAGCAGCACATCCTCGCGGCCTGAGGTGGAGGCCGCCGGAGGCCGCATGCTGCGGCCCCCGTCGCGGTCAGGCTCGAATCAGCGCCCGTAGTTGCTGCGATAAGGGTGCGGCGATACCGACGAACCAAACATCGTCGGCGCATACTGGTTGAAGCTCGCCAGGCAAGTGGCATGCAGCTGCGGGTCGGAGATCGGACCGCATTCCTTGTTCATCCGCGCGCGGCGGAAGGCCGAACTGGTCTCCAGCATGCGGGTATAGTGATGGCTCTGAAGCACGTTCTGTCGCGCCGACCAGTCGCTCGGCGGGTCCCCCTGCGGTCCGTTGGTAACCACCTGGTTCCCGCTGAAGCTCGCCGGCTGCGCCTGTGCCCCCGGGGCCGTCGCCACCGCCATCAGACATGCCGTGGCCAGCGCCAGGCTTGTCGCCGTCCTCAACAACATGACCGTCGCCTCCTTGCGTTCTTGGTCATGCCGCGCAAACGGGTGGTGGCCGCGATCGTTCCGCGCGGCATGCGAAGAGTGAGCATTGGCCCGCCTTGCGCCCGGCAGGCGCCGGTCACAGCGGCGGCTCGCCCCGCCCGCGTCGGCGGCAGGCGGCAATCAGCGTGTTGCGCAGCAGGCAGGCGATGGTCATCGGCCCGACCCCGCCCGGCACCGGGGTGATCGCGCCGGCGACCGTGCGGACCGCGGCGAAATCGACATCCCCGACCAGCCGACGGCTTCCGTCCGGTGTCCGCATCGGGCTGATACCGGCATCGATGACCACCGCACCGGGCTTGACCCAGTCCGGCGTCACCATCCGCGCCTGTCCGGTCGCCACCACCAGGATGTCGGCGCGGCGGGCGACCGCGGCGGCATCTTGCGTTTTCGAATGGGCCGATGTGACCGTGCAGTCGGCGGCGAGCAGCAACGCCGCCATCGGCTTGCCGACGATGTTCGAGCGCCCGAGCACCACCGCTGTCCTCCCGGCAAGATCGTGCTCGACCGTGCGCAGCAGCAGCATGATGCCCTGCGGCGTGCAAGGAACGAGGCTTGGCAGACCGGTCCACAGCCGCCCGACATTGGTCGGGTGAAAGCCGTCGACATCTTTTGCCGGGTCGATCGCGGCGATCACGCGGTGCATGTCGATCTGTCGCGGCAATGGCAGCTGCACCAGGATCCCGTCCACCTGGTCATCGTGGTTCAGCCTGCCGATTTCGGCGATCAGCGCCGCCTCGCTGGTATCTGCGGCCAGCCGCTGCGCGAACGACACGAGCCCGGCACCACCGCAGGCTCCCTCCTTGGCGCGCACATAGCTGTCGCTGGCCGGGTTGTCCCCGACCAGGATCGTGGCGAGACCGGGCGTGAAGCGATGCTGCGCCCGCAGCTCGTTCGCGGCCGCGGCAATGCGCTGGCGCAGCGCGGCGGCGATGGCCCTGCCATCGATGATCTGCGCATCCGCCACCCCTTTGTTCTCCCTGTTCATTGATGGCCTGGGAAATCTATACCGGGTCCGGCGGATCGCGCCGACTCTATCGCGGGCTCGGCCGGCGGGCGGGGCGACGCGCAGGTGGCAAAAGGAGGATGCAGATGACGATGCGGCAACGGCTGCGGCAGCTGATCGAGCGCCCCGGTTATACCATGGTGCCCGGTGCCTATGACACGCTGACCGCACGACTGGTCGAGCAGGCCGGGTTCGAGGCGGTCTATCTGACCGGCGGCGGGTATTCGCGGGCCAACGGCTATCCGGATCTCGGTCTGTTGACGCTGTCGGAGAATGTCCGCTTTATCGGCCTGACGGTCGAGGCGGTCGGGATCCCGGTCATCGCCGACGCGGATACCGGCTACGGCAACGCGATCAACGTGATCCGCACCGTGCGCGAATATGAAAAATCCGGGGTCGCCGCGTTTCACCTCGAGGATCAGGTGGCGCCGAAGAAATGTGGTCATTACGACGGCAAGGAGGTGATCCCGCTCGACGAGATGGTCGGCAAGATCAGGGCCGCGGTCGATACCCGCCAGGATCGGGACCTGATCATTATCGCCCGTTCCGATGCACGCGCGGTCGAGGGGCTCGATGCGGCGATCGACCGGGTCAATGCCTATCTCGAAGCCGGTGCCGATGTGGGCTTTGTCGAGGCGCCGCAGAATGTCGAGGAATTGCGCGTCGTTGCCCGCCGCCTCGCCGGGCCGGCGCTGGTCAACGTGTTCGAAGGCGGCAAGACACCGATGGTGCCGGCGCACGAGCTCGAAGCGATCGGCTTCCGCCTCGGCATCTATCCCTCGCAGACCCATCGCGCCGCGATCCGTGCCGCACAGAAGGTGCTGGCGGTGCTGAAGGAAGACGGTGACACGACCCGCGTCGAAGCCGATCTCGCCACCTTTCAGGAGCGCGAGGACGCGGTCGGCACCGCCCGTTGGCGCGCGCTCGAGGAAAAATACCTGCGCTCAGCGGCAAAGTGAGCCGGCGCCGGCAACCGAGCGTGGCCGCCCGAAAACATGCTAAGCTGCGCTTGCTGCAAATCAGGGATGTTTCGTCCGCATGCAAAGCGATGTGGCTAGCGCTTTCCGGTCACTGCCGGTTCCGGTCCCGCCGGCCAAGGGGCGCGGGGCGGCACTGACGATCCGGCTCAGCGCTGTCATCCTTGCCGCCACGATCGATGAGCCGCGGGTTCTGACCGTGCGGTTCGGCCTGGAGCCGCTCGAAGCGCTGCCGTCGGGTCCACTGGAGATCGAGCACCGCACCCTCGAGATCGGCCTCAGAGCCTGGGTTGAGCGGCAGACCAGCCAGAAGCTCGGCTATGTCGAGCAGCTCTACACCTTTGGTGATCGTGACCGGATCGAAAGCGAGGAGCCGCGCCCGGGCCGGGCATTGACCGTCGCCTATCTGGCGCTGGTGCGCGAGGCGCGGGCCGAGGGTGCCGCGGAAGCGGAATGGCACAGCTGGTATCGCCATTTTCCGTGGGAGGATTGGCGCGCCGGCAAGCCGGCGGCGCTTTTCCCGCTCGAACAGCAGCTCGCCCACTGGGCCGAGAGCACGACCGGCGAGGCCGAACGCCGGTTGCGTCTCGAGCGGCTGGGTCTGGCCTTTGCCACGTCATGGAACGAGGAACTGGTGCTCGACCGCTACGAACTGCTTTACGAAGCCGGGCTGATCGCGGAGGCTTGGCGCGGTCGCGGTCGCGGCCGCGCGCCGCCGCCGGACGGTCCGGGATTCGGCGTGCCGATGGCGGCCGACCATCGCCGCATCCTCGCAACCGCGATCGGCCGGCTGCGTGGCAAGATCAAATACCGGCCGGTCGTGTTCGAGCTGATGCCGCCCGTCTTTACGCTGCTGCAATTGCAGCGCACGGTCGAAGCACTGTCCGGGGTCCGGCTGCACAAGCAGAATTTCCGCCGGCTGGTCGAGCAGCAGGGGCTGGTCGAGGAAACCGGCGGGATCAGCGCCGAGACCGGCGGGCGGCCGGCGCGGCTGGTGCGGTTCCGGCGGGAGGTGCTGCTCGAACGGCCCGCGCCTGGATTGCGGCTGCGTCCGGGGCGGCGCGTGCCGGGTCTTTGAGGAGGGCCGGGAGCCCGCTGCGATTGGCGCCCGCGCGGCGGCAAATGGCGCGCTCGGGCGCTCGACCAGTGCCCGGCCATTATTGTGCCGGTGATCAGGTGCCGGCCGTCATGTGTGAGCAGCGCGACGGCACGCGGCCGACAGGATGGGATGGATCGGCCGATCAGGGGAATCATCAACCATGAAAAGCGCAGTCGATACTGTCGCCGTGCGATCCGCCCCGGCTGATCGGGCCGCCGCGGCGGCCGCTCCATCACCGTTCTTGCGGCCGGCAGCGTCGGTCGCGGCTGGCGAGGACGTGCAGGCGCTGCGCGATCGGGTCGAACGCCAGCATCGCGAACTCGAAGATTGCCGCGCTGTGATCGGCGCGTTGCAGCAGCGCCTCACCCGCGCCACCGCGGCGCATGCGGCCCGAACCGACCTCTTCGCCGAGACCAGTCACGAGTTGCGCACCCCGGTCAATGCGATCATCGGGTTCGCCGAGATCATCCGTTCGGAATCCCTCGGCCCGCTCGGCAACCCGATCTATCGCGATTACCTTGACGACATCCTGTTCTGCGGACGGCACCTGCTCGAACTCGTCGGCGACGCGCTCGATCTGGTCCGCTACGAGGCCGGCCGGATGACCCTGAAGGAAGAGCCGGTGCAGCTCGGGGCGATCATCGACGAGGCGGTTCGGCTGATCACGCCGCAAGCCGCATCGGCCGAGGTCACGCTGGCCTGGTGCCGCCCTGCGGACGAACTGCCATGGCTGCGCTGCGACCGCCGGCGGGTCCGGCAGATCCTGCTGAACATCTTGTCGAACGCGGTCAAGTTCACCGAACCGGGCGGACGAGTCGAGATCGAGGCGGGAGGTGCCGCGGATCCTGCGATCGTGATCAGCGATACCGGCATCGGGATCGGACCCGAGAGCATCCCGCTTGCTTTTTCCCGATACGGGCAGATCGAACCCGACCGGGTGCACAACCGCGATGGCAGCGGCCTCGGTCTGACCCTGGCTCGGGCACTGACCGAGCAGCATGGCGGCAGTCTCACACTCGAGAGCATTCCCGGGGCCGGCACCAGGGTGCGCGTCTCGTTTCCGCGCGAGCGCATCGTGGCGAGCCGCCCAGACGCGCAGACTGCCCCCGGCGCGCAGACGGCCCCCGGCGCGCGAGTTGCTCCCGGCGCGCGGATTGCCCCGACGCCGCAGCGCTGAACCCGGCGATCCCGGCTCAGGTGCTCTCCGGCAGGCTTCGTTGCCGGCGATAGCTCAGCGCCTCGGCCACATGCCTGCGGCCGACGGTCGCGGCACCTTCGAGGTCAGCCAGCGTGCGGGCGACGCGCAGCACGCGGTGATAGCCGCGGGCTGACAGGCGCAGGCGCTCGGTTGCCCGGACCAGCAGTGTCCGTCCATCGGGGTCCGGTGCGGCGACCTGTTCGAGCACTGTCCCGTCGGCTTCGGCGTTGATGCTGATCCGGCGTTCCGGCGGCGATTTGGCATAGCGTGACGCCTGCCGCTGGCGGGCCGCCGCAACCCGCCTGGCGACCGCGGCACTGGTCTCGCCGGGAGCCGGCAATGTCAGATCCGCCGGTGAGACTGCGGGCACGTCGATGTGCAGGTCGATCCGATCCAGCAGCGGTCCGGACAGCCGGCCCTGGTAGTCCTCGGCGCAGCGCGGCGCGCGGCCACACGCCTCCTCGGCGAAATGGCCGCAGCGGCACGGGTTCATCGCTGCGATCAGCTGGAACCGCGCCGGATAGGTCACGTGGCCGTTGGCACGGGCGATGCTGACCCGCCCGGTTTCGAGCGGCTGGCGCAAGGCTTCGAGCGCGGCGCGGTTGAACTCCGGCAATTCGTCGAGAAACAGCACACCCTGATGGGCGAGCGAGATCTCGCCCGGGTGCGCCCGGATGCCGCCGCCGACCAGCGCCGGCAGCGATGCCGAATGGTGCGGCTCGCGAAACGGCCGCGTGCGCGATAATCCGGTGCTGCGCAACCCGCCGGCGACCGACTGGATCATGCCGAGCTCGAGCGCTTCGGCCGGTTCGAGGGGCGGCAACAGCCCGGGCAGGCGAGCCGCCAGCATCGACTTGCCCGATCCCGGCGGCCCAACCATCAACAGATTGTGGCCGCCGGCCGCGGCAATCTCGATCGCCCGCTTGGCGGTTTCCTGGCCTTTGACCTCGGCGAGGTCGAGCCCGGCGCCGGGCGAGGCCGCGAGCCGCGGCTCGGGCGGCGGCAGCAGCTGGGTTCCCTTGAAGTGATTGACGATCGCCAGCAGGTTCGGCGCGGCGACGATCTCGATCTCACCAGCCCAGGCGGCTTCACCCCCGCAGATGGCCGGGCAGATCAGACCCCATTCGCGGCTGGCGGCCGAGAGACCGGCGAGCAACACGCCAGCGACCCCGGTCACCGAGCCGTCGAGCGACAATTCGCCAAGCGCGGTGTAGCCGTCGAGCTCGTCGGCCGGCAGCACGTCCATCGCCACCAGCAGCGCCAGCGCGATCGGCAGATCGAAATGGCTGCCCTCCTTCAGGACGTCGGCGGGGGCGAGATTGACTGTGATGTGCTTTGGCGGCAAAGCGAGGCCGAGCGAGCTCAATGCCGAGCGCACCCGCTCGCGCGATTCGGCGACCGCCTTGTCCGGCAGGCCGACCACGGTAAAGGCCGGCAGACCCGAGGTGACCGTCACCTGGGTCTCGACCTCGATGACCTCGATCCCGTGAAACGCTACCGTGCGAACCTGCGCGGCCATGTTCCCGTCACCCGCCTCAACGAACCACCCGGCTTAACTATAAGGCGAATGTAGATGGGGCCGGTGTGCAACGCCAGCGCCGCGATGGCGAAGACGGCAGAGCTGTTGTCTGATCCCGAGGGCGGGCGTTAACCTCCGCGCTCTCACGGGGCCAAGCGGCCGCGACCATATCGAATGGGGAGGATGTATGCCCGATACCGCGCGCTGGCGGCTCGCCCTGGAGCCGCATCTGTTGAGCCTGCTGCGGCTCGTCGTGGGGCTGCTTTACTTGCAGCATGGACTCAACAAGCTGTTGGATTTCCCTTCGGCACCGCATCACAGCGCCTACCATTTGTTTACGCTGGTGCCGGGCTTGGCCGGCCTGTTGGAGACGATTGGCGGCTTCCTGGTGACGATCGGCCTTTATACCCGGATCGCCGCCTTCATTCTGTCTGGCGAGATGGCGTTCGCCTATTTCATGGCGCACGCGCCGCGCAGCCCGTTTCCGCTGCAAAACGGCGGTGAGCCGGCGATCCTCTATTGCTTCATCTTTCTCTATCTTGCGGTGGCCGGCGCCGGGTTCTGGAGCATCGACCGGTTGCGCGCGCGGCGCTGACCCGTGTTGCTGACTGGCAAGCGTGCCTTGGGGATCGCGCGCGGCTTCCCTCAGCTGTCGGCCGGGATCGCGGGGGGACGCGCGGCCAGGATCCCGGCGACAAAATGGTCGAGATTGCCGCCGCGGAACAGATGGCTCGCGATCCCGGCGGCGGCCGCGGCCGCGCAATCGGTCGCGCGATCGCCGATCAGAAAGCTCGCCGCCGTGTCGACCGGCCAATGGCCGAGCAGATCGGTGATCATCCCTGGTCCGGGTTTGCGCCAATCGCTGACCCGGCGGTAGTCGGCAATCGCCGCCTGCGGGTGGAACGGGCAATAGCGGATGTCGTCGAGATGGGCGCCGGCCAGGGCGAGTTCGGCGCGCATGTGGTGGTGCAGGGTGTGGACGTCCGCTTCGGCATAATGGCCGTGCGCGACCCCGGCTTGGTTGGTTACGACAAACACAAAATAGCCGGCATCGTTGAGCCGCTTGACCGCGGCCACCGCACCGTCGATCCAGCGCAGCCGGTCGACGCTGCCGACATAGGCGTCATCATGGTTCAGCACGCCGTCGCGATCGAGAAAGGCGGCTGGGCGCCGCCGCCGGCGCGGCACCTGATGCTGTGCCTCGGCATAGGATCGGGGCACGCCAATATCGATAAAATACTCGTCGAATAGCATCCCTTGCAGCCGCCCCTCCCCGGCCAGAGCCGGAAATATGTCAGCCTCGAGCGAAGAGCGCGGGCCGAGGTGTTCGACTAGCGCGCGGTGGCAGAAATAGACCCCGCCATTGACGAGCCCGGGACCCGGTTCTGGGGGGCGTTCACCAAAGCCGGTGATCCGGCGCTGCGCGTCGAGCGTAACGACGCCGTAGCGCGACGCATCGGCGAGCTCCCTGACGGCAATGATGGCGATCGCCGCAGGTTGCGCCGCCGCCCCGCTGGACAAGGCCAGAAGGTTGATATCGAACCAGGAATCACCGTTGATCAGCAGGAAGCACGGGTCGAGGCGATCGCGCGCGTGCCACAGCGCACCGCCGGTGCCGGCGCGCTCGGGCTCGATTGCGACCGCGATCTCGATCCCGAACCGCGCCTTCAGCGCGGAGGCCGCCGCATATTCGGCGATCCGCTCGGCGGCAAAGCCGGCGAGCAGCAGGACCTCTCGGATCCCGTGCCGGCCCAATTCGAACAGCAGAATGTCGAGGAATGGTTCGCCGGCAACCGGCAAGAGCGGCTTTGGCATCCGCGCCGTCAATGCGCCGAGCCGGGTCCCCAGCCCGCCGCACAAAATCGCCGCCTGGCGGATCAAAAAGCGCCGCCTTCCGGTCAGCGCGGCGGCGGGAACAGGCGGGCTTCGACCAGGCCGCAGATGATGTGCGCAGCGGTGATGTGGATCTGCTGGATGAACGTCGTCGAATCCGAGGGTGCGTGCAAACACAGATCGCAGCGCCCGGCCATCTGTCCGCCGCTGCGGCCGGTCAGGCCGACGACCGCGAGCCCCCTGTCGTGGGCTGCGTCGATCGCGCGCAGGATGTTGGGCGACCGTCCCGAGGTCGAGATCGCCATGAACACGTCGTCGGCGACGCCGAGCCCGAGGATCTGGCGCTCGAACACCCGCTCGTAACCGTAATCATTGCCGATCGCGGTCAGCACCGAGGTGTCGGTGGTCAAGGCGAGCGCGGCCGCCGGAGCCCGGTCGTAGTTGAGCCGCGACAGGAATTCCCCGGCGATATGCTGGGCGTCGCCGGCGCTGCCGCCATTGCCGGCGATCAGCAGCTTCTTGCCGTCGCCGAGCGCATCGCCGACCCGCTCGGCAATCGCCGCGACCGTATTGCCAAAGGCCGGGTCGTCGATCGCCGCCTGGATGACGTCGCGTGACCGGACCAGGTAGTTGGTGATCTCGTTCATCGCTGCACCTGCCATGTCTCGCAACCGCGTTCGACGAATTTGACCGGGCCGGCGATGCCGCCGGCGGTGTCGAGCGCTTCGAGCAACCCCTGCCGGTCTTCCGGATCGACGATGAACATCAGAAAGCCGCCGCCACCGGCGCCCGAGATCTTGCCGGCCAGCGCGCCATTGGCAAAGGCGAGCCCGCACAATGCCTCGATCCGGTCGGTGGTGATGCCGGCGGCGGTCAATTTCTTGGCCTGCCAGGAATCGGCGAGGATTCGCGCCATCGCCCGGACGTCGCCGGCGAGCAGTGCGTTCTTCATCTCGATCGCGTCCGCCTTGAGCCGGTCGAGTGCTGCGAGCGCGCGAATGCTGTGATCCATCATCCCGGCGGTCTGCTGCTCGATAACCTCGGCGGCATCGCGCGAGCGCCCCGAAAAGCAGGTTACCAGCGAGGATTCCAATTCGTTGCGTGCCGAATCGGAGACCCGTAGCGGGTTGACGATGACCCGGTCGCCGGCCAGAAACTCGATGAAGTTGGTGCCGCCGAACGCCGCTGCGTAGTGATCCTGCTTGCCGCCGGCCAGTTCGAGGTCGAGACGCTCGATCTCGAAGGCCAGATGCGCCACGTCGTATTGGCCGAGCGGGGCGGCGAACAGCGCCCGGAACGCATCGACCAGCGCGACCACCAGGGCCGAGGACGAGCCGAGGCCCGAACCGAGCGGCGCATCGACCGAGGTGGTGACCGTGGCCGCGATCGGCTGGCTGCCATGATGGTCGCGAACCATGCGCTCATAGACCCCGCGATGCAGCAACAGCCGCGCCTCCGGCAGTTCGGGCGCCGCCTCGAAAGTCTCCTCCCAGCCGAGGTCCCTGGCGCGAAACACCACCTTGCCGTCATCGCGCGGGCTGACAAAGGCGTAGGCGAAGCGGTCGATCGTCGTGTTGAGCACGGCACCGCCGAATTCATCGCAATAGGGCGAGAGGTCGGTGCCGCCACCGGCAAGACCAAGCCGCAGCGGTGCGCGCGCCCGAATGGTCATGCGCGAATCCGAAATCACGACCGAACTCCCCAAATATGCGGCGGTCTGCGAGGCCCTTCGCGGAGAACAGAGCGATAATGTCCCTCGTCCGGTAAACTTTAGTAAAGAGCGGACATAGGATATATGACGACCACAGCAACGTAACATTGGCCGAGACGGATGTCCAGTTGGGGAGGCGCGGTGCGGCCGGGGATGCCTGTCGTGCGATCATCTGCGGTCTGTCCGCCGGCTACCGACCCGGCGCTCGGGCCGGTCAGGGGCTGGCAGCAGCCCGGCCGGAGCCGGTGAGCAATGCGGATCTTTTTTGTCTGCCAGCGCGTCCCGTTTCCACCGGACCGTGGCGACAAGATCACCACCTTCAACGAAATTCGCCATCTGTCGGCGACGCACGAGGTCCACGTCTTCTGCCTCGGCGACGGTGTCCGCGATCTCGACAATCTGCCCGGGCTGCGGGCTTATGTGAGGAGCGTCACTGCGGTTCCGGTGCGTCGGGGAATGAGCCGGCTGCGCGCGCTCGACGCCCTGGTCCGCGGTCGGCCGTTGTCGGTGGCGGCGTTTGACGAGGCGGCGCTGCATCGGGCGATCATCACGAAATACGACGAAGCCCCGCCGGACCTGATCATCGTCTTCAGCAGCAATGTCGCCCAATATGCCGAGCATTTTCCCGGGGTGCCGCGGATCATGCAGTTCCAGGAGCTCGACTCGTCGAAATGGTCGCAATATGCGCAGCGCTCGACTATTCCACTGCGCTGGATCTACCGCGCCGAGGCGAAACGCCTCTATGCTTATGAGCGGCGCATCGCGCGTCGCTTCACCCGCGCGACGGTCTGCACCGCGGCCGAGAAATGCGATTTCGAGCGCACCTTTCCGGGAGTTGCGGTCGCTCTCGTCGGCAATGGTGTCGATCTCGAATACTTCCGCTCCACGGGAGAACAGAAATCCCCCGGTTCGATCGTCTTCACCGGGGTGATGGACTACCTGCCCAATATCGACGCCGTCACATGGCTATGCGATGAGATTCTGCCGGCGGTCCAGGCGCAGATTCCCGAGGCGACGCTGACGATTTGCGGCAACCGGCCGACCGCGGCGGTGCGGCGCCTGGCCAAGCGAAAAGGTGTCGCGGTCACCGGCTGGGTCCCCGACATCCGGCCCTATCTCGATCGGGCGGAGGTGTTTGCGGCGCCGTTGCGGCTGGCACGCGGCATCCAGAACAAGGTGCTCGAGGCGCTGGCCATGGGTCTGCCCTGCGTCGCCTCGACCGCCGCTTGGCGCGGCACCGCGATCGCCGAAGGTGCCGGCATCCTGATCAGCGACGACAGCCGCGAATTCGCCGGGCAAATCGTGCATCTGCTGCGCAACGGCGCGTTTCGCGCCGAGATCGCCGGCAAGGCGCGCGGTGCGGTCGAGGCGAAATACAGCTGGGCGACCCAGCTCGCCGCGTTCGACGAGGTCATCCGCGCGGTAACGGCGTTGCCTCCGGGGCTCTCCCGCTGTGCTGCGGGGCCTCGCTGAGCCGCACTCCGACCCCCGGCGCCGGCGGACACAGCACCGGCGAACCCCCAGCACCGGCGGACGATCCTCTGCTACTCGCCCAGGGGTGGGTTCAGCTTGCCGAACGGACCGAGATAGGGTTCGCAGCGTCCGGTCGCCGCGACGATCTGACCGGGTGCCGCCTCCAGCGCTTTTCGCACCTGCAGCTCGTAGGGGGTGGCGCACATCTCTTCTCCGAGCAGCAGGGCGACGCGCGGATCGTAATTGTTGAACGCGGCGAATTCAGGCGGCACCGGTCCCGCCGGCTGCTGCCCGCTGACCCCGAACGCGTCCTTGACCGGGATCGCCGGCGTGCAGCCCGCAGCAAACAAACCGATCAAGGCGAGGGCTGACAATCGTCGCATGGCAGGTCCATCGGGGTGGCGGCGGCGAGTGTGACGGGCGAACCCGCCCGGCGCAACCATCGTTATCGCGCATGGCATCTCACGCTTCTGCCGGCTCGCGTATCCATTCGCTGCGAACCATCGGTTCGGGCTCGCCGGCAAGCCGCCGCACGCGCTCGGCCCGAAACCGCCGCGAACCGGCCAGCCGGTCGAACGCCCACACGGCTGCGGCGCGGACCAGCGGGGCTGCATCGTCAAGGCGCTGCCGGGCCGCGGCGATCAGCCGCTCGTCGCCATACCGGCCATTGCCGATCGCGATCATCACATTGCGCACAAACCGGTCGCGGCCGATGCGCTTGACCGGCGAGCCCGAAAACAAGCGGCGGAAACCGGCATCGTCGAGTGCCGCGAGATCGGCGAGCCGCGGTGCCGTCAGCTCGGCGCGCGGCAGAAAATCGGGCTCGTGCGCGGCCCGGGCAAATTTGTTCCACGGGCAGACCGCGAGGCAGTCGTCGCAGCCATAGATGCGGTTGCCGATCGCGCTCCGGAATTCGACCGGGATCATCCCCTTGTGTTCGATCGTCAGGTACGAAATGCAGCGCCGTGCGTCGAGCCGGTGGGGGGCCGGGAAAGCCGCGGTCGGGCAGGCATCGAGGCAGCGCCGGCACGAGCCGCAATGGTCGCCCTCGGCCGGGTCGGGTTCGAGCGCCAGACTCAGATAGATCTCGCCGAGAAACAGCCACGAGCCGAAATCGCGCGAGACGAGGTTGGTGTGCTTGCCCTGCCAGCCGATCCCGGCCTGCTGCGCCAGCGGCTTTTCCATGACCGGTGCGGTATCGACAAAGAGCTTCGCCGCACCCGGCCAGCGTCCGTCGATCCACCGGGCGAGCGTCTTCAATCGTCGCTTTATGGTGTCGTGATAGTCGCGCCCGCGCGCATAGACCGAGATCGCCCCGCGCCCGAGCTTGCCGGCTGCTGCCAGCGGGTCGTCATCGGGCGCGTAATTGACGCCGAGCACGACGACCGTGCGCGCCTGCGGCCACAGCGTCTGCGGGTCGCCGCGCCGTTTGGCGGTGCCGGCGAGCCAGCCCATGTCGCCGTGATAGCCGCGGGCGATGAATTCGCGCAGCCCGGCACGCGCCGCGCCGTCGAGCTGTGCCGCGGCAAAACCGACCGCGTCGAAGCCGATGGTGAGCGCCTGCTCGCGGATCGCCTCGCGGATCGGGTCGGCCATCGCGGCTCAGCCGCGGCCGCGATAGGGCGCCACCCCGGGATCGGGAAGCCACAGCCCGGCAGGCGGGTCGCCCGTCTGGTAGAAGACATCGATCGGGATGCCGCCGCGCGGATACCAGTAGCCGGCGATCCTGAGCCAGCGCGGCGCCAGCACCGCGACCAGCCGGCGCGCGATGCCGAGCGTGCACTCCTCGTGAAACGCCGCATGATTGCGGAAGCTGCCGAGATAGAGTTTCAGCGACTTGCTTTCGAGGATCGCCGCCTCGGGCACATAATCGAGGACGAGATGCGCGAAATCGGGCTGCCCGGTGACCGGGCACAGCGAGGTGAATTCGGGGCAGGTGAAACGCACCAGATAGGTGAGGCCGGGATGCGGGTTCGCCACGGTCTCGAGCAGTGCCTCGTCCGGCGATGGCGGCAATGGCGTCGGCCGCCCGAGCTGGGTCAGGGCCAGCTTTCCGGTCATTCGTCCCTCGCCTGTTGCCGTCCGGTCTGCGCTGCGGCAAAGGCGGCAGCAAAATCGGCGAGCCCATCCGCCTCGATCGCGGCCCGCATCCCGGCCATCAGATCGGCATAATAGCGCAGATTGTGCTGGGTCAGCAGCATCGCGCCCAGGATCTCGCCGCAGCGGCACAAATGATGCAAATAGGCGCGGCTATAGCCGGTGCATGCCGGGCAGGCGCAGCCCGGGTCGAGCGGTGCCGGGTCGTCGGCGTGGCGCGCATTGCGCAGGTTCAGCGGGCCTTGCCGGGTGAAGGCCTGCGCGGTCCGTCCCGAGCGGGTCGGCAACACGCAGTCGAACATGTCGATGCCGCGCATGACCGCACCGACCAGATCGGCCGGTTTACCGACCCCCATCAA
>Ga0335075_10006308_pt1 | contig 18317 bp, 16 predicted proteins | sample Lox_Sample_24_FD_206723 | JGI IMG/M metagenome (GOLD analysis project Ga0335075, IMG submission 206723) | Soil microbial communities from Loxahatchee National Wildlife Refuge, Florida, United States - Lox_Sample_2.4 | ecosystem: Environmental > Terrestrial > Soil > Wetlands | place: USA... | reverse complement strand
TACGCCGCCGTCATAGGTCTTGACGACTCTGCGGCACGAAACTTCGGACATGTGTCGCTTCCTCAGCCTTTGGTTGCGCCGGCGGTCAGGCCGGCGATGTAGTAGTCCATCAGGAACGCGAAGATGATGACTGGCGGGATCGAGGCCAGCACGTTGGCGGCCATGATCCTGCCCCATTCGAACACGTCGCCGCGGATCAGGTCGCTTACGACGCCGACGGTCAGCACCATCTGGTTGGAGGTGTAGAGGTAGGTAAACGGATAGATGAAATTCCCCCAACTTATGGTGAATGCGAAGATCGACGCGGCGATCAGCCCGGGCATGGCGACCGGGATGAAGATCCGCGTGATCATCTGAAGATAACCCGCGCCATCGATCAGCGCTGCCTCGTCAAGCTCCTTCGGGACCGAGCTGAAGTAGCCGATCATGATCCAGGTACAGAACGGCACCGTCAGCGTCGGGTAAATTACCACGAGGCACCAGTAGCTGTTGATCAACCCTAGCCAGCCGACCACCTGGAACAGCGGGATGAACAGGAGCGAGGCCGGGAGCAGGTAGGTCAAGAATATCGCGGTACCCAGGGCCTTGCTGCCCCAGAATCCCATGCGTGAGAGACTGAACGCCGCCAGCACCGAGATCACCATGGTGATCGCCACCACGCACACGGTCACAATCACCGTGTTGAGGTAGTACATCTGGAAATTATGATAGGTGATCAGGTACCAGAAATTCGCCAGCGTAGGATGATGAACATACCACGGATTACCTTTCTGCGCAGAAATTTCGGCCGATGACTTGAGGCTGGTCATCAGCTCGTACCACGGCGGCATGAGGTAAATGAACGCGAAGAAGCCGAGCGCGAGATAGCTGCCCCGCAATGCCCAGCGGCGGTCATTGGGTGACCTGCGGCGGCGGACCGCAGTGCGTGCGCCGAGGCCGACCGCGGTGGCACTCATGCCCCGATCTCCTGGTTGCGCCGCGTCACACTGCGCAGACCGAAGAAGGCGCAAATCGCCAGGACCGGCAGCATGAACAGGCTCACCGAGGCGCCGAGGGGGATGTCGCCCGACTGGATGCCGACCTGGAACGCGTAGGTCGCGAAAACATGCGTCATATTCTGCGGTCCGCCCCCGGTCAGGATTCGCACGATATCGAAGTCGGCAAACGTGACGATCAGGCTGAACAACGCCGTGATGGCAATGATGTTGCGCATCATTGGCAGGGTGACGTGGAACAGTCTCTGCAACCCGCTGGCCCCGTCGATTGCCGCCGCCTCATAAAGCTGCTCGGGCACCGATTTCAGAGCGGCCAGGTACATAACGAAGAAGAACGGTGTGCCGTACCAGACATTGACGGTGATCGTGCAGAAGCGGGCAATCCAGCCGACACCGAGCCACGGCACCGCATGGAACCCCAGACGCACCAGCACCCAGTTAAATGCGGAATACGACGGGTCGAACATCCACCACCACGTCAGGGTCGAGAGTGCCAGCGGGATAACCCAGGTCACCAGCAGCAGACCGCGCCACAGCCGCTGGTAGCTGGTGCCAATATTTTGCATTAGGTGGGCCAGGATGAAGCCGATGATCACCTTGAACACCACCGAGGTGATCGCAAACAGGCAGCTCTGGAAGATGACGAGTTGGAAGGTCGAGCGGTGCAGCAGGAAAATGAAGTTTCCGAGCCCATCGAAATGGGTCATCTTCTTGTTCAATGTGCTGAGATAGATCGCATAGCACGCCGGATAGATGACGAGCCCGGCAATCAGCAGGATCAGCGGCAGGCACATCAAGAAGGCGATCGTACTGCGCCGCCGCATGAACCGGTGCAGGCCGCCGGCGCGGCGGGCACCGACCCGACCACCGGCAATTGCACCGGCCGAAATGCTGGTCGCGCCAGCCATCACACTTTGCTCCGGCAGGATGGCGCGCCGGCTCCGAACCGCGCTGCCGTCCGCAACACCCCACGCGCGACGAGACACCCGGCAGTTTCAGCTTTCCGGTGATCCGAACTGTGGAACGAGACGCATTGCGTCCCCATCGCCATGAACGAGCCTCCCATCCTGCGGGCGCACCCGCGTAAGCCTTCAGGCCAATCGCCGCGCCTGTCCGCCAGGTGCGTGACAGACCCTCCTAGCCATCGACAAGCCTGTGTTCGGCTCTTTCCGGCCGTGCGGACGACGCTACAGGCTCGCCAGAGCGAGTGCAATGCCGGCACGCGGCAGCCCCGTTCAGCTCTCCCACCACCGCAGGGCGGACGCAGTCCGCCATCGGAACGACGGCGGACTGGCGTCCGCCCTACACTATTGGGCGGCGTGCCAGTCCGTCCGAATACGCTCTAGTGTCCTGGTTCCGAAGTTCGCTGCATTAGGCGGGGTGCCCCAAATCGAATCGGATCAACCACTTGCGGGCGGTATGACGGGCCAAGTGCTGATGCGGACTTCAGATTCGGGACACTAGCGCGTGAACCCCTCGAGCTGATCCTCGGTCCAGGCCAGCACCTGCGGGATCGTCTGCCCCTGGCGCAATCGCGCCAGCATCTGATCGTGGATGGCGGCATTGTAAATCTGTACCCCCACGTCGGGCGACGCCTCGGACGCTGTCAGGCTCGGCCGCGCCTTGTGCCACGGTTGGATCGGGTAGTTGTACACCGTGCCGGGCGGCGGCGCCACGGTCTCCCACACTTTGAAATCGAGCATGCCGGCGAATGGCGGTATATCGTAGCCCTCGACAACATTGTCCCGTTCTTCCACCTGCGGGCGGTCCATCAGGTAAGCCAGCAGCTCGGTCGCCGCGCTCTGGTTCTTGCTGAACTTCCAGACGCCCCAGAAGAAGAAACCGCACGGCACAAAGCGCCCCTTCGGCCCAGCCGGAGCGGAGAAGGTCCAGCAGTCCCCGCCGACTGACGGATTATCCCGCACCGCGACCGCCCAGGCCGACGGCGGGTTGAAGATCAGCGCGCTCTTGCCGGAGATCAGCGCCCGGTTGTTGGACGCGTCGTCATAACTGACCGCATCGGCGGGATAGAACTTGACCAGTTTCTGAGCGTATTCCAACACCTGCTGCATCTCAGCCGACTTGAGCTTGGGAGTACCCTCGCGATCGACCAACTCCGCGCCGTACGCCTTGAACAACGCGCCGTGCGTGTCGATCGCATCAGTATTGAGGTTGCTACCCAGTCCCAAGCCGAACGTCATGTTGTCCTTGGCCGCGAGTTCGGCATATTTCATGAACTCGTCCCAGGTCCACTGGTCCTGCATTGCCGTATGTTCCGGTTTCACCGGATACATCGCCTGCAAATCGAGGCCATTCTGCTTGAACCAGGAGATACGTGCGGAAGGCGGCTTGTTCTGGCTGCCGGAACTGGTGGGCACTGCAATCCAGTGTCCCTTCTGCCGCGCCAAATACTCGGCCGTCTCGTTGACAGCGCCATTCTTGTCCGTGAGCTCCTTCATCAGCGCATCGACCGATGCCAGCGAGTCCGAGCGGTTGTACACTTCCCAATTGTAGAACGTGTAGATGTCGTGTCCGGTCTTCGCCAGTGCTTCGGCGGCGCCGGTCATCAACAGCTTGTTGCCGTTGCTGGTGATGAAGTCGACATGCACATCGACCTTGTTCTTCTCTGCCCAGGCATTGACCTGCTTCTGCATCACGTCGTTGCCCTTGGGTACCCAATGATCCCAAAAACCGACGGTCAGCTTGCCGGCCGCGCCCGCGGTGCGGATGTGCACGAGCGGCAGGGCGCTGGCAGCCGCACCCAGCTTCAAGGCACGACGGCGTGACAGCCCGGACGAATTCGACATACTACCTTACCTCCCATACACGGCCGTTGCACGACCGAAGTGCCAAAAACGCGCAGGCGTCGGCAGTTGCGATCTGCCTTGTCGGATTGCGGACCGGCGGTTGTCGGTCCGATCACGGTGCATTCGGGAGAGGTGACAGGACGCGGCTCAGAATGCCCGCCCCTTCTCTGCCCGATCAAAGCATGCAGAGCGTAGGACACCTCGGAGCGCAAGGGAAGCATCCCGGCCGCACCCGGCGGGATCGCACCACGGCCGGCATAATGACGATACGCGAACGTGTTGTGGTGGGGAAGCAGCCCCGCTGATCTGAGCGACGCCATCACCTGAGCGCTCGAGGCGCCGTGCCCTACACCCGCGCTGCCGTGGCAAGAGCGGACTCCGTCGCGCGCAGCACGTCGGCCAAAGCGGCCCGCAGCGCATCGACCATGCCCTCCGGCGTGTCGGCCGTCATACGGACGTCCGCTGAGACCGTTCTCTGCAGCAGCACCTTTGCCGGGATCGCATGCTGGTTGATGAGCACCAGCGCCAGCGCCGCATGCGCCGTCATCACGCGCGGATCGGCAATGAAGGTGGTCAGGGTGGCATCCAGTTCCAGATCGGGCGTCAGCCCGCTGCCCACGGCCACGACGCCGGAGAACAGCCCGGCGGCCGCGAGCCACTGCTGCAGATCCGTGGTCACCGCCTGGGCGGGCGGAACTGCCCACTGGTTGTAGAAATCGACGTGCACGCTGCCGTTCGGCAGCAGCCATTGCAGGCCTCGCTGTTCAAGCCCGGGCGCCGGCGTGACGTCGCGCACCGCCAGCACCGGACCGTTCGGCCGCCGCGGCAGCGTCTCCTGGCGCTTCACGATCAGCGGCCACTGGACCTGTTCCACGTATGGCGTTTTCGGCAGCACGCTGCATCCGGCCAGTGCTGCGGCGCCGAGCCAGACGTGGCGGCGAGAAAGGAGCTGTGCCATCGCCGGCCTCATCTGGGGGGCGCCCGCGAGGGCGGCGGCGGGCCGCTCAGCACCTGTCCGGGGTACTGGCGCAGCGACTCGGCAAGATCCCGAAGGCTCTGCGAGGCCGAGGACAGATTGGTCAGGATCGGCTGCAAACCCGCCTGGAGAGCCGAGGTGCCGGACTGGGCCTGCCGCACCGTGGCTTCCAGCGAGGTGATCAGAGTGCCCATCCGGCCGGTGAGCTCGGCCAGTCGGCTGGTCGCCATCGCCCCATTGCCCAGCAGTTTTGCAAGATCGGGGTTGCTCGCCAATTGCTGCAGATCGTCGGACGTCTTTTGCAGGTTGGCGCTCAGCCCCGGCAGGTCGGCTCCCTTCACCGCCCGATTGGCGGTGTCGAGCAGCGCCGTCGCCGCCGTCAGCGTCTGGTGCAGGTCGCCGCTCTTGAGCTCGGCTTGCAGATCCTGCACGAGTTCGGTCAGCGACCCCACGAGTTTCGCGAAGTCCACCTGATTGAGCTTGGCCAGCACCCGCTGTCCGGCGTCCTGGACCTCGGCGAAGGCGCTCGGGGCCGAGGGCACGTACTCCGCTTTCGGAGTCCACGGCGGCGTCTGCGCCGGATAGGTCACGGGGTTGAGGAAGTCGAGATCGATGTAGCTCAGACCGGTGATCAGCCGGGTGTTGATCCTGGCACGCAACCCAAGCCGGACGGCGTCGGTGATGCCCCTGAATTGCCCGATCCGGCTCACGTCGATCAGGTAACGAACGTATATCTCGCGATCGAACGACCGATCCGACGGCTTTAGGACGCTGCCGTACTCGGCCCCAACGACGCCGATCGCCGTGACGCGCCCGACCGTCACGCCCCTGAACTGCACGTCCGAGCCGACCTGCAGCCCCTGTACCGACTCGTCGAAATAGGTCTCTAGCAGAGTACCGTGGCTGACCTGACCGCCGCGCAGAAACCAGACCAGCGCCAGGATCAGCACAATCCCGGCGACGATCAGCAGCCCGACCCGCAGGGAGTTGGCCCGGGCCTCCACTAGGCGGCCTCGACGGGCAGCGGCTCGCGGCGAAAGAACGCGCGCACCGTGGGGTTCGTGCTCTCGGCGCCGAGCCGGCGTGGATCGCCCGCGGCGATTACACCGCCGGCATCGGGAAAGGCGTGACGGTCCAGCATGAGGCAGCGGTCGGCGATCGCCAGGATGGAGGCAAGCTCGTGCGTCACGACGACGAACGTAGCCCCGAGATCGGTGCGCAGATCGAGGATCAGCCGGTCCAGCCCGGCCGAAGTGATCGGATCCAGCCCGGCCGATGGCTCGTCCAGGAACAGCAACGGGGGATCGAGCGCCATGGCTCGTGCGATCGCGGCTCGTTTGGCCATGCCGCCCGAGATCTCGGCGGGATACAGGGTGGCGGCGTCGGCCAGGCCGACCAGACCGAGCTTCACGCGGGCGACGGCCTCCTGTGCCGGGGGCGGCAGGTCGGTGAAGACTTCAAGCGGCAGCATCACGTTTTCCAGAAGCGACATGGAACCGAAGAGAGCACCCGATTGGAACATGACCCCGATCTTACGTTGCGCCGCCTCCCTCGCCGGTACGGCACCCGGGCCGGTCACCCGATACCCGGCAATCTCGATGCTGCCGGCGGCGGGAGGCAGCAGGCCGATGAGCTGCTTCATCAGCGTCGATTTGCCGGAGCCGGAGCCGCCGAGGATCACGAAGACCTCTCCGGTCGCGACGGTGAAGGAGACGTCGCGATAGAGGGTGCGGTTGCCGAAGCGCTGCGCCAGGCCCTCGACGCGGATCATCGGGTCCGTGGTCATATGCCGAGCCGGTTCATAAAGACGGCGAACACGCCATCCAGCACGATGGTGGCGACGATGCCGCCGACGACGGCGGCCGTTGTGGAGAGGCCGACGGCGCGCGGCCCCTTCCCGGTGCTGAGGCCGGCGCGACAGCCGATCGCCGCGATCACCACGCCGAAGCACGCCGCCTTCACCAGTCCTCCATAGAGATCGGCGGGGGTCGTCCAGTACTGCACCTGCGTCTCGATAATCGACAGCGGATAGCCGAAACCGCGCATCACCACGGCCATGCCCAGCAGACCGGCCAGGTCCAGGACCACCGTCATGACCGGCATGACGATCAGGCCGGCGGCCAGCCTGGGAAGCACAAGCATGGTCATGGGGTCGAGCCCTATGGTGACAAGGGCGTCCAGTTCCTCGTTTACCTTCATCGTGCCGATCTCGGCGGCGAAGGCCGAGGCGGTGCGTCCGGCCAGGATCACGGCGGCGAGCAAGGGGCCCAGCTCGCGGGTCAGGCTGACCGAGACGAGGTTCGCGACGAACAGCTCGGCGCCGAACTCGCGCATCGGCACGGCGGACTGGAAGGCCAGGATCAGCCCCATCAGAAAACCCAGCATCACCACCAGCGGCAGCGAGCTCACGCCGGCCTGATCGGTGTAGCGGAGCAGATCGGCCCACCGGATCATCCGCCGGCGGGCCGGCAGGCGGATCGCCGCCAGTGTCGCCTCGCCCAGGAAGACCACGCCGGTGCCGGCGGCGGTCAGGCCGGCATGCAGCATCTCCTTCGTGCTTGGTGCTGGAGGTGGCGGTGCCGGCGCCACTGGTGCACCGGCTTCGCGGGCGCGGGCCAGCAGGGCGCTGACCTGCTGGTTGGCGCCGATCAGATCCGGCGGCACGCCGTGCGCGCGTTCGACTGCGGCGAGCATGGCGGCGCCGGCCATGTCGCAGGTCTCCAGGCGGGAGAGGTCGAGGGCGAGCGCGCGGTCACGCGCTCGCCGGGCGGCGCCGAGCGCCTGGCCCCAGAGGCGGGCGACCGAGCTGGCATCCAGGCGGCCGTCGAAAGCCAGCACGGTGCGGCCGCTCGCCTCGGTCGTGGTCAGGCCGGATGTTGGGGTGGGCATGGGATTCTGCGACTCTGCGGGCGGCACCCTCACCCGGTTCGCTGCGCGAACCGACCTCTCCCGCAGGGCGGGAGAGGTGGGGTGGGCGCGTCAGTGCCCCAGCCAGGCCTCGAAGCGGGGGCGGAGCTTGGCCAGGTTGTCGTGCCAGAAGCCGGCGTCGATCTGCAGCCCGGATTTGAGATTGGCCGGGCTGGTCGGCGATACGGCGAGGAGATTGGGCGGCAAACCGTCATTGGCTCCCTTCGCCAGCCCGCCGAGCCCGAACTGCTCGACCAGCCGGCCTTCGATTGCCGGGGTACCGGCGAAATACAGGAACTGCGTCGCGTCGCGCAGGTTCGGGCTGCCCTTTATCACGGCCCAGCTCAGTACATCGTAAAGACTGTTGGTCCACTGGATGCCGAAATTGCGATGCGTTGCCTGCACGGCGCGCACGATCTGGTCGGAGGGTGCGCTGGTCATCAATACGTCACCGGAGCCGAGTATCTTTCCCGCCTCGGCCTCGGTCCGCCACCACACGATATAGGGCTTGAGCTGGTCGAGCTTGCGGAACGCACGATCCACGCCATCATTGGTTGCAAGCACCTTATAGACATCTGCTGGGGCGACGCCGTCCGCCATCAGCGCAATCTCCAGGTTGCCGACCACGCCCCGGCGCAACCCGCGTTTGGCGGGAAACTTGGCCACGTCCCAGAAATCGGCCCAGGAGGGCGTGCCGGGGAACTTGTCGCGATCCCAGGCGAGCGTGAGGTTGGTGACCGTGAAGCCGACACCGCAATCGGAGACGGCCTGCGGCAGGTAGTGGTCCTTGCCGCCGATCTGTGACCAGTCGAGCTTCTCGAACTGCCCACCGGTGCAGCCGATCAACAGCTCGTCACCGCTCACCTGAATAAGGTCCCAGTTCGTGCCGGCTGCCTTCAGCGCGGCGGCGAGTGCGTCGGCGCCGCCATCCCAGCTCTGTGGGGAAACGGCAATGCCGGTGGCGGTGGTGAACGGGGTTACGAATACTTTCTGCGTCGCCTCAGCCATCGTGGTGCCGCGTTCCACGATAGTGAGGTCCCGGGCCATCGCGGGCGGCGAGAGGCTCGCCAAGCTCGGCGCGAGCACCGCCGCGATGGCGAGCAGGGTGCGGGCAGGCATCCTTGGCGGGCTCCGGAGTTCGTGGTTCCGGCGGACGCTACAATCGGCACGGCCAGTGGGCAACGCCACGGCGCACGATTATAGCTCGGTCGGAGGTACGAGGCATGCAGAACGAGGCGAGTGTGGTCGCGTCCCGCGACGGGCGCGTAGGACGCATTCGGTTAAACCGGCCGCAGGCGCTGAACGCGCTCGATCTGGAGATGATCCGCGCCTGCGCGCGGGCGTTGGAGAGCTGGCGCGAGGATCCACACGTCCACGCGGTGGTGATCGAAGGTAGCGGCGATCGTGCGTTCTGTTCCGGCGGCGATATCCGCGCGGTGCGGCAATTTCATCTGGAAGGCCGGAGCGATCGGGTGGAGGCATTCTTCAGCGAGGAATATGCGCTGAACTACACGATCGCCACGTATCCGAAGCCGTATATCGCGTTGATCGACGGCATCTGTATGGGCGGCGGGATCGGGGTTTCCGTGCACGGGGCGTACCGGGTGGCCACCGAACATGCGCTGTTCGCGATGCCGGAGACGGGGATCGGGTTCTTTCCCGATATCGGCGCTACCTACGTGCTGCCGCGGTTGCCGGGGCGGGTGGGGACCTATCTGGCGCTGACCGGGACGCGGATGCAGGGCGCGGACGGCGTGCACGCGGGCCTGGCGACGCATTTCACGCCGCGCGCGGATGTGGCGGCTCTGTCGCGCGAGCTGGCCGAGGACGGGGCGGCGGCGCTGGCGCGTCATGCGGCGCCGCTGCCGCCGTTCTCGCTGGCGCCGCATCGTGGCGTGATCGATTACTGCTTCGATGCCGAGAACATGGCGGAGGTCATGCGTCGGTTGCAGCAGGACGGCAGCGATTTTGCCGGGCAGACGGCGGAGACGCTGCGGCGGATGTCGCCATCGTCGCTGGCGTGGTCGCTGAAGCTGCTGCGGCTGGGCGCGGACCGCACGCTGCGCCAGTGCCTGGATGCCGAGTTGCGGGCGACGCGCACGATTACGCCGTATCGCGAGTTCATCGAAGGGGTGCGGGCGATGGTGGTTGACAAGGATCGCCAACCGAAGTGGCAACCGGCACGGATCGAGGATGTCGATCCGACGGAGATCGATGCTTTGTTGAGTTAGTTTCATCTGTCCCGCTGCGGGAGAGGGTGCGGGGGCACGCGGACCCTCACCCGGTTCGCTTCGCGAACCGACCTCTCCCGCAGAGCGGGAGAGGTGAAAATGGGGGGAATAGGCTATGCCTGCTTTCATCTGCACTACATGTGGCACGCAATACGTGCCTAGCGACGGCCCGCCCGCGGGCTGCACGATCTGCCAGGAGGAGCGGCAATACGTAAATCCGCTCGGCCAGTCGTGGATCACGCTGGAGCAGATGCGGCGCACTTATCGCAACGCGTTCGGGCGGCACGAGGACGGGTTGATGGGCATCGGCACCGTGCCCGCTTTCGCCATTGGCCAGCGCGCGCTGCTGGTGCGCACGGCGGCAGGCAACGTATTGTGGGACTGTATCAGCTTCATCGACGATGCGACGATCGAGATCGTGCAGGCGCTGGGGGGGATTGCGTCGATTGCGATCTCGCATCCGCATTTCTACTCATCGATGGTGGAATGGAGCCATGCCTTCGGCAAGGCTCCGATCTGGTTGCATGCAGCCGACCGACAGTGGGTGATGCACCCCGATCCTGTGGTGCGGTTCTGGACGGAGGAGAGCAAAGAGATCGCGCCCGGCGTGACTTTGATCCGGGCTGGTGGGCATTTCGCCGGAGGGACGGTGCTGCACTGGGCGGCGGGCGCGGCCGGCACAGGCGCGCTGCTGTCCGGCGATATCGTGCAGGTGGGGCCAGATAAGAAGGTTAGTTTCATGCGCAGCTATCCGGACCTTATTCCGCTCGACGCCGGGGCGGTGCGTCGGATTGCGGAGGTGCTGGAGAAGTGGCAGTTCGAGCCGATCTATGGCGCGTGGTGGGAGCGGATTATTGCCTCGGGTGGGAAGGAGGCAATCGCTTATTCGGTTCGGCGGTATATCGACGCGATCACCCGTGCGCGGCCGGAGTGAATTGGGCCAGCGCCTAATTAGTAGAGCGTTTCCATGGAACGACTCGTATCGCCCCGGCAGCGTGCGCCGCGGAGGCGGGGCCGGATTTGCGCGGGGAGAGAAAAAAGGAAGAAAGCAAGCTTCACCACGGAGACACAGAGGCATGGAGAAGAAAGCGGAGAACGGACTATAATACGACGCGATGGGGACCGAAGCCGCACATTTGCTCTCCCCTCTTTTCTCCGTGTCTCCGTGGTTGGGCTTCCTTGCTTTCTTGCCGGGTGCGATTGCTCACCGCGGGGGGTTCCGCGCGATCGCCCCCTAGGTGAGCGATCGCGTGGCGGCAGGGGGTTATGGCGGTCCACTCCCGGCGTCAGAGAGTCGATCGCTCGGGCGGTTTCGTGCGGCGAATCAGGACGGCGGGGCTGGCCGTGGGCCGGTCCCGTGTCAGTGGTCAGTTATCAGTTGTCAGATTCTCCGGGCGGCCGGTTCAGGGTGGGCCGGTGCCGGCGGGAGCCGGGTAGTGAGGATGTGGCGCCGGCCATGGTGGATACACGACGCCGGCGGCGGGTGGTCGGTGGTCAGCGGTTGGTGGGTTGGGAATGTGGCTGTCGCCTGAGCTGGGAGTGTCGGCGGGATCGGCGGAATCTATGGCGCGGGTCTCGAAAGGGGCGGGATCGGCGCCGTGGAGGGAGATAGCGAGGCGAAGTTCGTCCCAGGTGGCGGGATCCATCTGCTCGGGCACGATGCCGAGATCGCGGCAGATGTCGAAGAGGATGGGGCCGATCGGACGGTCTCGGTCCTCGGCGACGATTTCGGCGTACATTTGCTCCTCGGGCGAGGGCGGACGGTCGAAGGATTGATCGCCGGCCGGCCAACCCGGCGGGATGGCCCATATGGCGGCGTGCCGCTGGCGCGGGGCCGGGCCCCGGACGGGTCCCCGGCCGAGCCCCCTCCCCCCAGCCCCCTCCCGCAAGGGGAGGGGGAGAAGTGCGCGGGCAGGAGCGAAGCTGTTGCTGAGCCTGGCCTGGAGCGCGGCGACGCGGAGCAGGCCGCGAATGACGAAGACGGTGATCAGCGCGGGATTGGTGGTGCCGAAGATGCGGGTGGCGAAGGCATACCAGGGGAGATCATTGGCGTCGTCTTCCCGGCGCAGGGTTTCGACGAGGTTTCTACCGTAGGCGAAGAGAGTGCGAAGGAGACGGAGGATGTTGCCGACGCTCGCGGGGTCGAGGCGCGCGGGCACGGCCCGATCGGGATCGGGTTCGATGGCTGCGGGCGGTGGTGCGGCTGCGGTGTCGGACATCGGCGCCATATAGCACAAAACGTGAACCCTGGGCAAGGCTTTTTTTCCTGGCAGAGGATCACTTTAGAGGCGGGGCGGCGTGGGCTGCTGCCTGCGGGCCAGTTGGTTGGCTCTTCGGCCGCGTTTTATGGCCAGACGGGACAGAGAGACGTGGGTGGCCGGGCCAATCCCCGGATCAAGTGCGGGGACGGCCATGACGCGGTGGGGCGGGGCACTTCCACCCCAACCGTGGTGCGCGCGCACGCTGGGTGACTGCGTTGAACTGCAAAGACCCACCTCACAGCGGGTTTGGGCCAACAACCTCCCACCGGTGGCGCTCAAAGAATCTGGCACGCTCGAGGTCATTCGTCGGGCGGCGCTCAGAGAGCTCCTCGACGAGGGCGCCTGCATCGGCCGGGGTGTAGAGGAATAGCGCGCGGGCGGGTTCCTGGCCCGTATTCTTCCAGGCATGCGGGACGTTGCGCGGCATGAATGCGCAGGTACCGGGACCGCCGACGGCGACAACATCGCCGATTTTGAAGGTGAATTCGCCAGCAAGCACCCAGGCGACCTCGTCGCTGTCACGGTGCAGATGATAGAGGCTCGTGCCGCCGGGGGGCAGAGTCTCTTCGAACATCATGATGCTCCCGCCTGTCTCGCGGCCGAGGAGCTTCAACGCAAAGGAGCGACCGGGGGTCGGCGAGTCGAAATGCGTCCCGCCGCCGGCGGGTACGATGAAGCCCTTTGTTCCGGTCGTGCTGCCATCCGTCATGTGACCGCCTCCGATTCGGCCATGCCCTTGTCGGCCAGCTCCTTCTTCGCCTTGTCGTTCTTGATGAGTGCCAGGCCCATGCCGCGCATCACATTGGGCGCCTTCGTGAACTGAATGTTCGAATATTCGATGACCTCGAGCCGATTGCCCCACGGATCGAGAAAATCGAGGAAAGGGCCCTCGACAAAGCGCGCGCCGGCAGCTTTCGCCAGCTCGATGACGCGGCTGCGGTCGTCAACGACAAGGCCGAGATGCCGCTTCTCGACGCCGCTGACCGCGTAGTCGGGCACCAGGGTCATATTGATGAACTGGTCACCCATGTCGATGAAGACGTTGCGCTCCCCTCGTCCGCGCAGCGTGAAATCGAAGATACGGCCGTACCACGCCAGCGCCTCGTCGATGTTGCCGACTTCTATCGCGATATGATTGATGCCGACGAGCCGGGGCTTCTTTCCTTCGGACATGGTCGCCCTCCAAAGTGGGTCTTATCGTGGACGGTTCGAGCGGGAGATAGACATTCACGCTGTTCAAAAATAGTCTTAAAGTACTGGGGGTAGCGTTCAAGGAAGTTGAAATGCGTGGATCCGGGGCACCGAGCCTCGACCAGCTCGGCGTCTTCCTTACAGTGGTCGAGACTGGAAGCTTCGCGGCGGCGGGCCGGCGGCTCGGGCGCGCCACGTCCGCGGTCAGCTATGCGATCGCGAATCTGGAACAGCAGCTCGGCGTGCAATTGTTCGATCGCGACCAGACGAGAAGACCGGCATTGACGGAGGCCGGCGCGGCCGTGTTGGCCGAGGCGCGCTCAGTCTCGATTGGCGTCGACAACCTGCGTGCCAAGGTCAAGGGACTGGCTGATGGGCTTGAGGCGCAGATAGCTCTCGCCGTCGATGTGATGCTGCCGACGGCGCGACTGGTCGATGCGATGCGGGCATTCGAGGCGACGTTCCCGACGGTGGCGTTGCGACTGTACGTCGAAGCATTGGGAGCCGTGACCCAGCTCGTCCATTCCGGTATTGCCGATATCGGCATCAGCGGAGTGGAAGCGACGCTTCCGGGAATCGAGCGGATCAAGGCGGGCGGTGTGGAACTCATTCCCGTCGCGTCGCCAAGCCATCCATTGGCCACGGGTACCGCACATGCACCTGGAGCAGCGCGGGACTTTGTACAGCTCGTCCTCACTGACCGCTCTTCGTTGACGGAAGGACACGATTTTTCGGTGATCGGAGTCAGAACGTGGCGTCTCGGAGACTTGGGTGCCAAGCATGCATTGCTTCTTGCAGGCATCGGCTGGGGCAACATGCCCGAGCCGATGGTCCGCGATGATCTGACGACAGGACGCTTGAAACAGCTCCACCTCTCGGAATGGTGTGGTGGTTTCTATGCCTTTCACGCGATTTACCGCACCGATACCCCGCCCGGGCCGGCGGGCACCTGGATGGTACGGCACTTTTCCCAGCAGGCAGATTAGTGCTGGCAGAGACCACCGGTCTCACGGATGATGGTTGCTGGCAGCGGAGGTGCGTCACTGGCACCGCCCACAACCTTGCGGGAGGGGGCTTGCCGTACCCGCTTCACGCTACCCGGTTGGCTACAAGCTCGTCCACTACCGCGGGGTCTGCCAGCGTGGAGACGTCGCCAAGGCTGTCGGTTTCACTTGCAGCGATCTTGCGCAGGATCCGGCGCATGATCTTGCCGCTGCGGGTCTTGGGCAAGGCGGGCGCCCACTGGATGGCGTCGGGCGCGGCGATCGGGCCGATCTCCTTGCGGACCCAGGCGACCAGCTCCTTGCGCAAGGGCTCGCTTGGCTCTTCGCCCAATTTTAACGTTACATACGCATAGATCCCCTGGCCCTTGAGGTCGTGGGGGAATCCTACCACCGCGGCCTCGGCCACCTTGGGATGCGCCACCAGGGCACTTTCGACCTCGGCGGTGCCCATGCGGTGGCCCGAGACATTGATCACATCGTCGACTCGTCCGGTGATCCAGTAATAGCTGTCGGCGTCGCGCCGCGCGCCGTCGCCGGTGAAGTAGAGTCCCTTGAAGGTGGAGAAATAGGTCTGCACGAACCGCTGGTGGTCGCCGAATACCGTTCGCATCATCCCGGGCCAGGACTCGGTGATGCAAAGGTTGCCTTCGCATGGACCGTGCAGCTCGTGGCCGTCGCCATCGACGATGACCGGATGCACGCCCGGTAGCGGGCGGGTCGCGGAGCCCGGCTTCAATGCGGTGGCGCCGGGCAGCGGACTGATCAATATGCCGCCGGTTTCGGTCTGCCACCATGTGTCGACGATCGGGCAGCGATGTTCGCCGACGACGCGGTTATACCAGAGCCAGGCTTCCGGATTGATTGGCTCGCCGACACTGCCGAGGATGCGCAGCGACTTGCGTGAGGTCTTCGTCACCGGCGCCTCGCCGTCGCGCATCAGCGCGCGGATCGCGGTGGGCGCGGTGTAGAAGATGTTGACCTGGTGCTTATCGACGACCTGCCAGAAGCGGCTGCTGTCCGGGTAGTTCGGGATGCCCTCGAACATCAGTGTGGTGGCGCCGTTCGCCAGTGGTCCGTACAGAATGTAAGTGTGCCCGGTCACCCAGCCGACATCGGCGGTGCACCAGTAGATCTCGCCCGGATGGTAGTCGAATACCAGTTCGTGGGTGAAGGATGCCCACACCAGATAGCCGCCGGTGGTGTGCAGCACGCCTTTCGGCTGACCGGTGCTGCCGGATGTATAGAGGATGAAGAGTGGGTCCTCGGCGTTCATCGGCTCCGGCGGGCAATCGGTTGATGCGGCTGCGCATAATGCAGCATAATCGAGGTCACGGCCGGCCTGCATTGGCACCTTCTCGCCGGTCACCTGCACGACGACGACGTTCTTTACGCTGGGGCAACTTTTCAGCGCAGCGTCGGCATTCGCTTTCAACGGCACTTTGCGGCCGCCGCGGCGACCTTCGTCGGCGGTGATCAGCAGTGCCGAGTCACAGTCGCGGATTCGGTTCGCCAAGCTGTCGGGGGAGAAGCCGCCGAAAACGACCGAATGAATGGCACCGATCCGCGCGCAGGCGAGCATCGCCACGGCAGCCTCCGGTACCATCGGCAGATAGATCGTCACCCGATCGCCCTTGTGAACGCCCAGGTCGCGGAGCGCGTTGGCGAAGCGGCAGACCTGCTGATGGAGCTCGCGATAAGTGATCTTCTTGCTGACCGAGGGATCGTCGCCTTCCCAGATGATCGCGATGCGGTCGGCATGCTCGGCCAGGTGCCGATCGAGGCATGAGGCCGAAGCGTTCAGCACGCCGTCCTCGAACCACTTGATCGAGACGTTTCCGCCAAAGCTGGCGTTCTTGATGCGGGTCGGTGACTTGATCCAGGTGACACGGCGTGCCTCGTTGGCCCAGAACTCGTCGGGGTCGCGCAGGGCGCGCTCGGCCATGTCCTGGTAACGGGCGGCGCTGACGTGCGCGTGGGCGGCGGTTTCCGGACGAACCGCGAAGATCTGGCCGTCATGGGGCATGGTGTCAGGCATTGGCGTGTTCCCTCGTTCGTTCTTGACCCGGCGCCGGGATGCTGGAGAAGAACATAAGCCGGCCATCGGTTGGGCGGAAGCGGTGGGGCTGCGCGGTGCCGGAGGGGGGAAACAGGACGGCCATCTCTCGCTACGCCCATCACATTCTTCACGACGACCGCAGGTACCGTTGAAGAGCGAACCGAGCAGCCGGTTGTTCTATACGAACAGTCTGAAGGACGAGGCGCGGTGATTTTATGCCTGTATCACCGACGGGTGGCGGGCTCATAGCCTTCTCATCGCCGGTCTTGTGCTGCCTTGGGCGGGCCGTCTCGTGCCGATTGCGGCAGCTTAGAGCACGTTTGCAATGACTGGAGTCGGCAGCGCACCGGCACCCTCACCCGCCGCGCTGCCGCGCGGCGACCTCTCCCGCAGCGCGGGAGAGGTGGACGGTGGGCTGGACGGCGCATGAACCATCGGCGCCTTCGCACGTTGCAGCCGGGTGACGAAGCGACGCGCATTCAAGTTTCTGGCCTGGATCGGCCTGCCTGTGGCGGCGATCGTCGCCGTCGCGCTGCTGTGGAACTGGGACTGGTTCGCGCCGATGGTGGCGGCGAGAGCCTCTGCCGAGATCGGCCGGCCGGTCAGCATCGAGCATCTGCACGTGCGCCTGGGTCGCGTCACGACCGTCGCGGTGGACGGCGTCACGGTCGCTAATCCGCGCGGATGGCCGTCAGGGCCGCCGCTTGCACGGGTACAGCAGATCCTCGTGCGGGTGGACCTGCTCCGCTATCTGTTCCATCGCCAGCTCGTCGTGCCGCTGGTGGAGCTCCGCGATCCTAGCTTCTCCGCCGTCGAGACGCCGGCCGGAGAGGCGAATTGGCGCCTTGCACTTCCCGCCGGCTCCGGCGGTGGCCCCGAGCTCGGCGATCTCGTGATCGTGAACGGCGAGGCGCACGTCGTGGTCCCGAAAGTGCGCGCGGATTTCACGGTGAGGATCTCAACCCGCCAGGCACCGGGGGCGGAGCCACAGCTTCTTGCCGAGGCGCACGGCACCTATGCCGGCCAGCCGATCACGGCCCGGATGGTTGGCGGCGCGATCCTGGCGCTGCGCGAGGCAAACCAACCCTGGCCGATCGATCTGCGCGTTGCCAACGGCCCGACTACGGTCTCCCTGGTCGGATCGGTACGCGACCCGCTGGCACTGGCCGGGGCTGATCTACGGCTGCAGCTCGCCGGCCCGGATATGGGCAGGCTGGAACCATTGACCGGCATGCCGCTTCCCCATACGCCGCCGTTCCGGGTGAGCGGGCGCCTTGACTTTGCCCCGCACCAAATCCGGTTCGAGAATTTCGCGGGTACGGTCGGATCGAGCGACCTGGAGGGCTCGATCTCGGTCGCGCCTGGCAAACCGCGGGACGTCATCAACGCCGAGCTGCATTCGCGATTGGTGAACCTCGCGGACCTCGGCGGCTTCATTGGCGCCAAGGCGGGCAGCGCGGCGAGTGCGGCGGCCGCCGCCTCGGCGACCGTACTGCCGACCCGAACGTTGCACGTGCCGGAGCTGAACTGGGCGAACATCCACCTGCGCTATGAGGGGGGACGGATCGAGGGCCGTTCCATGCCACTCGATAACCTGGCTGTAGCCCTGGACATCGTGAACAACGAGATCACCCTACACCCGATCAGCTTCGGCGTCGGGAGGGGACGGATCAGCGCGTCCGTGCAACTTGTTCCGGCGGACGGCGAGCTTCGCACCAACGCCTCGATCGACTTTCAAAGCGTCGATGTCGCTCGGCTGATGGCCGCGACTCATACGTTCAATGGTGCCGGCACGATCAGCGGCAGCGGCAGGATCGTCACCGTCGGGAACTCGATTGCCCAGATGGCAGCGAACGGCAACGGCGCGATCCTGCTGGGCATGTCCGGCG
>Ga0335075_10006307_pt1 | contig 18318 bp, 19 predicted proteins | sample Lox_Sample_24_FD_206723 | JGI IMG/M metagenome (GOLD analysis project Ga0335075, IMG submission 206723) | Soil microbial communities from Loxahatchee National Wildlife Refuge, Florida, United States - Lox_Sample_2.4 | ecosystem: Environmental > Terrestrial > Soil > Wetlands | place: USA... | reverse complement strand
AGGGATCCCGCCGCGGCGCCGACAGTGCGACCGTCCAGCCGTCGGAGCGCAGCGCGTCGGCGAGCGCGCCGGCGCCGTCGGCGGCCGAGAGCGGCACCAGTGCCCGCAGCCGTCCCGGTCCGGTCAGGGCGATGAGCGCGGGCGGCGCGACCGCGAGTCTGCCGGCGAGCGCCTCGGCCGGGTTCACCCTTGTCCCGCTCCGCCCGATCGGGATCGGAGTTCGCCGCGCGGCGAGCGCGACCCCGCCGGCGCGCAGCTCGACGCCCGCGCGGCGCGCGCGGGTGAGCAGCTCGGGAAGGTCATCGGGCTCGCCCGCCGACAGCTCGGCGAGGATCTCGGCGCCGGCGGCCAGATGCGCCGGTGAGGCGTGTGACTCATTGATGAGTGCGGCGACCGAGGCGGCGGTCGCCGCCGCCTGCAGCCAGGCGTTGCGGTCTCGTCTCGGCACGCTCGCCCCGGAATCCTCGGTCGTGGAGACCGCCGCGACGATCCCCACGACCTGATCGGCGATCCGGACGAGGGCCACTTCGTGCACCGCCGCCGGGGGCCCGGCCGGCGGGTCTCCCGCCAGCGTGCGCTCGGCGAATCCGGCGATCGCGGCGGCGGTCGGCGCGTCGACCGAGCCCTCCGGGACGATCGCCGGTGGGCCGAGCGCGGGGATCGCGATCACCACTGGACAGCCCAGGGCGCGCGCGGCCGTCTCGGCGACGTCCCGCAGCTCGCCACCGGCGACCGCGTCGGACACGAGCGCCAACGGCGTCGGCCGGGAGGTGGTGCTCCCCTCCCGGCCGTCGCGTCCCGGCGCGTTCTCCTCAGACGCGCCGGCCTGTCGCATGCTCATCGGTCCGGTCGCCGACTCGCGTGCGTGGGTGGGTCATGCGGTGGTCGTCTGTCCGGACGGGGTCGTGAGCGCCGGGATGCCGCCGGGGTACCCGAGGGACGGGATGTCGGACGGGTACACCTCGTGCCCGTGCTCGGCGGTGTCACCGATCTCCATGTTCTCCTCCGACATCCGCAGCGGGACGAACAGCCCGACGAGCCGCAGGAGGATGAATGTCGCGGTCGCGGACCACGCGATCACGAATGCGGCGGCGATCGCCTGCCACTTCAACAGCGTCCAGTTGCCATGGATCAGCCCCGGAGCGGCGGCGATGCTCGGCGTCTTCTTCAGGCCGAGGTAGACCGTCATGTTCGGGTCGGCGAACACGCCGGTGAGGAGGCCGCCGAGCAGGCCGGCGACGCCGTGCGTGTAGAACACGCCGAGCGTGTCGTCGACGTTGCGGAACGGCCGCATCCGGCTCATGTAGTTGAGCGCGAGGTAGACGAGGATCGAGGCGATGATCCCGATCGCGCCCGCGCCGAACCCGTTCACGTAGCCGGCGGCTGGGGTGATCGCCACCAGGCCGACGATCATTCCGTTGACCCCGGAGATCAGGCCCGGCTTGCGCCCGGTGAGGTAGTCCATCCCGACCCACACCATGAAGGCGACCGCCGTGCACAGGTTGGTGTTCAGCACCGCGGCGGACGCCGACGCCCCCGCGAAGTACGGGTCGCCACCGTTGAAGCCGTTCCAGCCCATCCACAGCAGCCCGGCCCCGATGGCGACCATGGCGACGTTGTTCGGGGCGTCGATCTCCCGGTCGCGCTGGAGTCTTGGCCCGACCACGGCGGCGGCGACGAATCCCGAGACGCCGGCCGACATGTGGATCACGTAGCCACCGGAGAAGTCGACCGCGCCATGCTGGGCGAAGAAACCGCCGCCCCAGATGGTGAACGCGTCGACGGTGTAGACGATCGTGGACCACAACAGCACGAACGGCACCCACGCCTTGAGGTTGATGCGCCCGAGAACCGAGCCCAGCATCAGCAGCGGTGTGATTCCCGCGAACACGAACTGGAAGTAGGCGAGGGTCGCCTGCGGGAAGCGGAACGCGGGGCCGAGCGTGGCGAGTGGGATCGAGGCCTGGCCCTGCTCAGCCTTGTGGCCGAGGATCTCCCCCGGGATCCCGATGAAGTTCCCGAAGAAGCCGTGGCTCGACAGACCGTGCCACGGGGTCCCGAATCCCATCTTGAAGCCCCAGAGGACCCAGAGGATGAGCACCGTTGCAAACCCGGTGAAGGTCAACATCATGCTGTTGATCGACCACCGTTTCTGCATGACGCCGCCGTACAGCACGACGAGTCCGGGCACGCTCATCAGACCGACGAGCGTCGCCGCTGTCATCTGCCATGCGTTGTTCCCGGGGCTGAGCCACGATGGGTAGGGCGTCCACCCCATGTATCTGTCTCCTTGTCTGCGGGTTGGGCGTTCTGGACCGACTGGGGTCAGTACACGGCAGTCGCCGCGAGCGACCCATAGCCCTGCGTCCAGCAAACCCACAGGTGATCTGGACATAGGGATAAACCGCCTGCGCAGGAGGTCGTCCGCGACCCATCCGCCCGGGGAACGGGCGCCCGCGCAGGCCTTGGACAACGGCGCTCAGAACTCGAGCGGGGTGCCACGGGGCACGACCAGCACCGATCCGCGCGCCGAGTTCAGGCGGCCTCGGGTGGCTCCGTCGAGCGCGACCCGTCCGGGCGTCGCGTCCGGGCGTGAGTCGACGACGATCAGGTCGGCGTCACGCCCGCCGTTCACCACCTCGGCGCCGGTGGCGGCCGAGAGCGCGTGCGCGGTCTGGGCGGCCGCACCGTCGGTCTCGCCGGCGATCGATACGGTCGAGAGCGCGTACCGCGTCCCCGTCCGCAGGCCTGCCGCGGCAACCGCGACCGCGACCGCGCCACCCTCCAGCAACCCCTGCGCGGATCCCTGCGGTTCGACGTGTCCCGGCGGGGTCCGGTAGTCGGAGCCGAACACGACGATGTTCGCGCCCTCGGCCCCCGCCAGCGCGGCGAGTCCCGCACTGGTGGACGGGTTGACGACGACGTGGGTCGTGATGTCGGGCTCGTCGAGCCACGTCGCTCCGTGGGCGAGGCGACGGTGGGCGTCGTGTTCGCCGATCTCCTCGCGCCGGGGGTCGAACTCACGCATGTGGCGCACGTACGCGAGCGACAGACTCGCGCCGGCGCCGGCGAGCATCCGCCCGAGCATCAGCGCGTCGTCGTCGTTGGTCGTTCCGTCGTAGGAGACGATGATCTGGGCTGGCATCGACCGGGATCCTCCGGGACCGGCGGTCCCACGGCATTGTCCGAGTGGATAAGGATCAGACCCCGGACCTGTCCACGATGCTCAGCAACGGCCCGCAGCGGACTCGACGCAGTCCCGCGCGAACCGGTAGGTTTCTCGCCGATGTCTGCCGAAGCGGCCAACGTCTCGTCCGGGCTGCCGATGACCACCGCGCTGGAGTTCCCGGACTTCAGCGTGACCGGGAACCTCGGGGTCGTCTACGGGCTCGTCGTGCGGAGCATGGGGGTCGTGGGCGGGGTCGCGGCCGGTTTCAAGGCGTTGCGCCGGGGCGAGGTCAGCCAGTACACGCAGCTGCTGGAGGACTCGCGCCGGCATGCGATCGACCGGCTGGTCGACAACGCCCGGCTCGTCGGCGCCGACGGCGTGCTCGCCGTCCGCTTCGACTCCTCGGAGATCGGCCAGCAGCTCACCGAGATCGTCGCGTACGGCACCGCGGTGACGCTCGCCCCGCGGGGGTGAACCACGCGTGAGCGACGGTCAGTTCGGCGACCGCGAGCGCGAACGTCTGTTCTCGCTGCTCAGCGCCCACGCGGCGGCCGATCACATCGATCTGGAGGAGCTCGAGCGGCGGGTCGTCGCCGTCAGCGAGGCCGCCGGGCGCGACCAGGCGGAGGCGGTGCTCGCCGACCTCCCGGCGCTCCCTGAGAGCGCGGCGGTGTTGGAGTCGACCACCGGGTTCGGCGACCGGCCCGCACAGCCGGGCGCGGAGGCCGGACGGCCCCGGTGGGGCAGGGGCCACGCGGACTCCGACCTGCCCGCCGGTGACTGGCGTGCGACCGGCGAGCGCTTCCGGGACCCCAAGACCCGCCGGGTGATGCGGGTGTGGGAGGACGCCGCCGGCGGGCGCCACTACGTGCCCGACGATCAGCGCCTGTCCTGAGCGAGCGGCGGACCGGCCGCCGCCCGCGGTGGACGGGGTCTTCTAGTTCCGGCGCGTTCCGCCGCCGCCGAACAGCGACAGGAACAGCAGGAAGACGTTGAAGACGTCGAGGAAGATCGACGCGGCGATCGGGACCGCCATCGTCATGTTCGCGCTGCGCAACCGCTGGAAGTCGAACGCGGTGAAGAACGCGAAGATGCCGAGTCCCAGCACGCAGTAGATGATGTTCGAGCCTGGGATCACCACGAACAGGGTGATCAGTCCGAACACGATCAGCCCGATCAGCGCCCAGAAGAACGCGCGGGCGTAGACGGCAAGGTCCCGCCGCGTGGCGTAGCCGTAGGCCGCCATCGCCGCGGTGAAGCCCGCGGTCGCGCCGGCCGCCTGGTAGACGACGCCCGGATTCGCGGTCGTGTAGTAAACGAGGACCGGGGAGATGAACAGCCCGAGGAACAGGCCCATCCCGAACAGGAGCCCGATCGCGAGCTGCTCCCGGCCGCGCGCGGCGGCGTAGTTGAGGCCGAAGACGCAGCCGAAGCCGAGCACGATGAAGATGAAGCTCGAGCCGCCGTTGATGTTGCGGCCGACGTAGGCGCCGAGCGCGAGGAAGCCGATCGTCAGGGCGACAAGGCCCATGACCTGGCCGAAGACGCCGCGAGTCTGATCGCGGGTGAGCGTGCCGCCGTAGCCATAACCGCCTGACTGCGGGCCGCCCCGATATGTACGAGTTCCGAGAGGCATGACCAGAAGGATAGATCTCCGCACGGGATTTCCAGGGTTATTGAGCCAATTCTTCATAAGGCTCGTATGTTCGTCCGCGGACCGGTGCGCAGTGGGGTCCCTCGGAGCCGCGATACTGGAGCCGATGCCATCTTCGACCGACGCCCCCGCCCGCGAGCGCTCGAGCCGGCGCGGCTCGCGTGGCCGGCCGGATGATGCGCGCCCGGCGGTGCCGCGTGCCGCGTGGACCCGGCTGGCGGCATGCACGGCGGCGGCGGCGCTGCTGCAGCTCGATGGCACGCTGATCACGGTCGCGCTGCCTCGCGTGGCGAGCGGTCTTCATGTTTCCGGCAGCACCACCTCGGTGGTGCTGAGCGCCTACTTCGGCGCCTACGCGCTGCTGCTCATCCCAGGCGGCGAGCTGGTCGACCGGCTGGGCGCGCGGCGGTTGGCGTTGACCGGGCTGACGCTGTTCGCGATCGGCGCGATCGCGGGCGCGCTCTCCCAGACGTTCGCGGAGCTCATCCTCGCCCGCGTCGTCCAGGGCGCCGGCGCCGGTCTGGTCAGCCCCGCGGCGCTGGCCGGAGCGGTCAGCGGCTTCCCGCCGGAACGCCGCGGCGCGGCGCTCGGGATCTGGGGCGCGTCGGCAGGCACCTCCAACCTGGTCGGCCCGCTGCTCGGCGGTCTGCTCACGGTGACGCTCGGCTGGCGGGCGGACTGGTGGGCGCTGGTCCCGCTCACCGCCGCGGCCGCCCTCGCGGTGGCTCGTGCCGTCCCCCCGAATCTCCATCCCGCGACGGATCCGGTGAGCGGCCCGGGGGCGCGGCAGGCTGGACGGGCCGGTGCCGAGTCACACCGGATCGTGGCCGCGGCCACGCTGATCGCGGCTCTCACCTTCGCGGTGATGATCGGTGCCTTCTACATCGCCGAGCAGTATCTGCAGCGGACCGCCCATTTCTCCGCGCTCGGCGCCTCCAGCGCGCTGGTCATCGTCGCGCTCCTCGTGGGCGGCGCGGCGCCGCTGGCCGGTCGCCTGGTCGACGCTCGCGGCGAGCGGCCCGCGACCGTGCTCGGGTTCATCGGCGCCGGCGTCGGGCTGCTGGTGCTGGGGATCCCGGGCGTGCCGCTCTCCAATCTGCTCACGATCCTGCCGCTGATCCCCGTCGGGCTCGGGCTGGGAATGCTGTTCGTGCCGGTGTCCCGGGCTGCGCTGAACGCCACGCCGGAGGCCTCGCACGGGCGGACCTCCGCCCTGCTCTCGGTCGGCCGGCTGCTCGGTGCCGCGGTCGGGGCGGGACTCGCCGGCGTCGCGCTCTCAGGCGCGCTCACCGCCGATGTCGTCCACCACACGTTGCTGATCGCCGCCGGCGTGTGCCTGATCATCGGTCTCCCCGGGGCCCTCTGCCTGCGGGCGGGCGACGCCGGGGCGGCGCCCGCCGCGGCCTGACCCCGCCACGGAGGAGGAGGCGGGTCGCCCGGTCGGTGGCTCGGCGGAGGTCTCCCGCAGGATCTGCGCCAGGCGCTCGGGCGCGTCCCACATCGGGACGTGACCCGCGTCGCGCAGCTCGACGTCATGGACGTTCTCGGGCAGCGACGCCGGGCGCCGGACCAACCGGTCGCGGTCGGGCCAGACCAGCGTCACCGGGACGGTGATCCGCTCCAGCCCGGCGAACTGCCGGGCACGCATCGCGTTGTTGACGGCGACGAAGCCGGGTGCCCGGGCGTAGGCGCGCAGCAACCGCCGTGCCTGGCGGGCGGTCATCCGCTCGGGGTGCACAATCGAGCCGGTGAGCAGCGCTCGGCGACCGGCCCCGGTCGCGGCCGCGGCGGACGCGACGGGTTCGAGCGCCCGCGCCAGCAGGTGACCGAGGCTCGCCTTGGGCAGCAGCGGGTTGGACCACAGGCCGGCCGGCGCGATCGCGGTGACGCTCGCCGCCGCGCCCCGCAGGGCGAGCTCGAGCGCGACCCACCCTCCGAGCGAGTTGCCCGCGACGTGGACGCGCCCGTCTCCGCCGTGCGGCAGATCAAGCGCCGCCAGGCCATCTGCGACCGCCTGCGCGAGCGCCGCAGGCGTCGGCGTCACGCCGGTGAGCGGCGGGGTGCGCCCGAACCCGGGGAGGTCGATCGCGACGACGGTCCGCTGTGCCGCCAGCATCGGGACGACGGGCTCCCAGACGTGCCGGTCGGCGCCGAGCGGGTGCAACAGGACGAGCGCCGGGCCGGTGCCGGCTCGGTCATAGGCGAGCTTCATCGGCGGATCGTCGCTCAGCGGCGCGACGGACGCCGCAACGGCGAGGCCTCGTGGCGCGAGAGCGAGTCGCCGATCAGCCAGACCGTCGGCGGCCACAGACCGACGAACAGGGCACGGCGCTCGGCGTTCCCGCGCTCGTCCTGGTCGACGGTCTTGGCACGGATCCACAGTCCGATGCAGAGCCCGATCGCGCCCAGCGAGCCGAGATGCATGTGCCACGAGCGCAGCCCGCAGCGATGAAGGAGACGAGTCAGCATCGACGGCGTAGCTACCCACGGTCGGGGTAGCGAACCCATATGCCCAGACGCCCATCCGCAGCTCGCCGCTGGCTGACCGCCCTCACCTGGCCGGTCGGGGTCGCCCTCACCTCGTGGGACTACATGTGGCGCACCACCGTCATGCACCGCGCCGAGACGGTCGAAGCCGATGCCGGTCCTCACCTGCCGCCCGCGCTGCCCGACGCGGTCGACCCGAGCGAGGTGCAGCCGCCGCAGGAGGGCGCCGGCCCGCTCTTCCACCGCCGGTACGCGACCCGGATCCGCGAGTCCCCGTACACCCCCGAGGCGCTCATGGATCGCCTCACGCGCGACGTCAACGCCGCCGCCCCCACGACCTTCGCGCGCTTTCAGCGGGTGCTCGGGGACGGCGAGGCGCTCGGCGTCGGCGATGAGTACGTCGTGCGCATGCCCGGGCCGTGGGACGGGCCGGTGCGCGTCGTCGCCCAGGATGAGCGCTCGTTTCGCCTCGCGACCCTCGCCGGGCACCTGGAGGCCGGCCAGATCGAGTTCCGCGCGCGGGCCGAGCGAAACGGCGGGCCGCCGCGGATTCGCTTCGAGATCGAGTCCTGGGCGCGCAGCGGCGATCGCCTGTCCGACCTGCTCTACCACCATGCCCACATGGCCAAGGAGATCCAGCTGCACATGTGGGTCTCGTTCCTGGAAGGCGTGGTGAAGCTGTCCGAAGGCCGCATGACCGGGGGCGTGGAGATCGACACCCGCCGGATCGAGACCCCGTTCGGCGCCTGACGGTGGCGAGCTTCAGAGTCACCTCGCCCCAGGCGGCACTCGCCGGGCTCGCCGCGCTCCCGGTCAACTTCGACCCGGACGCACTCGACCTCGCCGATCCGCCCGCCGGCTGGACGGTCGACGACCGCCGCCAGCCGCTGCCCGCCGAGCCCGACGGTGCACCGGTGCCCGGTGGGCCGTGGGAGATCGCCGCACGGTTGATCCGCGGCTACGAGTTCGCCGACCCCTCGATCGTGCGCGCCCGCTACGACCCCGCCGCTCCGCTGCTCGGCCGCGACATGCTGCTCGAGCTGCGCGCGCTCGGCCTGCTCAGCGTCTACGTCGGCGTGCGCGTGAGCGAGGTCTGGGACGAGGACCACGAGCGTGACGGACGCCGCGCGCGCGTGTTCGGGTGGGCGTATCGCACGCTCGAGGGCCACGTCGAGCAGGGGGAGATGGGCTGGCAGGTCTGGAAGTGGCTCGACACGGGCGAGGTCGAGTTCCGCGCCCGCGCCGTCTCCCGCACCGCCCCGATCTCCAATCCGGTGATCTGGGCCGGCTTCCACCTGCTCAGGGGCTACGAGCGGCGCCTGTACCTGGGTTCGACCGATCGCCGCATGCGCGAGCTGACCGCCCGCGCGCTCGGCGAGCAGTCGCCGGCCGACGCGGTGCGTCGCGCCAGCCCGGAGCTGACCGCCCGCGGCGGCGACCAGAATGAGGTGCACGACAGGCTCGCCGGGCGTCTGGAGGAGTCGTGACGAGCGCCTAAGCTCTCGGCCATGAGCCTTCTTTCGACCGCCAAGATGTACCTGAAGCGGACGCCGACGCTGGATCAGCCGAGCGACGTCTACGAGCACACGGTGACGATGCTCGACGGCGAGGAGCTCGATCTGCGCTCCCTGCACGGCAAGCCGACGCTGATCATCAACACCGCGAGCAAGTGCGGCTTCACGCCTCAGTACGAGGGGCTGCAGAAGCTCTACGAGCAGTATTCCGAGCGCGGGCTGCAGATGATCGGGACCCCGTCGGGCGATTTCGCCGACCAGGAATACGACGACGCCGAGGAGATCGGCGCGTTCTGCCAGAAGAATTACGGCGTCACCTTCCCGCTCACCGAGCGCACCTCGGTCCGCGCCGACCCCTCGCCGCTGTGGGCCGATATCGCCCGTCAGCCGGAGTCCGGTCCGCCCGCGTGGAACTTCACCAAGTACCTCGTCGACGGCAACGGCACGCTCGTCGCGCGGTGGGCGAGCAAGGTGACCCCGGACGATCCGCAGATCACCGCGGCGATCGAGAAGCTGCTGCCCGAGTGAGGTCGGCGCCTATGCGTCGGCGAGCGGCGGCGGCGCGCTGCGGTAGCTGGCCGGCGTCGCCGACAGCCTGATCGGGTTGCGGGTGAGGGGGACCGAGTCGCCGGTCTCGGCGTCCGGGACCGCGACGACCGGCTCCAGCCCGATCTCGGTGGCGAGTGCGAACGCACCCGCGACATCGTTGACCACGCCCGCGGGGACACGGGCGTCGGTGAGATCCGCTGCCCACTCGGCGGCCGGGCGCGCGGCCAGGCGCTCGATCAGTGCGCTCTTGAGCTCCTCGCGATGGGCGACCCGCGCGGGGTTGGTTGCAAAACGCGCGTCGGCAGCCAGCTCGGGCGCCCCGACCACGTCGCAGAGCGCGGCGAACTGGCGCTCGTTGCCGACGGCCAGCACGAGCTCACCCTCGCCCGTCGGATACAGCTCGTAGGGGCTGATCGAGGGGTGGGCGTTGCCCATCCGGCCGGGGACCACGCCCGCCAGCGTGTACGCCGAGCCCTGGTTGACGAGCGAGGCGAGCAAGCAGCTGAACAGATCGACCTGCACGCGCTGTCCCTCGCCGGTCGCGTCGCGGTGACGCAGCGCGGCGAGGATCCCGGTGGACGCGTAGAGCCCGGTGAGCACGTCGACGAGCGCCACCCCGACCTTCTGGGGCTCGCCGTCGCGCGTGCCGGTGATCGACATCAGGCCGCCGAGGGCCTGGACGAGCAGGTCGTAGCCGGGCAGCCGCGCGCCGTCGCCGTCACCGAAGCCGGTGATCGAGCAGTAGACCAGCCGCGGGTGGGCCTCGTGGAGCGTCTCGTAGCCGAGGCCCAGCGAGTCCATCACGTCGGGCCGGAAGTTCTCCACCAGGACGTCGGCGGTCGCGGCGAGCTCCCGGGCGCGGGCGCGCCCCTCGTCAGACGCCAGGTCGATGGCGACGCTTCGCTTGTTGCGGTTGACCGACTGGAAGTAGGTGGCGCGGCCGTGGGCGTCGTGGGGCGGCCCCCAGTGGCGGGTCTCGTCGCCGACGCCCGGGCGCTCGACCTTGATGATGTCGGCGCCGAGGTCGCCGAGCATCATCGTCGCGAACGGGCCCGCGAGCACGCGGCTGAAGTCGAGGATCGTGAGGTCCCCGAGAGCGGAGGGGTCGGTCATGAAAGGGCGGGTATGTCGCAGTGGTTCACGGGCAGCATCATGCTGCAATGATCGCTGAGGCATCCCTCTTCGCAGCTCCCGGTCCGGTCACGGCGATCGCCGCGGCGGCACTTGCGGTCCTGTTCGTCGGGTTGTGGGCGATCTCGGTGCGGATCTCCGACGTGTCGATCGTCGACCCGGTGTGGGGGCCGGCGTTCGTGGTGGTGGCGCTGGTGTGCCTGCTGGTCGGCGACAGTTCGCAGGGCGCCGGCGGCGAGGGGCGTCGGTGGCTGCTGCTCGGCTTGACCGCTGTCTGGGGGCTGCGGCTCGGCGGCTACCTGCTGGTGCGCAAGCTCGGGGATCCGGCCGAGGACCGGCGCTACGCGGCGATGCGCGAACGCCGGGGAGCGGCGTCGTTCGCCCTCTACAGCCTCGGGATGGTGTTCGTACTCCAAGGGGTGCTCGTGCTCGGCGTCTCGCTACCGCTGCAGGTGGCGGCCGAGCGCCGCACCGGGCTGGACTGGCTTGCCTGGATCGGTGTCGCGCTGTGGGCGGTGGGGGTGGCCTTCGAGGCGGTCGGCGACGAGCAGATGCGCCGCTTCAAGGCGGACCCCGCGTCGAAGGGCCAGGTGATGGACCGGGGGCTGTGGCGCTACACCCGCCACCCCAACTACTTCGGCGACTTCTGCGTGTGGTGGGGCCTGTGGCTCGTCGCGCTCGGGGCCGGCGGAACCTGGTGGACGGCGATCGGCCCGCTGGTGATGTCGTTCCTGCTCATCAAGGGCTCGGGCGCGGCGCTTCTGGAGAAGGACATCTCCGAGCGCCGGCCGCAGTACCGGGAGTACATCTCCCGCACGTCGGGGTTCATCCCTCTGCCGCCGCGGCGGCGGCAAGGCTGAGGATGCGGGGAAGGTTTTCGGTCTCTGCGACCGGAAAAGTTCCCCGCATCGTGGAGAGAGCTCCCCGCATCGTGGGGACGGCTCCCGCCGGGGTCAGATCGACCGACGCATCCGCAGCTCAACCGGCCAACCCTCGCCGTCTCGCTGCCGGGCGCCGTCGTCGCTGAAGCCGAACCGCTCATAGAACACGCGGGCACGGTCGTTGGGCTCAAGCACCCACAGCGTGACGTCGTCGCAGCCGCGTGCGGATGCCTCGGCGAGCGCGGCCCGCATCAGTGCGGTGCCAGCCCCGTGGCGCCACGCGGTGGGGGTGACGTAGAGCCCAGTGATCTCAAGCGTGCGCCTGGCGACGCCTTGGCCGCGAGCCTCGCTGCCGTCGCGGTCCGCGCCTCTGGGCGCGCCCATCGAGACGAACCCGATGATGGGTCCATCCCGCTCGGCCACGGCGACCCACGGTCGGCTGCCGTCGACGGTGGCCTGGAGGATCGCCTCCCACATCTCAGTGCGCCATGCGACCGTCCGGCGGTTGATCTCCGCATGGGGGACCATCCCCCGGTAGGCGCCCTCCCAGCCGGCCACGTGAACGGCCGCGATCGCCGAGGCGTCGGCGAGGTCCGCGACGCGAACGCTGACCGCGCTGTGGTCACTTTCATTGTGCTGTCCGGTGAAACCGACCACAGGCGCCCCCTGGATCGTCTCAGATCCCGTCGGCGCGGCGCGGCTCCATCAGGTAGTGACTGACCAGCCACCGGTCTCCGCCGCGGTAGCCCCAGATCACGTCCGTCGAGATCAGGAACAGCCGCCAGGTGGCCACCAGGCGCCGGGCCTCGCGCTCCGACCAGCGGCCCGACCGGCGCAGCACCGCGACCGCCTCCTCCAGCGATCCGTCGAGCCGCTCCAGCCACGCCTGCAGCGTCCGCGCGTAGTGGGTCCCCGGGACCGCCCACTGGTCGCGGACCACCATGTCGTCCTGGAAGCGCAGCATCAGGTCGTGAGACGGCATCAGCCCGGCGGTGAAGAACCGCGCCGAGGCCCACGTGCCGGTGAACAGGTAGGGCAGCGTGCGGTGTGAGAACACATGGACGAAGGCGCGACCGTCCGGATCCAGCCAGGTCGAGACCCGTCGCAGGAGCTCGCGCCAGTTGCGCATGTGCTCGAACATCTCGATTGACATCACGCGATCGAACCGAAACTCCGGCTCGAAGCGATTGACGTCGGCGGTCTGCACCGCCACGTTCCCCAATCCGCGCCGCGCCGCCTCGCCGAGGATCCACTCGCGCTGGGACGCCGAGTTCGACACGCCGAGCACGCTGCAGCCGGGGTAGCGCTCGGCCAGCCACAACGACAGCGACCCCCAGCCGCAGCCCAGGTCGAGCACCCGCATCCCGTCCTCGATCCCGGCTCGCTCGCATGAGAGCGCCAGCATCGCCTCCTCGGCCTGCGCCAGCGATCCGACCTCCTCCGTCCACAGGCACCCCGAGTACTTGCGCCGCGGCCCGAGGATCAAGCCCAGGAACTCGGCCGGCAACTCGTAGTGCTGGTCGTTGGCGGCGTCGACCGACTCGGCGATCGGGCCGCTGGACATCCGCGCCAGCAGCCCGCGCAGCCGCTCCTGCTGCGACGCCAGCCCGCCCGCCGCCGAGGAGCGCTCCCGCGCCCAGGCGCCGTACAGCGACCCGAGGCGCAGCATCGGGTCGGGAGCCCAGCCACGCTCCAGCGCCCGGTCCAGGAGCTCGTAGCGAAACGGTTCACGACGTGACATCTGCGGTTAGTGTGGCCTCATGAGCGCTCGATTCGTCCACACCTGCATACGCGTCCGTGACATCGATAGATCAACCGAGTTCTACGGCCGGCTCGGGTTCGAGCACCGCGGGGGGTTGAACTTCGACTCGGCCTACAACGTGTACCTCGGGCTACCCGGCGACGGCGACGTGCTGGAGCTCACGGTCAACGTCGGCCGTGAGGAGCCCTATGACCTCGGCGACGGCTATAACCACATGGCGCTGGTCGTCGACGATCTCGACGCCCTGCTCGCGCAGCTCGCCGCTGATGGGATCGAGCCCGAGAAGCCTCCGTTCGCGCCGGGAGGTCGCACCGAGTATCGGATCTGCTTCGTCACCGATCCGGACGGCTACCGGGTCGAGTTGATCGACGGCGGCGGCTTCCCGACACCGCAGGATCCGCCGCACCCGTCGCGCGCGGCCTGAGCCCGCGACCGCGCCCCTCAGACGTCCATCACAGGTCGAGATCACGGCCGCCAGGCCGTAGACTCAGCGTCGATGCCCAATCCGTGGCTGGCGATCGACGCTGCCACCGCTCCCGTGGTGCGAGCCCGGGAGGTGCGAAGGGCCTGGGAGACCTTCGTGGGTGGCGGACCATCGGACCTCGCGCAGAGCGCGACCGCTCGGCTGCGCGATCCGATCGTCGCCTCCTGGAGACGTTCGGCGGCCGCCGGGGTGGACCCCAGCGGTGGCCGTATGGCCCCGGTGGTCTCCGACGCGGACGAGACGTCCGCCAGGTGGGAGATCCATCCGCTCGCCGACATGGCGCCGCTCATCCGCGCGTGCCTGGCCGCCACCGCCGACGAGTCCCAGCACCTGATCGTCGTCTCGGACGCCAATGGCGTGCTGCTGTGGGTCGAGGGCAATGCGCGGGTCCGCCTGCGCGCCGCCGATTCGATGAACTTCGCCGAGGGCACGTTGTGGAGCGAGGGCGGGGCAGGTACCAACGCGATCGGAACGGCGCTTGCCGCGGACCACGCCGTCCAGGTGTTCGCCGCCGAGCATTTCAACGAGGTGGTGCAGGAGTGGACGTGCGCCGCCGCTCCGGTCCACGACCCGGACACCGGCCAGGTGATCGGGGTGATCGATCTCACCGGCCAGATGGCGACCGTGCATCCCCACTCGATGGCCGTCGCGGTGGCCACGTCGCAGGCGGTGGAGGCCCACCTGCGCTGCGAGATGCTGGGCCGCGACGCGCGGTTGCTCGCGCGCTACGGCGACCGGCTGGCCGGCCCCGAGCCGCGGGCGCTGCTGGCCGCGAGCGGCCGGGTGATCGCGTCCCAGCCGCTCGGCTGGCTGCCCAGCGACCGTCTGAGCGTGCCCGCCGGCGGTGGCCGGGTCACCGTCGTTCCCGGCATGACCGCGATCGCGGAGTCGCTGGCCGGCGACGCGTTCCTGCTGTGCGCCGCACCCCCACCCGAGCCGAGCGGCCACCTGCCGACCCACCTGACGCTCGCACTGCTCGGCGCGGATCGCCCGACCGCCATGCTCGACCTCGGCGACTCCAATGCGAAGCAGGTCCAGCTGCGGATGCGCCACGCCGAGATCCTCACGCTGCTGTGTGCCAACCCCGGCGGTCTCACCAGCGAGCAGCTGTCGGAGGGCGTCTACGGCGATCGGTTCCGGACCGGCTCGATCCGGGTCGAGATCTCGCGCCTGCGCAAGCTGCTGGGCGATTGCCTGGAGGCGGATCACTACCGGCTGCGCGGCGCGGTGAGCTCGGATGTCGCCCAGGTGGCGGGGCTGCTGCACCGCGGCCAGGTGCGGGAGGCGGCGGCGCGGTACGCCGGCCCCATCCTTCCCGGCTCCAAGGCGCCCGGCGTCGTCCGAGAGCGCGAGGAGCTCGACGGCTGGGTGCGGCAATCGGTGATGAGCTCGGGCGATGCCGAGGCGCTGTGGGAGTGGGTCCAGGGGCCGACCGGGACCGCCGACTTCGCCGCCTGGCAGCGGCTGCTCACCGGTCTTCCGTTCCAGGATCCGCGCCGGCCGCTGGCGGCCGCTCACCTGGCGCGGTTGCGCGCACAGGACGCTGAGCAACCCACCCTCTGAGGTGGAGACCGGGGCTTGGCCCCCGACTGGGATGTAACGCCGATGCAACGCCGGATCGCGGTGAGCTGAGTTACCGTCGAGTGACGGCGCAGACAGCGTCGCCCCCCAGCCGGACAGGAGAGAGACTCAGTGAACGTTGGTGAACCCTCCGGGGCACTGACGCATGCCCCTGCCTCCGCATCGACGCGCAGCCTGAGTACGGCGCGCTCGGTGTTGCGCGTGCTTGCGCTGCTCATCGAGCATCCGGAGGGGGTGCGTGCCGACGAAGTCGCCGAGCGCCTCGGGAAGTCGACCTCGACCGCTTACTACCTGCTGAGCTCGCTCTGCGAGGAGGGCTTCGCGGTTCACGCTTCCCAGGGCGTCTACCAGGCCTCCCGCCGATTCGGTGAGGAGGAAGCGTCATCTGGTCCCGGGCACTCCGACGGCGACCTGAGGGCGACCGTCGAGGAGCTCTTCATCCTCACCCGCCGGCGCTCCTATCTCGGCGTTGTGCGGTCCGGTCGGATCGAGATCGTCGCCGTGCGCGGTCGCCAGGGGGTCCCGCGGATGCCCGGACTCGGCGCGGAGATCGAGATCCACAGCGGCGCCCATGCGCTGGCGATGGGCAAGGTGGTGCTCGCCGAGCTCGAATCGGAGGGGCTACGCCGTTTTCTGGCCGGCGGGCTGCGGGGGTACACCGAGCACACGATCACCGATCCCCAGGAGCTGCTCGCCGAGCTCGAGCTCGCCCGCCAGGACGGCTTCGCGGTCGACCGCGAGGAGTTCGATACGAGCTTCTGCTGCCTGGCGGCGCCGATCCGCGACGCGCGCGGGCGCTTCAGAGCGGTACTCGGCCTGTCGGTGACCTCGAACGTGTTCGACGCCGAGCGCAAGCAGCTTGCTGACACCGTCCGCGGGGTCGCAGCCCGAGCCTCCGCGGCTGCGCTCGAGCCGACGCGCGCCGCTCGGGTGCTGGAGCCGGTCGCGTGACCGCCACGACTTCCAACTTCATGCAGAAAACCGCCGGTTCTTGTCGCAATCGGCACCAGAACCTACGGTCAGGGGGAGAGTCCGCCGGACGGAAGGAGTACCCCTTCCACCGGGCGGAGAACGAGGGATCAGACCAAGGAGTGACGCGGTGAGCAGAGCGAGCATCACCAAGGCTCACAACAAGATCCAGGAACTCTCCTGGGAGCCGACGTACGTCTCGCCGGTCGAGAAGTACTCGACCGACTACACGTTTGAGAAGGCGCCGAAGAAGGATCCGCTCAAGCAGGTCCTGAGGTCCTACTTCCCGATGGAGGAGGAGAAGGACAACCGCGTCTTCGGGGCCATGGACGGCGCGATCCGCGGCAACATGTTCCGCCAGGTCCAGGAGCGCTGGATGGAGTGGCAGAAGCTGTTCCTGTCGATCATCCCGTTCCCGGAGATCTCGGCCGCGCGCGCCATGCCGCTGACGATCGGCACCGTGCCCAACCCCGAGGTTCACAACGGGCTGGCGATCCAGATGATCGACGAGGTTCGCCACTCGACGATCCAGATGAACCTCAAGCGGCTGTACATGAATCACTACATCGACCCTGCCGGGTTCGACATCACCACCAAGGCCTTCCAGAACTGCTACGCGGGCACGATCGGCCGGCAGTTCGGCGAGGGGTTCATCACCGGTGACGCGATCACCGCCGCCAACATCTACCTGACGATCGTCGCCGAGACGGCGTTCACCAACGTGCTGTTCGTGGCGATGCCCGGCGAAGCGGCCGCCAACGGTGACTACCTGTTGCCGACGGTCTTCCACTCGGTGCAGTCCGACGAGTCGCGTCATATCTCCAACGGCTACTCGATCATCCTCATGGCGCTCGCCGACGAGCGCAACCGTGAGCTGCTGGAGCGTGATCTGCGCTACGCCTGGTGGAACAATCACGCGGTCGTCGACGCGGCGATCGGGACGTTCATCGAGTACGGCACGAAAGACCGGCGCAAGGACCGCGAGAGCTACGCGGAGGCGTGGCGGCGCTGGATCTATGACGACTACTACCGCTCCTATCTGGTGCCGCTGGAGAAGTACGGCCTGACCATCCCGCACGACCTCGTCGAGGAGTCGTGGAACCGGATCTGGAACAAGGGCTACATCCACGAGGTCGCGCAGTTCTTCGCCACCGGCTGGTTCGCCAACTACTGGCGGATCGATGCGATGGACGACACCGACTTCGAGTGGTTCGAGCACAAGTATCCGGGCTGGTACGACAAGTACGGCAAGTGGTGGGAGCGCTACGCCGACCTCTCCAAGAAGAACGGCCACGCTCCGATCGCGTTCGACGCGGACACCGACTATGTGTATCCGCATCGCTGCTGGACGTGCATGGTCCCCTGCCTGATCCGCGAGGACACGGTGGTCGACGAGGTCGACGGCCAGGTGCGGACCTACTGCTCGGAGACCTGCCACTGGACCGACGCGGTCGCGTTCCGGCCCGAGTACAAGGGTCGCCCGACGCCGTCGATGGGCCGGCTCACCGGGATGCGCGAGTGGGAGACCGCCTACCACGGTGTCGACGTCGCGGAGATCATGAAGCAGCAGGGCTATGTGCGCGACGACGGGCACACCCTGATCCCGCAGCCACATCTGGACCTCGACCCGAAGAAGATGTGGACGCTGGACGAGATGAAGGGGCACACGCTGATGAGCCCCAACATCCTGCTCAACGAGATGTCGCCCGAGGAGCGCGAGGCGCACGTCGCGGAATACAAGAGGGGCGGCCCCGCGGGCCGCAAGCCGGTGGCCGCCTAGCCACACGGCTTCACCGACAGTCGACGGGGAGGCGTCGTGACCCGCTTTGCCATGTGGCGGGCCGGGCGCCTCTCCGAGACGTCTTCAGTCGGTGTGAGGGAGATATGGGAGATACCTACAACGTTCGCCTGGAGCCGGTCGGCATCGAGTTCGAGGTCGACGAGGACGAGACGATCCTCCGCGGCGCGTTCCGCCAGGGCCTGATGCTCATGCACGGCTGCAAGGAGGGTCAGTGCGCCGCCTGCAAGTCGTTCCTGCTCGACGGCGAGGTCGACCTGGACAAGTACTCCAACTTCGCTCTCAACGACTTCGAGAAGGAGGAGGGGTGGACGCTGCTCTGCCGCGCCCACGCGATGT
>Ga0335075_10006306_pt1 | contig 18318 bp, 23 predicted proteins | sample Lox_Sample_24_FD_206723 | JGI IMG/M metagenome (GOLD analysis project Ga0335075, IMG submission 206723) | Soil microbial communities from Loxahatchee National Wildlife Refuge, Florida, United States - Lox_Sample_2.4 | ecosystem: Environmental > Terrestrial > Soil > Wetlands | place: USA... | reverse complement strand
CGAAGACAAAGACTTCGCGCATCCGCCTGGTTACCCGCCAACGGGCCAGCCGAACGCGTACTGCCTGGCGGAGACCAAGACCACGATGAGCAATACCACGTCGATGACCCCGAGGATCAGGGCTGCCCACGCTGTGCCAGGTCGCCCTATGCCTCGGCGGGCTTGGTACACCGCTATGCCGCCGAGGATGAGCGCGATCGGGCCGAAAATGAACCCAAGGAAAAATAGGCCGATAATGCCGCAAACCAGTGCGACAATCGCCAAGCCGTTAGAACTGGCGCGCGACGGTATCCTGTTCCTGGCCATGCCTCGTCGAGTGAATGGCCCTGACATCTCATCCCCCTATGCCGAACGTACCCTTCCTCTGCCCCTATTCGCGCCGATCACGCGGATTTCTAGATATCTGATCCGGGGGCAGCGCACCGCCGGCGGCCCGCTGCGCATACCCTGGTTGCGATGACCGCCGTCCCCGATGTCGCCCCGTACCGGCGGCTGTTCGCAGAGCCAGTGCTGCGGGGACTGGCGCTAGCGGACGCCTGCGCGCGGCTGCCGCAGGGCATGCTCAGCATCACCCTGCTGCTTGTGGTCGCCGAGCACGCCTCGATGACCACGGCTGGGCTGGCGGTGGCCGCCTACACGCTCGGGCAGGCCATCACCGGCCCGCTGCGCGGCCGGCTGGCGGACGCCCGCGGGCTCGGCCCGGTCTGCGCGGCCTTCGGCGGCGGATACGCGATCGCGCTGCTTGGATTGCTGGCCTGCTCGCTGGCCCGCGGCCCGGCCGGGCTGCTCATCGCCGCGGCGGCGGCCGCGGGCCTGATAGTCCCGCCGCTGAGTCCCGGCATGCGCAGCCTGTGGTCGCTGCACGCGGCCGCGGGGCTGCGCCAGGCCGCGTTCGCCCTCGACGCCGCCACCTTCGACCTCGCCTACATCACCGGGCCGGTCCTCGCCAGCTCGCTGGCGGCCGGCGTCGCCCCGGCCGCCGCCCTCGGCGTGATGCTCGCGCTGACCGCCGTGGCCGTCGTCATCGTCGGCACGCGTTCCGGTCGGCCGAGCCAGCGCGAGGATCGCGTCCCGCGTTCGGCCCTGGGGCCGCTGCGCTCCGCGGCGCTCCGCCGGCTGCTGGTCACCGGGGCCCTGGTCAACACCGCGCTGAGCGCCACCGAGGTCGCGCTGACCGCCTACGTGCGGCACAACCACGCGCTGTGGGCGTCGGGACCGCTGCTCGCCGGAGTCTCGGTCGGCAGCATCCTGGGCAGCCTGCTGATCGGAACGCGACGGTCCTCCGGTGACACGAACCGACGCCTGCCCCGGCTGCTGGCCTGCTACACCCTCGGCCTGGCGGCGCTGACCGCCGCGAGCCTGTTCGCTCCGCTGCTTGCCGTGGCCGCGCCGCTGGCCGGGCTGTGCCTCGGCCCGTCGCTTGCCACCTTGTTCAGCCAGGCGTCAAGCGCGGCGCCCGGAGGCGGTACCGAGGCGCAGGGCTGGCTCAACTCGATGATGAACGGCGGCGCCGCCGCCGGGGCGGCCCTCGCCGGGCTCACCTCTGACCAGCCCATCCTCGCCCTCGGCCTCGCCGCCGCGACGGCGGCGGCCGCCGCCGCGGCCAGCCGCGCGGTGAAATGGTCATGTCTTTCCCGGCGGTGACCCGCCGCTGCCACTAAGGTGGGCGCGTGGCGTCCTGGGCTGATCACGCCATCCTGTGGCACGTGTACCCGCTCGGCTTCACCGGCGCGGAGCGGGAGGCCGTGCCGCCTGCCGAGCCTGCCCGGCACCGGCTACCGCAGCTGGCCGCGTGGCTGGACTACGCGGTGGAGCTGGGCTGTTCCGGGCTGCTGCTCGGGCCGATTTTCGCCTCGGAAACGCACGGCTACGACACCGTAGACCACTTCCGCATCGATCCCAGGCTCGGCGACGAGGGCGACTTCGACGCGCTGGTCACCGCCGCACGCGACCGCGGCCTGCGGCTCATCCTCGACGGGGTGTTCAACCACGTCGGCCGGGGCTTTCCCGCCTTCCAGGCGGCGCTGCACGGCGGCCGGGGAACGCCGGCGGCGCGGTGGTTCAAGCGCGACCACAGCGGCGAGTTCGCGGTCTTCGAGGGTCATCGCCACCTAGTCGAGTTCGACCACGACGAGCCCGCCGTGCTCGGCTACGTCGTCGAGGTGATGAACCACTGGCTCGGCCGCGGCGCGGGCGGGTGGCGGCTGGACGCGGCCTTCGCGGTGCCGGCCAGCTTCTGGAGCAAAGTGCTGCCCATCGTGCGCGAGCAGCATCCGGGCGCCTGGTTCCTCGGCGAGATGATCCACGGCGACTACGCGGCCTACGCGGCCGAGAGCGGCCTGGACTCGATCACCCAGTACGAGGTGTGGAAGGCGGTCTGGTCCTCGCTCAACGATCGGAACTTCTTCGAGCTTGACCACGCGCTCGGCAGGCACAACGACTTCCTCGACGGCGTCCTCCCGCAGACGTTCGTCGGGAACCACGACGTGACAAGGCTTGCCACCACGCTGAACGACCAGCGGCATTTCGGGCACGCGCTAGCCGTGCTGTTCTGCGTGGGCGGCGTGCCGAGCGTCTACTACGGGGACGAGCAGGGGTTCCGCGGGCTCAAGGAGCACCGGGCCGGCGGGGACGACGAGATCCGTCCCGCTTTCCCGGCATCCCCGGCTGACCTGGCGCCGGAGGGGTGGCCGGTCTACCGGCTGCACCAGCGGCTGATCGGGTTCCGGCGGCGGCATCCGTGGCTGACGCGGGCGCGCACGTCAACCGAGCACCTGGTCAGCGAGGCGATCGCGCTGCGGGTGCGCGGTCCGGAGGAGGGCGAGCGGATCCTCCTGCTGCTGAACGCCGGTGATTCGCCGCACGAGTTCCCCGTTGCGGCCGGCGGGCTGGCGGTAGCGGAGAGCTCGGAGCACCCGCCGGCGAACCCGCTGGTCGTTCCGGCGCACGGCTGGACGATCCTGGCGTAATGGGCTTCCTGCGACCTGAGCTATCGCGGCAGCCAGCGGGATTTCGGTCTGCCCGTCAAGGAGATCGACATCACCTTTCCCGCTGATCTTCCGGAGGCAGGCTGATCCCGGCCAGCTTGTCCGGGTCCCGGATCACGTCGAATGCGGTGATCCGGCCGGCGTCGATGGTCAGCGCGATCACGCTGAGCACGCCGCCGAAGTCCCGCACGATGAGCCCCGGCGCGCCGTTGACCAGCGCCATCCGCATCTGGAACGGCCCCTGGCGCGCGTAGCCGAGCAGCACCTGCGCGATCCGGGGCGCGCCCCGCGCGAGGCTGGGCGCCGCGGTGACCTTCCCACCGCCGTCGGCCCGCCACACCACGTCCGGGTCGAGCAGCGACAGCAGGCGCTCCAGGTCGCCCTCAGCGCAGGCGCTGAGGAACGCGTCAAGGAGCTCTTGCTGCTGGCCACGGGTGGGCGGGAAGCGGGGACGGTCGTCCTGGACATGCCGCCGGGCCCGCGCGGCCAGCTGGCGGACCGCCGCGGGGGAGCGCCCGACGACATCGGCGACCTCATCGAATGCCATCCCGAACACGTCGTGCAGCAAGAACGCCGTCCGCTCCGCGGGCGACAGCCGCTCAAGGACGACCAGCAGCGCCATGCTCACCGACTCATCCAGCGTCACCCGGTCCGCCGGGTTCGCGGCCGGGTCGGTGGCCATGTCCTCGACAAGCGGCTCCGGCAGCCAGGGCCCCGTATAGCGTTCCCGTCGCATCCTCGCGCTGCCGAGCGCATCGAGCGCGAGCCTGCTCACCGTGGTGGTCAGCCAGCCCGTGAGGTTCCGGATCACCGCCCGGTCCGGGGATCGCTGCAGCCGCAGCCACGCTTCCTGCACGCAGTCCTCGGCCTCGGCCAGGGATCCGGTGGTCGCGTAGGCCAGGCGCAGCAGCCGCGGACGGTGCGCCTCGAACTCCCGTGCCAGGTCGGTGTCGTCGGCGGCGCCGCCGGGTTCGGTTTCTGTCATCGCCATGCCTTCTCCGGCTCTCGCAGCCAGTCCTCGAACGTCACGCCGCCAAGGACATCGGGCCGCGCGCTGGTGAGCGCCCCGCCGCGCAGCGCGCGGCCCAGCTTTCCTGGCAGCGGGAACGGGACTACCGCGGCGCGGTTGCCGGTCTCCCGCCGCCAGGCCTTTGCCAGGTCCCTGACGCTGGTGACTTCCGGCCCGGCTACTTCGATTCGGCCGCGCAGCGGCGCGCGTTCCGCGGTATCCGCGACGGTCAGGGCCACTTCGGCGGCCGCGACCGGCTGCAGCACCGCCCTCGGCGCGGGCAGCGCCCGCATCCGCGCCGTCATCCCGAACAGCGACGCGACATAGCCGTGGAACTGAGTCGCGCGGACCAGGGTCCACGGCAGCTGTCCCCGTTCCACCACGGTCTCCTGCTCGGCTTTGACCCGGAAATAGCCGATCGGAACCCGTTCGCATCCGACGACCGACACACAGACATGATGCGCCACGCCCGCCGCCTGGCCCGCGGCCAGGAGCAGGCGCGAACCCTGGACCAGCGTTTCCGCCGCGGTCTTCGAGGAGTTGTTGCTGGCGTCCACCACGACCTCGCAGCCGCTCAGCGCCTCGTCCAGGCCGGCTCCTGTGGTGAGATCCACGGGGTAGTCCGGCGCGTTCCGGCTCAGCACCCGCACCTCATGCCCCCGCGCCCGCAGCTCGCTGACCACATGACGGCCCAGCGTGCCCGTTCCGCCTACTATCGCGGTCTTCATGCCCTAGGGACGACGCGGGCCGCCAGGGTGTGACATCTACCTTGGTACCGGAGTGGCCGCGGTGGCGCTGTGATCGCGCAGCCCGAGGGCAGTGAAATCCACTACGCAGAACTGTGCGTGACCGTGGCGCGCGCCGCGCGCCGCGATGGTGACCGCCACGGCGGAGAAATCCAGGCCCACCAGGCGGGCGCCGGTCCGGCGGGCAATCTCCCGGCCGTAACCTCCGCGCCCGCAGGCTAGGTCGACGAGGACCTGGCCGGGAGCCAGCCGCAGTGCCGCCGCTACCTCGGCTATCCCAGCCCAGGTAAGGAGGCTATTAGAGACGACCTCCGGCGGCAGGCCGAGCGCTTGCTTGAAGATCAGGCCGCAGGCCGGAGACTTCGCGACGTCCGCGTGCCACGCGTTGAAACCTGGTGCATCCTGCATGAGATCAGCATCCCAGACCGGCCACGCAAGAGGACAAGATGCCTATTCCAGCCGTTCCGGCACCTCGGCGCGAGGCCGCCCCGCACGAACTGCCCCCGCGGGCCGCCCGCGCGCCGTGGGCTAAAGGTTTTGCCGTCGCCGTGCGACTTAACTAGGTGTGAGGGCAGACATGGATGACGGCGAGGCCAGGATCCCGGTATGCCACGTCGGCGAGCTGACCGATTTCTTCGCGGCTCATGACCGGTGGCTGTTCGGGCACGCGTGCGCGCGCACCCGCGGCGACCGTGAGCTCGCGGCGGACCTGGTCCAAGACACTTTCGAGGCGGCGGCGCGGGCATGGGACATGCTGCGCGAGCATGCCAGCCATCGGCAGCGGGCCTGGCTGCTCAGCACGCTAGCGCACAAGGACATCAGCGATTTCCGGCACCGGGAAGCGTTCCGCCGCAGGCAGCCTGACATTCACGCGAGGTACCAGCCCACCGCGGCCGATACCGAGGCCGAGGCGCTGAACGCCATCGCGCTGGCCACGGCGCGCGAGATCATCGAGGACCTGCCGCCGCGGCAGCGGGAGATAGCGCTGCTGCGCTGGCGGGACCATCTGCGGATCGCCGAGATCGCCGCGCGGCTCGGCGTGGCGGAGGGCACCGTGCACGCCCAGTTGCACAGCGCGCGAGGCAAGCTCATCGCGGGCCTGGAACGGTACTACCCGTCCGGAGAGGGGGACAAGTCATGACTTCGCCACAGCAGCCGGACGACCGGCGCGAGGCCTTGTTCATCGCGGATTTCTACCCCAGGCTCGGTGCCTTGCTCGCCCGGCAGCACGCGCGCGGCTACGACGCGGTGGCCGGGCGCGCTCGTTTCCTGCTCTGGCTCGCCGCCCACGCCGACGACGGCGACGGGGCGCTGCGGGATTACATGGCCAGGGCCATCCGGATGTCGCGGCTGTCCGCCGAGGAGGAGACCGAGCTGGCCACGCTGATCGCAGAGGGACGCCACGCCGAGGAGCACCTCGCCCAAGGCGGCGACGCGCTGACCGGCGAGGCCAGAGCCAGCCTGGAGCGGATCGCGCAGGACGGCAACCAGGCCGGCGATCGCCTGCTTGAGGCCAACCTCTGGCTGGTTGCCTCGGTGGCCGAGCGGTTCACCGGCCGCGGCCTGCCGTTCCCGGACCTGGTCCGGGAGGGCAACCTCGGCCTCACCCGCGCCATCCAGAGATACGACCACACCAAGGGCTACCGGTTCTCCGCATTCGCGACCTGGTGGATCCGCCAGGCAATCAGGCGGGCCGTGACCGGCCAGCCCCGCCTTTCCCCGGACCCAGAACCCGGGGCCGAGGTCATCGACGAGCTCACTCCGACGGAGCGCCGGATGCTCCAGGCCCTGGGCCGCGAGCCCACCCCGGAAGAACTCGCCGCCGAACTCGACCTGTCCCCCTCCGTAACTTCCTGGTCACCGCGAAGGCCAGGCCGAGACCGAGATCTGTAAGGGAGCCGGGCTCGCCACCCGCGCCGCGCAACCCGGTAGGGAGAACTCGCCCCTCGCCCAGCTGGCTACTCGGGCGTAACATCCCCGAACATGACCGCTGTCACCGAGCTGACCCTGCCTGAGGTCGACTACATGTCGGACGGCTTCGGGCCGGAGACCTATCACCAGAAGCTCGCGGAGATCCGCGAGCAGCACTGGCTCGCGCGCTCCCCGCTGGCCTACGTCGTGTTCGACCGGGAAGCCGGCGACTTCTTCCTGCGGTCGAAGGGGACGGCGTTTCCCGGGCCGCAGATCGCGGAGCTGTTCGGGATCACCGAGGGGCGGCTGCACGAGCACGTGCAGGCGAACATCCTGAACCTCACCGGGGACAAGCACCGGCGGCTGCGGGCGCTGGTCGGCCACGCGTTCACCCCGCGCGCCGCGGACCGCTGGCGACCGGTGATGCGCGAGTTCCTGCGGCAGCTCTGGGGTGAGCTCGCCGACGCGAGCAGCGCCGAGTTCGTCTCCGCGGTGTCCAAGCCGTACCCCTCGCGCACGATCGCGGCCGTGCTCGGCGCGCCGGTGAGCGACGCGCCGAAGCTGCACCACTGGTCGAACATGGTGCAGCGCCAGTTTGACATCCAGGCGCTGACCACGCAGATCCCGGACATCGAGCAGGCCGTGATCGAGGCGACCGACTACGTGACGGCGTTGCTCGACGAGCGGAAGGCCGCACCCGCCGACGACCTGATCAGCACGCTGATCGCGGCCGAGGAGGCGGGCGACAAGCTGTCGCATGACGAGTGCGTGAACCTGGTGCTTAACGTGATCGCCGGAGGAGTGGACACCACGCAGAGCCAGCTCTCGCACGCGCTGCGGCTGTTCGCGGAACACCCTGACCAGTGGGCGCTGCTGGCGGCGAAGCCGGAACACTACGCGCCAGCTGCCGTCCAGGAGGCGCTGCGCTTCGAGCCGATCACCCCCTTCACCGCCCGGATCTGCCTGGAAGACATCACTTACCGCGGCGTGCTGTTCCCGGCGGGGACGATTGTGGCGGTCTGCGCCGAGCGGGCCAACCGCGAGCAGGACGGCGGCGAGACCTTCGACATCACCGCCGAACGCGACGGCAAGCTCTTCACCTTCGGCGCTGGCGCCCACTTTTGCCTGGGCGTGAACCTGGCCCGCGCCGAACTCGAGGAGGCGCTGGCGTTCCTCGCGCCGCGGATGCCCGGCCTGGCGATCGACGGCGAACCGCGGCTCGGCGGCGTGGAGGGAATCTACGGAATCGAGTCGCTGTCGCTGAGCTGGACCGGGAGCACGCCGACCCGCATGTAGCCGAAGCAGCGGCTCGAAGCGGTCAGCGGAGGCATCTGTCCACGGGTAGCGGACGGGTGTACTGGCGGCAGAGGAAAATGTTCTAGCCCCACGGCGACGCGCTGGATGAGGCGACCGCCGCACGATGGTGGCATGACAGAACTTGATGATGATGTAGTCACAATCCGCGGACTGCGCAAAGCGTATGGGTCCAGGGTCGTGGTGGACAACCTCAACCTGGATGTGCACGCGGGCGAGATACTCGGCCTGACCGGAGCCAACGGTGCGGGCAAGACAACGACAGTGGAGTGCGTCCAGGGGCTGCGTCGCCCGGACTCCGGCACGCTAAGCGTGCTTGGCTTCGACCCCGCCACGCAGGCCGCGCGGTTGCGGCCGCTGCTCGGCAGTCAACTCCAAGACTCCGCGCTGCCGGACCGGTTGCGGGTCGCGGAAGCGGTGGAACTGTTCGCCTTCCCCCGAGCCCATGAGGGTGGCGAACTGCTTGAGCGGTTCGGCCTTGCCGAGCGGCGGCGGTCTGCGTTTTCCTCGCTAAGCGGCGGGGAGCGGCAGCGGCTGTTCCTCGTGCTCGCCCTGCTTAACCGGCCCCGCCTGGTGATCCTCGACGAGCTGACCCAGGGCCTTGACCCGGCGGCGCGCCGCAACGTGTGGGGCGCCATCCGGCAGCTGCACCAAGACGGCACCACGGTATTGCTGGTGACACACGAGATGGCCGAGGCCGAGGGGCTCTGCGACCGGATCGTCGTGCTGCGTGCGGGCCGGGTGCTTGACACCGGCACACCAGGCGAGTTGGTGGCCCGCCACGCCAACATGGCGACGGTTCAGTTCAGCTGGCCGGACCCGCCCGCGTCCCTGCTCGAGGAGATGAACAGCCTGGAGGGCGTGTGCGCGGTTAAGCGGACGGCAGCGCGGATCACCGTGGAAGGAAGCCGGGCCACGATCGCGCATGTCGGCTTGACCCGGCCGTGACCGGGCGGGTGCTCAAGGTCTACCGGTCGGCCGCGGCGACACCGGGCCCCGATGCCGGGCTGGACGCGCTGAGCGGCCGCGAGCGTGAGGTCCTCAGGCTCATCGGACAGGGCAAGACGAACGCCGAGATCGCTGCCGAACTAGTCGTAGGCGAGGGCACGATCAAGACCCACGTCAATCACCTTTTCGCCAAGCTGCAGCTGCGCGACCGCGCTGCCGCGGTGGTCTTCGCCTTCGACCACGACCTGGTGACACCGAGCAGCGGACGCTGACCTCAACGAGCGCTACATTTCCCCGAACGGACCGTTGTTGCTCAGACAGCGCAGGTCCAGTCTTCCGGACTGCGAAGCGGCCCGGCGTCGTCGCTGCCCGGGGGCGGAAAGTGCTCCCGGAGCGTGAACGCGTACGGCGTCGGGCCGTGCGCGCGCAGGTGCTTGACGCGGTCTTCGGCTTCCCGGACGTCCGGGACGTGCCCGCGCGGAATCCACCACAGCGCCGCGCACGCGTCGGTCATCCGCTCGAACCACTCCCGGCGCCGCCGCAGCACCGCGCGGTGCGCGTCGCCGTCATGCTGGCAGCGGCGTCACATGCCAGGCAACGGCCTTCAAGTTCAGCAGTGACAATGCTGGGTAACTGTTGCCGCTGGTGCCTGGGCTAATAAGTGAATCGCTCCATTGCATGGCAGGTGGTATAAATGCGGCAGGTTAGGTATAGGGCGCTTATTGCACTCGACCCCGCCCGGATGAAGTCGAAGGCGCAGGAGTACCTGAACCACACCCATTGCCTGATGATTCATGCTCCTAGCCTGAGTCAACCCGGTTATTCCCGATATTTCCCGGCGGAGATCTGCTGGGATGATGAACGGGCGCTGCATCCCGGCGATCACGCCGAGGTGACGATCACGCTGACCGACGACGAGGCCGCCGCGTTTCTCGCCGCCGGACAGCGCTTCAGCCTGTGGGACGGTATGGACGTCGGCCATGGTACGGTCTCGCGCCAGGTCCACACCGAGTACGGGCCGCCCTGATCGTTACGACCGCAGGTAGGACGCCCCGTTGAGGTCGAGGATGGCGCCGCTGGCCCATTCGGCCTCAGCGGAGGCGAGGTATACCACGGCGGCGGCGATCTCCTCCGGGTAGGCGACCCGGTTGAACGGGCTCTGCCCGCGGATCACGGCACCGGCCGGGGTGCCGAGCTCTTCCGATGTCATGTCGGTCTCGACGTATCCCGGCGCGACCGACGCGACCGTGATGCCGTGCGGCGCGAGCGCGACCGCCAGCGACTGCCCGAACGCGTGCAGGCCGGCCTTGCTCGCCCCGTACGCGGGGTGGTCGGGCTCGCCGCGGAACGCGCCCCGCGAGCCCACGTTCACGATCCGCCCGCCGCCGCGGCCGGTCATGTGCCGGACCGCGCACCAGGTCGCGTTCGCCGCGCCGACCAGGTTGACGGCGAGCGTCTGTTGCCAGGCGGCCCCCCACTCCTCGTAGGACACGTCGAGCACGGGGTGCCCGGTGTAGATGCCGGCGTTGTTCACCAGCACGTCCAGGCCGCCGAGCCTGGCGGCCGCCTCGTCCACCATGGCGCGCACCGCCTCGGCGTCGGCCAGGTCGGCCCGCACGGTTATGTGCCCGTCGCCGGGCAGGCCGTCGCGGAGCCTTTCGGCGCTGGCGGTGGCGTCTCGGTAATGGATCGCGACCCGCTCCCCGCGCGCCGCGAACGCCCGCACGATTGCGGCCCCGATACCGCGAGACCCACCCGTCACAAGAATCGCACGCTGGCTCACCCGGGTGACTCTACCCGCATACCCCCACAACCCGGACAGCCGTGCGGCCGCCGCGGTTCAGCCGCCGCGGTTCAGCCGCCGCAGAGGGACATCAGCTTCGTGACCGTGGCCCAGTTCCGTGCCGTCCCCGCCATGCCCGCCTTGGATGAGCTGACGATGCGCACCAGCGCCTGCGCTAGGTCGCTTCTCCCGTAGCCGTCCGGCGTGTGCAGGTACAGCGTCCGCCCGACCGACTGGACGGAATCGCGGCTTCCCTTGCTCACGGCCAGGCTGACCGCTTCCGTGATTCGGTCAAGCAGGTCCGGCCCGGCCGGGGCGGCCCGGAACACCGCGTGCAGGCACTTAGGGTTCGGCTCGCTGGGATACGGGTTGTCCGCGATGACCTTGGCCAGTTCGCCGCGGGACAGCACGACGACCGGCGCGGAGATCCCGAGCTTCGTGGCGATGGCCGCTGTCATCGCCTCCGCCAGCGCTGACGTGTCGGCATCCAGCGGGGCGGTGAACAGCACGTTGCCGCTTTGAATATAAGTCGACACGTCAGCATGCCCGAGTTCGCTCACCACCGAGCGCAGATCCGCCATCGCCACCCTGTTCCGGCCGCCGAGGTTGATACCGCGCAACAGCGCGACATGGGTAGGCATGGCGCCATTGTGCCCCAAGCGGGCGGTTACTGCCGGTAGGTAGCCAGGAACGTCGCGAGCCTGCCGATCGCGTCTTCAAGCACCGGGACGCTGGCCAGGAACACGACCCGCAGATGGTCGGCGGACGGCAGGTTGAAGCCGGTCCCGTGCGACAGCAGCAGGTGCTGCTGCTCCAGCAGGTCGATGACCATCTTCTGGTCGTCGGCGATCTTGTACACCTCGTGATCGAGCCGCGGGAACAGGTACAGCGCGCCGGCCGGCTTGTAGCAGTCCACGCCCGGGATCTCGGTGAGCATCTCCCACGCACGGTCCCGCTGGTCGCGCAGCCGGCCGCCGGGCCGCAGCAGGGGAGTGATGTCGACGGTGCCGTTCAGCGCCGCCGGGATCGCGTGCTGCGCGGGGACGTTCGGGCACAGCCGCATGTTCGCAAGCAGTTCGAGTCCCTCGAGGTACTCGGCGACCGGCTCGCGCGGCCCGGAGACCACCAGCCATCCCGAACGGAACCCGGCCAGCCGGTACGTCTTCGACATCCCGCCCATGGTGAGCACCGGCAGGTCGGGCGCGAGCGCCGCCGCGCAGTGGTGCACGGCGCCGTCGTACAGGATCTGGTCGTAGATCTCGTCGGTGAGCACGAGTAGCTGGTGCCGCCGGGCGATGTCAAGCAGCCCTTCCAGCGTCTGCCCCGAATAGACGGCGCCGGTCGGGTTGTTCGGGTTGATGATGACGATCGCCCTGGTTCGCTCGGTGATCTGCGCGGCGACAACGCCGAGGTCCGGCTCCCAGCCAGCCTCTTCCGCGCACCGGTAGTGCACCGCTCGCCCGCCGCACAGGCTGACCGCCCCGGTCCACAGCGGGTAGTCAGGGCTGGGCACGAGCACCTCGTCGCCGGGGTTAAGCAGCGCCTGCAGCGACATCACGATCAGTTCGGACACGCCGTTGCCAAGGAATACGTCGTCCGGCGTCACCCCGGACACACCCCGGCCCTCGTAGTAACGCGCCACGGCCTCGCGGGCCGGCGCGATACCCCGCGCGTCGCAATATCCCTGGGAATCACCGATGCTTGCGGTCACCTGCTGCAGTACCGCATCCGGGGCAATGAGCCCGAACGGTGCCGGGTTACCCAGATTGAGCTTGAGTATCTCGTGCCCGTCGGCCTCGAGTTGCCGGGCGCGTCTTAGCACGGGTCCGCGGATGTCGTACCGGACGTCCGCCAGCCTGCTTGCCTGAGACACCACGTCGCGTACCTCCATGACTCGTGTGCGTACGCGCCTGCCTGCTGTTGAATGCTACCGGCTGATCGCCGGGGTTCCCGTCCCTTACCCAGGACCCTTACCCTGTGGAGAGGCGAGAACGCGGATCCCGGGCGGATGAGGACAGGCGACGTGACTACGGCAGCTGATCATCCTCCGGCAGCCAGCCCCGAGGACCTTAGCCAGTTTTTCCTGCGGCGGGCCAACGACGGTGACGTGGAGGGGCTTGTCGCGCTGTACGAACCGGACGCGGTCCTCGCCTTCCCGCCGGGTGAAGCCGCCATCGGCCACGAGCAGATCCGCGAGGTCTACACCCGGCTGCTAGCCGATCGCCCGGCCTTCACCTCGGCCGGGCAGCGGCCACCGCTGCGCAACGGCGACCTGGCGCTCACCTCCACCCGCCTGCCCGGCGGCGGCACCACAGTCGAGGTGGCCAGGCGCCAGCCGGACGGGACCTGGCTGTGGGTCATCGACCAGCCGTCCCTGCTGTCGTCTTAGTGGCCCGTCGTCCAGGGGAACGGGGCTAGGTCGGGTTCCACCCACTCACGGCGTGCCCGCGGGCTGGCCAGCGTCGCGGAGCGATAGTGCCCGCTGAGCAGCCGCTTGTCCAGCAAGGCCGGGCACCTGGTGACGAACGCGGCGAAGTCCGCGCAGCCAGGATCCTCGACGACATGATGCGCGACCAGTTCTGTCCAGGCGCGCGACACCGTGTGATGGTACTTCTGCGGGGCACCCTGATATTCGGCCAGTTGCTGAAGACGGGCACAGACCTGGTCGATCGCGGCGGGCATGCCGTACTGGCGCACAGCGCGGAACGCCAGCTGTACGTGCTCCGGGTGCCCGAACTTCTGGTGTGACATCAGCAGGCCTCCTGCAGCGCGGTGACGACGGCGCGGAAGCCGGCCACCTGATCGGGGGAAAGGGCCGCAAGCGCCGCGCGCTCAAGGTCCGCGACCGCGGCGCGCACCTCGGCGCCGGCGGACTCACCGGCCTCGGTCAGCGCCAGGCGGAACGACCGCCGGTCGGCGGGGTCGGTCTGCCGGACGAGGTAACCGCGGCGTTCCAGCCGGTCAAGCACGCCGGTCAGCGTGGTCGCCTTGGTTCCCGTCTCGGCGCTGAGCTGGCCGACGCTGCGCGTGCGCCCGTCGGCCATGTTCGCCAGCGCGTTGATCTCGGCGGCCGACAGGTTCAGCTCGGCCAGTGCGGTCGCAAGCGCGTGCAGCGTGCGGTGGGTGGTTCGCTGCAGCGCGAGTATTACTCCGGAATCGGATATCACGGAAATGGAGTATATCTCGCTTCGCTCGGTAACCCGGCCCAGCTTTCTGGCCTACCTGGGGCGGTTGATGGCGACGAGGGGCATGAACAGGTCGTCCACGATCGCGAGGACCCGCTCCGGCGGGATCGGCCTGTAGGTCATCAGCATGTCGTGGCGCATCAGGTCGAACGGCATGGTCAGGACGGCCGGGGGGACGCGGCCGAGGTCGATCTCGCCGCGCTCGTGCGCCCGGGCGAAGATCCGGTCTGACCACAGCGGGCGGTCGGCCAGGACCTTCTCGCGCACCTGGGCCGGGGTGAGGCCGGAGCTGGCAAGCAGGCCGGAGAACACGGCGCTGACGGTGGCGGCGAAGCTGACCCGCGCGCTGCTGAAACTGCTGAGCAGCGCGATCATGTCGCCGCGCAGGCTCCCGGTGTCAGGAATGTCGACAGGGTACGTCGTGCCGTAGTGGCGGATGGCGGCGAGCACCAGGTCGTCCTTGCTGTGCCAGCGCCGGTACAGCACCGCCACGCCCGTCTTCGCGCGGGCCGCGACCGACTCCATCGTCAGCCGGGCGAAGCCGACCTCGACGAGTTCCTGCCACGCGGCCTCAAGCAGCGCGGCCTCCAGTTCTTCTCCGCGCCGCCGCTGCCTGGTCCGCTGCGCCTGCTCGGTCATGACGATCAGGATAGCGGCCCCGGAAGAAATAAGAGAGGTTTGCATTCCTTAACGGCCTGCCTTACTCTCCATAAGAGAAGTGTTCATCTCTTATGGAGGAGGCGGCATGGCAGCGGCACCAGCGGAGCCCGCGGCCGGGAAGCTGGACCCCGCGGTGGTCAGGACCGCCCTGATCCTCATCGTCGGCGGGCTGGCCGTCATCTTCGATACCACGATCGTCAGCGTCGCCCTGCACACGCTCTCGGTGAAGCTGCACACCCCGGTCACGACGATCCAGTGGGTGAGCACCGGCTACCTGCTTGCGCTCGGCATCGCGGTGCCGCTCAGCACCTGGGGCCTGCAGCGGTTCGGCGGCAAGCGGCTGTGGATGTTCGCCATCGCCGTTTTCCTCGTCGGCTCGGTCGGGTCCAGCCTCGCGTGGGATGTCGGCTCGCTCATCGGCTGGCGGGTCGTCCAGGGCATCGGCGGCGGCCTCATGCTCCCGCTGATGAGCACGCTCATCTTCCAGGCCGCGGGCGGCAAGTCGCTCGGGCGGCTCGTCACCTACGTCGCGCTGCCGGCGCTGCTCGGCCCGATCCTCGGCCCGCTGGTCGGCGGCGCCATCCTGACGCACCTGAGCTGGCGGTACATGTTCTGGGTGAACGTGCCGTTCTGCGTCATCGGCATCCTGCTCGCCTGGCGGTACCTGCACATCGACGCGCCCGCCCGCCCGGGACCCGCGGCCGGCAAGCCGCGGCTCGACGTGCCCGGGCTGTTCCTCATCGCGCCGGGCACCTCGGTCGTGCTGCTCGGCCTCGCCAACGCGGGCACCGCCGCCGGGTTCGCCCACCCGGACGTCATCATCCCGCTCATTATCGGCGTCGTGCTGCTCGCGGCCTTCACCGGCTACGCGCTGCGCAACAGCCGCCCGCTCGTCGAGGTCCGGCTGCTCGCCAGGCGGCCGGTCGGCTCCTCCAGCGCGGTGCTGTTCTTCTCCGGCTTCTCCCTGTACGGCGCGATGCTCCTGCTGCCGCTGTACTACCAGGACGTGCGCGGCGACACCGCGCTCGCCGCCGGGGCCATGCTCGTCCCGCAGGGCATCGGCACCCTCTTGTCCCGCACCGTCACCGGGAGCAACATCGACCGGTTCGGCTCGCGCGTCATCGCCCTGGCCGGCTTCGCCATCGTCGCCGCCGCCACCATCCCGTTCGCCCTGGCCGGGCCGCACACCAGCGAATGGCTGCTCGCCGTCTGGATGGTCATCCGCGGGTTCGGCCTCGGGGCCGTCACCATGCCGGTGATCGTCGCCAGCTACATCGGCCTGGACAAGCAGCAGATCCCGCACTCCAGCGTGCTCACCAGGACCGCGCAGCAGATCGGCGGCTCGTTCGGCACCGCCGTCCTTGCGGTGATCCTCGAGGGCGCCATCGCCGCGCACCCGGCCACGCTGGCGGACGCGTTCCACGTGGCGTTCTGGTGGTCCGCGGGCTTCTCCGCCGTCGCCGTGCTGCTCTCCCTGTGGCTCCCCGGCGCCCAGCGGGCGCCTGGGGCCAGTCGCGGCAGCGCCCCCGCCCAGCGCACCGATCCCGTCGAGGCCTAGCGGCGGGCCAAGAGCCCGGGCAATCCAGCACCACGGCGAGGGATTCCTCCGGGCATCGCAGCACGGCGAATACGACGCAGTCGGATGTTGCTGCCGACCCACCCGCCGGCCTAGCCTCGGCTTGTGCGCGAGCGCCCGGCGGATATACGCGACAGCGATGTCGCCGCCGCGCTGGCTCGCCAGTGGGTGCTCACAGTGCAGGACCTGTCCTATCTGCCCGTCGGGTTCGGCGGGTACCACTGGCTCGCGGTCGACCAGACGGGCTCGCGATGGTTCGTGACCGTCAGCGATCTTGCCGCGCCGTGGGTGTCCGACCTGTCGGCGGCCATGCAGACAGCGGCCTGGCTCGCAACGGAAGCCGGGCTCGAGTTCGTCGTCGCTCCAGTGCCGACGAGGGCTGGTCAGGTCGTCGGCTCTCTGGACAGCCGGCATGCCCTGACGCTGTTTCCGTACGTCGACGCCGCGCCTAGTCGCTTCGAGGACCCGGTCGACGACGGCGACCGGGCCGCGATCATCGACATGCTGGCTGCGCTGCATACCGCAGCCCCTAAGGGCATCCAGGTGCCCAGCCGGCCACTGGAACTGGCCACCCGCCAGGCCATCGACCAGGCCCTGGCCAGCCTGGACGTCCCCTGGAATGGCGGTCCGTACGCCGAGCCGGGCCGTGATCTTCTGGCCCGGTACGAACGGCCGCTGCGTCAGGCCTTCGCGCGATTCGGCGGGCTGCTCGACCGGGTCCGGGAGGCTGGCGGGCCCTATGTCATCACGCACGGCGAGCCCCACCCCGGCAATCTGCTGCGCACGCGGGCCGGACTGTGCCTGGTCGACTGGGACATGACCGCGCTGGCCCGGCCTGAGCGAGACCTGTGGTGGGTCATCTCGGGCGACCACGACGCCGCACGGTACTCGTGGCGGACTGGGTGGACGGTTAACCAGGACGCGCTGGCGCTGTACCGGCTGCGCTGGGGCCTGGACGACATAGCGGAATTCCTGTCCGAAATCCGCGGTCCGCACCAGCGGACTGCGGACACGCTCGTCTCCTGGACGGGACTCCAGGAGACCCTGAAGGCAGTCGCAGCAGGGACGAATACGACACGGTTAGATCCGGCAGTGCACCAGTAAATTCACTCGCGGCCGCCATGGCGAGCGATACAGAATCAGCGGGTGAGCGAATCGTGGATGCTGGACGAACTGGCACATGCCGGACCGGAGCACTTGGACGAGTCCTTCATCGAAGGGTACGACCGGAAGCAGGGATACCCGGATCCCGGAGAAGACCTGGCGGCGTTCGAGGCGCATGGGCTCGGCGCTTCGTCGGTCGTGGTGGACCTCGCCGCCGGGACCGGGCAGTTCGCCATCCCGGCGGCCCGGCGGTTCGGGCGGGTGACCGCGGTCGACGTGTCGCCCGCCATGATCGCGGCGTTGCGGGAGAAGTCGGCGGGGCTGGCCAGCCTGTACTGCGTCCGCGCCGGGTTCCTCGGCTACTCCCACGACGGGCCGCCGGCTGATGGCGTCTACACCCGGAACGCGCTGCACCAGCTGCCGGACTTCTGGAAGGGCATCGCGCTGCAGCGGATCGCGGATATGCTCCGTCCTGGCGGGGTGCTCCGGGTGCGGGACCTGATCTACGACTTCCAGCCCGGCGAGGCCGCCGATGTCTTCGGCGGCTGGCTGGCCAACGCCGCGGACGATCCAGCCGCCGGGTACACGGCCGCCGATTACGCTGAGCACATCCGCACCGAGTACAGCACCTACCGCTGGCTGTTCGAGCCGCTGCTCGCCGCGGCTGGCTTCGAGATCGTCAGCGTGACCTACGAGCGCAGGCTCTACGGCACCTACACGTGCGTCAAGTCAGGACATTCCGCAAACGCGTCGACCGCAAAGGCGCGGTGACAGCGCCATTACGTGAAGAATGCCCGTTCTCGCCGCCGCTTTGGTTAATGAAGGTTTTGAGGCAAATTCAGGGCGCTGGATCGCGGAGTTCCGCATGCAACGTGGCCTGTTCCGGGTACCTAGTACGGCATTTCCGGCATAAGCCCCGTATCCACTAGACGGCGTCGGCGCGGAACGGGGGCTGTGGCCCACAGCCCACCAGATCGCAATGCCGGCAACTTACAGTAAGAGGGCACCTCAAAACCAGGCATACCACCTGGGGGTATCTGAGAAGGAGTGATATCATGATCACGGGGCGTTACCCGCGAATGGCGCGGTGGACAA
>Ga0335075_10006305_pt1 | contig 18319 bp, 18 predicted proteins | sample Lox_Sample_24_FD_206723 | JGI IMG/M metagenome (GOLD analysis project Ga0335075, IMG submission 206723) | Soil microbial communities from Loxahatchee National Wildlife Refuge, Florida, United States - Lox_Sample_2.4 | ecosystem: Environmental > Terrestrial > Soil > Wetlands | place: USA... | reverse complement strand
CTATCGCTTCAACCTCGACGACGTGGACAGCTATTTTCTGGCGCAACGCTTTCCGATCGAGAACAAGGACATCATCTATATCGCCAACGCCCCGCTGACCCAGCTGCAGAAATTCTTTACGCTGCTGAGCACGATCACCTCTCCGGTCGTAACCGGTGCCGTGGTCAAGAATGCTACGACGCCGTGACGACCGATCCGGCTCGGTGCCGATTTCCGGGGTCGAGATGAGCCGGGCGGGCGCGGTCCGGGCCAGCGGGTGATGCGGGCCAGCGGATGATGCGGGCCAGCGGGTGATGCGCGATCCGCTCTGGGAAGAAGCCGGTCAAGCGCTGTTGCGCTATGCCGGCAACGACGACGTCGTCGTCCTGCCGCGCGGCGACTGGCCCGAATTGCCGGGTCAGGCGATCTTCTATGACGATCTGATCGAAACCGGCGACGCGACGCTGCTGGTGCTGCACAAGGGCCGCTTTGGCGCGATCGACAAGGAGAGGCTGAGAACCATCTCCGAGACTTGGCAATGTTTTTTCGGAAACGATGTCTTTTTGTGCTTCAGCCGGACGATGCGCGCGCCCGACGATCTGCGGCGCGGCCGGCGCCGGATTCATTACGGGGTGCTGCGGCGCTTTCTCGATGCGAAGCGGCTGCGGCGCCGCGCATCGCATCTGTGGTATATCCATCTGCCCAAGGCGGCCGGGACCTGGATGTGGAATTCGCTCGCCGCCTCCTGTCCGTCGCGCATCTATTATCCGAGCTTTGCCGCTTTTCTCGCCCATCCGCCCGATCCCGACGAATATGACGTGATCGGCGGGCATCTGCCGCTGTCGGTCATCGCCGATTTTCTCGGCGGATCGGACCGGGTGGTCGGGCTGGTGCGCGAGCCGACCGAGCGCATGCTGTCGGCCTTTCTGCATTGCCGCCGCCCGGGCGAGGATCCCGCCACCTTCACCGCGGTGATGCGGGCCATGCGCGAGCAGCCATTCGACCGGTTTCTGCAAACCGGGAATGGCCGGCTCGAAGCCTGTCAGCAGCTGATCATGCTCGGCGGCGATCACGCGGCCGCACCCGGCGCGTCCGATGACGGCCGGCACTGCCTCGATCGGGCCACGGACCTGCTGTCGTCGGCGCGGTTCTGCTTTGCGCCCTGCACCCGCTCGGCCGAGTTTCACGCGGCCCTGGTCAAGACTTACCGCATCGGCAGGAAATATTCTCGCTCGACAAACCATACGGATTATGCGGCGCAAGCGAGCGACATCGCCGAATTCAATCGATCTCTCGAGCTGCTGCAATCGATCAACACCACCGAGCGGCGATTATACGAGTTCGTCGCACGGCGGTTCGACGCCCTCGGCTGAGCCGGGCTGGCCGATCGATCCGCGAGAGACTGGCTCGACCGACAAAATCGGGTAGAATCGCAAACAGGTAGCGGTCTCGCTGGCCGGCGACCAAGAAAACGCAGTTGGAGAAACGCAATGCTCGCCTGGTTTCGCGAATTGAACGCTGCCGAACGTCGCACGATGGGCGCCTGCTTTGGCGGCTGGGCGCTCGATGCGTTCGACGTGCAGATGTACAGCTTCATCATTCCAACGGTGATCGCGCTCTGGGGCCTGTCGCGCGGCAAGGCCGGGCTGATCGGCACCGTCACCTTGCTGATCTCGTCGCTGGGCGGGTGGTTCTCGGGTGCGTTGGCCGATCGCTTCGGCCGGGTGCGCATGCTGCAGATCGCGGTCATCTGGTATTCGGTGTTCACCTTTCTGTGCGCCTTTGCCCAGAATTTCGAGCAGCTCTTTATCCTGCGCGCATTGCACGGCTTCGGCTTTGGCGGCGAGTGGGCCGCCGGGGCGGTGCTGATGGGCGAAGTCATCCGCGACAAATACCGCGGCCGCGCGGTCGGCCTGGTGCAGACCGGCTGGGCCATCGGCTGGGGCGTCTCGGCGCTCGTCTACACCGGGCTCTACGCCTTCTTGCCCGAGGCGATCGCCTGGCGCGTGCTGTTCGCGATCGGATTGATCCCGGCGCTGTTCGTCGTGTGGATCCGCCGCCATATCGACGAATCCGAGGCGTTCCAGAAACGCCGCCAGGATCGTGCGCCGGCCGGTATCGGGCAATTGTTCGCGGCGTTTCGCCGCCCGCATCTGTGGACCACGCTCAAGGTCACGGCGATGGTTGCCGGCGCGCATGGCGGCGGGTACACGCTCGGGATCTGGATGCCGACCTATCTGCGCATGGTGCGCCATCTGTCGGCGACCAGCACCGGCGGCTTTTTGCTGGTGCAAATCCTCGGTGCGCTGGTCGGCTTTCTGCTTGGCACCTACCTGTCCGACGCGATCGGCCGCAAATGGACATTCTTCTGGTCGTCGATCGGCTCGTTGATCATGGTGCCGATTTTCATGCTGGTGCCGATGAACAACGAGGCGCTGTTCTTTCTCGGCATCCCGATGAACATCCTTCTGTTGATGAAGTTCCCGCCGATGGGGCCGTTCATGACCGAGCTGTTCCCGACGGCGGTGCGCGGCACCGCACAGGGCTTCTGCTACAATGCGAGCCGGGCGATCGGCTCGTTCCTGCCGACCGCGGTCGGATTTCTGAGCCAGAGCCTGTCGCTCGGTGTGTCGATCGCGGTGCTGAGCGCATTCGCGTTCGGGGTCATGATCGTGCTCTTGCTGGTATTGCCGGAAACCCGTGGCCGCAGTCTCGCGAGCCTCGAACCCGAGCCGGTCCGACTGCCCGGTGCGGCGCAATGAAACCGGGTTCTTCGAGCATCCTGCGGCAGTTCCCGCGGCCGAACCGCACTTGCCATGTGCCACGCTGAGCCTCGCCGCAGGCACCCTTTACCGGATCGGTGCGATCTGACACGATCGGTACCGTTCAACGGAGGCGGTCATGCGCAAATTCATCATCGAGCGCGAATTGCCGGCGATCGGCAGCGCCGAACGCCAAGCCCTCAGGGAGGCGGCGCAGAAATCGAACGCGGTCTTGAAGGAACTCGGCCCCGACATCCAATGGGTCGAAAGCTATGTCGCCGGCGACAAGACCTTTTGCGTCTATCTCGCGCAAAACGAAGAGATCATCCACGAACACTCCCGGAAGAGCGGCTTCCCGGCCAATAAGATCACCGAAATCCGCAAGATGATCGACCCGACCACAGCTGCGGAGAGCTGAGCATCGACCACCGCCGCTGATCCGCGCAAGGCGGGCGCTGCGGCCGGGATCGCTGGCAGGTGAGACACGCGGCCGCGCAACACCGGGCACAACCGGCCCGAGCCGGCCGTACCGCCGCATAACGTGCGATTCTGGTAAATTTCGGACATTTGGGAGCGGGGAGCGGTGGGATGTTCAACTGCTATTCGACTCTTGAGAGGGTTCGTCAGACGGCGGTTCCGGACCGGTCTGTGGCGGAAGGGATTTCCGAATTGAATCGACCAAATCCAAAAATCCGAAAATAACACCCTCAATATTATGTGCCAGTTTGATAATATCTTCAGTTGGTACCTCAATAAGTTTTATCCGCAATTTTCTTCTTGCTGTCGTTTCATATCTCTGTGGCTTCGCTGGCTTGCTTAGAATCCATGGATCATGGACAACACGGTTGCGTTTTTCGCTAAGGTTTGTGACCGTTCTTGCAAAGTTCTCTAACTTTCCGGTAAAATGTTCCGGGATACCTAGATGTTTAACCAACGCTATAAAGTTTTCCAGCTTTGATCGTGATCCCATAATCTGAGAAGCAAAGCAAATTCCTATTTCATACGGAATTCCTGATAACTCTATACTTTGATCATCTATAGTCGCTTCGAAGAGCGCCCAATTTGCTGCTACTCGACCTATAGCGCTATAGTGTTCCGCCGCGAGGCGTAGTGCTTCTTTGTACTCTTCCTCATAATCTCGTTTAACGACTGGATCAGCCGACAGAATTTGTTCTGAAGGTGGCGGTTTCTGCTCGTCATCGGACATGTCTGTCCCCTCCAATGAGCAACGGGACCATGCGATTGCCGCCGTCTTTTGCCGGACCCGTGTACGCTTGTATCGACGCGGGGGTATGTTGTCAGGCGGTTTTATACGGCCAGCCACAAAATCGTGCTGTGGCTGACGTTATAGCTGCGGGCGATCTCGCGCACCGGCTCGCCGTCGTGGTCGCGCCGCCGGATCGCCTCACGCCTTTGATGCTCGGTCAGTTTCGGCTTGTATCCCATCTTGACGCCGCGCGCCTCGGCCCGCTTGCGGCCCTCGCCGGTGCGGACGCAGATCAACTCGCGCTCGAACTCGGCCAGGCCGCCGAGAACGGTCAACATCAACCGGCCGTGCGGGGTCGTGGTATCGGCCCATGTGCCGGCGAGCGAGCCGAAGCCGGCCTGCTTGGCGGTGATCGTGGCGAGCGTGTTCAATAGGTCGCGGGTCGAGCGCGCCAGCCGGTCGAGCCGGGTCACCAGCAGCACGTCGCCGGCGTCGAGCTGATCGAGCAACCGGCGGAGCTGCGCCCGGTCGGTCTTGGCTCCGCTCTCCACCTCGCGGAACACTTTGCCCGCCCTGTGCTTCCTGAGTGCCGACACCTAGTCGTCACGCTCTGGCCGTCCGTCGATACCCGCGCATAGCCGTAGATCACCAGTTTATTTTGCACCAAACTTCTGCACAAGAAAAACGCAATCCGATCAATGGCCTGCTTTTGGTGGTTTTTCTTGACTTTTGAGTACTCCGGTACGCGAGGCTGGGGGCGCTGCTTCGCTGTTCCGGGCGGCGGGCGCAATTCGCTGGGGATTCGCAAGAGTGCCGGCGGGCGGCATCACACCGCCCGCGCCATCCCTTTGTGCCGCCTACTGGTGCAGGTGGTATAGGCGGGTCACGTTCTCGCTGGTGATCTTGCGCCGTACTGTGGGCGAGATCGCCGCCATGTTTTTGTCGAGCGTGGCGCGCGAGCCCGGCCAGATGCAGTCGGGATGCGGATAGTCGGCACCCCAGATGATGTTGTCCTCGCCGATCAGCGGGATGATCGGTTCGAGAAACTGGTCCTGCTGGTAGGTCACGTAGCCCTGGCGGCGGAAATAGTCGCTCGGCTTCAATTTGAAATTGAGGCTTTTCGCCCGGTCGGCATATTCGGTGTCGAGCCGGTCGAACACATAGGGCAGCCAGGTCACCCCGGATTCACCGAGGACGAAGTTGAAGTCGGGGTATTTCTCGCACGCCCCCGAAGCCAGCAATGACACCAGCACTTCCATCGTGTCGAGCTGAAACAAGGCCGAGCGCACCAGCCGCCACTGGGTCAGATATTTCCGCTCCTGCTCGGGATTGTCGGGGGCGCGCAATGCCTTGAACCCGGTCGAATGGAACGAGATCGGGAACCGGCATTCGGCGGCAGCCTCCCATAGCGGGAACCACAGATCGGTGTAGAGCGGCGGGGTCATCCGCTTGAAGGCGAGATCGCCACCGCGCAGCCCCAGCTTGGCGCAGCGCCGCACTTCGGCCGCGGCCTCGGCCGGATCGGTATTGGGAATGATCGCCAGCGGATAGACCCGGTTCGCATCGGCGCGCCGGGCGAAATCGGCGACCCAGTCATTATAGGTCTTGTCGGCCCAGGCGCGCAGCGGCGCGTCGGCGATCAGATCGTTGATCATCAGGCAGCCATAGACGATCTCGGCATCCTGCCCGTCGCGGTCGAGATCGGCGATGCGCAATTCGGGCGTGGTCGGCCGCGGCTTGGCGCCGGGCTTCGAACTCCATTCGAAGCCGACCTCCTTCATCTCGTCGATATGGCCGAACATCCCCTTCTGGTAGGGCAGAAAACCCGGGCCGATGCCGTTCCACATCCCCTTGTCCTGCGCATCGACAAACCAGTGCAGCCCGTCATCCATCTCCTCGACGCGCGGCGCCAGCAATTTCCACTTGTTCGGCGCCGCCTCCGACCACAGATCGGGCGGCAGATAGGTCAGATCGATGTGGTTGTCGCCGGAGATCAGTTTTTCTGGCATTGTGGGCTCCTCTTGCTCCTCCGCAGGTTGGGACGAGTCTTCTGAAGCGGCCATGGTACGAGCCGCGTGCCCCCGGCGCCACCCATATCCGGTCATTTGTTTTTGCGCGGGTTGTGCCAGGCGCATGACTGATATCCGCTTCCCGCAATAGCGCGACGTTCTATGATTGCCGCCGGCAAGCTCTGGACGGTGGGAGAGGACGCATGGCGGTGGAGCTCGGCGGCGGCAAGTACAAATTTGTGGTGCGCGACACCTGGGCGAAATTGCCGGATGAGATCGTCTTGGGCGATGTCGCGGCGGTGGGGGTCGACGCGCAGGACCGGGTCTATGCGTTCAATCGCGGCGACCACCCGGTCGCGGTGTTCGATCGCGACGGCAACTTCCTGCGCAGCTGGGGCGAGGGTGTGTTCACCCGCGCGCATGGCGTGCATATGGCGCCGGACGATACGATCTGGCTGACCGATGACGGCGACCACACGGTGCGCCACTGCACGCTCGACGGCCGGATCCTGATGACACTCGGCGTGCCCGGCGAGCCCAAGCCCTTTATGTCGGGCGAGCCGTTTCACCGCTGCACCCACACCGCGATCGCGCCAACCGGCGAGCTTTACGTCTCCGACGGCTACGGCAATGCCCGCATCCACAAATACACACCCGACGGCAGGTTGCTCTTGTCGTGGGGCGAGCCCGGCACCGATCCCGGCCAGTTCAACGTGCCGCACAACATCTGCTGCGATCCCGATGGCTGGCTCTATGTCGCCGACCGGGAGAACCACCGGGTTCAGGTGTTCGACGGCAACGGCCGCTTCGAGACGCAATGGAACAATCTGCACCGGCCGAACGGCATGTGCATGGCCGCCGGCCGCGACCCGTTGATCTATATCGGTGAGGGCGGGCCATCGGGCGAGATCAACCGCGACTGGCCGAATATCGGGCCGCGGGTCAGCATCCATTCCTCGAAAGGCCAGGTGCTGTCGCGGCTCGGCAAGATGCATGCCGGCCTCGCCCCCGGCCAGTTCACCTCGCCGCATGGCATCGCCGTCGATCGCCACGGCAACATCTATGTCGGCGAATTGTCCGGGCGCAGCTGGTCGCGGTTTTCGAAGGAGCCGAAGCCCCGCCGCATCCGCGTCCTGCACAAGCTCGAAAAAGTCGCCGCCTGACCCGGGCCGTCACCCGCAGGTGGTGGCGCGGGGCGTCATGCCGATTGCTCGACGAGCACGCGCGGCCGGTGCAATTGGCGTAGCACGAGAAAGCCGACCACCATCAGGTTCGCCAGGTTGAACACGGCGCCGGCGGCAAAGGCCGGCGCGTAATAGCCAAAGCTGTCATAGAGCGCGCCGGCGAACCAGCTGCCGAATGCCATGCCCGACATGCCGGTGAACAGCTGCAGCGGCAGCCGCCACGACGCCTCGGAAGAGGGGAACAGCTCGCGGATCGCGACGATATAGGCCGGAATGAGCCCGCTGAAGCCGAGCCCGTAGGCGGCCGAGACCGTGAACAGCCCGATCTCGTTCTGGGTGATCGAGAACGCGACGATCGCCAGCGCCTGGCAGGCCGAGCACAGAAACACGGTGCCGAGCCCGCCGATGCGGTCGGCGATCCAGCCCCAGAACACGCGGCTGACAAAGGCGCAGCCGAGCAATACCGACAGCATCGCTGCACCCTGCGCCGCCGGGAAGCCGAGATCGCTGCACAGCGCCACCAGGTGTCCGGCCGGCATCGCCATCGGCACGCAGCACAGAAAGGACGCAAGCCCAAGCAGCGCCTGCACCAAATTCGCCCGCAGGCCGAGCACCCGCGCGCGGTGCCGGCCGCCGGTCGCCGCCACCGCGAATTGGCGGGGTGCCGGCGACGGGCGCACCAGCAATGCCAACGGCACGATCACCACCGCCACCAGCACGGCAAAGCCGAACATCGTCTCCTGCCAGCCGAACCGGTCGATGCCGCGTTCGAACACCGACGGCCACACCACGCCGGCGACATATTGGCCGGACGACATCAGCGCAATCGCCTGGCCGCGGCGGCGGTCGAACCAGCGCGTGACATTGACCAGCAATGGTGCGTAAAGGGCGCCGCCGCCGAGAAATCCGACCAGCACGAGATTGCCGAGATAGAGCGTCCAGACCTGGCCGGCCGACGACACGACGAGGCCGAGCGCGGTCATGGCCGCGCCGAAGATCACGGTGGCACGGGCGCCAACCCGGTCGGCCACCCAGCCCATCACGATGCCGCCGAGCCCGGTGCCGACCCACACCATCGCCGCCGCCAGCGCCACGACCGAGCGGTCGCTATCGAGTGATGCGGTGACCGGCTTCAGCCCGACCACCAGGATCAGCGGACCGCCGTAGGAAACCGTCAGGATCGAGACCGCAACCAGCACCGCCCGCCACGACGCGCGGCTTTCGATGCTGTCCGCAAAGCGACCGGTGCGCGCCGCGGGCCCGCGCCGATCGGCATCGCCCGGCCACGCGCCGCCGCTCGCTTCTCCATCGGCCTCGTCCCGCATCGCTCCATCCTGCCGGGTCATTCCCTTGCAACAGCTTACCAACCACGGCCCGATTGCGGGTGCAATTCGCGGCATCCAAACGCCAAGACGGGCCGTGCGGGATGTTCACGAATGAGAAGCGGACGATGCCGGTGCGCTGCGAAGCGCAGGGCATGTGGGCGGACGACGTGACCGGAGACGCCAAGGAGAGCTGCAACACCTGGCGCGAGCGGCGGCGGCCGGAGGTGCGCAGTGCGTGATTGGGCTGGCGAGGAAGCGGCGCCAAGCCTAAAATCGAGATCACGCGATCGGTCACGGAGAAACGCGATGACCACTTTTGCTTATGATCACATCCACCTGCGCAGTCCGGATGTCGAGGAGACCGCGCGCTGGTACGAGCGCATGTTCGGGGCCGAGATCGTCCGCTCGGTGCAATCGGACGGCAAGCCGCGGCTCGATCTGAAGCTCGGCGGCGTCGCTGTGTTCATCGCCCAGGTGCCGGCCGAGCAGGCGATCGCGCCGCCGCCGCAGACACCGCATCTCGGGCTCGAACATATCGGGCTCAGGGTCGAGGGCATCGACCAGGTGGTCACCGAGCTGAAAGAAAAGGGTGCGGAATTCACCGTCGAGCCGAAGACGATCCGACCCGGCGTGCGCATCGCTTTCCTGCGCGGCCCGCAGGGCGTCAGCATCGAATTGCTCGACCGCAACGCTTTTTGACCGTTGCGACGTTCACCCTCTCCCCGCCGCGGGGAAGAGTAGACCGGTTCTCTTCGCTAGGCTGGCAGCTATCTCGGCTCGCCACATCCGCGCGTGCTGGGGAGCTTGGTGAAAGCCAGCACAATTCCGGCCCATCGCCTGCCGTCGCCGACACGTTCCTCTACCGGGCCGTCGGCGAGAGCCGGCACTGTGGCGCGCCAGAAAGCCAAAGCCGGGCGATTGTACCACGCTACTGGCACCTCCCATCGCCCGGGAAAACGCTGAACCAGTAATCCCGCCGCTCGGCGGCCGACCCGGTACCGGCGATACTTTCGCAGGATAAAAAATTCGGCTACGGATCTATCGAGTGGTCGATCGAGCGCCGACCATTGATTGATCAGGACAAACCCCGCGAGACGACCATCCGCGCAGATCGTGAATGGGCATCGCTTATCTTCTTGCCAATAGGCGTCCAGATACTCGTAGGGAAAACGGCCATCTGCTCCGACCTCGCCGTGCGCGGTGCCAACCGCGGAGAACTCGGAGAAATCGTGAAGATAAAACTGGAGAAGATTTGCGATTGTCGGCTTCTGCGACAGCGGCGCTCGGGTCAGGGTCACGCGATCGACAATCGGATCGGCCACAGGGTGCGCAATTCTAACCGAGGCGGCGGATCAAATCGGCCCAGCGATCGAGGATCGGGAGAATCTCCTCGGCCTTCGCGGATGAGAGGCTGACGACAACGCGGGCGATGCCGCGCTCGCGGTAGCGCTTTAGCCGGTCGAGATCGTCCGAAACGCCAAACACGGTCACCGGCACCGCATCGGGGCGGCGCCCAGCCTCGGCCGCCATCTGCCGGAATTGCGGCAGGAACTCAGTCACATCCGGGTAGTGCGGTCGGGCTGCATGCGGGACCCAGCCATCGCCATAGCGGACGGCGCGCCGCGCCGCATGCGGAAAAGCGCCGCCGATGATGACCGGCGGGTGCGGCTTTTGCACCGGCTTCGGCCAGGTCCGCATTTTCGGGAAATCGACGAGTTCGCCGTGATATTCGGGCTCCTCCTCGGTCCAGATCGCCCGCATCGCTTCCACCCGCTCGCGCATCAGCTTGAACCGGGCCCTGAACGCGGTGCCGTGATCGGCCATCTCCTCGGCATTCCAGCCGCCGCCGATCCCGAACAGGAACCGTCCGGCCGAGACCTGGTCGAGTGAGGCGACGAGCTTCGCCGTCTGGATCGGGTCGCGCTGCGCGACCAGGCAGACCCCGGTGCCGAGCCGCAGCGTCTTGGTGGCCGTCGCTGCCGCGCTGAGCGTCACGAATGGATCCATCGCGTCGTAATATTTTTGGGGCAGCGGCCCGCCCTGCGGGAACGGCGTCGTTCGCGCGCTCGGGATGTGCGAGTGCTCCGGTGCCCAGACCGATTCAAAGCCGCGGCTTTCGAGGGCCTGGGCGAACTCGCCCGGGCCCATCGAATAGTCGGTAAAGAACATTGCCGCGCCGAAATCCATCCGTCCCCCCACCGGATCGGGCACGGCCCGCTGCGCGCTAGGCCCGCCGCGCGCCAGGCCCGATGCGTGCTAGGCGAGGCGCACCCTGACCGCTTCCGGTCCCTTGCGGCCCTCGGCGATGTCCACCAGCACCCGCTGGCCCTCATTGAGGGTGCTGATCCCGGAGCGCTCCAGCACCGAGGCATGGACAAACGCGTCCTTGCCGCCGCCCTCGCGGACGATAAAGCCGAAACCCTTCTGGGCGTTGAACCATTTGACCGTGCCGGTTTCCTCGACCGAGGCGCCGGTCGGTTCGTAGGACGGCCGGCCAGCGGTCCCGAACGCCGACCGGCGGGCCGCGACCGGCGTCGCGGTGCTGCTGTCGACGCTCAGAACCTCGGTCACTTGCGGACCCTTCTGACCCGGAGCCACCCGGATTTCGAGGGTTTCGCCCGGCTGGACCGCCGGAATGCCGTTGCGTTCGAGCACGCTCGCATGGAGAAACGCATCACCCGAGCCGTCCGACAGTTCGACAAACCCGAACCCCCTTTCGGGTTTGAACCATTTGACGACGGCGCGCACCGGCGGCCCGGACGGCGCTTCGAACCGTGGCGTGGCGAAGCGTGGCGAGCCCCCGAAATCGCGCAGGTGCGGATCGTAACCATCATCGTCGAAGTCGCGGCGGCGCGGCTGACGGAAATTCCTGTCTCTGATCAAGTCCGGTTTCCTGTCGAATCGGTTCGCGGCCCGATCGAGACCGCGGAGCCCGATTGTTCCAAAAAATCGACCGGGACGCGAGTGCTTAATTTTGGCCGCCGCCGGCTCCCCGGCAACCGGGCAAAGGGTTCGGCGACGGCTTCGGCGATGGTGTATCGGGTCCGCCCGAAGCACATTTTCGCCGGGTCAGTTGCAGCCGCCGACCGGCGGGTTCACCTCGCAATGCAGGGTGCACTGTTCCCGCGGTGCGCAGCGCCACGACGTCGCCCGCGTGCTGCTCGGAAGATAGCAGACGCCATTGCATTCGACCTCGGCGCCGAGCGGTCGGATCAGCGCGGCGACAACGCCCAGCGCCTCGCCATATCGCTCGATACGGGTCTGAAGCCGGCCGATCTCCGGTTGGGTGGCTTCGAGCTCGCCGCTTTTCGGTTGCGCCCCGACCACGGTGCCGCCCGCCAGCAACAGAGAGGCGACGAGCAAACCAACAGCAGGACGCGCATTCGCTTCACGACAAGAGCGTCCGACTGGCGCAAGGGACCGGGGCATGGCGCTGCCGCAGCCTAGCGGCGAAAGGGGTGCGGCGGCAATCATCCGCGACCGGCATTCCGGGGCCGGCAGACCCCGCCGTGACCGGCACGCGGGTTGCCAGCACCGAGCGCGGGCGTACAATCACCTGCAAATCGATCGGCAGCGTACGCTTGGAGGTCACCCGATGATCACAAAATTCGACAGCCTGTTTGCCGGACACGTCGATATCGAAAACGTCGGTTATGGCGGGATCCCGGTCAACGACCGGCGCTATTCCAACGAGCACCTTGCCGGCGTCTTCGACAAGGCGCAGGCGATGGCGCAGCTGATGGACCGGCTCGGCTACGACACGTTCTGGATGGCCGAGCATCATTTCCAGCACGAGGGCTACGAGTGCATTCCGAACGTGCTGATGACGGCGTTGCATCTGGCGCATCTGACGCGGAACATTCGCATCGGCTGCGGCTTCAACATCGCGCCGATGTGGCATCCGCTGCGGCTGGCCGAGGATTACGCGACCGCCGACATCTTGAGCGGCGGGCGGATCACCTTTGGTCTCGGGCGCGGTTATCACACCCGCGAGGTCGAGACCTTTGGCTCGCCGTTGCTCGACCAACCGGCCAATCGCGAACTCTTCGAGGAGCAGGTCGAGATCATCTTCAAGGCGTTCAACAACGAGAAATTTACCCATCAGGGCAAGCATTACACGTTGCCGCCGCCGGTGCCGTATCGCGGCTATACGCTCGAAGAGCTGACCCTGGTGCCGCGGCCGTTGCGGCTGCCGGTCGAATGCTGGCAGCCGATCCAGGGCGGCAGCCAGCGCGCGCTCGATTTCATGGCCAGGCACGGGATCAACGGGCTGGTCGGCGGCGGGTCGGCCGAGGGCGGGGCGATGCATAATGTCGTACTCGCCTGGCAGGAGGCGCATGCCCGGATCGGCCGGCAGATCGAACTCGGCGAGCGCATGTGCTTCGGCTTCCATTTCTATATCGCCGACAGCCGCGAGCAGGGGATTCGCGAGGCCGGCAAGTTCTACGAAGAAAACATGAAGATGTTTGGCGAATTGCGATTGGTGCGGGCGCTCAGCGACGAGCAGATCGAGATCATGCGCGACCCGAAACGCGCGCCGCAGGCGAAGCTGCCGCGGATCGAGGATGCGATCGCTGCCGGCGGCGTGTTGTGCGGCTCGCCCGATGAGATCATCGAGCATCTGAAGGGGCTCGAAAAACGTTATCCTGGGCTCGACCGGGTCTCGGTCAGCCTCAGCGTCGGCGTGCCGAAATCGGTCTGCCTCGAGCAGCTCGAACGCTTTGGCAAGGAGGTCATGCCGGCCTTCGCCCAGGCCAGGACGCCGGAGCTGGTACCGGCACAGTAGCGCCGGTCGCGGGCTGCCCGGCGCCGGAGCACCGCGCGGTGCTCCGGATCGCCCAGTCATGTCGGTTCGCACCGCTCGGTCATGCCCGGTTTTGTCGATGAACAGGGCCTCGGGGTCAGGGCGTCGGAATGAGCGGCGGCTGGGTGACGGTCGGCATGGGCTCGGCGCCTTTTGCCGGGCAGGGTTCGGGCGGCAGGTCGCGACGGCGGTAGGTCTCGTAGCCGATCTTGGGGTCGTAACCGGGATCACCCCAATGGTAGACGAGGTGGATCGGACCGACCCGGGTGATCGGCGGGTCCATCTGCGGCTCGCAGCCGAAATCGAGCTGCAGGTCGAGGGTATCGTCGTTGCGCCACTTCAGCCCGACCAGGAAATCAAAGCTGCGAGCGTTGACCAATGTCGTCGAAAACCAATCACCGACGCGATGCAGACGGATCAGAGTCGTCATCCGATGCTCGGGAGCACCGAAAACATCGGTTTCGGCGCCCGCGACATCGCCGCGGGCATTTTTTACTGATGCATCCATCAGGTCGCGCTGATAAGGCATCTGCGCCAGAGATAATATAAATATCAGTTCTTCAAGGAAGTGGAATGTAACGAGAATCAAAAAGATTCCTGCCACCCACTTAAATATTTTCGGGACGCGTCTCCACCATGATCTCAGCAAGATTGTCCTCGCCTTGCTGCCAGTATCGCGCGGCGCGGCGGATGGTGTCGAGAATGCCGGGTCGGACAGTCTTGCCGTAGGCTGCAGCGAGCTACGCCAGGGTGCGCTCTTCGGCGCTGCCGAGCGCGATTCCCGGCAGCCTAGCCCGGGTCTGGCGGAATGGCGCGAGGACAATGTGGCCGAGGATCAGCCCGTCCCCGGTAAAGATCATTACCGGCTCGAAAGAGCGGCCGCCCGCCGGTTTGCGTGCGGGCAAGGGCAATGTCGTCGAACCTCCCTCGATGGCGAGAGCGCTCGCTTCTGATACACGCAAATGGCGCGGCAGTCAAGAACGAAAAGTGAATAAACCAATCAGGAATCACCGCTTCTCCGCCTCGCCCCCCGCCCGACCGGCGCGGAACAGCCGGCCGCCCGGCGTCGGCCGCGGCACACCGGTGGTGGAGGGGAGGCTCAGCGGCAGGCCAAGGAGCGAGCGCACTGCGAGATAGGCGAAAGCCTGGGCTTCGAGCGCGTCGCCGTCCCAGCCGACGGCTTCGACCGGCCGCACCGGGGCGTCGAGCCGCCGCGCCAGCGCCATCATCAGCGCCGGGTTGTGCCGGCCGCCGCCGCATGCGAGCCACTGGCACGCCGGCGCCGGCACATGGTCACGAGCGGCGGCGACCGCGGCGGCGGTGATCGCGGTCAACGTGGCAGCACCGTCGGCGAGCGAGAGATCCGCCGGCATCGCATCGCTGAAATCGTCGCGGTCGAGCGATTTCGGCGGCGTGCGGGCAAAATAGGGCCGCTGCAGAAACCGCGCGACATGCGGCTCGGAGATGCGGCCGGCGCGGGCGAGCGCGCCATCGATATCCGCGGCACGGCCAGTGTGGCGGCCAACCCAATCGTCGAGCAGCGCGTTGCCGGGACCGGTGTCGAAGGCGAGGATGTCGCCCGCCGGGCCGATCCAGGTCACATTGGCAACACCGCCGAGATTGACGATGGCGAGCGGCTTTGGCAGCGCTGCGGCGAGTGCGGCGTGATAGAGCGGCGCCAGTGGCGCGCCCTCACCGCCCGCAGCGACATCGGCCGAGCGGAAATCGGCGACGACACCCACTCCGAGCCGCCGCGCCAGCGCCGCCGCATCGCCCAATTGCCAGGTCCGGCGCTCGGCCGGGCGGTGCAGGATCGTGTGGCCGTGAAAGCCGACAATATCCGGCGCGAGACCCGTGTGCCGCGCGAGAAGCTGTTCCACCGCCGCGGCATGGAGCCGGGTCAATTCGCCCTCGACTTCGCCGATCGGGCCGGCGCCGCCGAGCACGCCACGCAGCCTCTCGCGGAATTCGCCTGGATAGGGGATCGTCAGCGCGGGGCCCGGAACGACGCGGGCGAGGCCGTCGGTCTCGATCATCGCCACGTCGATCCCGTCGAGCGAGGTGCCGCTCATCAGGCCGATCGCCCGCAGCATCGGGCGAACCGGCGCCGCGGGGCGCTGTGGCCCGATGGCCACGGGTGTGCTAGATGACGGCGCCATGGCGACCCCTCGTTCCCCGTTTCTCGTCGCCGCGACCGAGCGCGGCTTCATCCATCAATGCACCGATCTTGCGGCGCTCGACACGCAGCTTTGCGAGCGCCGCCCGGTTGTCGGCTATGTCGGCTACGACTGCACCGCCGACAGTCTGCATGTCGGCAGCCTGGTGTCGATCATGCTGCTGCGCTTGTGGCAGCAGAATGGGCACAAGCCGATCGTGCTGATGGGCGGCGGTACGACCCGGATCGGCGACCCGTCATTCCGCGACGCCGCCCGGCCGCTGCTCGACGATGCCGAGATCGCCCGCAACATGGCCGGCATTCGCAAGGTTTTCGACAAGTTCATCAGGTTTGGCGACGGCCCGACCGATGCGCTGATGGTCAACAACGCCGACTGGCTCGACGAATTGCGCTACATCCCGCTATTGCGCGATGTGGGCCGGCATTTCTCGGTCAACCGCATGCTGACCCAGGACAGTGTGCGGCTACGGCTCGAGCGCGAGCAGCCGCTCTCCTTTCTCGAATTCAATTACCCGATCCTGCAAGCCTACGATTTTGTTGAGCTCGCGCGGCGCCATGACTGCGCAGTACAGATCGGCGGCTCGGACCAGTGGGGCAACATCGTCGGCGGGGTCGAGTTGGGCCGGCGCATCGACGGCCGCACACTTTACGGGCTGACGACGCCGCTGCTGACGACCGCGTCGGGCGACAAGATGGGCAAGACCGCGCAGGGTGCCGTCTGGCTCAACGCCGCGCGACTGTCGCCTTATGAATATTGGCAGTTCTGGCGCAATACCGAGGACGCCGATGTCGGCCGCTTTCTGCGCCTCTTCACCGAAATGCCGCTCGCCGAGATCGCCCGGCTCGAAGCCCTCGAAGGCAGCGAGATCAACGAGGCGAAAAAGCTGCTCGCGACCGAGGCGACCGAATTGTGTCACGGACTTGAAGCGGCGGCAAAGGCGGCGCAGACCGCAGGGGCCGTGTTCCGCGTAGAGTTAACGGCGCGGTCGTCGGGCAGCTCCAGGGCGGCCGCTAGCCTCATTGACACTGACTTGCCGCGAATTGAAGTCCCACGGGATCAGCTCGAACGCGGTTTGGCAGTTTTCGAATTGTTCAACCGTGCCGGGCTCGCCGCTTCCAAGGGCGAGGCGCGGCGGCTGATCCGCGGCGGTGGTGCGCGGGTCAACGACCGACCGGTCAAGACCGAAACCGAACCCGTCTCGCTGGTCGACCTCGATGCCGATGGCTATATCAGGCTCAGCGCCGGGCGCAAGCGCCACGTCCTCCTTCGCCCGGTTTGATCCTCGTCATGGCCGGACCTTGCATCGGCCATGCACGCCTTTCGCGGCAATCGCCGAACGTCGATGCCCGGCGCGAGGCCGGGCATGACGACGAACGGCACGGTACTCAGGGTACGCGCTGATTTACAACGGCATCTGGCCCATGAAGTCGCGCTTGCCGATCTCGATGCCAAGCTGGCGCAGGATGTTGTAGGCCGTCGTCACGTGAAAATAAAAGTTCGGCATCGCCAGGTGATAGAGATAGACCTGGGCGCGGAAATTGCGCTGCTGTCCGCCCTGGGTCAGCGTCACCTGCGAATCCTCTTTGCCGTCGAGCTGGTCCGGCCGCAATCCCTTCAGGAAATCGATGGTCTTGTCGATGCGCGACTGCATCTCGGCCCAGGAATTGTCGATCGCCGGCAATTGCGGCACTTCGACCCCGGCAACCCGCCCGGCGCCAAAGGCGTGCTCGCTCGCCTGGCGGACCTGGCGGGCCAGCGTGAACATGTCGGGATAGAGCCGCCAATTCAACACCGTCGCCTCGTCCCACTTCTTTTCGGTCGCATGCTTCTGCGCCTTGTCGAGCACCCCCTTCAGCCCGCCGAGCAGCTGCAAGAAGGTCGGCACCGAGGCATGATACATGGTGATGGCCATGAAGCTGTCCTCCTGACGTGAGTGATGGCAGAGACGCCGGCATCTTAGCCGCGCGCGCGGCGGGCGGGAAGGCACGATCGGGTGCCACCGGGTGCCGCCTCTCGACGATCAGGCGGGCGCGATCTAGTCTTGCCCGGGTCGACGGGAAAGGAGGCGCGAGACGTGGCCACAGAACGGCGTCTCGAAGCGCGTCAGGTCGAGGAGATCTTTCTCGCCTTTGCCGAAGCCATGCGCGAATTGCCGCCCGATACCGAAGCGGGCTGGCTCGACGCGCAGGGCGATCTGCGCCTCGCCCCGGACATCGCCCGCAAACTGCGCGCCGCACGCCGGGTGCGCCAGTTGCTGCACGAGCTGCGGCAGAGCCATGGCGAGGGCTGAGCCCGATAAAGGCCGGCACCCTCGGCGGTCACCGGCCAGCGGGGGTCGTCGACGCCACCGCCGATCGGATCGATCCGGATCACCTCGGCGCCCAGCTCGCCATCGTCATCCCGCCGAGCGGGGCCGCGACAAAGGCCGAGATCTCGACGATGCGCAGATGCGAGCAGCCGGTTCATCGCCGTTTCGCCGCGCGGCTGATCAGTTGGTCTGGTGCTTGGGCCAGATCGCCTTCGCGACGGCGAATTGCGCGGGCGCCACCATGACCGGCTCGCCGTTCTGCCATTGCACCAGGATCAGCGGCGCACCGATCCGCCGGCCGTTCGCATCGAATTTGAGGCTGGCACCGGGGAAATACCGGGCCGGACCGGTCGTCGTATCCATCGCGTGGATCGCGGCGTTGATCTTTTCGCGATCGGTCGACCCGGTCTTTTCGAGCGCCGCGGCGACGATCATGACCTGGCCATAGCCGCACAGGCTGTCCTGTGTCATCCAGGGCTCGCCGGTACGCTTGCGGAACTCCGCTACTAGCCGTTCGTCACCCTTGGTCGGCCAGTTGGCGACCGCGGTGATGGCCCCGTCGAC
>Ga0335075_10006303_pt1 | contig 18323 bp, 17 predicted proteins | sample Lox_Sample_24_FD_206723 | JGI IMG/M metagenome (GOLD analysis project Ga0335075, IMG submission 206723) | Soil microbial communities from Loxahatchee National Wildlife Refuge, Florida, United States - Lox_Sample_2.4 | ecosystem: Environmental > Terrestrial > Soil > Wetlands | place: USA... | reverse complement strand
CGTGGGCAGGCCCGTGCCGATGCCAGGCACCCGTGCTGTGCCCTGTCCCTGCTGCTAAAGATCAGGTAAAACCCTTCCGGCAAACTGTGAAATGTCCACTTGATCGCATTATTCGAGGGTTGACGTTGAGCGGAAATGTTGCCTAGGGTTCCCGGGTCCGAGCTAAGCGGATCAGGACCTTGACCAGTTGATGCGACCCAGTCACATCAACAAAAAACCGATACTGCATCGGCGATGCGGGCGGCGTACCGGTGTCTGGCGCTCGGGCCAGCACGCGACCTCGCTCCCGCCGGAACTCACGTGAACCGCATCTCGCCAACTAAAGGTCGACGGTGGCGCGCTCGTGCCCGCGGGCGCGTGATCGAACCACACTCACGGGGGCGGGCGGACAGCAGGCAGCGTCGTGCAGTGATCACAATGATCAAGCGCCAGGTGCTCACGACGGGGGCTGCCTGGTCTCGAGGGAGGCAGTATGACGTCGCTAGCTGAGCGCAATGGCATAGCGCAGCAGACCACCCGAGGAGCCGATACCCGGATAATGACCGTCGGGGACTTCCTTCTCCGCCGGCTTCAGGAGGCGGGGATCGGGCACATGTTCGGTGTTCCCGGTGACTTCAATCTCGAGCTGCTGCAGCAGATGGAGGACGGCGGCTACCTGAAGTGGGTCGGGACGTGCAATGAGATGAACGCGTCGTACGCGGCCGACGGTTACGCCCGCCTGCACGGCATGGGCGCGGTTGCCGTGACGAACGCGGTCGGCGCCCTGGGCGCGATCAACGGGATCGCCGGCTCGTACGCCGAGCACGTTCCGGTGATCCTGATTGCCGGGTCGATTCCGCTGCGGTCGATCGAGCGCGGCCTGGGGATGCACCACACGATGGGCGACGGGACCTGGGACCGTTTCCTCGGCGCCATGTCATACGTGACGGCCGGGCAGGCCAGGCTGACCCCGTACAACGCGGCCGCTGAGATCGACCGGCTGATCCTCACCGCCTGGCGGGAGAAGCTCCCGGTCTACCTGGAGCTGCCGTCAGACATCTCCTACCTGGACATCGAGGTCCCGGCGGCTCCGCTGGCGCTCGCCGAGCCGCCCAGCGATCCCGAGCGGTTGAAGTCATGCGCCGCCGCGATCGCCAGCCACCTGTCGCGCGCCAAGTCGCCCGCGGTTCTGGTGGATCGGGACGTCGACCAGTACGGCGTCGCCACGGAGGTCATGGGGCTGGCCGAGAGGCTGCAGATGCCGGTCGCGGTGACCGGGCCGGCCAAGGCGGTGATCGACGAGACGTTCGCCTACTACGCGGGCGTCTACAACGGCAAGGCCAGCGCGCCGCAGACACGCGAGGCAATCGAGAGCGCCGACTGCCTGCTGTCCATTGGCTACCGGCCGATCGACGGCACCTCGGGCGATTACACCGCATCGCTACCGCCAGACACGATCCGCGCCCGCGCGCATGCCGTGGATATTGGCGAAGATAACTACCAGGCAGTGACGTTGAAGGAAGTCCTGCTCGCCGTCACCGACGCGGTTCCGCAGGTTACCAGCCGCGCCAACCGTCATTTCGCGGCGGCGATGCCTTCTGGCAGTCATCCCGACGGCTCCGCCAAGCTGACCCAGGCCGCGTACTGGGAGACCCTCCAGGGCTACCTGCGGCCGGGCGACGTGCTCCTGACCGACAACGGCACCTCGTACGCCATCTTCGGCTTCAAGCTGCCGCCCAAGTGCAGCGTCGTCGCGTCGGTCATCTGGGGCTCGATCGGATACAGCGTCGGTGCACTGCTCGGCACGTTGACCGCGGCACCTGAGCGCCGCCACCTGCTGTTCATCGGCGACGGCTCCTTCCAGGAGTCCGCCCAGGAGCTGTCGACCATGCTCCGCAACGACTGCAAGCCGGTGATCTTCCTGATCAACAACGGCGGGTACACGATCGAGCGCGGCTACATGGGCAAGACGTCGGACTACAACGACATCGCGGCCTGGGCCTACACCGAGCTGCCGAAGGTGTTCCGCCCGGGCACCACGGCTCGGTCGTTCCTGGTCAAGACCATCGCGGACCTGGAAAAGGCGCTCAGCGCGCCCAACGACAGCCTCGTCTTCGTCGAGTCGGTCATGGATCCGTACGACGCGCCCGACGTGGTCATCCACAGCAGCAACAACGGGGCCGAACTCGACTACGGTCCGCGCGGACCGCAGCACCGCGGCAACGCCCAGCTCCTTCCAGGCAGCTAGACCGCCAGCGCGGCGAGTGCCCCTCACGCCAGGGAACGCCGTGCGGGGCGGCGCGCGCGTCGTGGAGTTGAGGCTCTCGTTCATCACTGAGTACGGCCGGGGGATGAGGCTCTGCTGTGCCTGAGGATGACGGGGGATGAGGCTCCCCTGTGCGTGAGGATGATATCCGCGGCGATGGCCGGGCGGGGTGGCCCCGTGTCGGTAGCGTGCTGGCATGGTTATGGAACAGGCGATGTACCGGACGGGCGAGCCGCCCGGCAGGTCGCTCGCCGTATCGACGGCCGGGCTTACCAAGCGCTTCGGCGACCGCACTGTTGTTGACAACGTGGCGCTGGCTATCCCCTCGGGGTCGGTCTGCGGGTTCGTCGGCCCGAACGGGGCAGGCAAGACCACGACGATCCGGATGCTGCTCGGCCTGGTCCGCCCCACGTCGGGCGGCGGGACGATCCTCGGCGGGAGCCTGGCGGAACCCGCGACCTACCTGCACAAGGTCGGGGCGCTCATCGAGTCGCCCGCGTTCTACCCGCAGCTGAGCGGTCGTGACAACCTGAAGGCGCTCGCCCGCCTTGGGCGGATTCCGCTGACCGCGGTCGACCCGGTACTCGAACGTTCCGGCCTGCTCGCCCGGGCGGCAGACCCGTACCGTTCGTACTCGCTGGGAATGAAGCAGCGGCTTGGCATCGCGGCGGCGATGCTCGCCGGCCCCGAGCTGCTGATCCTCGACGAGCCGACGAACGGTCTCGATCCGGCGGGCATCGTGGAGATGCGCGGCCTCATCAAGTCGTTCGCGGACGACGGGATCACGGTGCTCGTCTCGAGCCACCTGATCTCGGAGATCGAGCAGATTTGCGACCAGGTGGTGATGATCAGGGCGGGCCGGCTTGCCTATCAGGGCAGCGTCGCGGAGCTGCGGGCCACGCAGCAGGCCGAGTTCCTTGTCGCGCCGGAACACGACGCGGACCGCGACCTGCTGGCCGGGCTCCTGCGGCAGGCCGGCTGCACGGTGACGCCGGGGAAGGCCGGGGGTTTGCTGCTCGTCGAGGCGCCGGGCGCCGACGCGGCGGGCCTCAACCGGCTGTCCGCGCAGCACGGGATTACCCTCCGCCAGCTCGGCGAGCGCACCCGCAGCCTTGAGCGGGCGTTCTTCGCGCTGACCGGCACCAAATCGGCCGACGTGCCCGACGGCCAGGAGATGGGGGCAATCCGATGATCTGGGCGGCGTTTACCAGCGAGTGGACGAAGCTAAAGCGGAAGACGCTGTCCCTCTCCACCTTCCTAGGGCTGGCCGCGGCGGCATCGCTGTTCGTGATCCTGATGTTCTCCCAGGCTTCGGCGAACGGCGGCATCGTCACGCTGCACCAGCTGGCCCGGCCGAACGGCCTGGTCATCGGCGTCGCGCGGGCCTCGATGCTGCTCGGGGTGGTGGCGTTCGGCATAGCGGCCTCGCAGATGGCGAGCGAGTACAGCCTGGGCACGCTGCGCCAGCTCCTCGTCCGCCAGCCGCGCCGCGCCTCGCTGCTGGCCGGCAAGATGCTCGGCGTGATCACCTTCCTGGTGCTCGCGCTGTGCTTCGCCGGGGTTGTCGCCTTCGTCGTGGCGCTGGCGGCCGCGCACAGCCGCGGCGTCTCGACGAGCGCGTGGTTCACCGGGACCGGGCTCGGCGACCTGTTCCGCGAGCTCGGCGACCTCGCGCTCGCCACCATTGGCTACAGCGTGCTCGGGCTGGTGATCGGCCTATTCGTCCGGTCAGCGGTGTTCGCGGTCATCATCGGCTTCGCCTGGCTGATCGCCGTCGAGAACATCATCACGCGCATCGTGCCGAGCATCCAGCAGTGGCTGCCGGGCGCGTCGATCACGGCGGTGGCGTCCGGCGGTGTCGAGGGCGTGGGCTACGCCCACGGAATGATCCTGAGCGTGGTCTACGTCGTGGTCGCGGTCGCGGCGGCGATGGCGGTCTTCCTCCGCGGCGACGTGACGGCTTAGCGGCCGGGGTAACCGCATTCCGTTCGGGATAAGGATCTTGATTTTCCCGAACGGAATGCGGTTTCACCCTTCCCGCACGCGTATTCACGGAGTCGGCCGGCGGCGACCGCTCAGCGGCGGTGAGCCGGCGACCTCGCCTGCGTCCCTGGCTGCTGGATGTCGCTCCTGGTGACGGCGAGGTAGCCAACACCCACGGCGACCGCGATCGTCATGACCACGGCGGTCTGGCCATCGCCGAAGTTGGCGCCGCTGATCGAGTGCGGCTTGCTGATGTAGTCGGCAATCGAGGCGCCGAGCGGCCGGGTGATCACGTAGGCGAACCAGAAGGCGAAGATCGCGTTCATCCGCAATAGCCCCCAGGCCACGGCCGGGATCAGGATGATGACGCCGAACAGCACCACCGAGGACAGGTAGCCGAGCGCGAGCGTGGTGGCGGTGAAGTCGCCGAGGGCGGTGCCGAGCGCGAACGTGGCGAACACCGTGGCCCAGTAGAAGCACTCCCGCCGTCGGGTGGTGATGCTGTGAATCGACAGCGTGCCCTCGCCGCGGTGCCAGAGCCAGAACACGGCGGCCAACACGACGGCCCACAAGAGCGTGGTGCCCGCGTACGGGATCCCGAAGGTGAGGTGCAGCGTGTCGGAGACGCCGGTGCCGAAGATCGCGATGGCGTAAGCCAGGAACCAGTAGGCGGCGGCGGTGTACCGGCGGGTGCTGAACTGCCACGCCAGCCCGATGACGAGCAGGCCGGTCTCGACGGCACCGCCGACCACGTGGCTGCCGAGAGCGAGGTAGTCCGACGTCGCCTCGCCGCCGGCCGTGGTGAGCAGCTTGATCACCCAGAACAAGACGGTGATCTCGGGCACCTTGGCCGCGGCCGGCTCGCCGAACAGCTGGGTTGTCCCGCGTGCACGGGAAGGCACGCTCAATGGCGGTGGCTGGGCAGGCAAGATCCCTCCAGGTCCGGCGGCCGGTCAGCTGACGGTAGGCAAACATAGACCGCTCCGCCCGGCGCGGGTACCTCCCTCGGGACGAAATCCGTCGCCCTCGCTTCCTACTCAAGGCGGACGGTGATGGCGGGTACGCTGCCGGTAAGTGACCACGAAGGACGCCTCTTGAGCACAATGACCGAGTTCACCGGGCTCCGGCGGACGGAGCTCCAGCCACCCGACGAGATCACCCGCGGGCTGTTCGGCCAGAGCATGCGGCTCGCGCTGACGCACCGGGTCGCGGCCGACGCGCTTGCGGCGGCGGTGCTGCTCGCGCTGTCGACCGTGTGGCTAGCCGGGTCCCCGTTCGCCCGGCTGGACACGGCGCTCATCCAGGCCGCGCTCATCGCCGTGCTCGCGGCCCGCCGGCTGTGGCCGTCCGCGGTGTTCCTGGCCGCGTGTGCGATCGCGTTCGGCCAGTGGCTGCTGAACGTGCCGCTGCTCGGCGACGTGGCGCTGCTGGTCGCGCTGTACACGGTCGCCGCGCACCAGTCGCGGATCCGCGCCGCTGCCGCCGCCGGGCTGCTGGAGGCGGGGGTCATCATGGCGGCGGTCCGCTGGGATCCGGCCGGGACGCTGCCGCGCTCGCTGCTGTTCCTGACCGCGACCGTGGTGGCCGCGCTGTTCGCGGGCCGGACGGTGGCCTCGGGCAGCCGGTACCTGGCCTGGATGGACGAGCGCGCCCGGCGGCTGGAGACCGAGCGGGACCAGCAGGCGGTGATCGCGGCGGCGGCGGAGCGCACCAGGATCGCCAGGGAACTGCACGACATCGTGTCGCACAGCCTGTCGGTCGTCATCACGCTGGCCGACGCGGCCGCCGTCGTCACCCGGGCCGACCCCGACCGCGGCGCCGAGGCGATGACCGAGGTCTCCGAGGTCGGCCGCAGCGCCCTGTCCGATATGCGAGCCATGTTCGGGGTGCTGCGGGACACCGAGCCGGTGCCGGGACTGGAGCCCCAGCCCGGCGTGGCCCAGCTCGGCGCGCTGACCGAGCGGATCCGGGCCACCGGGCTGGCCGTCGACCTCGCCGTCGAGGGCACGCCGTTCCCGCTCGGCGCCGCCACCGGGCTGACCGTGTACCGCATCGTCCAGGAAGCGCTGACGAACACGATCCGGCATGCCGCCGCCCGCCGCGCGTCGGTCACCATCGGCTACGACGCTCCCCGGGTGCACGTGCGGGTCAGCGACGACGGGACCGCTTCCGCCGCGGCGGGACCGGGGGGCCAGCGCGGGCGCGGAATCGACGGGATGCGCGAGCGGGCGGCGCTGCACGGCGGCGCCCTGGTGGCCGGCCCGGCCCTCGACGGCGGCTGGGCGGTCTCGGTCACCTTGCGCTGCGGCAGTGCCGCGGGAGATCGGGCCACCGGAGCCGCAACGTGATCTCCGTGCTGCTGGCGGACGACCAGCCGCTGCTGCGCCGCGGCTTCCGCATGATCCTTGAGGCGGAGGACGGCCTGACGGTCGCGGGCGAGGCGGGCGACGGCGCCGAGGCCATCGAGCTCGCCCGCCGCTGCCAGCCTGACGTCGTGCTGATGGACATCCGGATGCCGGGCACCGACGGGATCGAGGCGACCCGGCGGATCACCGCGGACGCGCCCGGCGTGCGCGTGCTCGTGCTGACCACCTTCGACGTCGACGAGTACGCCTTCGGCGCGCTGCGGGCGGGCGCCAGCGGCTTCATGCTCAAGGACGTGCGCCCCGGCGAGCTCGTCACCGCCGTCCGGACCGTGGCGTCGGGCGACGCCGTGGTCTCGCCCCGGGTGACCCGCCGCCTGCTCGAGGAGTACGCGCAGGTGCTCCCGGTCTCCGGCGCCCAGCAGGCCAGCCGCTACCCGCAGCTCTCCATGCTGACCGAGCGCGAGCGCGAGGTGCTGGCCACCGTGGCGCAGGGTCTGTCCAACATCGAGATCGCCGCGTCACTGCACGTTTCCGAGACCACCGTGAAGTCGCACGTCGGCCGGATCCTGGCCAAGCTCGGGCTCAGGGACCGCGTGCAGATCGTGGTCCTTGCCTACGAATCCGGGCTGGTGCGACCCGGAGCGCCCGGCCAGACGGGCCGGTACGCGCCCTGAAGCGCGACGGGCCTGCCCGTCCGGGTCGGCGGCCCCGCTCCGCGGGCCGGTAGAATGGCGGTCACGGTGATGGAGCTCGCCGTAAGTGCCCTCGTGGCTGATGGCTCCTGTCGGACCGCCCCGCGGCCAGGACAGAGGAGGCACGCCATGACGCTGCGTGAAGACCAGACACCAGGGACGGGGGGACCTGTTCTCCGCCAGGAAGAACAGGCGATCCCAGGTCCGCGGTCGGTCGCACCGCGATCACCAGTCCGCCCGCCCAGCTTGCTGTTCGCGGCGCCCGCCGAGCGAGCGGTGGCGGAGCAGGAGGAAGACCGTTCCGCGGCCCGGGACCTGAACCTGGACCAGGTCGTGGCGGCGGTCGCCGGTGACCGCGAGGAACGTGACCTCATCACCACGGTCCTGTTCCGGCCGCTGCACGACCCTGCCATGGTGCGCTATCGCCAGGAGGTCTTCCAAGATCTTGAGGATCCCGCCCTGTTCGATGCGGTCAAGCGGTTCTCTCGCCGGGTGAGCGAGGTGCGCACCCACCTGCGCCAGTTGGAGCAGATGCGGGACCGCCATCAGCGCCAGGGCTGGTTCCTTGACGCGGCCGCCATCTACTGCGACGCGATTGCCTCGCTGGCCGAGCACGACCTGGCGTCGGCGGCGCTCGTTTCTCGCGGGCTGCGGGACTTTCGCGACTACCTGGTTTCCTATGCCGCGTCGCCCGGCTTCAGCGCCCTGGCCAGCGATACGAGGGACCGCAAGGACGCGCTCGGAAAGATCCGCTACTGCACCCGCATCCGCGGCGACCGGGTCGAGGTGAGCCGCTACGCCGGCGAAGCGGACTACAGCGCCGCCGTGCTCAAGACCTTCGAGCGGTTCAAGCAGGGCGCGGCCAAGGACTACCTGATCCCCTACCGGACCCAGCCAGGGTTTAACCACATCGCCGCCCAGATCACCGAACTGGTTGCCAGGCTGTTCCCTGACGAGTTCGCGGAGCTTGATGACTACTGTGGCCGGCACGCCGGGTTCCTCGACGCGGGAATCGCCCGCGTCGACCGGGAGCTGCAGTTCTACCTGGCATACCTGGACTACGTCGGGCCGGTTCGAGCCGCCGGGCTGCGCTTGTGCTACCCCGAGGTCTCCGCTAGCTCCAAGAGCGTCCATGCCGTTGGCACCTTCGACCTGGCCCTGGCGCGCAAGCTGGTCGCCGGGCGCAAGCCGGTAGTGACGAACGACTTCCGGCTGGACGATCCCGAGCGCGTGATCGTGGTGACCGGCCCCAATCAGGGCGGCAAGACCACATTTGCCCGTACCTTCGGCCAGCTTCACCACCTGGCCGCCGTCGGCTGCCCGGTCCCTGGCAGCCACGCCCGCCTGTTCCTGCCGGACCGCGTCTTCACCCATTTCGAGCGGGAGGAAGACCTCGCCGCGATGACCGGAAAGCTGGAAGACGACCTGATACGGATCGGCGACATCCTGCGGGGGGCCACCGGCCGCAGCATCATCATCTTGAACGAGACGTTCGCAAGCACGACACTGCACGACGCCCGTTTCCTGGGAACCAAGCTGCTCACCAGGGTCATGCGGCTGGACGCCCTGTGCGTGTACATCACCTTCGTGGACGAGCTTGCCTCGCTCGGCGAGCAGGTCGTGTCCATGATGAGCACGATCGTCGCCGGCAATCCGGCCGAGCGCACCTACAAGGTCGTCAGGAAGCCCGCCGACGGCTTGGCCTTCGCGCTGGCGCTCGCCGAGAAATATGACCTTACCTACCCGCGGCTCCGCGCCAGGCTGAGCGCCGACGAGCCCCGGCTTGCCCAGGAGGGGCCGGCGGCAGGGCGGGGGAGCGGGGCATGAAGGTTCACCTTCTCTACCCAGCCAGGGACTTCGACTTCACCAGCGAACCGCCCCCCGGCCACGAGGACCTGATCCAAGACCTGGAATTGGAAACGCTGCTTGCGGCAATGGCCGCCGATGACGGCTTCCTGCGCAAGGTATCCGCGAAGGTGCTTCTCACCTGCCTCGACGACGCGGAAGAGATTCGGTACCGCCAGCGAGTCCTGGCGGACTGCCTCGCCCAGCCAGATGTCATCCGGCAGGTCTACGCGGTCGCGGTCGGCGCTCTGCACGACAAGCGGCACATGTGGCTCGGGGGCTACGGCGGCAGCTACCAGGACGCGTCATCCAACTTGTCCGGCGCCGTGAGCCACCTGGAAGCCTACGTGGCCCGACTGCGGCAGCTCCGGCAAATCTCGGACGAGCACGCGGGGAAATTCAGCTCGGACGGGCTGCGGGCGTTGTTCGCCGCCGTGCACCGCGAGCTGGACGACGAGTACTTCGAAGAGATCAGTTACCACCTCAGGCAGCTACGATTCCGCGGCGGAGCGCTGATCAGCGCGCGGCTCGACGAGGACAACAGCGGGACGGGCTTTGTGCTCCGCGCTCCGGCCGGTCCTCGCCGGCGGTGGACCGAACGGCTGGGGTTCGGGCCGCGCACCACTTACTCCTTCACCGTGCCGCCGCGCGACGAAGCGGGCGGCCGTATCCTGTCCGACCTCACCAGCCGCGGCATGAACCTCGTCGCCAACGCCACGGCGCAATCCGCGGACCACATCGGCAGCTACTTCACCATGCTGAAAGCCGAGCTTGGCTTTTACGTCGGCTGCATCAACCTCGCGGAGCGACTGGCAGTTAAGGGAGTCCCCGTCACGGTCCCCGACCCGGCCGGCCCGTCATCGCTCGCGTTCTCGTGCACCGACCTGCGCGACGCCTGCCTGGAACTCCAGTCTGCTGGCCCGGTCACCGGCAACGACGTCCAAGCCGACGGGAAGCCGCTGGTCATCATCACCGGCGCCAACTCAGGAGGCAAGTCCACCTTCCTGCGCAGCGTCGGGGTTGCCCAGCTGATGATGCAGTGCGGGCTGTTCGTGACCGCGAAGACCTACGAGGCAGGCGTCGCCCGCGGCATCTTTACCCACTTCATCCGGGAAGAGGACTCCGGCATGACCAGTGGCCGACTGGACGATGAACTCAAGCGGATGAGCGCTATCGCCCGCCAGGTCGGCCCGCACTGCCTCATGTTGTTCAACGAGTCCTTCGCCGGAACCAACGAGCACGAGGGATCCGAGATCGGCTACCAGGTCGTCCGGGCTTTGCTTGAGGCACAGATCAAGGTGCTGTACGTCACCCACCGGTACAGTTTCGCGGACCGCTTCCGCCGCGAGCACGGGCCCGCCACGCTGTTCCTCCGCGCCGACCGTCAGCCCGACGGGCGGCGCGACTACAGGCTCACGGTCAGCGAACCCCTGCCGACCAGCTTCGGTGAAGACCTCTACTACCGGCTCGGCGGCTGGCTGGAAGAAGACAAGGCGCCTTCCCCGGCCGCCGGCGCCGTCTTCTCCAACGGTGAACCGGAGAAAAGCGGACCCTGACCGGACACGGAAAGAGAGACTTACGGGCCGGCTTGCGGGATGCCTGCCGTCTGTTGCCGTGGGGCTTGACCAGTGGTGGTGCCGTGCGACGGGGAGCCCTGACCGTGCGCGGGAGTCGGACCGGCGCAGGTCATCACCACTGTTTGTTGAGTGCAGGTACCGTGATGGCCGGCACCGATGACCACCACGACCGCTATCAGCGCCGCCGTTGTGAGCGCCCAGAGCAGCAGCAGTGTGGGCCCCCAAACACCCAGCCGCTGACGGACCCGGTGACGTGCCGTTATCCTTTCCTGCTGCGGCATGACCTTGCCCGATGCCATTGCGGTGAACGCGGATAGTTGCGCCGCCAGTTCAGGGGCGGACCCGGCGAGCTCGTCCTTGATCGAGTCGAGGGCGTGCCGCTCCCATGCGCTGCGGCTCATCGCCGGCCGGTCCATCGCCTGAGCGCTGCCTGATTAGCGGTGCGGTGACGGGATCGGGGATAAATGATTTCGGGCATCCGAACAGAAATGCGGGGCAACATAAATGGCCTCCACCTCCATGTGCGGCGTCTAGGGCGCCGGTGGGTAGAGGCCATCAGCCTGTGATAGGGAAGACCTAGGCATTATGCGAGCCTCATCGCATACAAATAGAATATCAGACCAGCCGGTGGGGGCAAGTGCCTGGGCGTTCTCCTGGGCGTTTCCGCTCGCCGTCATCTCCCATCCGAATAACTGCTGCGCATTCTCGGGAGAGGGCAGCCAGTCCCTCTCCCGCATCGAAAGGGCGAGGTGTGGCGGGGTCCACCGCCGCGTGGCGCGTAGCCACAATAAGTACCCGCGTACGCGGCGCCGGCTCACCCGCGGCCGGGTGGTTCCGGTCTGCCTAGGCGGCAGCCCGCTGCTGCCGACCACCGCCCGGCTGAATGGCCGGCACCCACTCGCTGGTGACCAGCCCCTGCTCGGCGGTGAGCTCGTCGATGATGGCGAAGGCGGCGGCGATGCGCTCGGGGGAGTCGACGACGATCGTGACCGCCGGGACGCGCCGGCCGAGCTGCAGCAGGCGGTCACCGTGCGGCGCGTGGTCGCCGTGGAAGCCCCAGACGCCCCGTTGCGTCGTCGCGCCGCTGATCCCGGCGGCCCGCAGCCGCCGGACGATCGCGCGGTGCACCGGCTGGCCGTCGTGCAGGGCGGACTCGGACGTGTAGACCATGAGCTTGTGCCACACCGGCATGCCGCTCTCGTCCGTGCCCGGCAGGACCGAGGGCGTGGCCAGCAGTTCACCGTCCCGCTTGCACAGACGGACCTGCTCAAGCGTCACCAGCGGCCGGTGCAGCAGGCCACCGAGCTCGGGCAGGACGCGCAGGATCCGCTCGCTTGAGCCGACCGCGATGACCATCATCGGCGTGCCCGCGTTGCGGCTGAAGAAGGCCGCCCGCTCGCGGCTGCCGTGGGCGGTCCCGTCGACGCCGAGCAGCGCCGTGGCCCCCGCGATGCCCCGCCGGTACAGCAGGTCGCACACGGCCATGAAGGCGGGCATCCGGTACACGCGCTCCTGGCGGCCCAGGTAGATCGTCAGCTTGGTCTCTTCGTGGGCACCGTAGCGCGGTGTCACCGCCGTCACGTCCTCGGCGCTGATGCCGTCGCAGAGCAGCTGCGCCCGCTCCAGGGAGACGAGCCCGGTCCCGGTGATCCGCGCGGTCGCCTCGACCAGCGGCTCGATCCTGGACCTGCTGTCGACGGCGACCGCGGTCAACGGCAGGTCCTCCGACAGGGTCAGCGACATGTCGGTGCGCGGGTGGCGCTTCGCGCCGAAGCCCTCGGCGCCGCGCAGCAAGATGCTCGTCGCCACCTCGTGCTGCCCGTACAGGTCTAGCAGTGCGTCGGCGGCGAACCGCCCTCCCGAGGTCCGGCGCCGCTCGCCGAAGTAGCTGGTGAGCTTGATGGCTTCCTCGTTCACAGGTGCGCTCCGATCAGCCGGCCAAGCTCGGCGGCGACCACTCCGAGCACCAGGCTGACGACGATGTTCGCCAGCGCCTTACGATGCTGGCGCCCCTCGGTGAGCCGCTGGGTCTCGAGGATCCAGGTGGAGAACGTCGTGTACGACCCGACGGCCGCCGTCCCGGCCAGCAGCGCCGTGTTCCCGGTCAGGGCGAGCCCGGTCAGCAGGCCGAGAATCATCGCGCCGGACAGGTTGACCGCCAGCGTGCCGAACGGGAAGTCGCGCCCGATCGCCGAGGTCACGATGCCGTCCACGTAGAACCGCAGCACCGACCCGGCCCCGCCGATCAGCACGACCGCGACCCAGACCCCCACGCTCATCGTCGCACCCGTACCCTCCGCACCAGCGCGGTCGCCAGGTGGAGCGCCGCGTAGCCCGCCGCGACGCTGGCCGCGGCGTACCCCACGGCGAGTCCGTACGCGTGCGCGCTGAGCATTTTCAGTATCTCTACTTCCATCGTGGAGAACGTGGACAGCCCACCACAGATCCCGGTGCCGAGCAGCGGCCGCCGGTAGCTCGATAGCGGCAGCCGTTCCTGCAACCGCGTCACGAAGTACCCGAGCAGGAACGCGGCCACGATGTTCACCGCGAACGTCGGCCACGGCCACGCGGTGGCGGCGTGCGGGAACGCCTCGGCGAGCGCGGCGCGGGCGAGGGTACCGAGCGCGCCTCCGGCGAAGATTGCCGCGATCGTTCGCCCGTCAGCGCGCGGCAGCACGAGCCGGCCGCGGCCCGGCGGCGGGAGAGACCCAGGGCCGCCGGGCGCGGGGACGCCGTCGGCGACTCCGGACGCGGTGGTAGCACTGGAGGCGGCTGGCTCAGGCACGCGGTAACGACTCCTCGGTTACGCGAGATCGGTGCAGAGGCCATCAGCCGCTCCCGCGGCGGCGGTTCGGGAAGCTATGCATCCACGCCAGGGCATCATCTGGCCTTTATCGATCTTACCGGCATGTGCCGCGGGGCAGGTCCGCGCGTGCGGGCGCCCCGTCGGGGCGTCGGAAACGCGGGCTGCGACGATCATGGGTGAGACGAGCGAAACGGGAGGGGTCATGCGCGGGTTTGACGTCGTTGCCACGGACCGGCTGGTGATGAGGCGGTGGCGGGAGGCGGACCGGGGGCCGTTCGCGGCACTGAACGGGGATCCGCAGACGCTGGCGTTCTTTCCTTCCACGCTCACCCGGGCCGAGAGCGACGCGTACGTGGACCGGATCGAGGAGGGGTTCGTGGAACGCGGCTACGGGCTCTGGGCCCTTGAGGTGGCGGAGACCGGGGAGTTCATCGGGTTTACCGGGCTCGCGTCGATGCCGGCCGATGTCCCTGGCGGGCCGGCTGGCACCGAGATCGGCTGGCGGCTGGTCAGGAACGCGTGGCATCGCGGCTACGCGACCGAGGCCGCGCGGGCCGCGCTTGGCGTCGCGTTCGAGGGCGTGGGCCTGCCGGAGATCTGGTCCTACACGGCCGTGCTCAACGCGCCTTCGCAGGCGGTGATGCGGCGCATCGGGATGACCGAGGCCGTGCGCTTCCCGCACCCCCGGATACCGGAAGGCAACCCGCTAAAGCCGCACGTGGCGTACCACATCGCGCGTCTATAGCGGCGCGTTCAGGACGAGCATAAAATTATGTTTGACATAAAATTATGTCGGACCTAGGATGAGTCATCGACGCGATCTCGCGCACCGCAAGCGGGCGAAGGCACCTGGAGGTATTCGTGTTCGACGAGGCCACTGAACGCCGGGCGATCTCTGAACTCGGCAGGGCACTGCAAGACGCCTGGAACCGCGGGGACGCAGCAGGCTACGGGGCGCTATTCACCGACGACGCCGATTTCGTCGCCTGGACCGGCGCGTACGGGCGCGGTCGGCAGGCCATCGAAGATGCCCACCGGCGGCTCTTCGACGGGCCCTTGGCCGGTTCCCGGATGATCCTGGTTGACGACGCGGAATCCGCGCCGCCCGAGTCGCTGCGGTTCGTCCGCCCGGATACGGCGATCATGATTGCCTTGGGCGTCGTGACGCTCGCCGGCCAGGTGGCGACAGGCCCGGACCACGAAGCCGTGCAAACCTTCGTACTGGTCAAGAACGGCAACCGCTGGCAGGTTACGGCCTTCCACAACACCCGCCGGCTGGCGGCGTGACGGGACACGGTAGGAACGAGCCCGGCCCGCGCAACCCGGCTGACATCACCGGGTCGTTCGGCCGTCGGCGCCGAAGTGCTTGGCCCTCCGGTGGAGGTCCGGCGCCGCCCAGCGCTCACCGCTCGGCCCGGCCGAGCCGGGAGCAGGCTTGCGTGATGGCAGCGGCGTGGCCTTTCTGGATCGAGACAAGGAAGTCCAGAAACAGCGCGACCGCGCGGTCATCACTCGATGCGCAGTGAACCGTCAGGGCAGCCGTGCTGACCCGGACACGGTCCGCCACTTCCCTGAGCAATTCGAATAGGTCACGCTTCGTCGCGTTTTCGCGGCAGCAGCCCATGATGCTGGCCCTCATTTGGCGCGATCTCGCGGTGATCCGGCCGGCGCGAAGTCCCGCGTGCCTGGCGACCAGCATCTGACAACGCCGCTCCACCTGCACCGCCGCACCGTCCAGCTGCTGCAGCAGCAGGAAAAGCTCGCGTTCGTTCTCCTGGTCGACGAGCGTTACGGCCTTGCGCGCGAGCTGCGCCGTCGCCAAAGTGAGTCCGAGAAGACCGCCCAGGTGCTGGTGCAGCTCAGCGAGATCAGCCATCGAATTCCTGCTTCCCCCAAGCGGCGCGCTTATAAACAGGCAAGCCTGTCGCCTGCGCGTACCCGTTCGCCGTCAATCTCGCCCAGCCTCGCCGCCAGAAAGGCCGAGCCTCGCCGCCCCAAAAATGAGTGGCCGCCGCGACTCTCCGTCCCGCACGATAGCCAGTGGACTGGCTGCTCGGAATGGCTCGGAATGGGAGAGGGGCGGTGGCGGAACCTGACTACGGCGGCGGCGCACCGCACCGGAAGCGCGCGGTGCTGCTTGTGCTGCGCCACTACGGCGGGCAGATGCTGCTGCTCCGGCGCTTCGCCCTGCCGGGGATGCTGCTGCCCGCGCTCGGTTCCACCGGCATCTCTTATGTGGCGCCACTGATCGTCGCCGCGCTGATCGGCCGGTTCGCGGCCCATGGCGCGGTCACCGCGGGCGAGGCCGTGCCGTACGTACTTGGCTTCGCGGGCCTCCTGCTGTTTTCCGAGGTGCTGTGGCGGATCGGCCTGCACTGCATGAACCGCCTCGACGGCCACGCGATCGAGAACCTGTACGTGATCGGCATGGACGAGTTGCTCGCGAAGGACTCCGCGTTCTACCACGACAACTTCGCCGGGTCGCTCACCAAGCGGGCACTGAGCTTCGCCACCCGCTTCGAGCAGTTCGGCGACACCCTCATGTTCAACGTCGTCGGCAACCTCGTGCCAATTGGGTTCGCGTGCGTGATCTTGTGGCGCTACAGCCCCTGGCTCGTCGCCGCGCTGCTCGGGCTGCTCACGGTCACCGCCCTCGTGGTCACGCCGCTTATCCGCCGCCGCCAGCGGCTCGTCGATCAGCGCGAGGAGGCGATCGCCCGCGTCTCCGGGCACGTCGCCGACAGCCTCGCCAACATGGACACGGTCCACGCGTTCGCCGCCGAACGGCGGGAGGCCGCCGAGCACGCCGCGCGCGTCGCGGAGCAGCGGCGCAAGTCGATCCTCTCCTGGGACTACAGCAACCTGCGCATCGACACGGTCGTCGCGCCGATGTCGGTGGCGGCCCAGGCGCTCGGACTGCTGCTCGCGATCGCGCTCGCCACCGGTGGGGGCAGGGGTGGCGCGCACGGCATCGAGGCGGTCTTCGTGTCGTTCACGTACTTCTCCAACGCGATGTCGATCATGTTCCAGTTCAACCAGATCTACCGGAACCTGGAAAGCTCACTCACCGAGGCCGCGCAGTTCACCGAGCTGCTGCTGACGCCGGCCACCGTGACAGACCCCGACGAGCCCGAGCCGCTACGGCACGACCAGTCCGACGTCCGGTTCGAAGGCGTGGGCTTCGCGCACGCCGGCGGGCGGCCGCTGTTCACCGGCCTTGACCTGGACGTGCCGAGCGGGACCAGGATCGGGCTGGTCGGCCGGTCGGGCGGCGGCAAGACCACGCTGACCCGGCTGCTGCTGCGGATGATGGACGTGCAGGAAGGTCGGATTCTCATCGGCGGGCAGGACATCAGCAGGCTGCGGCAGGAGGACCTGCGCGGCCTGATCGCCTACGTGCCGCAGGACCCGGCGATGTTCCACCGGACGCTGCGCGAGAACATCGCGTTCGCCCGTCCAGGGGCGACCGACGCGGAGATCCGCCAGGCGGCGGAGGCGGCGCACGTGACCGAGTTCGTCGATGCCCTGCCGGACGGGTTCGACACGCTGGTTGGCGAGCGCGGCGTGAAGCTGTCCGGCGGGCAGCGGCAGCGCGTCGCCCTCGCGCGGGCGATCCTGCGCGACGCGCCGATCCTGCTGCTCGACGAGGCGACGAGCGCGCTTGACTCCGAGAGCGAGGGCCTGGTCCAGCAGGCGCTATGGCGGCTGATGGAGGGCCGGACCGCGTTCGTGATCGCGCACCGCCTCAGCACCGTCGCGCGGATGGACCGGCTCATCGTGCTTGACCGCGGCCGGGTCATCGAGCAGGGTACCCACGAGGAACTCCTCGGCCTCGGCGGCACCTACGCCCGCCTTTGGCAGCACCAGTCCGGAGGCTTCCTGAACGAAGAGACGATCCCCGCGGTGCTCACGACGGCCACATGAGCCGGGTAGGTAAAATTTTATGTCAAACATAATCTTTTGCTCGTCATAACATGGTGCTAGCGTGACAGCATGACGACGGGACTGCGTGAGCGCCGTAAGCAGCAGGCCCGGCAGGCGATCTCGGGCGTCGCGATGGCGCTGTTCGAGGCCCGCGGCTTCGACGAGGTGACGATCTCCGAGGTCGCCGAGGCGGCCGGGGTGTCGAAGATGACCGTCACGAACTACTTCCCGCGCAAGGAGGACCTGGTATTCGACCAGGCCGAGGTGATCATCCGCAGCCTGGCGGACGCCGTCGCCGCGCGCGCCCCCGGCGAGAGCCTGCTCGCGGCGCTTCGCCGTGACTTCGCCGAGCGGATGGCCGCCGGCGACGTCACCCTCGGCGTGCCGACCCCGGCGTTCGCCCGGATGGTCCGCGGCAGCCACGCGCTCACCAGCCGGCGTCGCGAGATCGCCGACCTCGCTGAGCTGGCGCTCGGCGACGCCATCGCCGCCGAGGTCGGCGCGGACGACCCGGGGCAACGGATCGCGGCGGCCCAGCTCGCCTCGGTGCACCGGGTGCTTTTCGCGGAAGGCACCAGCCGCATCCTGGCCGGCCAGCACCGTGACGAGGTAGGCCGGGGGCTCGCCGCCGCGGCAAGCCGTGCTTTCGACCTGCTCGAGCCGTCGCTCGGCGATTACGGCGTGCGTGCCTGAGTCACGCGGCCGCTTCGGGTAGCGACGAGCGTCTTTGCGTTATATCGTGACTTTAGACGACGACGAGAAGGTGGCGACGATGCGAGACATAGCGAAGCTGCTGTTCGGTGACGACGCCGGTCACCTGCTTGACCTGTTCGGCGGAGGCGAGGCGGACGAGGCCGGTGCGGCCGACCGCGTTCGCGGCGCCGC
>Ga0335075_10006301_pt1 | contig 18325 bp, 18 predicted proteins | sample Lox_Sample_24_FD_206723 | JGI IMG/M metagenome (GOLD analysis project Ga0335075, IMG submission 206723) | Soil microbial communities from Loxahatchee National Wildlife Refuge, Florida, United States - Lox_Sample_2.4 | ecosystem: Environmental > Terrestrial > Soil > Wetlands | place: USA... | reverse complement strand
ACGACGTGGGCCGTCACCGGCCGGCCCGCCGAAGACGCGCACCTGGATTCCGTTGCCGCGCTGTCGGGCCTCGATGACGCGCTGCACCGCAAGGTCTCCGGATACAGCATGGGCATGCGCCAGCGGCTGGCATTGGCCCAGGCCATGCTGGGGCTTCCAGATATTTTGGTGCTCGACGAACCCGCCAATGGCCTCGATCCGGCTCAGGTACGGCAGCTACGCACGATCGTGCGCGACTACGCCGCCAGCGGCCGCACCGTTCTGCTGTCGAGTCACGCGTTGGGCGAGATTGAAAAGATATGCGATGAGGTCGTTGTCGTGCACCGCGGACGGATCGCGTTGTCGACTGCCATGAACGACCTGTCCGGGCCGAGCGCCCTGGGGATCAGCTTCGGCGGATCCGCGGCCGTCGAGAGGGCACAGGCCGCATTGGCCAAGCGCGACATCACGTTTCGGCGACTGGCCGACGACGCGATCGAGGTGGCGATCACCGCCCGATCTCCGGTGCCGACGGTTCTGCGGGCCTTGATCGACGATGACTGCGAAATGCTCGCGCTGCAATCCGCCAGCGCGTTCGAAGACGCATACTACACCGCGGTTGCCAATGGTCGATCAGCTCAATAGCGTTGCTGCCGTGGGCTTTTCGCCTCGGCGTGCGTTGCGGGTGTCGGTCGAACTGCGACGCCAACTGTCCCGGCCATCGATCCGGGCGGTGTTGATCGCTACCGCTCTTCTACCGTGCGCCTTGGCCCCGTCAGTCGCCAAGGGAAAGTTTGAGATCTCGTTCGACGCGCACTATCTCAGCACCGTCGCCACCAAAAGCGGTGCTAACTTCGTCGTCTTCGCGTTGTTCGCAGGAAGCCAGTTGGCGATCACCCTTCTGGTGGCCTATGTCTTCGGTGAAGCGATCAGCAGGGAGGCGCAATGGTCCTATCTGCCAGTGCTGCTGACCACCCCGGTGCGCCGCGGTCAACTGCTGCGACAAAAGGCCATCGCCTGCGCCGTGGTCTCTGTGATCGGACTGCTCCTCTTCACCGCAGTGAGCGCACTCATCGGCTTCGCGTTCTTCGGGTTCGGACCACTGCAGCCGGTCAGCGGCCCGTACGTCCCGCTGGCGCAGATGGCATGGCGCTTCGCCGCAATCTTGGGCTACATCGCCTGCTACCTGAGCTGGACCGCCTCGCTGGCCCTGCTGTTGTCGGCATCGGCAAGGCATAACCCGGTGATCGCGGTAGCCAGCACCGTGGCTTTGACGTTGCTGTCGCACCTCTTCGGCGGCCTGTCCACGCTTGGCGGTATCCGAGGTTTGCTGCCCACCCGCAACTTCGATGCGTGGACGGTGTTGGCCGCAGCCCACGTAGACGGCGGCCGCCTGGAATGGGGGCTGTTCCTGTCACTCTTCTACACCACGGTATTTGGGGTGCTGACCTATATTGTTTTCGCCGCCACGGACATCCGGCCGCGCTGCTAGTCTGCAGGTCCTGACTGGGTGGGGAGGCAACAATGAGCGACACGCCAAGCGAGAGCCAGCCGCCGTCCGAATCGCTTCCGCCGCAGAGCGCCGCGACGGAACAGGAGCAACCGCCGGCCCCATCGTTTCCGCCTCCCGCGACCCCCTACCCGTCGCCACCGCAGGGCACCTGGCCGCCGCCGGCTCCTGCCTACCCGCCGCCACCGGCGCCGGGTAGCTGGCCCGCCGCAGTCGCACCGTCGCGGCGCTCATACAAGGGGTTGTGGATCGGCGGCGCCGCGGTGTTGGTCGTCGCCGCGCTGGTCGCCGGGGGCGTCATCGCGGTGGTCTTTTTCCGCGGCGGTGGCGGCAGCACCGGCGGCGCCGACAGCCCGCAGGCCGCTGTGCTGAATTTCTTTGCGGCAGCGCAGAATAACGATATATTTGCGGCCGCCGACGTGCTCGATCCCGAGGAGCAGGCCGGCGTCAAGCAGGTTCTGGACAGCGCCCACCACAGCGCGCAGAACGCCGGGTATCAGCAGGGCGGTGGCAAGAACGGACTGCTGGAGGGTCTGCGGATCACCACCGACAATGTTCAGACGAGCGTGACCACGATCCGCGACGACCTGGCCCGCGTCGCGTTCACCGGCGGACAGCTCACCCTCGGCTTCGACCCGGACCACGCCAATCCCGGTCTACGGGAGCTGTTCACCAACGACCAAGCGCATCAACGCACTTGGACCGCGGGTAACCTACAGGGACGTTCAAACTCCGGCGCGATCGTCCAGCCCGAGGCGATGACCGTTCGCCGATCGGGCAGGTGGTACGTCAGTGTGCTCTACACCTGGCTTGATCTCGAGGCGCTGAACCAGGACAAGGCACCGGTGGATCCCGGAAATATCGGTACCCAGAATTTCTCGTCACCGGAGGCGGCCGCGCAGGGCTTCGTCAATGGTCTGGTTTCGACCGTGACCAGCGCGAACATCACGCCGGTCGCACAGACGTTGTCGCCCGACGAGGGCGCGCTGCTGGCCACCTACCGCCAGCTGTTCACCAAATTGCGGTCGCACTCGCTGCAGGTCGACGGCGCGCCTCAGTTCAGCGTAACCTCCACCGGCGCCGATACGGCCACCGTGAAAGTCAACAACCTCGAGCTGCTGAACAGCAACGACGCCGGAGAAACCAAGCGGATCGGGATTCAGGGCAACTGCATCAACGTGGGAGACCAGTCGCGGTGTGACTTCAGCGGAGACAATGTGATGCGGAGCCTGCTGTTCGGCACCGCCGGCAGCGGCTTCATCGCCACCAAGGGCTCGAACGGTTGGCACATCGACCCGGTCGCAACGTTACTGGGCGCGATCGCTGCGACCTTTCGTGACGCGTCCAAGGAACAGGTCGCAGTGCTTCTCACCGGATTCGGCGCCCCTAAAGCATTTCTGTCGGTCAAGGCCCAAGGTCAACTCAACACTGGCGACACCAAGACGTTCACGCTGAGCAGATCCGGCAATCAGGGGCCTGCCGTCGCTGTGTTCGATTTACCGGTCAACGCCGGTCAGGAGGTGACTCTCGTCGGCGGATCCCAGTACCCCAACGAATCGCGGTGGGTGATCGTCGGCAAGTCCGGAACGCTCGCGAGGGGTTTCAACACCTTCACCGAGTCGTTCACTCCACCTGACACCGAAACGGCCAAATTCGCCGTCTGGGGTCCCGTGAACACATCGGCCAGCGTCACCGTCAATCCCTGAAAGCCGAGCCTCAGCTTCCGACGGTCAGGCCGACTTTCTGGAATTCCTTGAGATCGCAGTAGCCGGCCTTGGCCATCGACCGACGCAGCCCGCCGACCAGGTTCAGCGTGCCGAACGGGTCGTCGGACGGGCCGTTGAGAACCTGGCTCAGCGGCAGCCGCTCCCCGACGCCGATCTGCAGCAACGCGCCCCGCGGCAACGACGGGTGGGCCGCCGCGGCCGGCCAGAACCAGCCGTCACCCAGCGCCTCGGCCGCCGCGGCGAGCGGTGTGCCCAGCACCACCGCGTCGGCGCCGCAGGCGATGGCCTTGGCCAGGTCGCCGGAGGTGTGGATGTCGCCGTCGGCCAGCACATGCACGTAGCGGCCGCCGGTCTCGTCGAGGTATTCGCGGCGGGCCGCGGCGGCGTCTGCGATCGCGGTGGCCATCGGCACGCTGATGCCGAGCACCTCGTCGCTCGTGGTGACCCCGCGGGTGGAGCCGTAGCCGACGATGACGCCAGCCGCGCCGGTGCGCATCAGGTGCAGGGCGCTGCGGTGGTCGATCACGCCGCCGGCCACCACCGGAACGTCGAGCTCGGAGATGAACGTCTTGAGGTTCAGCGGCTCGCCGTGAGCATCGACGCGTTCGGCGGACACGATGGTGCCCTGGATGACCAGCAGGTCGATGCCGGCCGACAGCAACGCCGGCGTCAGCGCCTGCGCATTCTGCGGGCTGATCCGGACCGCGGTGGTCACCCCGGCCTCGCTGATGCGGGCCACCGCGGCACCCAGCAGGTCGGGATCCAGCGGCGCGGCGTGCAGCTGCTGCAGCAGCCGGATGGCCGCCGACGGCTCGGGCTCCTTCGCGGCGGCCTCGGTGACCTGGGCGACCTTGGCGGCGACGTCGGCGTGCCGGCCGATCAGCCCTTCGCCGTTGAGCACTCCCAGCCCGCCGAGCCGACCCAGCTCGATCGCGAACTCCGGCGACACCAGCGCATCGGTGGGATGCGCGACGATCGGGATCTCGAACCGGTACGCGTCGAGCTGCCAGGCCGTCGTCACGTCCTGTGAGGACCGGGTGCGCCGCGACGGCACGATGTTGATGTCGTCGAGTTCGTAAGTGCGCCGGGCGGTTCGGCCCATGCCGATCTCAACCATGTCACGCATGAGCGGGTCCTTCGATCAGTTCAGCGGGCGTAGTAGTTGGGCGCTTCGGCGGTCATCGTGATGTCGTGCGGATGGCTCTCTTTCAAGCCGGCCGCGGTGATCCGGACGAATTGCGCGCGCTGCAGCGCCTCGATGGTGTTGGCGCCGGTATAGCCCATCGCGGCGCGCAGTCCACCGGTGAGCTGATGGATCACCGACGACAGCGGCCCACGGAACGGCACCCGGCCCTCGATGCCCTCGGGCACCAGCTTGTCTTCGGAGAGCGCGTCGTCCTGGAAGTAGCGGTCCTTCGAGTACGACTTGCCTAGTCCCCCCGAAGCCCCGCGTCCTTGCATGGCGCCCAACGAGCCCATGCCGCGGTAGCTCTTGTACTGCTTGCCGTTGACGAAGATCAGCTCGCCGGGCGCCTCGCCGGTGCCGGCCAGCAACGAACCCAGCATGGCCGTCGACGCGCCGGCGGCCAGCGCCTTGGCGATGTCGCCGGAATACTGCAGGCCGCCGTCGGCGATCACCGGCACTCGCGCCGGCCCGCACACCGCGACGGCCTCGAGGATCGCGGTGATCTGCGGCGCCCCGACCCCGGCGACCACCCGGGTGGTGCAGATGGAGCCCGGTCCGACGCCGACTTTGACCGCGTCGGCGCCGGCCTCGACCAGCGCGGCGGCCGCCGACCTGGTGGCGACGTTGCCGCCGACGATCTCCACCCGGTCGCCGACTTCGGCCTTGAGCTTGCCGACCATGTCGAGCACCAGCCGGTTGTGGGCGTGCGCGGTGTCGACCACCAGCAGGTCGGCACCGGCGTCGGCCAGCGTCATCGCCCGGACCCAGGCGTCGTCGCCGACCCCGACCGCGGCCCCGACCAGCAGCCTTCCGTCGCTGTCCTTGGTCGCGTACGGGTGCTGCTCGGTCTTGACGAAGTCCTTGACGGTGATCAGCCCGGTCAGCCGGCCGTGCCCGTCGACGACGGGCAACTTCTCGATCTTGTGCCGGCGCAGCAGGCCCAGCGCCGCGTCCGCGCTGACACCCTCCTGGGCGGTGATCAACGGAGCCTTGGTCATCACCTCGGCGACGTGCTTGGACTGGTCGACCTCGAAGCGCATGTCGCGGTTGGTGATGATGCCGACCAGCTGACCCGCGTCGTCGATGACCGGCAGACCGGAGATCCGGAACCGGGCGCACATCGCGTCGACCTGCGCCAGCGTGTTCTCCGGGTGGCAGGTGACCGGGTCGGTGACCATGCCGGCCTCCGACCGCTTGACCGTCTCGACCTGGCCGGCCTGCTCGGAGATCGGCAGGTTGCGGTGCAGCACACCGATGCCGCCGGCGCGGGCCATCGCGATCGCCATCCGCGACTCGGTGACGGTGTCCATCGCCGAGCTGACCAACGGCACCTTCAGCCGGATTTTCTTGGTGAGCTGGCTCGAAGTGTCCGCGGTGGCCGGGACGACGTCGGAGGCGGCAGGCAGCAGCAGAACGTCGTCGAAGGTCAGTCCCAGCATGGCGATCTTCTGCGGATCGTCACCGCCGGTCGGCACCGGGTCGTCCGGGAAACCACCGACGCGGGGGTACGAGGTGACAATCAGGTCGCCGCTGCCTTCGAGACGGGACAAGCCAGATGACATTGCCGGGGCCCTCCCATACGCACGCGGAGTGAGAATGCCATCCTATCGGCTCCCGACCCTTGGGCGGCGACGCGCGCCGTACGAGCGGCGCGAGGTGACGACATGGCGGCTGGGCTGCGGGTCGAGCGCTGGCGGAATGCCCGGTCGGCTGCGTAATGTGGACCCGTGCGCGACTACCTTCCGCCCGGTTTGCCGCCCGACCCCTTCGCCGACGACCCGTGTGACCCGTCGGCGGCGTTGGACGCAGTCGAGCCCGGTCAACCGCTCGACCCCCAGGAGCGGATGGCGGTCGAGGCCGACCTGGCCGACCTCGCGGTATACGAGGCGTTGTTGGCGCACAAAGGTATTCGCGGCCTGGTGGTGTGCTGCGACGAATGTCAGCAGGACCACTACCACGACTGGGACATGTTGCGCGCGAACCTGCTGCAGTTGCTGGTCGACGGCACCGTCCGACCGCACGAACCGGCCTACGATCCCGAGCCCGATTCCTACGTGACCTGGGATTACTGCCGCGGCTACGCCGACGCTTCGCTCAACGAGGCGACCTCGGACACCGAGGGATTCCACGGCCGTCGCTGAACGGCTGTTCTAGCCACCCACCGGGTTGGGCGGCAGTGCTGTGATTCCGGGATCCCGGGGTACCTCGCTGGTGGGCACCGTCGCATTGGGGTCGCGGTTGTCCAGCTTTGCGTGCAACAGGTTCATCTGGTCGATCAGGTCCTGTTTGCGATCGCTGTCCCTGACCTTCTGCACCCGGTCGCCGACCGCGTCCAGCTTGTCCTGGGCCTGGTCCCACTGGCCGAGCGCGATCATTTGCTGTACCTGATCCAAATCGGTTTCGGCGGACACCTCGATCCGCTCATCGCGCACCGACGCCGGCTCACCGAACACCGTCGTGCGCACGCCGTAGAGCGGGTTGCCCGGCTGTGCCTCGCCCAGCAACGCGCCGAATCCCCCGATGCAGAGCACCGCCGCGGCCATTCCGGCCACCAGCGTCATCCGCCTGCGGGTGCGACGGCGCACCGCCAGCCCACGCGTCAGCGCCGCGATGGTGTCCTGCTCGGGGCAGACGCCGCTGGGTGCCCGCAGTTCGTCGCGCCAGTCCTGCAACAGCGCGGCCAGCGCCCGGTCACCGGTATCCCGCTCGGTCACGTCGCCGAACTCGACGGGCTCCCCGGTCGCTATTGCCTCGATGAACCGCTCGCTGCGGGTCACCGCCTCGAAATCGGTCCGTTCAAAAAATGGCTCAGACATAATCTCGTCCTGCTGCGATAATCGCGGTTTTCAACCGCGTCAATGCGCGGTGTTGGGCTACTCGGACCGCCCCGGCGGTGCTGCCGACGGCCTCAGCGGTTTCCTCGGCGCTCAAACCGACCACCACCCGCAAGATCAGGATCTCGCGTTGTTTGTCCGGCAGAACGTCGAGCAACTTGCTCATTCTGGTGACGGAGTCGGCTTCGATGGCCGCCTGCTCGGGATCCGGCTCGGCCGACCGGTGATCCGGAATGGAATCGGTCGGATAGGCCAGGTCGCGACCGGCCGCGCGGTAGGCGTCGGCAACCTTGTGCGCGGCGATGCCGTACACGAAGGCCAGGAATGGGCGGCCGCGGTCTCGGTACCGCGGCAACGCCATCACGGCGGCCAAGCACACCTCCTGTGCCACGTCATCGGCCGAGAGTCCGCTCCGCTCCATCGTGCCTACCCGCGCACGGCAGTATCGGACCACGATCGGGCGGATCGTCTCCAGCACCTCTCGAAGCGCATCCCGATCGCCCGCCACAGCCTTAGCGACAACGGCGTCGAGACGCTCCTCCTGCGTTGTCATCGACGGCAACATCTCCAGCGTTACTAACCGGGTCTCGCCCGGAACGGTGGAACACAATCTACGACAATAGTGACCCCCGATGCTGGGTGTTAGCTAGCAAACCAGTCCCCGCCCCAGCACCGCACCCGGTGCGCGCACTCGTCGCGGATATCCCGCAGCACCGCGTCCGCCGGGCTTCCCGAGCGGTCAAGGTCGACCAAGAGGCAGGCCACCGCCCAGCGCAGCGGTACCAGCCCCAATTGGCCGGTGAGCTCCAGCGCCGCCTCCCCGACGGTGCGGGCCCGGTCGAGGTCACCGGCGCTGCACAGGGCCGCGGCCAGCACGACGTCGCTCTTGGCGCGGTGCCGAGACGAGCCCCCCGCGCCGGCCAATTCGACGGCGAGCTCCGCGTTGCGGACCGCGGTGGCGCCGTCGCCGCCCGCCATTGCCAGTTCCGCGGCGACCCACGCCCGCCGCACCGCCAGCCGGGGCGGCTGCGTTCTTGCGTCGGCGCCGCCGAGCAGCGTCGCCGCGGCGGCCAGCCGGCCGACGCCGAGCGCGTCGGCCGCGAGGCCGATCACCGCATCGGCCGTGGCCTCGGGATCGTCGCCGGCCAGCGCCAGCGCGCGGCCGTCCCAGCCACGGGCCAGGCGGTGCCAGCCGAGCTGGCGCAGGAACGAGGCCTTGGTGCTATGCGCCAGCGAGGCAAGCCGGCCCGACCGGTTGTCGCGCAGCAGCGTCGCCAGGTCGGCGTACGCGCTGCCGTAGCGGCCCTGCCCGCCGGCGCCGACCGCACGCAGCCACAGCTGATGCGGTGTTTCCGCAGTTGGCAGCGGCCAGCGGTCGGGCCGGTCACCGAAGGCCGTTAGGCTGAGTTGCGCGTCGATTGACGGGTGGTAAGAGATATCTATCACTGTCGGGTACCAGTTAAAATTTCATGGTTTCTGCGTTACGCCGGTATTAAATCTAGTGCTGATCCTATTTATCATGATCAATGCATAATCCGGTCACAAGCTGGGACATTCCTTCATACTCCGGGGTCACCATGCACCGCCTTGGCGGGCGCACCCGCGGCGTCGATGAACTCGGGGTAAATTCGCATGCCACAGTTGGGTATTCGGCCTCGTGGAGCGTATTGACGAAATTTCCGTAGCACCCCTACCTTTAAGCCGACGAGTAGTCACCGAGGACGCGCTCGAATCAGTTGACGACTTACCTAGCCGCAAACTGGCCTGAAACATGGGCGTGTAGAGAGGGACTTCAATGCCACAGCCGGAGCAACTACCAGGTCCTAATGCCGATATTTGGGAATGGCAATTACAAGGCCTTTGCCGCGGGGTGGATTCGTCTGTGTTCTTCCACCCGGACGGCGAGCGTGGCCGGGCCCGGCTGCAGCGTGAGCGTCGCGCCAAGGAGATGTGCCGGCGCTGCCCGGTGATGGCCCAGTGCCGGGCGCACGCCCTCGAGGTCGGCGAGCCATACGGGATCTGGGGCGGCCTGTCGGAGAGCGAACGCGATCTGCTGCTCAAGCGGGAGATCGGCCGGACGCGCCCCATCCGCCGCAGCGCCTAGTCGCGCTTACAGGATCGACCCGTCCTGCTTGTACTGCTCGATCTTGTCCCAGTCGACGCCGGCTTCCAGCAGGATCTCTTCGGTGTGCTGACCGTGTTCGGGCGCGCCGGTGGGCTGCACATGGTGTTCGTCGAACTGCACCGGGTTGGTCGGCAGGATGTAGGGCTTGCCGTTCATCGCCTTCACCTCGGGGATGTAGCCGTTGGCGATCACGGCGGGATCCTCGTGTAGCTCGCTGCTCTTCTGCAGCACGGCCCACGCGCCGGACAGCGGCTTGAGGATCTCGCGCCACTGGTCGACGGTCTTCGACGCGAATTCCTCGTCCATGATGTCGATCAGCTCGGCGCGGTTCATGAAACGGTTATGCGCGTCGGCGAATCGCTCGTCGGTGATCAGGTCCGTGCGGCCGATCACCGTCATGAACTCGGGGTAGAACTTGTCGCCCTGCAACATCATCAGCGTGATGAAGCGGTCGTCCTTGGTCTTGTAGTTGCCGACCAGCGGGTTGGGCATCTCGCGATGGGTGAACGTCGGGATCGGGTCACCGCCGTAGAGGTTGGCGGCGGTCACCTGCGGGGTCATCGCCCACGCCGCGAGCCCGAGCAGCGAGACGTCGACGATCGAGGTCTCCCCGGTCGCCTTGCGCTTGAACAGCGCCGCGGCGATTCCGCCGGCGATGGTCAACCCGCCCATCAGGTCGCCGAACGCCGGGGTCTGCATGACCGGCTCCGGCTGTTCGCGGGTGAGCGCGTCGGCGATGCCGCCGCGGGACCAGAAGGACACGCCGTCATAGCCGGGCCGGTCCGCGTCGGGACCCTCTGGCCCATAACCGGATCCGCGCACATAGACGATGTCGGGGTTGGCGGCGCGAATCTGCTCGACGCCGATCCCGAATCGGTCGCGCCTGCTCGGCAGGTAGCTGGTCAGGAACACGTCGCTGCTCTTGGCGAGCTCGTGGACGACCTCCTGCCCGCCGGGCGTGAGCAAGTCGATGCCGATCGACTTCTTGCCGCGGTTGGGCATTTCGATCATGTAGTTGACGGCAGTCGGGCCGCCGGGAATGAGGCCCATGGTGACCAAGCCGCGTTGCGGATCGCCGCCCTCCCGGGGCTCGACCTTGATCACGTCTGCACCCCATTCGGCCAGCACCGCACCGGCGGCCGGGACGAACGTCCAGGCCGCGACCTCCAACACGCGAATACCGCTGAGCGGCTTGCCCTCTGTCATATCGAGTTCTCCGATCCCCTTGTCGAATCAGCCGTCGATGAGCCCGAAGCGGCGATAGGCGGCACGGATGTCGATACGCGCCTGCTCGGGCAAATGTGCTTGCGGCGGCCGCGATTCCGGGTATGACCCGATCGGCAGCCCGATCACCGATGCGGCGTACTTGAATGCGCCACCCCAGTGGGTGAAGTAGTCGGGCCGGTCGGGATACCGGGTGAACCAGCCGCGCATGTCGAGCTCGAATTGGTCGAGACCCGACTCCTGGGCGTAGTCCATCGCCTCGAGCAGCTTCTCGTTCCAGATCAGGTCCCAATAATGGGACAGTGCACGCTTTTTCGGCGTCTCGAACAGGTAGCCGGTGGTACCCAGCTGTCCGGGGCCGACAATGCCCGCCTTCAGCCAGCCGGCGCGGTACACCGTGGTGTCGCATTCCCAGATCACCAGATCCGGTGCCAGCTCATGCAAGAACCGGCTCTGGTGCGGCCGGAACGAGCCCTCCTTGGTGGCGCACACCGCGGGGATCTCCTCGACGATGCGCGCACCTTCCTGCGCGGACAGCACATATCCCGAGCTGGGCGAGTTGAACATGCCCAGCGCGATGTCGGTGCGGTCGGCGATGTATTTGAAAAAGTTCAAAACGCCTTGGCCGCCATGCAATTCCATCATCGGCGTCTGGATGTAGACGATGTCGGCGCCGGCGTCCTGGGCGTGCTGGGTGAGCTCCAGGCAGTCCTTGGCCGACAGCGCACCGGTACACGACTGGACGATCACGTCCGGGTCGATGCCGCGCGCCTCCTCGATGGCCACCTCCAACAACTTCTTGCGCTCAGCGATGGTCAGGGACCAGAATTCCGCGACCCCGCTGGTGACCCACAGCATGGCGTGGCCCAGCGTGCCCACGCAGTGCCGGACCAGGGTGCGGTACGCGTCCCAGTCGATATCGTCGCCGTCACGCCCACCGAACGGCGTGTACAGCGAGTCGCCGATTCCGTGCAATGCGTGACGCGCCCATTGGCGAGCTTCGTTCGCCTTGGCCATGATTCACTCCTCGAACTAGCCGACGACCTCGAAGATCGCCGCAGCGGATGTCACCGCTTTGTCGCCGTTGCCCTCGTCGTGCAGCATCATGCGCACACCGACCTTGCCCGAGCCGCCGGGGTGCGCGGTGCCCTCCACCCGGAACGGCCCGACCTTGCCGCGCGACATGAACATCACATGCCAGCTCACGACCTGAAGCTTCCTGGTCCCGGCCGCCGAGGCGGCCAGGTCGATCGCCGCGGTCTCGAGCACCACGTGCTGCGGCCCGATGTGCAGCGCCGCGTCCGGCGAGGCGAGTTCGAGGCTGAGCGCGGGCAGCTGCCAATGGCCGTCGGCGCGCTTGGACGCGCCGAACGCCTGCCAGAGCGGAGGTAGATCGGGCGAGTCCTCGATCACCAGCTCGGTGCCCGAAACATCCATCCTGCCAAGGCCTTCCGGCGGCACGCCGATGATCGCGCCCTGGCCTTCGTTGAACGCGATGACCCGGTCCGGGTTGTCGGCGTCGACGATCTTGCACCGGCCGTAGCCCATCATCCGGCCCTGGTGCACGTTGCCCGAATCGACGATCTCGACCCGCTTCACGTCGTAACCCGGGTCGACGATCTGCACCGAGGCGATCACCGGGTTGGGCACCGCGACCATGTCGGTCTGGCAACCCTCGGGCGAGGCTATCGCCAACGGCGCCACCATGATTCCGCCCGCCTCGTTGCGCATGTCGCGGCGGATGACGACGGTGTCGTCGGAGTCGCCGATATTCATCGACGAATGGTTGCGGCCGATGTAGCGGTAGCTCAGCAGCCCCGTCCAGCGCCGGTACAGCTCGTCTCGATAGGCGTCCGCGTCGCCCATCAATTCCCTGATATCCCGCAGCGGTCCGGTCACTCGCCTCGTCCCTCCTGCGCTGGAAGTTGAGCAGACGCTCAGCTACGACATTACAAGGAGCCCCACCGATGTAAAGGCGATATCGGCGATCTACTGCGGATCGAAGAGCACCGGCACCGAGGTCGGCGACCGGAACACCTGCCCGCGGACGTGCGGATCGTCGCCGTCGGGGTCGAGCCGCAGGTTGGGCAGCCGGTCGAGCAGCAGGTTGATCGCCGTGCGCATTTCCAGCCTGGCCAGGTGCATACCCAGGCAGACGTGGACCCCGTGGCCCCAGCCGAGATTCGCCTTGGCCTGCCGGTGGATGTCGAACCTGTCCGGGTCTTCGTAGCGATCTTCCTGCCGGTTTGCGGAACCGAGCATCGGCATGACCGTCGCACCGGCCGGGATCTTGACACCGCCGAGTTCGGTGTCGCAGGTGGTCACCCGGGTGATGGTCAGCAGCGGGGGCTCCCAGCGCACGCCCTCCTCGATCGCCTGAGGAATCAGCGAGCGGTCCGCGCGGACGGCGTCGAGCTGAGCCGGGTTCGACAGCAGCCCGAGCAGCAGGCTGCCCAGCGACCGGTATGTGGTCTCCACGCCGGCAGGTAGCAGCAGCCGCAGGAACGAGAAGATCTCCTCGTTGTTGAGCTTCTCCCCGTCGATCTCGGCGGCGCCCAGCGCGCTGATCAGGTCGTCCTTGGGTTCGAGGCGACGGGCCTCGAGAATCGGCTCGAAGTAGTCGCACAGCGCGGCCGAGGCCGCCAAGCCGCGCTCGGGGTTCATCAGCCAGCTCAGCAGGGAGATCGACCAGCGCTGGAACTGCGGATAGTCCTTCTCCGGCAGGCCCAGCAGGCCCGCGATGATCTGGCTCGGGTAGTCGAAGGTGAATTCCTTCACCAAGTCCGCCTTGCCGTTCGGCGCGAAGTTGTCGATCAAGCCGTTGGCCACCCGTCCGACCAGCTCGTCCTGCCACTTCGCTAAAGCCTTCTGCGAGAACGCTTTCGACACGAGCGAGCGCAACCGTCCGTGCCGAGGCTCGTCCATGCCGAGCATCACGCCCTCGCCCAATACTGGGCCGAACGCCGCGATGACGGCCGCCGAGGAGAAGGTCTCGTTGTCACGCAGCATCTGTTGGACGTCTTCGTGGCGGTACACGATGAACATCGGCAGCGATTCCTCGTGCGGCAGCGCGCCCGATGTCTCGAGTCGCTGCACCGGCTCCTCATGGCGCAGTCTCGCGAGCTCGGTGTACGGGTCACGGACATCGCCGGAGATCGCGTCGTCGAAAGCCCCGAAGTCTTCGAGGTCGTCGAAAAGCTGTTCCATCCCTATTCCCCATTTCCCTTGCGGCGCTTCGCCGCTAACGATGCCAACCGTTGCAATACCGGTTGCGGAAGAACTTTCGCGACCAAGAGCAGACCCATCTGAGCCCTCTGGGTAAACGTCAACGGCCACGCACCGTCCCGCATGCTTCCGTATTTGGGTATGCCGAGCACAACTCGTGACATGTGGTGCATTCCGATCGCGGGCAGAATCCGATTGGACACCAACAGCATTGACGCATCGGGTCCCACACCGCGACGGCGGAACGACCCGGTGTCCCCCAGCGCCTTGATTAGTCCGTTGGTGAAACTCTCCGGCGAACGCGCGAAGCTGACCGCGAACCGTCCGCGGCTGTTCATCGTCTGGTGCAACCGCGCGTATGGGCCACCGAAGTTGCGGTCGTCGGTGGTGCCTGCGTCGGTGATGATCTCGGTGTCGTAGGTTCCGGCGACCAGGATCGTGACACCGATCCCGAACGGCGCGATCTCGTTGGCCAGCGACTCGCCCCAGCGCTCCAGCGCGCCCTTGGCCGCGGAGTACGGCGCGGTGGCGGGCTGGCCGCGCACACCCGCCGCGCTGGAGACCAGCACGATGCGGCCCTCACCCGCGGCCCGCATCGACGGCAGCAACGCCTTGGTCAACGCCACCGGGCCCAAGACGGACGTCCCTAACATGTTCTGCCACAACTGGATATCGGTCTCTTCCAGCATTCCCGCGGCCGAGATACCGGCGTTGTGGACCACGGCATAGGGCGCGCCGACCGCTTCTTCGATGGCCTTGGCGGCCGCCGCGACCGATGCCAGGTCCATCAGGTCGAGCTGGACGCCGATCAGTCGGTCGTCGTCCTCACGGGCGCCGGTCGCCTCGCGCAGCAGCGCCATTCCCCGATCGGGCGTGCGCATCGCTGCAACCACGCGCCACCCCTCGTGATACAGGCGCACGGTCGAAGCGAAGCCGAGGCCACGAGAAGCGCCGGTGATGACGACGCTGCGGGGCTCACCCATTCGTTCTCGCGGGTTCACAGCGGCCCTGGCCGGGCGGTGGCGGTTGGACATGCGGCCGGCCATTGGGTTCGCCGCTCGCCCAGGTCGACCAGATGCCGACCGAGAATGGGCCCTGAGCGCCGGCCTTCTCGTAATAGCCTTGCGGGTCATACACTTTGGCCTCGGGGTACGGCCACGGGCAGGCGACAGAAGTCGCCGAGTGGGTGACCTTGATGACCCAGAACCATGCGCCGTAGGCGAAGTAGGACACGTTGATGATCGCGAACATCACCAGGAAAGTGCCCAGCACCGGCCGCGCCGGGAAGAGCTTCGCCTTCGCGGCCAGCTTCTCGGCGACCGACTTACCGGTGTCGTCGCGGTAGCAGAGAATCGCCGCGGGCACCATCACGAAGGTCACCGAGAACGACTCCCAGATCAGCGGGAACTGGAAGGTGGTGCCGGTGAACACCGAGCCCCATGGAATCACCTGCGAGTAGATGTACATGCCGGCGTGCACGAGTTGGATCTCCAGCCACGCGTCGAAGACGAAACCGATCGCGCACGCCAACGCACCCAGGCTGACCAGCGGGTGCCGCGCCACGAAAGACGTGGGCCCGTATTTGGCCTGCAGTTTGCGCAGGATCCAGATCGCCGGGAAGTAGGGGCCGAAATAGAAAGTGACGTAACCGAATACGACGAACGGCTCGACGGTCGGCGACAGCGACACCAGCGGCCACGACTCCGGCCAGTGAATGAGATCGGGGTTGTAGACCGCGAACGGCGACCAGTTCATGATCGGGTCCTGCCACACGATCAGCGTGGTGCACAGGAACATCAACATCACCGGGCTGCCCGGGTTGCGGCGCCAACCCCGGATGAACACGATCAGCAGCACCGTCAGCATGATCAGCGTCGAGATGTGCAGGAACGTGATGTAGTCCAGGCCGAACAGGAATTTCACCGGCCTCGGCCGTCCGTGCACGTTCGGGTTGGCGACGCGGGGGTCCAGGGCGACGCGACAGTTCGCGATGAAGAACAACGCGAAGGCCGCCAGGGCGGCACCGGCGATCCAGCCGCCCCACTTGCGTTGCGGTGCGGCAGGCTGCGTGCCTGTGGCCACCGGTGTGGATTGATCGGTACTCATCTCGCCGTCACCCTTCCTCTCCGAAGCGATCGACCAAGTGCGAGTTGACGCCGTCGGCGTCCAAGGTCCGGGCCACCAGGTAGCCGGCGCCCATCCAGGCGCGACGGGTCCACTTGCCGAAGGACACCCGGGTGCCCGGCGCGCCCGACGCGGCGGGCAACATCTTCACCCGCTCCAGCGCCTCCTTGACGCCGCGCGGGCTGAGCGGGTGGGCATCGCCGAACGCCCGCACTAATGTCGCGGCGACGTCCCGGTTGACCACCGTGACGCAGAACTCGGGGCGGCTGCCGTCGTACTTCTTCGCGTAGGCATCGAGGAAGTCCTGGCCGATCTTGTTCGCCTCGTCGTACTGGTCGACGCCGGTCCAGCCCATGAACGCGTTCCACATGATCGGGTTCACCCACGCGTTCTGCCACGCGGTGGTGGTGAAGCGGGGCGGGTCCCAGCCGACCGCCTCCAGTGCCGGGTTGATGAACACGATGCCGAAGCCGAAGCCCAGGTGCACAATCGCTTCGGCCTTCGCGTCGTGCAGCGTGCGTACGGCTTCGTTGATGTCCTGAGCGGTCTGTGCGACCGCGACCTCGGCGACGATCCGAATGCCCTTGCGCTGACAGGCAGTTCGCAGATTCTTCAAGTAGCTCTGCCCGATCAGACTCTGCTCCATCAGCACACCGATCTCGGTGATCCCCCGCTTGCCGATCAGGTCGGCCAGGAAGATCGGCTCGTCGGTCATCGAGCCTTGCGGGAAGGAGAACGTCCACTCGCCCAGCCAGTCGTCCGTGCCGCAGACGCTGATCGCGGGAACCTTGAATCGCTCCTCGATCGCTTCCTTCATGGGCACGCAGTTGTCGCTGATGTTGGGACCGAACACGACAAGGCAGCCCTCGTCGACCAGCTCGCCGTACGCGTCGATGACCGCTTTGACCGAACCCTTCGGCAGGCCCTCCACCTCGCGGTAGATCATCTGCACGGGACGGTCCATCAGGCCCTGCTCCACTGCCTCCTCGAAGATCAGGTCGAAGGTCTGGGTGAACGAGGCGAACAGATCCTCGGGGAACCCAGGCGGCAGCTTGAAGTCCATCAGGTAGCCGACCTTGATCGGCTCGGCGGTGCTCTCGTAGGACATCTGACCTCCAATGGGATGCGCCGTCGCGCGGATCCGCCTTGGTCGACCTAATATTTGTTCAGACCCTAGCCCGCGGCGCCGAGCGGCGTCAATCGTCGGGCCCGGTTTCGCTCAGGTAGACGCCGATCATCTCTTTGAGGCTGCGGTTGACCGCGACGTCGTCGGTGAGCGGGCCGGCGATCGCGGCCTCGGCCGCCGCGCGCATCGTCAGGCCCTCGGCGACCAGGCGGCCCGCGGCGATGAGCACCCGGGTGGACGCCACCTCGCGCAGGCCACCGGCTTCCAGGCGACGGATCGCGTGCCCGAACCGCACCAACTCGGCGGCCGTGCCGGAATCCACGCCCGCTTCGTGGACGACGATCCCCTGTTCGACTTCGGTTGCCGGAAAACCGAATTCGATCGCGACCATCCGCTGGCGCGTCGAGTCCTTGAGGTCCTTCAGCACGCTTTGGTAGCCGGGGTTGTAGGACACCACCAGGCCGAAACCGGGTGCCGCATCCAACGTGACTCCGAGCCGCTCGATGGGCAGCTGGCGGCGATAGTCCGCAAGCGGGTGCAGCACAACTGTTGTGTCCTGCCGGGCCTCCACCACCTCGTCGAGGTAGCAGATCGCGCCCTCCCGTACGGCCCGGGTGAGCGGGCCGTCCATCCACACCGTTTCGCCGCCCCGCAGCAGATACCGGCCGACCAGGTCGGCGGTGGTGAGGTCGTCGTGGCAGGCGACGGTGATCAACGGACGGCCCAGGTCATGGGCCATGGCCTCGACGAACCGGGTCTTGCCGCAGCCGGTCGGTCCCTTGAGAACCAGGGACAGGCCCTGACGGTAGGCGGCCTTGAAAACGGCTTCCTCGTTGCCGATCGCCTGGTAATACGGTCGGGTCGCGTCTGCCACAGGGATCGCGCCATTCTGGTAAGCGAGCACGGGCTCGTCGGCCATTACTACCCTTCCGCCAGCCGCTGCGTTGCGGTCCATGGAGCGTAAACGGAACAGATGTTAGTTTCAACGACGCGGTCGAGGCGGCGGTCCGTCATGACACTCGCCTCCGCACCTCGGCCGAGCGAATCGCCGAACGGAACAGCGGCCCAATCACACTCGCGAGTTGATCAGGCCGGGCAATGCTGGCGTGCGCGGTGCTGCCGAACACTCTGCGCAGCCATTCCACATCGGTGCCCGCGCCGATGGTCAGGCAGACGCAGCCGGTTCCGCGGCGGCGTGCCTCGGTCAACGCGCGGCGCGCGTCCGCGGCACCATAGGCGCGCTCGTAGCTGTGGTCATAGGCCAG
>Ga0335075_10006300_pt1 | contig 18326 bp, 17 predicted proteins | sample Lox_Sample_24_FD_206723 | JGI IMG/M metagenome (GOLD analysis project Ga0335075, IMG submission 206723) | Soil microbial communities from Loxahatchee National Wildlife Refuge, Florida, United States - Lox_Sample_2.4 | ecosystem: Environmental > Terrestrial > Soil > Wetlands | place: USA... | reverse complement strand
CGCGATCGGCGAGCATGGGCCTGACCTGCTGCTGATCCCAGACCCGGTCGATGCCGGCCCTGACGACGCGCGGCTGGCGCAGGCGACCTGTCTGGCTGCCCGGCGGGCTGGCCTGCCGGTTGCTGCACGCACCCTGCCTGGTGCTGTGAATAGCTGGCCGCTTGACCTGGGCCCTGGCCAGGTACGCGACTGGCTAAGTGCGCTGGGCCGCCGGGAGTGGTTGCGCTGGCTGGTACCGCCGATGACGCCTGGAATCCGCCTGCTACGGCAGCGAGACGAGCACTCGCCCTGGGGCGGTTCCTGATTCCATGAGCTCGTGGGCTGCGGCGATCCGAGTCAGCGGCATGATCTCTGCGATCGGGATCGAGAGTGCCGACTGCGCTGCAGCCTTCGAAAGATCCCGTGCCGCGGCGTCCTTCGCGTCCTGAGGGAAGTCGTCGCTCCCGAGTAGGCGGATCGTCACGTTTGCGAAGAGCATCGGCCAGAACGGCAGCTCTGGACGGTCCTTCGGGCTAGCGTAGACGGCCAGGACTGCGCCGTTGCGGACGATCGCAGCGTCGAGGTCCGCGTTCGCGGACAGGGCGACTTCGATGACCCGGTTGACGCCGTCGGGGGCAATCTGGCGGATCGTCTTCTCCGGCTCGGAGTCCAGCGCGACGACATGATCGGCGGCGGCCGAGCTCACCTGGTCGACCTCGGCCTTGGTGCGCACGGTGCCGATCACGGTGGCCCCGCTCCAGCGTCCTAGCTGGGCAGCCAGCGAACTCACCGAGCCCCGGACGCCGTGCACGAGCACTGTCTGGCCGGTCACCGGGCCGTCGGCAAAAACCGCGCGGTGTGCCGTGATCCCCGGTATGCCAAGGCACGCCCCAATCTCGTCGCTGACCGCGTCGGGCAGGTCAACGGCCAGCGAGTCGGGCACGATGGTGGTTTGTGCCGCGGTGCCGAACGGCCGGTACGACTGAGCCCCGTACACCCAGACCCGCCTGCCAACCCTAGCCGGATCGACGTCAGTGCCGACCGCCTCGATAACGCCGGCGCCGTCGCTGTGCGGGATGATCCGCGGGAAGGCCATCGGGTTCCCGAGCCAGGACTCGCGCTTCTTGATGTCGCCTGGGTTCGCGCCGGACACGCTGAGGCGAACCCGCACGTCCCCCGCACCTGGCTCGGCCGCGGGCAGGTCGCCGACCTGCAGGACTTCTGCTGGTGGGCCCTGCCGGTCATACCATGCCGCGATCATGTGTCCCCCTCGGAATCGCTTGGCTTGCCCAGGCAGATATTCAATCAGCGTCCCGCCCGGCAGCGAGCGCGGCGGCGATCGCGATCACAGGCAGGCCAGACCCACCCGATGAGCCGACCCGGTTGGTGGATAGCCTGAGATTTGAGCCTTCCCGCCTGCGACAAAACCGCCGGAACGAGAGGAAGGGTCCTTCATGCGCGCTTTGCGTTTCGACCACTTTGGTGATCCGCATGTCCTTCACCTGGCCGATGTTCCCGATCCGGCAACTCAGCCAGGTGACGCCGTCATAGCTGTCAAGGCTGCCTCGGTCAATCCGTCGGATCTGAAAAACGTGGCCGGCCAAGTAGGGGGAACGAGCCTGCCCCGGGTTCCTGGACGCGACTTCTCTGGAGTCGTCATCGACGGACCGCACGACTGGATCGGCGCGGAGGTCTGGGGTACCGGCGGAGACATGGGCATCACCCGCGACGGTTCTCACGCCGAGTTGCTGGCCATTCCGCCAGCGGCGCTGGCCCGCAAGCCAGAGCACCTGAGCTTCGAGGAGGCTTCGGCGGTCGGAGTCAACTTCCTTACTGCCTGGCTCGGCACCGTCGAGGTCGCACAGCTGGCCGTCGGCGAGACCATCGCGGTGTTCGGCGTTTCGGGCGGCGTGGGCGGGGCTGTCGCTCAGATCGCTCAGTCGCTAGGCGCTCGGGTGATTGGCCTCGACCGCGCCAAGCCAGCCGACGACACCCCTGCCGCGTCGATCATTGACGGGTTCGTCGCGCTGGATGGCAACTCTCACGACGTCGGCTCGCAGGTCAAAAAACTGACCGCCGGCATGGGAGCGGCGGTGGTCTACGACACCGTCGGTGGCGTCACGACACCAGCGGCATTGGCGTCACTTGCCCGGCGCGGCCGGCTCGTGGTGATCAGCGCCGTCGCCCACCGGAAGGTAGAGATCGACCTTATTGACCTCTACCGCAACGAAACTCAGATCCTGGGCTGCAACAGCCTCAACCTCGACGTCGCCGAATCAGGCCCTCGGCTCAGTCGGCTCGCGCCGTACTTCGAGTCCGGACAATTCCGGCCACTCCCCGTGGCGAATCGCTACGGCCTGGATCACGGCATGGACGCCTACCTTGCCGTGGAGGAGCACGTCCGAGGCCGGGTAGTCATCTGTCCGTAAGGCGCTTCGACGTCAGAGCGCTGATACCGCCTCTGCCGTGACCTCGCCGCTGCGCACCGCGCCCTCCATATAGCCGTTCCACTCGGGAGCGCACTCGGCGCCGGCCCAGTGGACGCGTCCGGTCGGCGCGCGCCATGCCTCGCCGTACGAGGTCCAGACCCCTGGTGCAAAATGCGCGCCGTAACAGCCGCGCGTGAACTGCTCGGCCATCCAGTCTCGCTCGATGTACTGGTCAGGCCGGCCCGCGGCGTCGCCGAAGTATCGGGTGAAGCAGCCGATAACGGCGTCGCGGCGTTCGGCCTCGCTGCGGCGCGCCCACGTGCGCGCCTCCTTGCCCTCAATGAACCCCATCAAGACGCCGGGCCGACCGGACGGCGGCGAGTTGTCGAAGGTCACCTTCACTGGTCCGACATCGGAAGCGGCCTGGCCGTTCAACCCCTCCTTACGCCAGAACGGCTCGGGGTAGATGGCGTACGCCTTGATGACCGAGCCAGCCGGAATCCGCTGGGTGAGCTGATCACGCCAGGACGGCAGCGGGGGGTCATACTCCAGCCGGCCGGCAAGAGTCGGGGGCAGCGTCACGATGGCCGCGTCCCCCTGGTACTGCGAGCCGTCGCGGGCGATGACCCGGACACTGCTGCCGTCGTGCTCAATCCGCCGCACTGGGTGACCCAGGACCACCCGCTCGCCGAGGGCGGCGGCCATCGCCTCGGCGACGCGGACCGATCCGCCGACCACCCGGTCTTGCTGAGCTCCCCGGTCAACCGCAAGTAGGGTCTCCAGGTTGGCGTTGGAGTGTGCATAGAACAGCGCGTGCAGCAGTGATACGTCGCTCGGCTCGGCGGCCCAGACGGCTTCGCAGGCGACATGAAAGTAGGCCCGTCCTGCCCCAGTGCGCAGGTTGCGGCGGATCCAGCTCTCCCAGGTCTGACCGTCGAGTACTTCCGCGTTCGGGGTCAGCCACGGCCGCTCCAGATCGGTGCGCGCGGCGAGGCGCCCGAAGCGAAGCAGGCCCTGGGCGAGGTCGGCCAGCGCGAACGGCGAGATGTGCGGAACGGCACCCTTGTTCGGCTTCATCGTGGACCGCTTACCCTGCAGGTCGAGCAGCAGCATTCCCTCGTCGTTCCAGGTCCGGAACGTCGACAGTCCGAGCTCGTCCACTAGCTCATACATCCGGCTATGACCCTCGCCGAGCCACTGTCCGCCGAGCTCGAGTGGCGTGCCGTCGGCGAGTAGCAGGCCCTCGGTACGGCCGCCGACGCGCTCACGGGCCTCGACCAGAGTCGCCTCGTGCCCGCGCGCGACGAGGCGTCGGGTGGCTGCCAGTCCGGCCAGCCCGGCGCCGACTACGACGACGTTGCTCATCGGTCCCCCTCTACCCTGCAGCCGGCGGTCATAGGCCACTACCATGGCAGGAACGGCATGGGCGGAGGGGCTCGCCCACCAACTGCGGCGCAGTCCGCCAACGGTCCCTACCTGGCACAGGTAGGTGACGACGATGCAAACTGCCGGCAATTCGATCATTCGCGCGGTCCTGGGTCAGCTTGCCGAACTCACCGATGGCGCTGATCACGACGCCCTGGCCGCGTTGCGGGACCGGCTGGACTCCGCCCGGCTGCGCGTGCTAGTCGCGGGGGAGGCGAAGCGCGGCAAGAGCACCCTGGTCAACGCGCTGCTCGGCCGCGACATCCTGCCGATGGGGGTTGTCCCGCTGACGGCGGTGCCGACGACGGTCACGCTGGCGTCGGAGGCGGAGACCATCGAGGTCGAATTCACCGACGGTCGCCATGACAGCTTCGCGCTGGCGGCGCTATCTGATTATGGAACGGAACGGGGTAATCCATGCAACTGCCGCAATGTGGCGAGCATCTCCGTGGAACTCAAAGCGCCGATCCTGGCCCGCGGCGTTGAGATCGTCGACATGCCCGGCGCGGGTTCGGTGCACGCGCACAATACTGCGTCGGCCGAGGCCGCGCTGCCGTCGATGGACGCGGCAGTTTTTGTGCTCACGGCTGATCCGCCAGTATCGGCTACGGAGAAAGACCTGCTGCACCGCGTGTCTGGCCTGTCAGTCGCGTTGTTCATCGTGCTGAACAAGACCGATTACCTCGATGACATCTCGCTGGCCGAGGCGCAGGAGTTCACCGCGAAGGTAGTCAGCGAAGCGACGGGCCGGGTCGAGCAGGTGTATCCGCTCTCCGCTCGCCGCGCGCTCGGCACCGGTGACGATGGCGGCTTCCGCTCGTTCGCGGCAGACTTCACCGCCTACCTCGAGTCCGGTCGGATCGCCGGACTGGAGGCCTCGATTGGCCGGCATGCCCGCACGATCGGGCGGCGGCTTCTCGACGAGGTTGCGCTGGCCCAGCGCGCCGCGCAACTGCCGGGCGACGAAGCCGCCGAACGGCTCGCAGCATTTGCTGCCCGGCTGCAGGCCGTCACCAGCCACCGGACCGATGCCGAAGATCGCGCTGCAGCGCAATCCAGGCGCCTACTTGAAGCGCTCAACGCGGACGCGGAGCAGGCGCAGGCCGAGCTGTCCACCGACATCACCGGCAAGCTGACGGCATTGCTGGACGGCGAGCTTGCCGATGCGTCCCCGGCTGACATCTCCAGGCTCGGCCGGGAGCAACTCACCGGTCTTGTCCAGGCGGCCGCCGAGGGCTGGCGGCAGCATCAGGCGCTCAGGCTCGAGAACGGCTTGCGGAGTATTGACGAGCGACTGGCTGCTGAACTGGAAGCAGAGCTGGCCAAGGTCCGCGCTGCGGCGGCGGACCTGCTGGGACTTGAGCTGGCCGTTCCCTCCATGGGTGCCCGGATGGCACCGGACGCGCGGTTCTTCTACACCCTGGATGAACACGTTGACCAGGCTGAACTGCTCGCCGGTGCGGTCCGGCGGCGTATTCCGGGCGAATACGGCCGACGGCTGGCGCGCGTGCGGTTGCTCGCTCAGGTCGCCGACCTCGTCGGCAGCCAGATCGGCCGGGCTCGCGGCGATCTGCAGTACCGGCTCGCAGAGGCGACCCGGCAGCTGATCTCGGATCTGCGACGCCGGTACGCCGACTCCACCGACCGGCTGAGCTCCGCGCTCGACCGGGCCGAGGCAATCCGGTCGCAGGCAAGCCGCGACGGCGCACATCAGCTGGCGCAGCTTGCCCGGCGCGAGGACGAGCTTCGGCAGATCCTGGGCACGCTGGACGGCGACGTTACGACCGCGGCGGCAGCTACCGGCAACGGCTGGCAGAGACCAGGTGGGTAGCAACCGCTGTGACGGAAGTTACTTGTGTGGATTGCCCCGGCCGCCGGGAGTGCGATACAAAGGACGGACTGGCGATGAGGCTCGCCACCAACCGCGGATGTGCTCCGCTGATGGCCTCTACGACTGCTACCGGTCATGCCGGTGCGGGAGGAGAGGTCAGTGATCGAGATAGATTCCGAGCCGCCGGGCAAGGATAGCGCGGGCGGACTCCAGGCCAGCAGCGCAGGAGTTCGCCCGAGAAGAGCGAATCCGTGAGCCCGGCGCTGCCCATCCCCGTAGTCCAGCTCCTGCAGGCCCTGACGATCGCCGCCGCAGCACCCGGAGTCTCGGGCGTGATTAGCCGCGTCGAGGCCAGGTTGCAGGGTCGCCGGGGACCGCGAATCCTGCAGCCCTACTACGACATCGCCAAGCTGTTCCGCAAGGAAGCGCTGGCGCCGATCGGGTCGAGCTGGGTCTTCCTGGCCGCGCCGCTAGCGGCGATGACCTGCTATCTCACGGTGCCGCTGCTGATCCCGGTGCTGACCACGTTCGGGCTGCCGCTGGGATACATGGGTGACATCCTCGGCGGCGGGTTCATCTTGTCGCTGGCGAGTTTCCTGGTGGCGGCCGCGGCGCTGGACACCGGCAGCCCGTACGCGCAGCTTGGCGCAAGCAGGGCCAAGACCTTCGGGGCGATCACCGAGCCGGTCGTGCTCTTCGTGGTGTTCACCGTTGCACTGGTTACCGGTACCGATCTGCCCTACGCACTGGCCGCCACCGTCCGATCGTCGGCAGGCCAGATAGTCCGGCCTGCTCACCTGCTGGCCGCAGCAGCGCTCTTCATGGTGATCTTGTACGAGACCGCGCGCATCCCGGTAGAGACGCACTCTGGGACGAACGAATTCGGGATGATCGAGGAAGCCCGGCCGTTCGAGCACTCCGGGCCGTACTTCGCCCTGCTGAAGTGGGGCTCGTCGATGAAGCAGCTGATCCTCTTCACGATCCTGCTCAACGTCTTCGTCGCGCCCTGGGGCCTTGCGTCCACCCCGAGCCTGGTCTCCGTGCTGCTCGCGATAGCTGCACTGATCGGCAAGGCAGCGCTGCTCGGCGTCGTGGTAGCAGTCATCGACAACTCGTTCGCCAAGCTGCGGCTGTTCAAGATCACCGAATTCGCCGCCGGCGCGTTCCTGCTCGCCGTCCTTGGCGTCTTCACCTTGTACCTAGGCGGTGGCTGATGTCCGGCATCGTTGCAGCAACGGTGTTGGCTTCAACAGTGGCGGCGCCGAGCGCCCTGGCGGGTGGCGCGAATGTCATCGCGGTCGGAGTGCTGCTGGCCGAGTTCGGCATGTTCCGGCAGGCACTGCTGCGCGACCAGGTCCGGCTGTACGCGGCGCAGTCAGCGCTCATTTCCGTGCTGGCCGTCGTCGTGGCGGCCACCAGGCACCTGCCCGACCTGTACGTGCTGGCCGCGCTGTCATTCGCGCTGAAGACCGTGATCGTGCCGATTGTCCTGCGACGGATGCTGCGCGGTATCGGCGCGATCGGGGGCGACCCGCGCTGGAATGACATCGCCGGCAGCCATGCGCTCAGCGTGGCGAGCGCTGTCCTGATCGCGATCGCCGTCGCCGCGTTCGGCTTCTTCACCGTGGCCGCGCTCGGCCTGCGCAGCCCGGTCCTGCCCGCCACCGCGCTGTCGGTCTCGATCGCGGTCGTACTCGTCGCGTTCGTGCTGATGATCGTGCGCCGCGACGTGATTTCCCAGGCCATCGGCTTTCTGTCGCTGGAGAACGGCGTCTCGCTCACCGCACTCGTCGTGGCGGCCGGCCTGCCGCTGATCCTGGAGATCGCGTTCCTGTTCGACCTGCTCGTCGCCGTGGTCGTGTTCGGCCTGCTGATCCGCGTCCACCACGGCCGGGCCGAGTCCCTGTCTACCGCCGAGCTGACAAGTCTCCAGGGGTAGCCAGTGCACGCTGTCATGCTCCTGTTGCTCGCGCTGCCGCTGGCGGCCGCGCTGGTCTGCGTGCGCGCCCCGCTGTCCGTGGCGCGGACCGTGACCGCACTGAGCGGTGCTGCCAGTTTCGCGTTCGTGCTGGTGCTCCTGCCAGCCGCGGCTCACCACGACATCGACTACCTTCGCGTCCTGCGGGTGGACGCGCTGAGCGTCGTGTTCATGCTGGCGACCGGGTTCCTCTACGCGGCCGTCGCGGTCTACTCGATCGGCTATCTGTCCGGCGAGGCCGCAGACGACTCATCGATCAGGCGAACGCGCCGGCTCTGGGCGGGCCTCAACCTGTTCGCGTGGGCCATGCTGGCAGCCCCGATGACCAGCAACCTGGCGCTGCTGTGGGTCGCGATCGAGGTGACGACGGTCGTCTCGGCGCTGCTGGTGGCCATCGAGAACACCGACGGAGCGGCTGAGGCAGCGTGGAAGTACGTCCTGCTCGCGTCGGCCGGGCTCGGTCTGGCGTTGCTCGCCACGATATTCGCCTACTACGCGGGCGCGCGCGTCCTCGGCCAGTCCTATGACCTCGGCTTCACCCAGCTACTGGCGGTGGCAGCCCGGCTTCCGCACGGCGCCATCCAGCTCTCGTTCGTCCTGGCCGTGCTGGGATTTGGCACCAAGATGGGGCTCGTGCCAGTGCACACCTGGCTGCCGGACGCGCACTCCGAGGCGCCAACGCCGGTGTCCGCGCTGCTGTCCGGCTCGTTGCTGGCCATCAGCTTCTACGCCATCCTGCGCTTCTACCAGGTCGCGCAGGCGGCGCTCGGGCCGACGTTCCCGCGGAATGTGCTGCTGGTCTTCGGTGTGGCGTCGCTGGTGCTCTCGATGCTGTACCTGTTCGGCCAGCGGGACGTCAAACGACTCCTTGCTTACTCCAGCGTCGAGCACATGGGCATCCTGGCCATCGGAGTCAGCTTCGGTGCTCCGGCCGCGCTGGCCGGCGTGCTACTGCACGTGCTGGGCCACGCGGCAGCGAAAGGCAACGCCTTCATGGGCGCCGGGGTCCTGGTCCGCAAGCTCGGAACCAAGCAGATCTCCGCCATCCGCGGCGGCCTCGACCTGCTGCCCTGGAGCGGTCCGCTGTTCCTGCTCGCAGTGTTCGCGCTCGGGGCCATGCCGCCGTTCGGGCTGTTCCGCAGCGAGTTCGAGATCGTGGCCGGCGGCCTGCGCTCCGGCAGTTACGTAGCCGCCGCGGTCCTGATTATCGCGGTCACGACTGCGTTCCTGGGGCTCGCGGCGTCGGTCACCCGGATGATGATGCTGCCGCTACCCCGGCCGCGCGCGGTCGCGGCAGACCGGGTGCCGGTCGCGGCCAGTTCCCTGGTCGAAGGGCATGAAGCCGGCGAGCCGAAGCCAGCCTCGGCGGCGACGGGTCCACTGACGACACGGGTAGCAACGGCCAGCTTGACGTCTGCGCTGACGCGCGGCGAACCGAGCGCCTGGATGGTGGTGCCGGTAGCAGCGGGCGCTGTGGCACTGCTGTGGCTGGGCTTGCACCCGCCCGCCGTACTGGATGAGCTCTTCACGCGGGCGGTCGCGCTGCTGGGTGGTGGTGCGTCATGACCGCCGCCACCGATTACGAGCTCACCGCGAGTGTCGCCGACCTGCGGGATCGGGTGACGGCGCAGGTCGAGGCCGGTGGTCGGCTGGCTGATCTGTTTGGCACCGCGCACGATGCGGGGCTGGTCATCACCGCTCAGCTCGCCGGACCGGACGGCATGACCACCCTGGATGCACTCCTGCCAGTTGGCCAGGCGAGCTACCCGGCGCTCACGCCGCTGGTCGGGTCGGCGTTCTGGTACGAGCGCGAGATCCACGACATGTTCGGCGTCGTGCCCGAGGGGCATCCGCGGCTCGAGCCGCTGGTCCTGCCGACCGACGGACCGGATCTGCCGATGCCCGGCAGCGACCGCGCGCCCGTGCGGATCGATCCTGATCCACGGGTGCTGCCGCGCCACGTTGTCGGGCCCGGACTGTTCACGATCCCGCACGGCCCGGTCCGGTCGGGCGTGATGGAGTCCATCGAGTACCTGGTGGAAACCCCCGGCGAGGACATCCCGCACCTGAACATGCGCCTGTTCTACAAGCACCGCGGGGTCGAGAAGCGGTTCGAAGGCATGGAGCCGTCCGATGGCGTGCTGCTGGCGGAGCGAGCCGAGGGAATTGCCTCGGTCGCCCATGCGATCGCGTTCTGCCAGGCGGTGGAGCTGATCGCGGGAACGGCGGTGCCATGGCCGGCCGCCCTGATCCGGACGCTGCACGCCGAGCTCGAGAGACTCGCCTGCCATCTCGACGTCATTGTCCGACTCGCCGACGGAGCCGGGCTTTCGGTCGCGACCGCCCGGTTCGGCTGGCACAAGGAACGAGTGCTGCGGCTCACCGGGCAGCTAGCCGGCAGCCGGTTTGGCCGAGGCGTGGTAGCGCTGGGGGGCGTGACGGCCGCGCCTGGCCTGGATCCGGCTGAGATCCTCGCCGCTGCGCGAGAACTGGAGCGCCAGCTCAGCGCCGACATCAGGCTGCTGATGGGTACCGCATCGTTCCTGGACCGGCTCCGCCGGACCGGTCCGCTGACGCCTGCCAGGGCCGTCATGCACGGCGCGCTAGGCCCGATCGGCCGCTCATCCGGCGGTGTCGACGACGTGCGGCAGTCCCGCCCCTACGCGGCCTACGGATCGCTCGGCACGACCGTCAGCTCACGTGACGACGGCGACGCGCTGGCGCGACTCGAGGTCCGCATCGATGAGATAGCCAGCTCGTTTCATCTGATCCGGCAGGCAGCCGACGAACTGGACGAAGTCGCCTCGGGGCCGCTGCGAGCCGACTGCAACGCCGCCGATGGCAGAGCGACGAGCTGGGCTGAGGCGCCTCAAGGCGAAGTGCTCTACGACGTGCGGATCGTGGGCGGACGTATCGCCCGGTGCCGGTCCCGGTCGGCGTCGTTCCACAACCTGGTGCTGATGCACGAGGTGTTCGCGGGCGACATCCTGACGGACTTTCCGTTTATCGAGGCCAGCTTCGGGCTGTCCGTCGCTGGCGCGGCGGGCTAGCGGGGGAGGTGATCAGGTAGATGTGGGTATTGCGCGGATTGCGCGACGGCATTCTCACGACCCGCTGGCCTGCCCGTCCTGACCAGTACGCGGCCGCCACCCGCGGCCCGGCGACAGTGCTTGGCGGCCCGGCGTCGGACGAGGCATCAGGCGCTGAGCTGGCCGGCCTCTGCCCGGTCGGTGCGATCACCGCCGATCCTCGCGGCGGACCCCGAGTGGACCAGGGCGGCTGCATTCTGTGCGGGCGCTGCGTGCAGATGCGACCGGACGTGTTCGGCTGGTCGGCCGGCCCGGACCGCGCCGCGCTGACCCGCAGCGGGCTCGTCGTCCCGGCGGAAGAGAGCCCGGAGTCGGTGACGGCAATCGCCGATGCGCTCCGCACCAGGACCAGGGCGCTGCGGCGCTCTGTGCACCTCCGTCACGTGGACGTTGGATCGGATGGCAGCGAGGAATGGGAGATCATGGCGCTGCTCAACCCGGTTTATGACATCCACCGGCTCGGCATGTTCTTCACGGCGAGCCCGCGGCACGCCGACATCCTGCTGGTGACCGGAGCCGGCGCCAACGCAATGGCCGACGCGCTGCGGGAGACTTACGAAGCGATGCCCAGCCCCAAGGTCGTCATCGCGGTGGGCAGTGACGCCGTTGGCGGCGGCATCATCAGTCCGTCCTATGCCACCAGCAGTGGCGTCGGCGCCATCGTGCCGGTCGACGTGTGGCTGCCTGGCTCGCCGCCAAGTCCCTTTGCCATCTTGTCGGCCCTGCTACTGGCCCTGGACCGGCTCCCTGTCACGACCGGGCCGACACCCCTGACGAGCGGGGAAACGGCGGGTGGTCTACGATGACCGGGCTCGGCAGCGTCCTGGTCGTCGGGCTGATCCTCATGGCATTGGCGGCCTGCGCGGACTTGCTGGCCGGAATGCGATCGCCGACCTGGCGGCGGGTGCCTTATCTGCTCGGCGTGGCCGGCTCGGTATGCCTGGTGGTTGCCGGTGCTGGCGCAGTGGCTGGCCGACGTGTAGCCATCCGGTCCAGTGCCGTACTTGACGGCGTTGCGGTCGGCGGCCGGCATCTCTTCTCTGCTACCTCGGGACTGGCGGCTGATCGGCTGTCCGGCCTCTTCCTCGTCATTGCGTTCAGCGCTGCCGCCGCGGTGTCGCTCGGGTTTGCCTCCTGGGTGGCTGGCCCTGCTGGCCCCGGTCGGCGCGGCCTGGGCGCCAGTTACGCGCTCGCGCTCGGATCGGTCGCCGTGATACTCACTGCTGCCGATGCCTTCACGCTGCTCTTCGGCTGGGAGTCGCTGACGCTGGCGTTCTGGCTGCTGGCTGGCTTCAACCGGAACTCCGCCAGCCGGCGAGTATCGGCACTGATCACCCTCGCGTTCGGGCGGATCAGCGGTGCCAGCTTGCTGGCCGGCCTCTTGCTCCTCGTGACGCGGTCAGGCTCTCTGGCGCTGGCCGGCCTCGGGCAGGCACCGGGCGGGCCGCTACGAGCGACCGCGTGCGTGCTGCTGCTGGCAGGCTTCGCAGTCAAGGTAGGCCTGGTGCCTTTTCAGGTCTGGCTGCCGCGTGGATATGCGGCCGCACCCGGCCCAGCGCGGGCGATCATGGCCGGAGTCTCGGTGAACGTGGGCTTCTACGGACTCTGGCGCACGCTGGCGATCCTTGGCCCGCCGCCGGCCGCCGTGATCGACATCCTGCTGCTGCTTGCAAGCGCAACCGCGCTCCTCGGCATTGCGCACGCAGCCGTCCAGGGCAGCTTGCAACGGGTCATCGCTTATTCCAGCGTGGAGAACACCGGGCTGATCCTGGCGGGCTTCGGGGTCGCGCTGGTCGGGGCCGCCACCGGCAGCCGGGCGCTGATGGCAGTCGGGCTGCTGGCCGCAACGCTGCAGGTTATCGCTCACACTGCAGCCAAGTCGCTGCTATTTGCTGCCAGCAGCAGCATCCAGCTGCCTGGCGGCTCCGATGACCTGGACAGCCTGCGCGGATCGGTCCGCCGGACGCCCTGGGCAAGCACCGGGCTTGCGGTCGGCAGCTTGACCCTGGCAGGGCTGCCGCCCACGGCGGGGTTCGTCTCGGAATGGTTCCTGCTTGAGGCGCTGATGCAGCAGTTCCGCGTGCCGGGCCTGGCCGACCGGCTCGTGCTCGCGGTCACCGGCGCAGCCGTCGCGCTGACTGCCGGCTTCGCGGGCGTGACGTTCGTGCGCCTGATCGGGCTCGTCGTGCTTGGTCGGCCGGCGGACGAGCAACCTGCTAGCGCGACCGACGCCCGCCCGGCCGGGCGGGTAGGCATCGTGCTGCTCGGCGCGGCGTGCCTGGCGCTCGCGGCCGTCACGCCGCTAGAGATCAGGCTGATCGGAGCGGGCCTGGCGCCAGTACTGCCGACATCAGCGGTGGATGCGGCGCTGAAGTCGCCGTGGATTGTCCAGCCCGTGTTCGCTGGTTTCTCGATTCTGTCGCCGTCGTGGCTATGGGTTGTCATGCCCGCCCTGTTTCTGGCGGTTGCGATAGTCGCCTGGCTAGCGTCGGGCTCGCGGCTGCTGCACGTCCGTCGCGTGCCCGCATGGCGCTCGGCGACCGCTGGCGTGTCCGGGCACGACAGCTACACAGCATTCGGGTTTGCCAACCCGACGCGGCGGGTCCTTGCTGCGGTCCTGCACACCCGGGCAGAGGTCACCAGGCTCGACACTGCAAACGACGAGGGCAGCGCGGATGCCGTTCCGACCGCCCCCCACGTCGAGTTCAGCTCGGACGTCATCGAGGTCACCGAGCAGTACCTGTACCGGCCGTTCCAGCGTCCGTTCGCGCTGCTGGTACGGCAGGCGCAGCGCCTTCAGTCAGGTCGGCTCGATGCGTATCTGGCGTACATGCTGATCGCGCTGATCGCGGTTCTCGCCGTGGTCACCGGACTTCATTAGCCCCGAGACGACGGCACAGGCATGGCCTAGCCCTCGGCGAGCAGCCGGGCGCTCACGCCGAACAGCCGCAAGTCAGCTGACACCTCGGCTTGCAACGCGAATGCCGAAATGTCACCAGTTGCGAGCGACCGCCAGCATAGGCTGTCGGCCAACTCGATGGCCTTGGCCGCAGCCGGGGCAAGGCATGTCATCGGTCCGGTCTCGACTTCGTGCCGTAGGCAGGCGACATCGCTGGCGCATTCGCTCGCGGCGACGGTCTGCAGCTGTTCCAGCCGAACTGACAGCTCCCCGATGAGGTATTGCCGGGTCAAGGCATGCCGTCCAGGCCCCAGCGATGGCGTCGACCACCGTGAGCTTCCGGTGCCGGGCCGGGCAGATGATCGGCGGGGTCGACTGGCAACCCACCGCGCGGGGGGCGCCACAGGTTGGCCAGGTACGGGGCGTATAGCCGGCCGCCTTGAGCGGCCATCCGTCGCAGGTGGCCGGCCAGCGGGGGCCGCAGGTCAAGCTGGTATAGCTCGTCAATCGACACGAATGCGGGCTCCAGGCCCGCCTCCCGGCGACGCGGGCGCTCCGCCGGGTGCGCGTCTCGGGCTGCGAAGACGATGTCGACGGTGCGAAGTCCGCCGTCGGGCCCCAGGACTTCAAGGACGAACGCCACCTTCGAAGGGTCGACATGCAATCCGGTTTCCTCCAGGACCTCGCGCCGCGCGCACGCCGCCATGCTCTCGCCGGGCCGAGGGGTACCGCCGGGCAGAGCCCACTCGCCGCTGTTGCGTGTGCGGCGTACTAGCAAGACGGACCGCTGCCGGGTGACCGCGGCCGAGCAGCGTAGCACTGTCCCCTCCGGCAGGCTCATTGGTGCCTCCAGCGCCTGGCGAGCATGCCCGGTCCCAGGGGCGACGGCGAAACGGGCCGCCAGGCCGACGGGGGTGCCAGCTCGGCTAGGCCCAGCCAGCCCGCTGCGAACAGCCAGCCGGCCAGCACGTCTGTTGGCCAGTGCACGCCCAGGCAGACCCGGCTAGCACCCACCGCCGCTGCGGCGAGCATCGCGGCACCCTGGCTAGCAGCGCGCTTGGACCCGAGTGCCCTAGCACACGTGCCGACCGTCAGCGCAGCCAGGCAGGTGTGCCTGGACGGGAGGCTGAACCCGCTAGGCTCGGCCAGCCAGATTTCCGCAGGCGGTCTAGGCCGGGCGATCGCCTGTGAGAGACCGCGGCGAACGGCCATCCCTGCCAGCACCGTGAGGCACGGGACGAAGCCGGCTGGCCAGCCGCTGCGCCTGGACGCGATGGCGGCAGATGTGACAAGGGGGATAGCGGCCAGGGCCGGCTCTGCGGCTGCACTGGCCGCCTTGGATACACGCACCGCTGCGGCCGTTCTGCTGGCGGCGACCCGTGCGCTGAGCGCTTGGTCGAGGCCGCCAAGCCAGCTGTCGGGCGGCTGCGCAGCCAGAACTGCGAGAGCGGAGAAGGCCAGGAAAGCATGGGTCGGGCTCTCTCGGTCGTGCTGCAGGGCTGCGCATTGCCCGCGGCGAAGGATCGGCCCGGCCATCCGAAGTCCAAGCTCAGCGCATGTGCCTACTGTCATTGGTCCTGGTCCTCCTGTCGAGACACAGGACCCATCGGCCACCAGGCAGGACAGCCCGCGCGCTAATGCGCGGGCATCGGCGGGATCCACCACCGAGTGGGCACGCCACCACCGCCAGGATATGTCACCTGGCCGGTCAGCGTCCTGGAACCCGTTCCGGGGCCGCGCTGAACGCGTGCACGGCCGCGTGCGCGACGTTTGCCGCTTGCACGGCGCGGGGCTGTGTGCTCCTACGGTGCCCGCAGTGCGTGCGCTCGTTATCGCTCCTCAGGGATTAACGAATGAGTCATGTCCGACGTCATTCGCGCGCCGACGGTGGGCTCCAAGCCGGGTATCCTGCTGATATGACGCGATGAGGCTCGCGTGCCATCCGGGTTTCCATTCCTGGGTTGATGGCCTCTACCTGATTCCGCTGCGGCGGCGAGCAAGGTGGAGGTCTTTTTGCTAGCCGAAAATATCTTGGGGTGCGGCCTTCTCGACGGGCTTCACTCGCCCCGTTGTGCCTGGGCCGGGACGGCGTCGCGGCCGGCTGCCAGATCGCAGCGGCCGCGCAGATGAGTCTCAGCGCACGGGATCGGCACGCCCTGAATGCCATCAGAGAGGGACTCGCCGGATCCGATCCTGACCTGGCGAGCTTCCTCGGCACATTTTCGCGGCTGACGGCCGGCGAGGAGATGCCCTCACGCGAGCAGATCCGGGCCAGGTGGCATCCGATCGAGGGCACTGGCCGTCATACCGCAAGACGCGGGACGCGCTGGCTGGGCCGACGTGTCGGCCCAGCGGGGATCATGATGCTGGCCTGGCTGATGATCGCGGTCACATTAGTGTCGCTAGCAGTGGTCCTAAGCCGCGGAGGCCCAGCGACTTGCAAGATGTCCTGGTCGATGGGCTGCACAGTGCCGACGCCGTCGGCTTCCGTGCACGCCGGTCAACCGTGACAACACGACCAGCGATGGGGTCCGGGCTGTAGCTCAGCGTTTCTTGCCGCGAGCACTAAGGTTCATGTCGTGCATTTCGGGTGGAGTGACGAAAATGGCCAACCGCGCGCGGCCGGGCACCACTTCAGACCACGGGCCGCTCAGTTCCAGAACCGCGATCGCGGCGGTCGGGAACTTCCCTTGCATGCGATCGAGGAATATGGCACCAGTCCGGGCACTTGTCTTGCCGTCGCGCTCTGCATCATTTCGCGCCAGTGCGATTGCTAGCTGCGGAAGACCAGGATCGTGGCCGACGACCACCACGGTTCGTGCTGCGGGCGGCAGTTGGCGGACAAGATCGGCCAAGCGGCCTGCCGACGCGTCATAGACGCCTGGCTCGAAGGCGGCGGGCGGTTCCGCACCGAGTTCTGCTTGTGCAAGCTGCCATGTTTCACGGGCCCGGCGGGCTGTGGAGCACAGGACGTAATCGGGGACACAGTTCGCCTGGCGGAGCCATCGTCCGGCGGCAGGGGCATCGCGGCGGCCACGGCGGCCAAGCGGCCGGTCGTGATCGGGAACGTCGTCGGGCCACGCTGATTTGGCGTGCCGCAGTAGCAATAGCCGCCGCGTTGGTGCTGCGTCCATGGCAGGAAGCTTGCCAAGGTGGCTGAGCGCGGCCAGGCCCAGGGCCGGCATGCTCGGCGCTAGGGAAGTCCTGCAGCCGCGCCTGAGGCGGACAGTCACCGCCTACGGCTGAATCCGACATCTGACGCGAGCCCAGGGCACGGCCGTCAGTACTCGGCGGCAGAGACGGCTAGCGATCGTGATCGGCGCTGCCGAGCCGACCGAGCCTGGCCGATGCCCCGCTTCCGCCCGCGCGTCGCATGGCCTCGGTGATCTCCTTCTCGGCGGCGTGACGGCCCTGCCATCCCCAGATGTCGCTGCTCTTGCCAGGTTCAAGTTCCTTGTAGACGTCGAAGAACTGACTGATCTCAGCGAGCAGGTGCGCTGCAAGGTCGTGCAGGTCGCGGAGTTCGCTGCAGCGAGGGTCGTCGGCGGGAACGGTGAGGATCTTGACGTCGGGGCCGTGCTCGTCGTGCATCCAGAAGACCGCCACCGGCCGGGCCGTCACGTAGGCTCCCGGGAATGCCGGCTCGCCGAGCAGAACCATGGCATCCAGCGGGTCACCGTCCTCGGCGAGTGTGCCAGGGATGAACCCGTAGTCGAGCGGGGTAGCGAGTCGAGATGAACAGCATCCGGTCGAGCCTGATCCGGCCGGTGGCCCAGTCCATTTCGTACTTGTTCCGTGAGCCCTGCGGGATTTCGATGATCGCGTCGACGTGCATTCTGCCTCCGTTGGATTGGGCTAGGTCCCCTGGTGGCCGGGAATGCCTGGGCTGAGCTTGCCGCAGGCCTGGGCCAGCGCCTCGGCGGCTTCTTGCGCGCTGCAGTAAGCGCCGACTGGCCGACCGCGGGGCTGGGCCACGGCCACCCACGTCTGCCCTGAGCCGCCGGTGCGGTCGCAACGGATGTGGCCGATGTGGTCGCCGTCGTATGTGACGAGCTGGATGACCTCCGACCGGGGTTCCAGCGGCGCGCGGCGTAGGCCGCGAGTGCCAGCGAGGCCCTCTAGCGCGGTCTCTTCCAGCAGCCGCCAGCCGGCCCGGTGAATGATCCGCTCGGCCTGCAGGATTACGGAGATGGCGTCGTCGTCCATCTTGCTGCGCTCGCGTTTAGCGGGTGAGCTTGCGGTAGGTGACCCGGTGCGGCCGGGCGGCCTCGGCTCCGAGCCGCTCGATCTTGTTCTTCTCGTAGGTCTCGAAGTTGCCCTCGAACCAGAACCAGCTGGCGCCGCCTTCCCAGGCCAGGATGTGGGTAGCGATCCGGTCGAGGAACCACCGGTCGTGGCTGGTGATCACGGCGCAGCCCGGAAACTCCAGCAGCGCATTCTCCAGCGACGACAGCGTCTCGACATCCAGGTCGTTCGTCGGCTCGTCGAGCAGCAGCAAGTTGCCGCCCTGCTTGAGGGTCAGCGCCAGATTAACCCGGCCGCGCTCGCCGCCAGACATGAGCCCGGCGGGCTTCTGCTGGTCGCCGCCCTTGAACCCGAACGCGGCCACATATGCCCGGCTCGGGATTTCGGCGTGGCCAGAGCGGATGACATCATCTCCGCCAGAGATCACTTCCCACACTGTCTTGCTGGGGTC
>Ga0335075_10006299_pt1 | contig 18326 bp, 18 predicted proteins | sample Lox_Sample_24_FD_206723 | JGI IMG/M metagenome (GOLD analysis project Ga0335075, IMG submission 206723) | Soil microbial communities from Loxahatchee National Wildlife Refuge, Florida, United States - Lox_Sample_2.4 | ecosystem: Environmental > Terrestrial > Soil > Wetlands | place: USA... | reverse complement strand
GAATCCTGGCCGGCGATCACCTGAAGTCCGCGTCCGATCTCGGATTACCGCTAATCGCTGTCGGCCTGTACTACCGCTCCGGCTACTTCCGACAGTCGCTGACAGCCGACGGCTGGCAGCACGAAACTTACCCGGCGCTCGACCCGCAGGGACTGCCGTTGCGGCTGCTCACCGACGGGGCCGGGGCGCCGGCGCTGGTTAAGCTGGCGCTACCGGAGTCCGGCCGGTTACATGCGCAGGTCTGGGTGGCCCAGGTGGGTCGCGTGCCGCTGCTGCTGTTGGACTCCGACGTTTCGGAGAACGAGCACGACTTGCGTGGGGTCACCGACCGCCTCTATGGCGGGGATCAAGAGCATCGCATGCAGCAGGAGATCCTGGCCGGCGTCGGCGGTATACGAGCCATCAGGGCTTTCACGGCCATCGAAGGGCTGCCGGCGCCCGAGGTCTTCCACATGAACGAAGGCCACGCCGGATTCCTCGGCGCCGAGCGCATCCGCGAACTTGTCGATGCCGGGCTGGATTTCGATACCGCGCTGACCGTGGTCCGCTCCAGCACGGTGTTCACCACTCACACCCCGGTTCCCGCCGGTATCGACCGGTTTCCGATGGAGATGGTGCAGCGGTATTTCGCCGACGACCTGGCAGACCCCGGGGAGCCGAGATCGGCGCTGCTGCCGGGTGTGCCGCTGGCCCGGATCCAGGCGCTGGGCGCCGAAGACGCTCCAGACAAGTTCAACATGGCCCACATGGGCCTGCGGCTGGCGCAGCGCGCCAACGGCGTTTCGCTGCTGCACGGCCGGGTCAGCCGAGCCATGTTCAACGAGTTGTGGCCCGGATTCGACCCCGACGAGGTGCCGATCGGCTCGATCACCAACGGCGTGCATGCGCGTACCTGGGCGGCGTCGCAGTGGTTGGAGCTGGGCCGCGAACTGGCCGGGCCGGACGACGCGGCGTTCAGTGACCCCGGCGTCTGGCTGCGACTGAACCAGGTCGACCCCGGTCACCTGTGGTGGATCCGCTCGCAGCTGCGCGCGCTGCTGGTCGAGGATGTCCGGGCGCGGCTGCGCCGTTCGTGGCTCGAACGTGGCGCACCTGAGGCCGAATTAGGCTGGATTGCAACGGCATTCGATCCCAACGTGCTGACCATTGGGTTCGCTCGACGGGTCCCGACGTACAAACGGCTGACACTGATGCTGCGCGATCCGGACCGGCTGGAACAGCTGCTGCTGGACGAACACCGGCCGATCCAGCTGATCGTCGCCGGGAAGTCGCACCCCGCCGACGACGGAGGCAAGGCGTTGATCCAGCAGGTGGTGCAGTTCGCCGACCGCCCCCAGGTGCGGCACCGCATCGCGTTCCTGCCGGACTACGACATGTCGATGGCCAGGCTGCTGTATTGGGGCTGCGACGTCTGGTTGAACAACCCGCTGCGGCCGCTGGAGGCGTGCGGCACATCGGGGATGAAGAGCGCGCTCAACGGCGGGCTGAACCTGTCCATCCGCGACGGGTGGTGGGACGAGTGGTACGACGGCGAGAACGGTTGGGCAATACCGACGGCCTCCGGCGTGGCAGACGAGGAACGTCGCGATGACCTGGAGGCGGCGGCGCTCTATCAGCTGTTGCAGAAATCTGTCGCGCCGACGTTCTACGAGCGCGATGAACACGGGGTACCGCGGCGCTGGATCGAGATGGTCCGTCACACCCTGCAGACGCTCGGCCCCAAAGTCCTGGCCTCGCGGATGGTGCGCGACTACGTCGAGCGCTACTACGTGCCGGCAGCACATTCGCTGCGCAGGACCGTGACATTCGACGGCGACAAACAGCCGGCGTTCGATCCGGCCCGCGAGTTGGCCGCTTACCGTCGACGGGCGTTCCAGGCGTGGCCGCACATTGAGATCACCGACGTCGACAGCACCGGGCTGCCCGACACCCCGGTGCTCGGATCAAAGCTGACCCTGACCGCGACCGTCCAGCTGGCCGGACTGCGGCCCGAAGACGTCACCGTCCAGGCCGTGGTCGGCAGGGTTGACACCAGCGATGCGCTGGTGGACCCGATCACCGTCGAGATGCCATACACCGGCACAGCGGCCGGCGGCGATCACGTCTTCGCCACGACGACGCCGCTGCCGGTTGCCGGCTCAGTCGGTTACACCGTGCGGGTACTGCCGAATCACCCGATGCTGGCTTCGGAATCCGAGCTCGGCTTGGTCACCCTGGCGTCAACCCGCTGAGCGGGGGCTGCTGCGCGCTTCGCAGCCGAGCCAGCGCGCCGCGTACGGCGGCGGCATCCGTCGTCGGCCAGAACGGCGGCAGCGAGGCGCGCAGGTAGCCGCCGTAGCGGGCGGTGGCCATCCGCGAGTCCAAAACCGCGACCACCCCTCGGTCGTCCATGCCACGCAGCAGCCGCCCGGCGCCCTGTGCCAGCAGCAGCGCGGCGTGGCTGGCAGCGACGGCCATGAATCCGTTGCCGCCGCGTGCGGCCACCGCACGCTGCCGGGCGGACAGCAGCGGATCGTCGGGCCGCGGAAATGGGATGCGGTCGATGATGACCAACGACAACGACGGGCCGGGCACGTCGACGCCCTGCCACAGCGACAGCGTGCCGAACAGCGACGTCGCCGCGTCGGCGGCGAACTGCTCGACGAGCGCGGCGGTACTGTCGTCGCCCTGACACAACACCGGCGTCGAAAGCCGTTCGGCCATCGCCTCGGCGGCCGCGCGCGCTGCCCGCATCGACGAGAACAGCCCGAGCGTTCGCCCACCGGCCGCGGTGACGAGCTCGGCGATCTCACTCAGCTGCTCGGCCGAGCCGGTGCCGTCGCGGCCGGGTGGGGGCAGATGGGCGGCGACGTACAGGATCCCGGCTTTGGCGTGCTGGAACGGCGATCCGACATCGATTCCACGCCAACACTTTTCGGGTTCGTCTTGTTCGTCGGTCAGACCCCAGGCGGTCGCCATCGCGTCGAAGGAGCCGCCGACGGTCAGCGTCGCCGACGTCAGCACCGCCGTCGAGCCGGCGAACAGCCGGTTGCGCAGCTGCCCGGCCACCGATAGTGGCGCCACTCGCAGCGCCGCACGCGTCGAACCGCGGTTGTCTTCGTGGTCCAGCCAGACCACGTCGGCGCGGTCGGGGATCGCCGGTGCGAACGACATCAGCATCCGCGATGCGGTGTCGCCGATTTCGATGAGGCTGGCGACGGCCTCGGCGCGTGCCGCCGCGGCCTTGGTATCGGCAGGCGAGGTGTCGATCGCCGAACGGGCCGCACCGGCCGCATCTCGCAGCGCGGCCAGGTGCGTTGCCAGCTCGTCGTCGAGGTGGTCGATGCGGCCCGGGCTGCCATCCTGGATTGCGGCGGTGAAGTTGGCCGAGGCGCGTTCCCACCGCTGAATCAGTTCCGGTTCGACCAGCCGGGTGATGCGTCGCGAGGCGACCCCGAGTGCGGTCGACGTCAGTTCGCCGGTGGCCACCGCGGTCACCCGGTCCACCAGATCGTGCGCCTCGTCGACGACCAGCAGCTGATGCTCGGGCAGTACGGCCGAGTCGGCGACGGCGTCGATGGCCAGCAGCGCGTGGTTGGTGACGACAACATCAGCCCGGGCGGCACTTCCTCTTGCGCGTTCGGCGAAGCATTCGGTGCCGAACGGGCAGCGTGCCATGCCAACGCATTCCCGCGAGGACACGCTGACCTGCGACCAGGACCGGTCGGCGACGCCGGGCTTGAGGTCGTCGCGGTCACCGGACTCGGTCGTCGACGCCCAGTTGGTGAGCCGTTGGACGTCGCGACCCAATGCGCTGACCGCTTGCGGCTCGAAAAGCTCGTCCTGCGGTTCGTCATCCGAACTCGTAGCCGCGCCGTTGTGAATCTTGTTCAGGCACAGGTAATTCTGGCGGCCCTTCAGCAGCGCGAAGCGCGGCGCGCGGGGCAGTGCGTCGGTGAGCGCGTCGACCAGCTGGGGCAGATCGCGGTTGACCAGTTGACGCTGCAGGGCGATCGTCGCGGTGGACACCACGACCGGCGTGTCGTCGGACACCGCGCGGGCGATCGCGGGAACAAGGTAGGCCAACGACTTTCCGGTGCCGGTTCCCGCCTGCACCGCTAAGTGCTCTCCGGTTTCGAACGCGTGGGCAACCGCGGTGGCCATCTGCAGTTGGCCGCTGCGTTCACTGCCGCCCAGCGCTGCGACCGCGGCGGCCAGCAGCTCGGGCACGGACACCGGCAACTCGTCGGGCGTGGCTACTCCTGGTGGTCGATGGGCCGGCGTCGGGCGGGGATCTGCGTGGTGGGAATCGCCGGATCTCCGTGCGACAACATCAGACCCTCCCACGGCAAGCTTCGCAAGCCGGACATCACCAGGTCGCGCGCCACGCCAAGGTCGACGTCGATCACCGCCTTGCCGTCGCGCACCAGTGGAACCGTCACCACCCGGGACGGCTCACCGGTCTGCAGCGGATGCCCCGCGGGATGCACGATCTCCTCGGTGATGGTGCCGGTCGGGCGGCACAGCCGCAGCGTCTCTTTGCGGCCGCCGTGCGTCTCTTTGCGGGCGCTGCGCTTCTCGACGGGGATGCCGTCCACCTCGACCAGCTTGTAGACCATGCTCGCGGTCGGCGCACCCGACCCGGTGACCAGCGAGGTGCCGACGCCGTAGCTGTCGACAGGTTCGGCCCGCAGTCCAGCGATCGCGAATTCGTCCAGGTCACCTGAGACGACGATGCGGGTCTGCGTCGCCCCCAGCCGGTCGAGCTGCGCGCGGACCTGACGCGCCAGCACGCCCAGATCCCCGGAGTCGATGCGCACCGCGCCGAGCCCGGTGCCGGCGGCCGCCACCGCGTTGGCCACACCGGTCGTCACGTCATAGGTGTCGACCAGCAGGGTGGTGCCGGGACCGAGTGCGTCGACCTGTGCGGCGAACGCGGCCGGCTCGTCGGATTCGTGGTCGCTGTGCAACAGCGTGAACGCGTGCGCGCTGGTGCCTTCGGTCGGCACGCCGTAGCGACGGCGGGCTTCCAGGTTGGATGACGCGGCGAAGCCGGCGATGTAGGCGGCACGAGCCGCGGCGACGGCCGCGCGCTCGTGGGTGCGCCGCGAGCCCATCTCGATCAACGGCCGCGCCCCGGCGGCGCTGACCATCCGCGCGGCTGCCGAGGCAACGGCGGTGTCGTGGTTGAAGATCGACAACGCCAGCGTCTCGAGCACCACGCATTCAGCGAAGTTGCCGTGCACCGACAGCACCGGAGATCCGGGGAAGTACAGCTCGCCCTCGGCGTAGCCGTCGACGTCGCCGCGAAAGCGAAAGTTGCGCAGGTATGCCAACGTGTCCGGGTCGAGAAATTCTGCCAGTGACTCGCACGCGGTGTCATCGAATCTGAACTCGGGCAACGCCTCCAAGAACCGGCCCGTGCCGGCGACCACCCCGTATCGGCGTCCGTCGGGCAGCCGCCGGGCGAACAACTCAAAGGTGGTCCGGCGATCCGCGGTGCCATCGCGCAGCGCCGCTGCCAGCATGGTCAATTCGTACCTGTCGGTCAGCAGCCCGGGGCAAACCGAGTCGTCCACACCGCAACGTTATCGGGTGTATTGGCGCGGCTCGCTATCCTAGGACCCATGGTTGCGTCAGCCCCGACCAAACCGGGAACCACCGGGCAACGGGAAGCGGACTCGGTCGAGACCACGGCCGCCCCCTGGGTGACGATCGTGTGGGACGATCCGGTCAACTTGATGAACTACGTGACGTATGTCTTCCAGAAGCTGTTTGGCTACAGCGAGCCGCACGCCACCAAGCTGATGCTGCAGGTTCACAACGAAGGCAAAGCGGTGGTGTCGTCGGGCAGCCGGGAATCCATGGAAACCGACGTGTCCAAGCTGCATGCGGCCGGGTTGTGGGCCACCCTGCAGCAGGACCGCTGAGAACGAGGGCATCCGGGTTCGCACGTGCGCAAGTGGAAGCGGGTAGAGACCGCCGACGGTCCCCGTTTCCGGTCCGCCCTGGACTCCCATGAGGCGGCCTTGCTCAAGAATCTGGTCGGTTCGATGATCGGATTGCTCGACGAACGGGAATCATCTTCGCCTACAGACGAACTCGAGCAAATTACCGGCATGAAGACCGGTAACTCCGAACCTCCTGACAATGCGACGCTGCAGCGGCTGCTGCCGGATTTCTCGAAGCCGGAAGACGATTCACCCGTAGGCGAGGAAGCGGCGGATCGGCTGAATGCCGCCCTGCGCAGCCTGCACGAGCCGGACATCATCGAGGCCAAACGTTTTGCTGCACAACAGCTACTGGCCACGCTCCCCGACGAAGGCGGCCGATTCGAGCTCACTGAGGACGCCGCGAACGCCTGGATTGCAGCCGTTAACGACATCCGCCTGGCGCTGGGCACCATGCTGGACATCCGCGCAGGCGGCCCAGATCGACTACCCGAAGACCATCCGCTGGCCTCGCACCTCGACGTCTATCAGTGGCTGACCTTCCTGCAGGAGTACCTGGTGCTGGCGTTGATGGGATCGCGATGAGCTCGATCACCGACGTCGGGGGCATCCTGGTCGGCCAGTACCACCGATTGGACCCGGAGGCGACTATGGGTGCCGGTTGGGCCCGCGGCGTCACCGTCGTTGTGGCGCCGCCCGGCACGGTGGGCGCCGTCGACTGCCGCGGCGGCGCGCCCGGCAGCCGGGAGACCGATCTGCTGGACCCGGCCAACAGCGTGCGCTACGTGGATGCGGTGTTGATCGCCGGCGGCAGCGCGTACGGACTGGCGGCAGCTGATGGGGTCATGCGCTGGCTGGAGGAGCACGACCGCGGCGTGGCGATGGCCGGCGGGGTGGTACCGATCGTGCCGGCTGCGGTGATTTTCGACTTGGACGTCGGCGACTGGAGCCACCGCCCAACGGCTGAGTTCGGGTATGCCGCCTGTCGGACGGCCGGCACCGAGGCCGCGATCGGCACGGCCGGTGCCGGGGTGGGGGCGTGCGCCGGTGTGCTCAAAGGTGGTGTGGGGACTGCATCGACGACGCTGCCGTCCGGGGTGACCGTGGGCGCGCTGGTGGTGGTGAACTCCGCGGGGAATGTCATCGACCAGGCCACCGGTCTACCGTGGCTGAGCTATCTGGCCGCCGAGCTCGGTCTGACAACGCCGCCCGATGAACAGGTCGCTGCGCTCGGCGAGCTCGAATCCCCGTTGAGCTCGCTGAACACCACGATCGCGGTGGTCGCGACCGATGCCGCGTTGGGCTCGGCCGCCTGCCAACAAGTCGCGCGCACCGCCCACGACGGACTGGCCCGTAGCATCCGGCCGGCGCATACGCCGGTCGACGGTGACATGGTGTTCGCCCTGGCCACCGGCGCCGTCGAGGTTCCACCACCGGCCGACACGCCGGCCGCGTTCTCGCCGGAGACTGCACTGGCGACCGCGGTGGGCGCCGCGGCGGCTGACTGCCTGGCCCGCGCGGTGCTGGTTGGTGTGATCGCCGCCGAGTCGGTGGCCGGAATACCGACCTACCGCGGCCTGCTTCCCGGTGCATTCGGGCGACCGGAAGGCCATCGGTGACGTGCTGCTGATTCGTGCAAAGCTATGGGCGTGAGCACCGCGCCGGCGCAGCAACCCAAGAAGCGCTCCGCGTGGGTGGTCGGCGGCGCGACGATCATCAGCTTCGTGGCGCTGCTGTACCTCGTTGAGCTGTTCGACCAGCTCGACGGCCACCGGTGGGATCTCAACGGCATCCGGCCGTTGGAGGCCGATGGTCTGTGGGGCATTCTGTTCGCTCCGCTGCTGCACGCGAGCTGGGCGCACCTTGCGGCCAACACCGGGCCCGCGCTGGTGCTGGGTTTTCTCGTCACGCTGGCCGGGGTGTCCCGTTTTGTGTGGGCGACGGTGATCGTGTGGATCGTCGGCGGCTTGGGCACCTGGCTGATCGGCAACATGGGATCGTCCTGCGGCGAGACCGATCACATCGGCGCTTCAGGGCTGATCTTCGGCTGGCTGACCTTCTTGCTGGTGTTCGGTTTCTTCACCCGCTCGGGCTGGCAGATTGTCATCGGGCTCGCGGTGATGGCCGTCTACGGCGGTGTGCTGTGGGGGGCAGTGCCGGTGCTCAACGTCTGCGGCGGTGTGTCCTGGCAGGGGCATCTTTGCGGGGGCATCGCGGGCGTGCTCGCCGCGTACCTGTTGTCCAGCCCAGAACGTAAGGCCCGCGAACGTCACCGCGCCTCACGACGGTCTGCGGCATGAGTGATGCGCTAGCCCCCATCGGGGTGTTCGACTCCGGCGTCGGCGGGTTGACGGTGGCGCGGGCCATCATCGACCAACTGCCCGACGAGGACATCATCTACGTCGGCGACACCGGCAACGGTCCCTACGGGCCGCTGACGATCTCCGAGATTCGCGGGCATGCGCTGGCCATCGGCGACGACCTGGTCGACCGCGGAGTCAAGGCGTTGGTGATCGCCTGCAATTCGGCGTCCTCGGCCTGCCTGCATGACGCGCGGGAGCGCTACGACATACCCGTCGTCGAAGTGATCCTGCCCGCGGTGCGCCGCGCGGTCGCCGCAACCCACAACGGGCGCATCGGCGTGATCGGCACCCAGGCCACCGTCGCTTCGGGCGCCTACCAGGACGCGTTCGCCGCCGCCCGCGACACCCAGATCACCGCGGTGGCCTGCCCGCGGTTCGTCGACTTCGTGGAGCGCGGCATCACCAGCGGGCGTCAGGTGCTCGGACTGGCCGAGGGCTACCTCGAGCCGTTGCAGCAAGCTGATGTCGACACGCTGGTGCTGGGTTGCACCCACTATCCACTGCTGTCCGGACTGATCCAATTGGCAATGGGAGAGCGTGTCACGCTGGTTTCCAGCGCCGAGGAGACCGCGAAAGAGCTGGTCCGGGTGCTCACCGAGCTTGATTTGCTGCACCCGCACCCCGATAGTCCCGACGCTGCCGTGCCGCGTCGGGTGTTCGAAGCCACCGGCGACCCGCAGGCGTTTCTCGGCCTTGCGGCGCGGTTTCTGGGACCGGCGATCACCGGCGTCCACCCCATCCACCGACACGTCGCGACACCCAGCTGAGTTCCTCGCAACGAAAGCGTTGATGTTTTCGCCAACATGGTCCTGGGCATGGCACAGTAGTGACCGTGCGAATCACCGTGCTGGGCTGCTCAGGGAGCGTCGTCGGCCCGGATTCGCCGGCATCGGGCTACCTGCTGAGGGCACCGGACACCCCGCCGCTGGTGATCGACTTCGGTGGCGGCGTCCTGGGCGCGCTGCAGCGGCACGCGGATCCGGGCTCGGTCCAGGTGTTGTTGTCGCATCTGCACGCCGACCACTGCCTGGACTTACCCGGTTTGTTCGTATGGCGCCGCTACCATCCGTCACCGCCGACCGGTAAAGCGTTGATGTACGGCCCGAGCGACACCTGGTCGCGGCTCGGCGCGGCGTCGTCGCCGTACGGCGGCGAGATCGATGATTTCTCCGACATTTTCGACATCCGGCATTGGGTCGACGGTGCGGCGGTAGAAGTGGGCGCGGTGACCGTGTTGCCGAAGGTGGTGTGTCATCCGACCGAGTCGTATGGCCTGCGAGTCACCAATCGCGACGGGGCGTCGTTCGTTTACAGCGGTGACACCGGTTTTTGTGATCAGGTAATCGAGCTGGCCCGCGGTGCCGAGGTCTTTCTCTGTGAGGCGTCCTGGACGCACTCGCCGGACCGTCCGCGCAACCTGCACTTGTCGGGCACCGAGGCCGGGCGAATCGCCGCCGCCGCCGGGGTGGGTGAGCTGCTGCTCACCCACATCCCGCCGTGGACTTCCCGTGAGGACGTGATCAGCGAGGCGAAAGCCGAATTCGGCGGCCCAGTGCACGCAGTGGTCTGCGGCGAAACGTTCAACGTCGGCCGCTCCTGACCGGCTGACCGCGCGCTAGGGCCGATTGCCCGCGTCCTTCCTCACCCGCTGCGCGTCCCCGTCGCCACTGCGCGGCTGTGGTACCCCCACCGCATCGCCGCCGGGCTATGGTTGGCGGCGTGTCCAAACGAGAAGACGGCCGCCTCGACGACGAGCTCCGACCAGTTGTCATCACCCGCGGGTTCACCTCGCACCCGGCGGGTTCGGTGGTGATCGAATTCGGCCAGACCAAAGTCATGTGCACGGCGAGCGTCAGCGAGGGCGTGCCCCGCTGGCGCAAAGGATCGGGCTTGGGCTGGCTGACCGCTGAATACGCGATGCTGCCGTCGGCCACTCACACTCGCGGAGACCGCGAATCGGTGAAGGGCCGCCTCAGTGGCCGCACCCAGGAGATCAGCCGGCTGGTCGGCAGGTCGCTGCGGGCGTGCATCGACCTTGCAGCGTTGGGGGAGAACACCATTGCGATCGACTGCGATGTGCTGCAGGCCGACGGCGGTACTCGCACTGCGGCGGTCACCGGTGCTTATGTTGCACTGGCCGATGCGGTGACCTACCTGTCCGCGGCTGGCAAGCTGTCCGATCCGCGGCCGCTGTCGTGTGCGATTGCGGCGGTCAGCGTCGGTGTGGTCGACGGTCGGGTGCGGGTGGATCTGCCCTACGAGGAAGACGCCCGCGCCGAGGTCGACATGAACGTCGTCGCCACCGACACCGGGACCCTCGTCGAGGTTCAGGGAACCGGTGAGGGTGCGACGTTCCCGCGGTCGACGCTCGACAAGCTGCTCGACGCCGCGCAGGGGGCCTGCGAGAAGCTCTTTGCGGCGCAGCAGGAGGCTTTGGCTTTGCCGTATCCGGGTGTGTTGCCGGAAGGGCCCGCGCGTGAGAAGGCGTTCGGAAGCTGACCGAGCTGCTGACCCTTCCGTCGGTTATCACTCGTCCTGCTGCAGTTCGAATATAGGGATGGTGCGTGCGGTTTTTGACTGGTAGTTGGCGAACGCGAACGCAGGTACGGTCGCGTTGATCTTGGGGATGGTCGCCTCACGTTCGGACGAGTCGAGCTCGTGCGCGACGACGTCGAACGAGTCGGTGGCGACTTCAACCCGCGCCCGCGGGTTGGCGCGCAGGTTGTGCACCCACGCCGGGTTGACGTCGGCGCCACCGTAACCCGCGACGATCAGCAGCTTGCCGTCGATACGGAAGACCACCAGCGGCGCGACGCGCGGCTTGCCGGACTTCGCGCCCTTCGTAGTGAGTAGCAACAGCTCGTTGCCTTCGAATCGCCCGCCGACCTTGCCGGCGTTGGTGCGAAACTCGTCGGTGATGTTGCTATTGAGCGCCTTGAGCGTCTCGGTATCGGGTTTTTGGCTCACTCTGAACGAAGCCACGTCGTCGCCCTGTCTATTCCTTGCGGAGCGTGCCGCGTTGTACGCCGTGCCGGCACTGCTTAATGCGATTCGCGTCGTCGACCCATCGTCTCGCAGTCCGTAAGGTGGCCGGGGTGCATCGGCAACGCCCCAGACGCATGTTTAGTAATAGATGATGACCAAGCTGCTGGTCGCTAGCCGCAATCGCAAGAAGCTGGCCGAGCTGCGCCGCGTATTGGATGCGGCTGCGCTGACCGGCCTGACATTGGTGTCACTCGAGGACGTCCCGCCGTTTCACGAATCGCCAGAATCCGGTGCGACTTTCGAGGACAACGCGTTGGCGAAGGCCCGCGACGGATTCGCCGCCACGGGGTTGCCGACTGTCGCCGACGACTCCGGGTTGGAGGTCGCCGCGCTCAACGGAATGCCCGGCGTGCTGTCGGCGCGATGGGCGGGCGAGCACGGTGACGACGCCGGCAATACTGCGCTGCTGTTGCTGCAGCTGCGTGATGTGCCCGACCAGCGACGTGCTGCCGCATTCGTGTCGGCCTGCGCGCTGGCATCGCCGGCAGGTGAAGTGGTGGTGCGAGGCGAGTGGCCCGGCGCCATCGCGAGAGAGGCGTGCGGGGATGCGGGCTTTGGCTACGACCCGGTGTTCATTCCTGACGGCGAGGACCGCACTGCGGCGCAGCTGACAGCGGAGGAGAAAGACGCAGTGTCGCATCGCGGTCGCGCGCTTAGGTTGTTGTTGCCGGCACTTCGAGCTCTGGCCTGAACTCGAATTCCGTTGCACTACAGTGCGAACCGAGCCTTGACGTCTCGGGTCTGGAAATGCTCGACGATGATCCCGACCAGCGGAATGGTTCCGGCCAACAGCACGCCGATCGTCTTTAGGATAGGCCAGCGGACCTTCACGGCAAGGTTGAAAGCCGCCAATACATAGGTGAAGTAGACCCAGCCGTGTACCACCCCGATCCAGGTCGGAGGATTCGCCACCTTGACGACGTAGTGGACCACGAGTTCATAGCACAGCGCGATCAGCCAAAGACCCGTCGTCCACGCCATCACTCGGTAGCCCAGCAGCGCGGTGCGAATCTTTTCGACAGGAGTAATCGGTCGCGCTTCGGGCGTCTCGGGTGTGGTCATGCGGTGGTCCTGTCCTGTCCTTGCTGTATCTCGTTGTCCGCCTTTGCCAATTCGGCCAGATAGGCGTTGTACTCCTGAAGCGCGGGATCGTCCGGCTTTTGCTCGACCGGTTTGGGTCGCTCGGGCAGCAGTCCGTCGGGCAGTTCGGTCATCGCGCGGGCCTTGTGCGGCTCGGGCGGGGCCTCCTCGTAGCGGACGAACTTGCGGTAGGCGTACACGCAGAAGCCGGCGAACAGCGGCCATTGCATCGCATAGCCGAGATTCTGGAACGTGCCGGACGTCGACTGAAATCTGGTCCATTGCCACCAGCCCAAGGCCAGGCAACCGCCGGCCGCGAGGATCACCAGCACAATCAGCGCGGGTCTCCGACGACGCGTAGTGGACACGTCTAGACGGTACTCCGCGGCCGTCTGTGCGGGTTAATCACGCTTTTGGTCCGACGGATTCGTCGAGGCGCGCCACGGCAGCCTTACGATAGACGACGACGTCGAACCAACGCGGCCGCGTCCACGGAATGCCAAGTTCATCGAGCGCCGCGCAGAACAGCCCGCCGGAAACAGACTGTTAGTTGCGATTCGGCACCGATCGATGATTCCCGGGTATTTCTTGTCGAGGGTGATCCTGAAGCCGCCAGGGTCGGGGGGTGTCGTGAGACGCACCGGTCGCCTAGGTAGAGGCCGAGCAGGTAGGCGTACGCAGGCGCGGGCAAGCCAGAAGCATCGGCGGGGGTGCATGTTGATACACACGTTAATTTTGCCGGAACTGGCGGCCGGCGTCGCCAGTCCCGCACTATGCATCCTGGGATGCCGGTTTGGCGGGCAATCACAGAATCATTTACGCCAGCGACGAGCCACTGCACGGTATCAAACTCCTCTGCCGATCGCATCGCTGTATCCGCCTCTCGCCGTGATGAACCCACGTTAGGGGAGACCGCCGACAGATCAGGCTACGAACCGGACGGTACGATCGCTGGGCCATGCGGGCGTGGCGAAATTGGCAACCGCGCGGGTTTTAGGTGCCCGTGCTCGAAAGAGCTTGAGGGTTCGAGTCCCTCCGCCCGCACCGATCCCGTGAACGAGATTCTCCCCGCGCGACCGGCGCAAATTTTGCAATTGTCCGGGGCATCGGTCGGCGCTTTGTTGCGACGGGGGATGGGCTGCATCGCCGGCCCGTCCGGGTAAGAGGGCCCACTGTAAGCCGCTCCACGGCCAGTGAATTGGGTCACCATCATCGCAGATCGGGGAGCATTTCTGGCGCTCAGGCGTTGCGACACGGTAACGGCTACTAAGTCGGGCACGATAAACCCACAGCTAATGAGGCCCGCAATGACCATGCTCCGGACATTGATCTTCGCTGCCGCAACGGCAGCGTCGCTGACGCTCGCCGCGCCAGTCCAGGCGGCGACCATCAACAGCCGTTTCGACATCTGCGCGGCGCTGCGGAGTGGCGCGAGCTTGGCTGCCATCGAAACCACCCTGGAGGCGCGGGGTTATAGCGCGTCTAACGCCGGCGCGCTAACCGGCACGACCATCCGCCAGCAGTGTCCGGATCAGGCCGCGAAGGTGATGGCGCAGATAAACGCTAGGCAACGCGGTTAGTCGAGCCTTCGACCTGTCACCATTGACAGCATGACCGCCGCGATTGTGGTGATTCTGGCGTTGCTGGCCGTCGGCATCGTCGTCAGTAGTCTCGTGCGGCTTAGAAGGTGGCTGCAGCAACCGCCTCCCGGCCCGCACCCCCAAGACCCGTCCGACGAGAACATCTGAGTTCCTGCCGACGGGGGCTGACTGGCCCGTCGCCTAACAGCCCACTTCGATCTTGAATGGTGCGGTGAGTGAGACGCGTGGATCGTTGAGCTGAGACCCTTCGGCCGTGCCCGTGACGGTGTATTTGCCATTGGCGAAAGTGGCTTTCGCATCACCGGCCCCAATGTCGGCGACGCCGGTGAAGCCCGCAAAATTGTCGATGTTGACCGATTCGAGCTTCGGCTTGTCGGAGTCGAGCTTGAGCAACACCCGGACACTGGCGGGCGCGGCGGTGATGTTCGCAGTCAACAACCATTGCACCTGATTGCACGTGACGGCGTGCGAGGTGCGGGTGTTGTTGTCGACGGTGATTCGAGCGGTCTTCTGCGTCACTTTTTCCGAATGCGCAACGCATCCGGCGCAACACGCCACCACCACGAGAACGGTCACCACAGCGGTGACGAACCGGCTTCTCACCGCGCACCTCCTTTCCGGCAGCCGCCTGAACGCCTGCTTTGCTTGCAGGCTTTTCTACCAGCCGCAAGGCCGTCTTGGAGAGTAAATGTGCGCGGTTCGCTACGTGAGCGAGATTCGGCCCATGAGCAAATCGATGATCGGCTTGCCGGCTGGGAAAGTTCCGGTATTCGACGAATTGACGTGCCCGTAGTCGACGAGGAGGGTGACGCCGTTGATACCGGCGGCGGCGTCACTGTTCAGAAACGCCATCACATTGCCCATCTGCTCCGGCGTATGCGTCGCGGTGCCGGTGGCCTCGCGGTAGTCCTGTGCGAACGTCAGCCACAGATCAGCGTTCGCCCGGGCCAGGGGCGTGTCGGTAGGGCCGGGGCAGATGGCGTTGATACGCACACCCTTCGCCAGGAATGGAAATGCGTGCGTCGCAACATAGGCGTTGATCGCCTGCTTGCTGGTGCCGTAATGGCCGAAATTGTCCGCTTCGTGGGCTTTGACCCAGGCGTCCGCCGACGCAAAGTCCGGTGTGGCCAAGAACTCCTGAAGCCGGGGCAGGTCGCTCTCCCATCCGATGCCGGCCACCGAGGAGATAAAGCAGATCGCCGAACCGCGGTTCAGTTGACCGTTGTTCATCAGCCGGTCGATCACATGCCGATGGCCGATGAAGTTGATCTTCATCAGGTCTGGGCCATCGGCGATGCCGGCGGCGGAGAACAGGGCATCGACCGGTCCACCGACCTGCTCGAGTGCGCTGTCGATCGATGCGGGGTCTCGAAGGTCCACCTGGATTCCGCGGCCAAGCCCGGAGGAGATCGGCGCGTAGTCCATGTTGATGACCTCAGCCCCGAGAGCGCCGACGATCTTGGCCGCCGCCGCGCCCATACCGGTGGCACCTCCGACCACCAGCGCCCGCTTGCCGTCGTAGCGGAACTGCTCGATACCAGTCATTTCAATCCTCTCTTGGAACGCCAACTGTAAGGCTCACGAGTACTGTACTCAGAACGAATATTTGGTATGCGGCGGCGGTCATTTCGTCGGATGCTTTTACCGGCGTCCACGGCGGTCGACGACGCCACGTATCACCGTGTCACGGGAGTTGTTCAGTGCTGCATGCTTGCCCTGAGCCCGGACGATGTTTTCCGGCATCCACAAGATGTCCATCACGCACCGCGACAGCATCGCCAGCGACGGCGAATCCTCGATCCGGATGTCGCCCGACTGAATCCCTTCCGACAACAGCGTCCGCAGCTGTCGTAGGCGCAAGGTGAAGGCCAGCCCCGGGTTGGGTGTGTCTGGTGGCGACTGGCGCATCCACGCGAGTTGGATCTTCCATTCGTCGGGGAATTGGTCCAATGCGTTGATGTTGACCCAGCTGAGCGCATCCAGCTTCTCGATCGGCGTGGCGTCCGTGCGCAGGACGCTGGCGAATCCGCCGCCGGCTTTCTTGCCGAACGACTCCATGATCGAGGCGAGCAATTCGTCTTTCGAACCGATCAGGCGGTAGACGGTCCCGGTACCCAGCCCCGCCGCGGAAGCGATGTCCCTGATGGTGGTGACTTCGTAGCCTTTCCTGCCGAACTCGGCTCGTGCCACCGCACGGACATGGGCCGCTTTGTCGTTGCCGTCGGACTCATTTTCCTCGCTCCACGTCTTGATTGCCGCCTCGGCGGCCGCGAAAGCGGGGGAACCGTTCAAGTCCCGGTCACTGGGTGGTCGGGCGGCCAGACCATGCAACATGATGTGGCACAACACGAGTGCGGTCTGGTCGGCCGGGGCGGTGTGCCGAATGATGTCGAGCCCGACGTGCATCATGGTCTGGCAGATACGGTCGGCGAGTGTCGGAAGGTCGATGTCGGATCTGATGTAACCGCTCCACTTACCGGCCCGCAGCGTTTGCAGCATCGCGTCCTGGACCGCGGTGGGAGGCTTTTGAAGCAGCTGGACGAGCTCCGGGTTCGCGCTTGGCGCGTCATAGAACGACATCTGCAGAGCGGCGCGATGTTCTACCGCGCAACGCGCGATCGCTGACCCCAATTCGACGATCTGGTCCGCGGCCGAACGCGAGTCGGTCTTGTCCAATCTTTCTTGGGCGATCTCGCCGATGCGGTCCAGGTCGGCGTAGTACCGACGGATAAGCTCGACAAGGATCGCTTCCTTCGATTCGAAGTGGTGATACAGGCTTCCCGGCAAAATGCCGGCGGCGTCGGCAATCTCCTGTAGTGATGTGCGCAACCCCGATGAGGCGATCAATGATGCGGCAGTTTGCAGGATTTCGGTCCGGCGGGTGCCGTCGTCGTACGCGCCGCTGCGGCCATCGGCCGGCGTCATGCGAGGACGTCCGGCCCGGCCACCTCGCGCAGGCGAACCGGCATCGGGCAAGTTTAGGCGCGTGAAATCCCCGGTGGCTGCAGCCTCGGATGGTTGCTGAAGCCCCACGACACCTCCGTGACCCAATATTTGGTTTTACGGTACCAGCTTGCTGGGAAAATCGGTTCTACAGTGCCGAGCCGGTCCAGCGGTCGACGGCGAAGACTTCGTTCAACGGGCGTCTGGGAGCGGGCCGGAAGGTGTGGTCGGCGCGCAGGCGGGCGACCGGCAGCAGGCAGCCTTGTGCATAGCCCGCCGGGATCTCCAGCAGCTCGGCGACGGCGTCCGCGTAGTGCAGGTGCAGCGTGGTGATGCAGGTGCCGTAGCCACGGGCATGCAGTGCCAGCTGAAAGTTCCACACCGCCGGGAAGATCGAGCCGTATAGCGTTGCTTGATAGAAGGATTCGTCACCGTTGATGCGCGGCAGATACGGCTGGTAGCAGGGGATTACCAACAATGGCACCTTCGCCAAGTTCACCACCAGCCATTCGGTGGACGACATCAGCCTGCCCTCCGGGGTCCCCGCCGGGAGCAGATCGGCGACCATCTGGCCGCCCACCCGGAGCAGGTAGGCGTCGCGATACAGCTGCGCAAGCTTTTGTCGCAGCGTCGGATCGGCGACGACCAACCACCGCCACGGCTGTTGGTTGGAGCCGTTCGCCGCCTGCAACCCGACCCGAAGGCATTCGCGGATGTCGTCGATATCGATGGGCGCATCGAGGTCGAGTGACTTTCGGGCCGACCGGGTAGTGGTCAGGAGGTGCTCAATGTCCATGGCAGCTCACTGGGCGAAGACGTTCACGCGGAGCCTTTCGCAGACTGCGAACACCCTCTTCGAAGATCGACCCGGGAACTATGAACGGCTCGGTGGCTGATACTTCGGAAAAATGTGCGGCGACATCGCTGAAGTCGATCATGGCTAATCCTCCCGGGGAGTCAGTGCAGGACGGATTGGACAAATTGCGCGCCCACGTCGACCAGGTAGCGGTCTGGGCCGCCGAGAAATGCGTTCCAGCTCAGCAGGCGCTTGAGATACAGGTGGGCGTCGTGCTCCCAGGTGTAGCCGATGCCGCCGAATACCTGGATAGCGTTATCGGCAACGGTGGCCAGCAGGCCGGAGAAGGCCTTGGCGCGCAGCGCGGCCGAATGCCGCGCGTCATGATCAGCGGCGTCGGCAGCCCACAGCGCGTGGATCACGCCGCTGCGGGCGAGTTCAACCGTCTCGTACATGTCGACGCAAAGATGCTGGACCGCCTGGAACGCGCCGATCGGCTGTCCGAATTGCTGTCGCACCTTGGCGTATTCGACGGCCAAATGCAAGACAGCCCGTGCGGCACCGAGGG